>LDZU01003947.1_pt1 | contig 17010 bp, 17 predicted proteins | sample 615531 | NCBI WGS metagenome assembly LDZU01 (sample SAMN03408293, study PRJNA278302) | terrestrial metagenome | isolation source: oil reservoir sample SB2 | place: USA: Alaska, North Slope, Schrader Bluff formation | collected 2011-09 | reverse complement strand
GGTCCCCGGGCGGGAACCCCCCGAAAGATCGGGGCAACCCTGGCCGGGAGCAAATACGCGGCCGTGGACACCGTTCTTGCGCGGCTTATAGGGAGCGAGCCCCCTTGAGATCGGCTGCATAGCAAGCGCAGCCGAACGCGACCTCTTCAACCCTGCAAACGTCAGGACGGTCGGCGATGACCCTGCCGCCCTCGCTGTTCCCGACTTCCGGAAACCCTCTGCATATACTGGCGCCAGGGGTGGCGTCGGGCGGGGGGTTTCGCTCGCTCTCCTCCAGCGGTTCGGTAGAATCTATGCACCCCGGCCCGGTGTGATCAGCGGGGCGTGTATCGGCTGCCGGAAGTGCGAACGGATCTGCCCCGTGCCTATTTGGAATGATTAATTATGTAAGTGGAGCATAGTTCCTTTGCGAGGGACAATAGTGCAGACGCTGCTCTTCCTTATCTTATTCCCCATCATCGCCGCATGTCTTTTGTTGTTCGTAAAACGAACGGCATTGCGCTACGTGGTGGTGGTCATCTCCGCTCTTGCCATCGGCGGGGCTACGATATACCTGCTGCTGCGGTATATCTCCGCGGGCGCGGTCTACTTTGCCGTGCCCTCGGGAACAGTCGACCCGCTCATGGTGATCATCGAGATGGGGCTTGCGCTCTTCATCATCTACATGGGTGTAAAGTTCAAGAACTACCTGGCAATCGCGCTGGCAGTCGTCCAGGCTGCTCTGGTGGTATATCTTGAAACGACGTATTCGGGGAGCCTTCATGTGGTCAACAACCTCTTCATCGACCAGTTCTCCATCATCATGGCCCTGATCATCGGGATCATCGGGAGTCTCATAGCCGTCTACTCGGTCAGGTACATGGAGACCTACCACCATCACCACCCGGAGGTGCGTGACCGGCAGAGGACGTTCTTCTTTGTCATATTCATCTTCCTGGCTGCGATGTTCGGCCTGGTCTTCTCCAACAACCTGATGTGGGTCTTCTTCTTCTGGGAGATCACAACGATCACATCGTTCCTGCTGATCGGCTACGCGGAGACCGAGGAGGCAACAAAGAACGCTTTTCTGGCGCTGGTGATGAACCTGCTTGGCGGAGTAGCGTTCGTTGCGGCGCTCATCATCCTTGCCGCCACCGAACCTTTGAGCGGGGGTATCGACCTTGCCGGGGTGCTCTCATCCGGCGATGCGGCGGTCATCCTGCTCCCGGCGGCGCTGATCGGGTTTGCCGGGATCACAAAGGCCGCACTGATGCCGTTCTCCTCCTGGCTGCTCGGGGCGATGGTGGCGCCAACCCCGGTCTCGGCCCTCCTCCACTCAAGCACCATGGTCAAGGCCGGTGTATACATCCTGGTCAGGTTCGCACCGGTCTTTGCGGGAACGCTTACCGGGTTCTCCATAGGGCTCGTGGGCGCCCTGACATTCGTCCTCGCGTCTGCGATCGCGATATCGCAGAGCAACGCGAAACGGGTTCTCGCCTACTCGACGATCGCAAACCTCGGCCTTATAGCCGCATGTGCGGGTGTTGGAACATACATGCTTGTATGGGCTGCGATACTCCTGATCATATTCCACGCCATCGCAAAGGCGCTCCTCTTCCTCGGTACAGGGATGATCGAGCACAGGAACGGTAGCAGGGATATCGAGGATATGGAGGGTCTGATCGTCCGGATGCCCCGTATGGCTGTGATGATGTTCATCGGGATGGCCGGTATGTTCCTTGCGCCTTTCGGGATGCTGATCTCGAAATGGGCTGCGATCGAGGCTTTTGTCCAGGCCCCGTTCGGACTCATCTTCATAGCCATCCTTGCCTACGGAAGCGCTGTCACAGTCTTTTTCTGGGCGAAGTGGATGGGCAAACTGGTTGCGGTCACCCGTGAGCAGGAGCGGGTGGAGAAAGGTGTCCTGGAGGAGCCCTGGGCACCCCTCTACATCCTCACGGGTCTCGTGGTGGCGGCCACCCTCCTATTCCCGCTGATCTCATCTGTGCTGATTGAACCATATGTCCTTGGCATCTACGGGGCTACGGCACGCATGGCACAGGCGAACGTCGCGATCATGCTCCTGATGATGGCCCTGCTTCTCGTGCTGCCGATCTCGTTCCTGCTCTTCAAGAGGAGCGCAAAACACCTCCCCGCTTACATGGGCGGGAGACCGGCAACGGCAGACCGCCGCTTTGCGGGCTCTCTTGGCCTCACCCGGGAGGCCCAGACCAGGAACTACTACCTGAACGACTACTTCGGCGAGGCAAAACTCTTCCGTCCAGGATTGGCGGTCTGCACAGCGCTGATAATCATCTCCTGGATCCTTGCGGGGGTGGCGCTATGACCTGGGCATGGCTTATAGGAGCGGTCTTATTCCTTATCCTGGCGCCCCTGGCGGGTGGTCTCATCGCGGGAATTGACCGCAAGATAACCGCCAGGATGCAGGGGAGGGTCGGCCCGCCTCTCCTGCAGCCGTTCTACGATGTCGGCAAACTCTTCGAGAAGGAGCGCGTCGTCGTCACCACGGCGCAGAACTTCTACGTTCTTGCTTACCTCGTCTTCATAGCCCTTGCCGGCGCGCTCTTCTTTGCGGGGGGTGACCTGCTGCTGACCATCTTTGCCTTCACACTCGCCCACGTCTTCCTTGTTCTCGGAGCCTATGCGGTTCACTCACCCTACAGCCACATCGGGGCGGAGCGCGAGCTGATCCAGGTGATGGCCTACGAGCCGATGGTCATCCTTGCGGCGGTCGGCCTCTACATGGTCGCAAACAGTTTCTACGTTGCCGATATCGCCGCAGTGGCCGTTCCGGCCATCCTCTACCTTCCCGGAGTCTTCCTCGGGCTTGCCATCATCCTCACAATCAAGCTCAGGAAGTCTCCGTTCGACATCTCGACGTCGCACCACGCCCACCAGGAGATAGTAAAGGGGATCACGACGGAGTTCTCGGGCCCGACACTCGGGACGATCGAGATCGCCCACTGGTACGAGAACATATTCCTCCTCGGCCTGGTTTACCTCTTCTTTGCCTGGAACCCGGTGGTCGGGGTGGTCGCGGTCGTGCTCACGTATCTTGTTGAGATCTTTGTAGATAACACCACGGCACGCGTGCGGTGGCAGGCAGCGCTTAAGACCGGGTGGTTCGCGGCGCTGATCGGGATCGTGAACCTGGCGATCCTCTCCTATATGATGATTGGAGGTGCATGAGTAGCATGGCATTCCTGAAGCGATCACCATGGATCCTTCACTACGATGCGTCGAGCTGTAACGGCTGCGATATCGAGGTGCTGGCGTGCCTCACCCCGCTCTACGATGTGGAGCGGTTCGGCATCATCAACACCGGGAACCCCAAGCACGCGGACATCCTGCTGATCACCGGCGGGGTCAACGAGCAGAACCGGCAGGTTGTGAAGAACCTCTATGAGCAGATGCCGGAGCCGAAAGTCGTCGTTGCGGTCGGTATATGCGCTGCATCGGGCGGCATATTCCGGGAGTGCTACAACATCGTTGGCGGAATCGACAAGGTTATCCCCGTGGACGTCTACGTCCCCGGCTGCGCGGCAAGGCCGGAGCAGATCATCGATGGTGTCGTGAGGGCTCTCTCGATCCTGGAGGAGAAGCGAGCGAAGATGAAAGAGACGGCGCAGCATTCAGAAGAGGCGGGTGAGACCGCATGACGATACAGGAGGAGCAGACGATCATCGAGGTCGCGCTTCCGGATCTACTCCGGGAGGTCGAGAGGCTTCATGCCGATGGATACCGCCTTGTCCAGATCGGGTGTACGGATCTCGGCGGTGCTTACGAAATCAACTACTCATTCGATAAGGGCTACCAGTTCAAGAACCTCCGGCTGAAGGTCGGGCCAGATACAGGGGTTCCAAGCATCTCCGGGATCTACTGGGGGGCGTTCGTCTACGAGAACGAGATGCACGACCTCTTTGGAATCCCTGTTTCCGGGATCAACATCGACTTTAAGGGGACATTCATCAGGACGGCTAAGAAGTATCCGTTCAGCGTCACAAGGAAGGGGGAGGACGCATGCCAGAACGAATAATCGTGCCGTTCGGGCCGCAGCACCCTGTGCTGCCTGAGCCAATCCACATCGATCTCGTCCTTGAGGACGAGAAGGTGGTGGAGGCGATCCCATCCATCGGCTACATCCATCGCGGACTTGAGCAGCTCGTGCAGAAGCGCGAGTATCCGGAGTTCGTCTATGTGGCTGAAAGGATCTGCGGGATCTGCAGTTTCATTCACGCCCTCTGTTACTGCCAGGGCATCGAAAAGATCATGGAGATCGAGGTTCCCGACCGGGCGCGATACCTCCGGACGATCTGGTCAGAGTACTCCCGTCTTCACTCTCACCTCCTCTGGCTCGGGCTCTTTGCCGACTCGATGGGCTTTGAGAACCTCTTCATGCGTTCGTGGCAGCTCCGGGAGAAGGTGCTAGACGTGCTTGAGGACACGACCGGTGGCCGGGTCATCCAGGGCACCTGTAAGGTCGGCGGTGTCCGGCGGGATATAGCGCAGGAGAAACTCGACGAGATGCACCGCGGACTTGAGTCTTTCGAGGAGGAGTGCCGGGACCTCGGTCATGTCTTTTTAAACGACAATACAGTGAACTACCGCCTTCGCGGGCTTGGCGTCCTGTGATGGACCACCGCGAGACCGGCTATGCGGCCTACGGTGATCTCGGTTTCAAACCGGTCATCGAGACCGCAGGCGACTGCTACGCCAGGTGTGCCGTAAGGGTCAGGGAGGTCTATGCCTCAATCGACCTGATCAGGCGCGCGATCGAGGAGATGCCGGAAGGCCCGATCGATGTGAAGGTCAAGGGAACGCCCGACGGGGAGTACTTCTCCCGTGCTGAGCAACCCCGCGGCGAGGTCGTTCACTACCTCCGGGGCAACGGGACAAAGCACCTGGTTCGCGACCGTATCAGGACACCGACACTCGCGAACATCCCGCCGCTCGTAAAGATGCTCCCGGGCGTCCAGCTTGCGGATGTCCCGATCGTCGTCCTCTCGATCGATCCCTGTATCAGCTGCACGGAGAGGTGAGTGCAAAGATGAGTCTATTTCAGATGACCCGGACGGTTCTCCGAAACTTTGCAGGAGGCCCGGCCACCCGGCGTTACCCCGCCGTACCGGCAAGGAAGAGTCCGATAACCCGGGGGCACGTCGTCTTCAACCCGGCCACGTGCCGTTCCTGTGGACTCTGCTCCAAGCGGTGCCCCTCGGGAGCGATCAGCCTGGACAAAGAGGCCAACTTCTGGGAGATCGACCGTATGCGCTGCGTTGCCTGCGGCGAGTGCGTGGAGGACTGTCCGTTCGACAGCCTCACGATGGAGCAGGATTACTTCCAGCCTGTAGTGGATCGTATGGTTGAGCGCTACACCATCACCTACGTGAAACCAGAGAAACCCGAGAAGAAACCAGATGAAGAGGGCAAGGGCGGCTAGGCCTCACGCCGTTGGGGATCCGGGCCGGTGCTGGATGCCGGCTCACCGCCCATAGAGATCGCGCCTGACCCGATGCTCCTCAAACCGCCCGCGGTGGAAGACACGGACATCGACCACGGCACCGTTGCGGAACTCCCGCATCAGGCGGTCGTATGTCCGCCGGACGTATCGCAGCCCCTCCCGTGCGAAGAGGTCGCGCAGGGCCTGCCGGAACCGGATCTCCTGGTCGAGGAACGCCGCCTCGTAGGCCACGGTCTCCCGAAAGATTCTGGCGCACTCAGCATCCTCGATCGGGTTGTTGTAGGTTCCATGCTCGTTAAGGCCGCTGATCTGCCGCCACTCAACGGCACCACTCTCGTCGGCCTCGCGGTGGAGCATATAGGGGTAGACCCGGCAGATGGAGAACCGCCGATCGTAGATGCTGCACATGCCATCCTTGAGAAAGATACATGATCCGTCCGGTCTCGTCCTCAAGGCATACCCCGAGACGTAGAACCTCCCCTCCTGGTCGCAGGCATCGAAATCCGGTGCAGGAATGACGGCGTCTGGCAGGATCTGGCGGACAATATCGGTGTCGTCCTCCAGCAGAAAGACGTGGCCGTTAAACTCGCGGGTGCAGCACCGGCCGCAGCGGTCGCAGGAGAACCCTACGTCCCGGATGATCGCGATGAACTCGTCCTCCGGGAACTGGAGAAGCCGGTCTCGCTCCGCCTCAAGGGCGGCAATCTGTTCATCAAACGTGAACGTAACCCGGCACCCTCCCTTTATCCGCCCGGCAGTCAAGCCGGTTCTAGCAGGTATTTGGACGCCGGAGGGGATATCTCCTTCGGCAGATGCGAGTCATTCTTCATCGAGGGCATCGAACCGATACCTCCCTGGTTTGATAAACCTTCCGGGCACGGCTTCCCCCCTGGCTATCGCCAGACACTTGCCCCCCTATGAAGGGGGCGGGAGGCCGCGGAGCTGCCAGGCGGTGGGGGGCAGGGGAGTGGAGGGTTCTGCTCCATCCCCATCAGCCTCTCCCCGATTGACGAACTCTCCATCGATACACCGTCCCGTCCGACCCTCTCAGGGGCCGGGGCTTCGGAAACGTATTAATCGATCCAATTCAACCATTACCACCGCATGGGGCGTTTCCTGTGGTCGTGACATTCATCCTGTTCATCGTTGGTATACTCCTCCTTGTCAAAGGGGCCGATCTCTTCGTGGGCGGCGGAAGTGATCTTGCCATCCGGCACCGGATCTCCCCCGCACTGATAGGGTCGACGATAATCGCCTTCGGCACCTCGCTACCCGAACTCGTTGTCAGCACGAGCGCTGCGGTAAAGGGAAACTCGGATATAGCGGTTGGAAACGTTCTCGGGAGCAACATAGCAAACATCGCTCTAGTTCTCGCGCTATGCACCCTCCTCCGCCCAGGCATCTTCGCCGCCTCCGAGAAGTCGCGCCCCTTACTGATCCGCTACACCGCGCTGATGCTCGTTGCGACGGCGGTATTTGCACTTCTTGCCCTGGCAGGCACGCTTGACGCCTTTGCCGGCGTAGTTTTCCTCATCCTCTTTGTTGGAATCCTCACAGTTCTCCTGCGGGAGCAGCGTGAGGAGGAGGAGGGCATCGAACTCAGGTCACACGGCTGGGTTGACGCCCTCTACATCTGTCTTGGGCTTGCCGCGGTCATCATCGGAGCGCAGCTGGTCGTCGACGGCGCTGTCGCGTTCGCGGAGGCCCTGGGGATCCCGGCGTTTGTCATCGGAGTCTCGGTAGTCGCTGTCGGCACCTCCTTTCCAGAACTTGCAACATCGGTAGTCGCCGCTGCAAAGGGGGTGGGAGCCATCTCGGTCGGCAACATCCTTGGAAGCAACATCTTTAACCTGCTCCTGGTACTCGGGATAAGCCTCCTCCTCGCCCCCGCCGCGATAGAATCGCCTCTCGATATCATTGCTGTTGTCCTCTTCTCTATCGCGGTCCTCCCCCTGCTCTTTGCCCGCCGCCCCGCCGTCATTCGGGGCTGGTCGTGCATCCTGCTCCTTGGCTACGCCGCCTATATCGCATGGAGTTTCGGGGCTGTGCCGGTGGGGTGAGAGGAGTCGTCTCCAGTAAAACATGACCTGATCCAGGGACCATCAGAGAGATCACCTGGAACCGGCCGGTAATTCAACGGGGAGGGGTTGAAGTGGGTGCACCTCTTCACCAGGTGCCCCCTACTACTCCCGCCTGCGGCCGATCAATGATTCTCCTCCGGTTTGTGACGTGGCGGTCTGTGTTTTCTGACGGCCTTGAAGATCTCCATCACGATCATCACCGTTGAGGCAAGGGCAAGCAGGAAGACCCACTCTCCCAGGGATATCGGCTGCACCTGGAGCACGTTCTGGAAGAAGGGAATGTGGAGTGCGAGGATGTGTATGCCCTGCGCAGCAATGACGCCGGCAATCAAGAAGTAGTTGCGGCTGATAGGGACGCGGAACGCGGAGAAGTACTCCGACCGGCAGTTGAAGGCGTGGATGTTCTCGAAGAGCACCATCAGCAGGACAAGCATGTTCCTGGCCGCGAACTCGTCCCAGCCGTTGCCGAGCATCCAGTGCCAGGCGCCAAGCGCCACCACCGCGATGACGGTGCCAGAGAGGAGCGTCTCCTCTATCATCAGGCGGTTGAAGATCCCCTCGTCGGGCTTTCGCGGCGGCCGTTTCATTACATCGGGCTCCCCCCCCTCGAATGCGAGCGCCACATCCTGGATCCCGTTTGTCACCAGGTTCAGCCAGAGGAGCTGGACTGCAAAAAGCGGCAGCGGCAGACCCAGGGCCAGGGCGAGCATGAAGAGAAGAACCTCCGCAAACCCGGTCGAGATCAGGAGGTAGACAACTTTGCGGACGTTGTCATAGGCGTAGCGCCCCTCCTCAATACCTGCAACGATCGAGGCGAAGTTATCATCGGCGATGATCAGCGATGCCGTGTCCTTGGCAACATCAGTCCCCGAGCCCATCGCGATCCCGATATTAGCGCTCCGGAGTGCCGGAGCGTCGTTTACGCCGTCCCCCGTGACCGCAACAAAAGCCCCGCTCTCCCGGTAAGCCTCGACGATCCGGAGTTTCTGTAACGGTGTCACCCTTGCAAAGACACGGGCGCGCTTCACCCGCTCGATAAACCCGGGTGTGATCGAGTCGCCGGTATCGCCCATTTCCGCGCCGGTGATCACCTGATCCGGCGAATCGGCGATCTCCAGTTCCCGTGCAATGGCAAGGGCTGTTGCGGGGTGGTCGCCAGTCACCATCACCACATCTACCCCTGCCTCACGGCACCGTCGGACGGCATCCGGGACGTCGGGCCGGATCGGGTCGATGAACCCGACCAGGCCGAGGAGTTCAAGGGGAGGAACCTGCGGGTTCTCTCCAGAGATATCTCTCTCCTCCCGACCATGGGCCACAGCAAGCACCCGGTAGCCCTGTGAGGTCAGGAACTCGAGTTCCTCCTGCACCCCGTCAGGATCGAGGGGAAGACTCCTCTCTCCCCCGGTAGCCATACTCTGGCAGAACGGGAGGACGGTCTCGACGGCCCCCTTGACCGCTACCCGGATCCCCTCCCCATCACGGTACCAGACAGCAGCGTAGCGCCGCTCGGACTCAAACGGGATCTCGGCAATGGATGGCGCACCCTCCCGGACGGCAGCGGGATCAAGCCCGAGTTTGTAGGCGAGTGCGAGAAACGCCACGTCGATTGCATCGCCATGATGTGTCCAGTTGCCATCGTCGGTCCGCTCCAGCGCCGCCTCGTTACAGATCGCCGCCGCCAGGGCAAGTTGTTCCAGTCTGGAGCGGCCGGGGCCGGCCACCGGATCGCCGTCTTCCTCGAGGACCTCACCCTCACCTGCGTAACCGGCCCCGGTTACGCTGAACCTCTCACCGGTGGGGAGGGCGATGACCCTGGCGGTCTGCTGGTTCACGGTGAGCGTCCCGGTCTTGTCGCTTGCGATCAGAGTGCAGCTTCCAAGACTCTCCACCGCTGCGAGGACCCGGACGATGACGTTGCGTGCCGCCATCCGCGACGCCGCGATCGAGAGAGCAACGGTCAGTGCGACCGGCAGCCCCTCGGGGATCGCCGAGACCGCCAGGGCGACGACAAGGAAGAAGACATCAAGGATAGGCATCCCCTGGCCGAGCACGATGATAGCAAGCACCCCTGTGGCAGCAAGGATGGCGATGGCAATCTTGCGCGAGAAGTCTTCCATGCGGATGATGAGCGGTGGTTTGCCGCCCTCTGACTCCGTGACGCTCTGTGCGATCTGGCCAATCTCTGTATTCTGGCCAGTCGAGACCACAACTCCCGTGCAGCGCCCGGTCATGACAGTGGTGCCGGCATACAGCATGCTCCGTCGATCGCTGGTGGGCAGCGACGCATCCACAGGGTCGGGTGTCTTCTCGACCGCGTGGGACTCACCGGTCAGGAGCGACTCGTCGACGGTGAGTGACCGTGCTCTGATGATTCGGGTATCGGCGGGGACGCGGTCGCCGGACTCCAGGACGACACGGTCGCCTGGAACCAGGTCTTCGGCAGGCACAACCCTCTCCCGGCCGCCCCGTATCACGCGTGCATGGATCTTGAGCATCTCCTGCAGCGCTGTTGCACCCCTCTCTGCCTTCGCCTCCTGAAAAGTTCCAATGACAGCGTTGAGCAGCAGAACGGCAAAGATGAAGATGGCATCGGTGAGATCGACGAAGAGGATAGAGATGATCCCGGCTGCAAGGAGAACGTAGATGAGCGGGCTCTTGAACTGGCGGAGGAAGACCTCAAATACAGTCGGTGGGCGCTTCTTAGGGAGGGCGTTCTCGCCGAAGACCTCTTTTCGCCGGGCAACCTCCTCTTCGGTGAGGCCGTCTGTCGATGATTCGAGCAGTCGTTCTACCTCATCCACCGGGAGGGCGTGCCACGTGGTCGTCCGGCACTCATCGGGAGAGAGGTTTTTATCCATTCTACTACCTCTTTGGTATGCGTTGGAGATTCAATGGTTGCGAGGATGCCCGGCCGTCCTACCGTCCCTGAAGGTATGATCTCTCTCAAGACTACATAAAAACTCCTGTCTGCGCTCACCCGTGAGTGGGTCAGGCATGGATCATCGTCAGCATCATCTTGAACTGCGTGACGGCCTGGACAGCGTGGGGCTTCCCGGCGGGCATTATGATCATCTCGCCCGCTGCAAGGGAGTAATCCGTGCCCGCGATGGTGATGAGAGCCTCTCCCTCAAGAACCTCCAGGACGGCGTCATAGGGAGCGGTGTGCTCCGAGAGGCCTTCGTCTGCATCGAAGGCAAAGATCGTTATGGTGCCTGCAGGGGTGTTTATGAGCATCCGGCTGACGATCGAGCCTGGCTGATAGGCAACCAGGCCGCGGGGGTCGATGACACGTTCGGTGAGTCTCTCGGTCTCAGTCTCCGACATAAGAGCCGTTTTATCCTGCAGGCTCTTCTGCTTTGCGGCATGGAACGGGGATGGGGAGCAGGACAGATCAAACCTCACCTTTTTCCCGTATACACGCTGAATAATAAGAGACCTTTCGTGTACTACCATCTCATCCTGACCGATGCCTGCAACCTCTGCTGCACCTACTGCCGCGGAAAGGCGTTTGTCGTCGACTCCCCCGACCAACCCGGGACCTCCATCGACGAAGATCTGCCTGTTGACCTCGATATCGATCTCGATGACCTCTACCGGTTCCTGGCAATGGATCCCGATCCGATACTCATCTTGTATGGCGGGGAACCCCTGCTCGCACCCGACCTGGTCAGCGAGATCGCCCGCAAAGCGCCTGTATCGGCGCTGATCCTGCACACCAACGGCACGCTCCTTGATGGTCTCGAACCCGCCATCGCAAACCGGTTCGACACCATCCTGGTCTCGATCGACGGCCCGGAGAGCCTCACCGACGCCCACCGGGGCGAGGGGACGTTTGATCGGGTCATGAGAAACCTCCGCGGTCTCGTGGCCGGCGGGTTTGGAGGCGAACTGATCGCCAGGATGACCGTGGCCGAGGATACTGATATCGTTGAGGCGGTCCGCTATCTTACGGAGAACGAGAAGTTCTCCTTCCCGGCCGTCCGCTGGCAGATGGACGCAAATTTCTGGAACGACTACGGGATGCGAGACTACGCTGCATGGGTATCAGAAAGTTACAACCCTGGCATCCGCTCGCTTGTGGCCTTCTGGGTCGAGACGATGCGGCGGGAGGCACGGGTGCTCCGGTGGTACCCCTTCATTGACCCGATGGAGGACATGCTGCTCGGCCGGCCAGGCAAACTCCGGTGTGGTTGCGGCCACGCAAACTACAGCATCATGACCGACGGGCATATCGTTCCATGCCCAATAATGGTCGGGATGAAGGACTACTACGCCGGGCATATAGCGACAGCGGATCCCCTCCACCTGCCGGTTACCACTGTTGGGAGTCCCTGCACGGAGTGTGGTATCCTTGAGTTCTGCGGCGGCCGCTGCCTTTACTCAAACATCCTCCGACCCTGGCCGGAGGAGGGGCGGCGGGTCGTCTGCAGCACGGTGGAGAACCTCCATGCCGCTCTCTCAGCGGCGCTGCCGCATGTCAGATCGCTCATCCAGGACGGCAGAATCAGGCTGGAGGATTTCTCCCACCGGCGCTACAACAGTTGTGAGATCATACCCTGAGGGGGGCTCTCCAGGCGAAGATTCATCCGGATGAAAGGGGAACAACTGGAGTGAAAAGATGGCGGGACCCGGACAGATCCTTTGCAGGCTCGGGCTCCATCGGTGGGGCCGGAAGCATGGCTACGATGACTACTCCTCAAACGTCATCGAGTGGGAGCAGCGGTGCGAACGCTGCGGGAAGAAGAAGCGCTGGATCGAGGTGAAGCGGGACCGGCGGAGATGAGGGATCATTCGCATCGGCCCGCGGCGGTTATCCTGCGTCCTCTCTTCCCCCGAGATCCTCCTGCTGCTCCTCGATCCAGGCCCTGGTCCACCTCTGGAGATCGCGTATGCTGGCAGACCCCTGCCGCTCGCGCATCGTTCTCAGGTGGTCTTCAAGTTCGTCTGCAAGGGAGAAGATCAGCGCTTCGGACTCTTCTTCTGATAACAGGCCTTCCGCCTCAAGGCGGGCGGTCCCGAGCTCGAGGAAGTGTTGTAACTCGCCTGTCACCTCCAGGATCCTGGGGAGATCCAGTCTGACTGTATACCCCATGAAGAGGGGGTTGACGCACCCTGTAATAATTTAATCCATTTCGTTCTGGCTCCCCTGACTCTCCACGGTACCCCCTATCGTCCCGGTCGTATCGCGGACCTGGGGGTGTGTATACCGCGCCACACCGTCGTTTTGGGGACGTATGGGCTATTATACGCCGCTTTCCAGGCACCCGGGGCGGAGGGGGACGATGTAAGGCGCCGGGAGGTCCCGTTTTACCACTGCCTCAATCCCGTAGACCGACCTGAGCATATCTTCGGTTAGCACTTCCGCCGGAGCCCCGCAGCCGTATATCGAACCGCCTTCGAGCACCAGAAGACGGTGGCAGTAAGTGGCCGCGAGATTGAGGTCGTGGAGAGCGATGACGATAGCAAGCCCCTTCTTATCGGCGAGGTCGCGCAGGATCTCCATCACCCCCATCTGATGGCAGAGATCCAGGTTGCTGGTCGGTTCGTCGAGGAAGATAGCGTCTGTCTCCTGCACAAGCGCCCGTGCGATCATAACCCGCTGGCGCTCCCCGCCGGAGAGTTCGGCAACCCTCCGGAGCGCGAGTTCCTCGAGATCGAGGAGGGTAAGCGCCTCAACCACCTTATCCTCGTCAGCAGGGCTCACCTTCCAGTTCAGGTATGGCCGCCTCCCCATCAGGACGGTCTCAAACACGGTTGCAGCGGTCCGGTTCCCGGCAGACTGCGGCACGTAGGCCATCGCCCGCGCAATCTCGCGCCGGTGCATGATGCGGATATCCCGACCATCGAGCACCACCCTCCCGCGTCTTGGAGATAGCATCCCGTTGATGCACCGGATGAGCGTTGTCTTCCCGCAGCCGTTCGGCCCCACAAGCCCGAGAACCTCCCCCCTCTCCACCTGGAAGGTGATTTCGTGGAGAACCTCCCGGTCACGGTAGGCAAACGAGAGATCTTCGACCGATATCAGCGGCATCAGGCATCCCTCCGGTGCAGGAAGAGGTAGATGAAGAACGGCACCCCGAGAAACGCGGTCACGATACCGACGGGGATGACCTGCGGTGCAAGGACGCTTCGGGCGATACTGTCTGCCGCCAGGAGAAGGAGAGCACCGATGAGACCGGATGCCGGAAGGAGCGTCCTGAAATCGCTACCTATGATCATGCGGGTGATGTGCGGCGCAACAAGCCCGATGAACCCGATCGTCCCGGTGAAACATATGATCACCGCTGTGATGAGCGAGGCGATAAGCATCATTACCATCATCGAACGCTCGACCGGCACCCCGAGACCGGCCGCCACCTCGTCACCCTCTGCCAGAGCGTTGAGGTCCCAGGCACGGTATACCAGGTAAGGGACGGTGCAGGCAAGGACAAGCGCGACGATCCCTAGTTTCGGCCAGGTTGACTTGTCAACCGACCCGAACATCCAGAATACCACTGCCTGGAGCTCTTCGCTGCTGCCGACGTACTGGAGGAGCGAGGTCACCGCCGAGAAGAGGTACATGAGCGCGATCCCGGCAAGGACCATCGTCTCCGAGCCCACTCCCCTGTATCGGGCCATCCCGTAGATGGCAAACGCGGCAAGCAGGGCAAAGAGGAAGGCGTTGCCTATGATGAGGTACTCCCCGCCGAGAACCCCGGCGCCCATGACTATCGCAACGGATGCGCCGGTGGCTGCGGCCGAGGCGATACCGAGCGTGAATGGGCTTGCAAGCGGGTTTCGGAGGATCCCCTGCATCACCGAACCCGCCACCGCGAGCCCGAACCCGGCGCAGACCGCGAAGAGCACCCGGTGGAGCCGGTAGTCCCAGACGATGGTGATTGCAAGTTCCGGAGCACTGAACCTGCCGGGGAAGAGACCGGCCAGGATCGCGAGATAGGACTCAGCCACTCCGAGATCGGCCGACCCGAGGGTGACCGCTATCCCGATGAGGAGGATGAGTCCGAAGGTGAGGGCAAACATAAAGGCGGCGCGTGTCCTCTTCAGCCGCGCGTAGCCCTCGTAAAGACTGATATTCTGCTCCATCGGCGATGGCTCCTATTCGGGGTAGACGAAACTTCCCATAGACGCGAGATCGAAATCGATCCCCTGGAACTCGCTTAAGTAACGCTGGTGGATGGCGTGCGGGTCGAGGTCGGCGAACCTGTCGGGGTAGAACCACTTCGCCAGGTAAGCCGTCCCGATGAAGTGCTGGGCACCGCCAAGGATATCCGAATGGATGACGTAGACCCGACCGTCCTTCACGGCGGAGATCCTGGGCCAGCCGGGGCGTTCAAGCAGCGCCGACCTGATCTCGGCCAGCGCTTCTGTGTCGCGCCGGGAGTAGCCGCCGACGGCCAGGCCCTGCCCGGCCAGTTTCACGATCACCTGCGGGTCAGCGACGATGACCGCCTCAGGGTCGATGATGGGATACTCCCCGCTCTCGTCGGCAAAGGGGTTCAGCCCACCAGCGATCTCGATCTTCTCGTTATACCCGGATCCGGCCGCGACGGTCTTGTAGTCCGTCCAGTACTCGAAGTATACCCGGACGCGCTCATCGGCCGGTATATCTGCCGTGCCTTCCCGGATCCCGTCCATAGTCGACTCGTAGAATGAGGCAAACTCTTCTCCCTGCCAGGGTTCGTCTACGATCGCGGCGATCTTTCGGATCTCCTCCGGATAGGTTGCGGGCTTAAAGCAGTCGAACCTGAAAACCCGGATACCAGGACTGCTCGCCTCAAGCCTGCGCTGGATATCGTCGCAGGCCGATGTGCTGATACTCGCGTAAAGGAATACGGCGTCCGGCCGGAGGGAGACGACCCTCTCCATATCTGGCGACCAGATCGAACCGACGTTCGGTTTATCCTGGCATTCGGGGAAGAACGTGCTCTTCTCGTGGGTGTACTTGTCGACGGCCACAACCTTCTCCATATCGAACCCGACAGACCGCAGCGTCTCGAGAGCCTCACCGCTGAAGGTCACAACCCGGCGCAGGGGGCGGTAGAGCGTCAGGTCTCTCCCAGATGAGTCGGTGACCAGAAGCGGTTTTCCATCCCAGCGGGCGTAGACCCAGGCGGCGTCCAGGATGTCGTCGCGGTCTATCTCTCCGGCACCACCCATGTAGGCGGCGTCGAGATAGGAGAGGGCTGCCGCGGTGTACTCGCTGAAGGTGAGGACGTCATTCCCATCGGCATCTCCCGGTATGCTGCCCTCAACCGCCGATGCCGGGACGGCGAGGAGGAGGGAAAGAACAAGGATGAGGATGATACGCCGGTTCATCGCTGACCACCCCCCCGCCGGGCGATGATGAGAGCAACTATCGCTGTAAGGAGGGCAAACGGCGGGGCGGCCTCCTGTGTCGGCCTCTCCTGCGGGGTGTTCTCTTCTTCTGTCTCGATACCGTCCACCGCGAGATGTGAGGCGGGGATGGTGCCGTTTGACTCGCCCAGGAAGTCTTCCCAGATGCCGGTTATATCCCCGCTGCCGGAGGAGGGCGCCCTGACCTGGTAGGTTATAAGGGTCTCGTTTATCAGCGCAAACGCGACCTGCCTGTCTCTGGCCAGGATGCGGTCAGCCGGGTGGTCGGTTCCCGCGAAGGTGTAGCCGGGCGGCAGAGTCTCCACGACGCCGCCGAGGGTGATCCCCTCGATAGAGAGCGAGACCTCAAAGACCTCGCCCGCCCCCGGCTCGGCGGTGGAGAGCGTCCGGGTGACCGTGGCGCCCCATGCTGCGGCCGGAACGAGCATTAGCAGCAGGATGAGGCAGATGAGCTGATCTGGCGGGGAGCCTCTCATAAGGTTTTGTTGTCGATCGAGTAATATGAATGTTTCCTATTGTGCTAACAAATCAGAAATTCGGTGTATTGGTGTATATCAGGGTTTCTCCGGTCTTGTTGGGGCTGACGGGTGACGTAGTATGACCCCGGGGCTGCCTGACAATACAACATCGTCCGCCTACAACATCCATTCAAGCCCCATTGCGACGAGGAGCATCATCGCTGCCGCCGATAGCGAGATTATCGTCACCGCCCAGATCACCAGACCTGGTAGAATCATGAAGAAGAGGCCAAACCGCTCCCAAGCAGCACCAGGATCCCTTTTGCAAACTGGCCGCTGTAGGCCTTGTCAGAGGCCGTTGAAGAGGAGGGAGCCCTGCAACCCCACCGCCAGGTTCTTCAACATCCCTGCGTGAGAGAGAGCCCAGCGTATCACGCAGCAGGTTCTTCAATGCGCCTGCTGAAGGTATCATCATATCCCCTCTGAGCCCGCTTTACCTACCCTATCGCCTGAACTCCTTCTCGATCCGAACACGGCGCCCGAGGGCTGTCTCGTACCACTCCTGCTGCTTTAAGGCCTGCTTCATATTCCTGATACGGTGTCTGATCCGTGTTCCTGTCACCGTGTCGACCAGCACCAGTCTCGCTATCTC
>LDZU01005541.1_pt1 | contig 17023 bp, 16 predicted proteins | sample 615531 | NCBI WGS metagenome assembly LDZU01 (sample SAMN03408293, study PRJNA278302) | terrestrial metagenome | isolation source: oil reservoir sample SB2 | place: USA: Alaska, North Slope, Schrader Bluff formation | collected 2011-09 | reverse complement strand
TAACACTGTGCGCTTGGAGCGCTCCGAGTTCCATGGTGATTGGAATTACGCAATACACCCTCAAGAGCAGTTATGAGTTATTTTGTTACGGATCCTTAGCATAGCCGGATCTTTATTTGGAATTGTTTTCGGTGTCGCAGGAGCAAAGATCTTCTCCTATTTTGCGAACTGGTCTACGACAATTTCCATTCAGGCGATTGTACTTTCTGTAGCCTTTGCTCTTTTTGTCGGAGTGTTCTTCGGCTATTACCCGGCGCGCAGGGCATCCAGGTTAAACCCTGCAGAAGCGCTGAGCTATGAGTAGACATCCATGCCGTAGGCGAACATGAGCACGAAGGCAGTTGACCTCCCTGATGCACATCATCTATAAAAATGAACAATTTTATCAGTAAGTTTTAAGTTCCCCTCATGGGGAATTTTTTTTAAGGGGAAATTTTCAGTAAGTATTCAGCAACAACTCAAGCAATGTTCAGTATCCTTTAAGGGGAAATTCAGCCGGAATGGTTATTCTAAGAAAGGAAAAAGGCTGGTTAATGGTTGGCCAAAGGGGGATAAAAATGAAATCAATTAAACTAAATTTCCGGATAGATTATATTCTGGCAGTCATTGCTGCGCTGTCTGCATTTTTAAATATTTTCAACATCTGGAATGACACTACCGCAAATGCCTATTATACCGCGGCGGTTACCAGTATGCTGCAGAACTTTCACAATTTCTTCTATGGAACTCTGGATCCCGGCGGATTTGTAACGATTGACAAACCGCCGGTGGCATTCTGGATCCAGACGGCGTTCGCCTATGTTTTCGGCGTTCATGGGTGGAGCGTAATCTTGCCGCAGGCGTTAGCTGCAGTAGGGTCAGTTTTGCTGATCTATTTTCTTGTCAAGCCGACTTTCGGCAAAACAGCCGCCCGTCTGTCAAGCCTGGTTATGGCCTGTTCCCCGGTTGCCGTGGCGGTAAGCCGGACCAATAACATCGACGGTTTATTGGTGTTTGCCCTGCTCCTTGCGACATGGATGCTGCTAAAGGGAATCCGAAATCAAAAGCTGCCCTGGTTGTTGGGCCTTGCCGCAGCAACGGTTATTTTGCTTGGAGTTTCCCTATCCTGGGCGATCATCGTTGATACAACTCCGCAGGAAAACCGGCCGTACATAGGCGGCAGTAAAACGAACTCCGTCCTGGAACTTGCCCTTGGATATAACGGCATACAGCGACTCGAAGGAATGGGCGCAAGGGGGCAAGGGGGCAAGACGCCGGTGCAGACAGAAATCCTCAGCAAATCCAGCGGGACGGATATGTGTCTGACCTGCGGCAAATGACTCAGAATACAAATAATAGTTATAACCGGCCGTTCATACCGCCGGGTGGAAACAATTCAACCGGCCGGCAGCCGGCGCCTCCGGGAGGAAATGGTATGCCTGAAGGTTTCCAACCGGACGGCAGCAACAGGTCCGGATCTATGCCCGGTGGCGGAGGCGGCCCGCAGGGACGGGGTGGCGGCGGTATGTTTGGCACCGGCCAGGCCGGCCCGCTCCGTTTGTTCCAATCAGAACTTTCCGGACAAAACAGCTGGCTGCTGCCGTTTGCAGCGTTTGGCTGCATCGGTTTGCTTGCAGGAATACGCAGGAGAAAGCCTCTCACTGCAAAGCAGAATGAAACCTTGTTCTGGTTAGCCTGGCTGCTCCCGGTGATGGCCTTTTTCAGCATAGCAGGGTTCTTCCATCAATACTACCTGATCATGCTCGCTCCGCCAATTGCGGTTCTTGCAGGAGCAGGCTGGGTCGAACTCTGGAAACAATACAGCGAGCAGGACGGCTGGAAAAAGTGGCTTCTGCCGGCGGGCTTTATAGCAACCTTGGCTTTTGAACTCTATGTGCTGCAGCCTTATCTAAAGCAAATTGGTACGGGATGGTCAATTGGAATCGGCGCCGCGGGAATCGTCTTATTACTTATCCTGCTTTTAGCCAGGAAGAAACAGAAACTGGCTTTCACAGCTGCAATAGCCGGTATGCTGGTCTTGCTTGTTGCGCCATTGTTCTGGTCGGCTACTCCCATCTTGTACGGCGATAACAGTATGTTGCCTCAGGCCGGCCCTGGTCAGCAAAGGATCGGGCAAAGACAGAATGTAAGGGATGGGGGGAACTCAGGAATAAATACTAAATTAGTGGATTATTTAACAAAAAATAATACCGGGGAAACCTGCCTGTTTGCAACAACCGACGCATCTACGGCAGAAGCCTACATCATTCAAACAGGAAAAGCAGTCATACCCATGGGTGGCTTTAGCGGATCGGATCCGGTTTTTACTGTGGAGAAACTAAAGCAGGCAGTAGCAGACAAGAAAGTAAAGTATTTCTTAATTTCTTCCGGTTCCGGTTTTGACGGAAGAGGGGGCGGCAGCAGCGAAGTACTGGATTGGATACGTAAAAACAGCACGGAGATTCCCGAAGAAGAGTGGCAGTCGGCTTCTTCTGACAGCGGTGGCCCTGCGGGGATGAGAAACGGTATGGCTTTATATAAAATTAATCTAAATCAATGAAAAATGTACGGGGATGAGATTAAATGAACGACAACGTTCGTTACAGCGTAATAATTCCGGTTTATAACGAAGAAGCCGTTATAAACGAGACCTACCGCCGGTTGAAACAGGTCATGAAAACTTTAAATGAACCGTACGAGTTGCTGTTTGTAAACGACGGGAGCCGGGACAAAACTGCGGAAATTATCAAAGGTTTTTCAGCATCGGACTCAAGTGTAAAGCTTCTGGATTTCTCAAGAAATTTCGGACATCAAATTGCAATTACCGCGGGTATGGACTATGCACGCGGAGACGCCGTCATAATTATCGACGCCGACTTGCAGGATCCGCCGGAAGTAATTCCGCAAATGATTGATCAATGGCGGCAGGGATACGAGGTTGTCTATGCGAAGCGTTCCAAGCGGATGGGGGAGACTTTCTTTAAAAGAACAACCGCATCCTTATTCTACCGCATACTCCGGTCCTTGACGGAAGGCGTAAATATCCCGCTTGATACCGGGGATTTCCGTCTCATCGACAGGAAAGTCTGCGATGCTATGCAATGTATAAGGGAAAAGAACCGCTTTGTCCGCGGCCTTGTCAGTTGGGTAGGCTTCCGCAGCACAGCTGTTGAATACACCAGGGAAGAAAGGTATGCCGGGGAAACTAAATATTCTTTAAAAAAATGTTTCGCTTTTCAATAGACGGAGTTGCGTCTTTTTCCTATAAACCGTTGAAATGGGCAGCTTCTTTTGGGCTTGCTGTGGTTGCGGCCAGTTTCATTTACCTGATTTTTTCTCTTGCTCAAATATTATTTTCATACAGCGCCGTTTCCTGGTGGCAGCCGCTTATGGCCTGCCTGTTCTTGCTGGACGGTGTTGTTCTGATTGTGTTAGGCGTGCTTGGGGAATATGTGGGCAGAATTTACGATGAAACCAAAAACCGCCTGTTATATGTACTCAGGAACAAGCAGGAACTTGAAGCTGCAAAGCGTAATGGGGTGATTCTCAGTGAGTAAAAACATACAGACAACTGCGCAATTCCTTCGTTTTTGCACTGTGGGCATGGGTAATACGGCAGTCGACTTTACCGTCTTTTTTCTTTTAACTTTAACCGGGGCGCCGTACCTTGCTGCACAAGCGCTTTCCTACTCGGCTGGTGTTGCAAACAGCTTCTTCCTTAACAGGAAGTGGACATTCCGGGTTGAACGCAAAGCAAATTTCGTGGAAGCGGCAAACTTCGTTATCGTGAACGGGTTTTCCTTGTTGACATCCTTTGGCGTGCTGGCTGTTTTACACGATCTGAATCACCTTGATCTGTGGCCCAGCAAATGCATAGCGACAGGGGCTGCTATTATAGTGAACTTTATAGGGAGCCGGTTCTGGGTATTTAACCGGAGAGCGGAGGGTGAAATTTAATGAATAGACATCCGAGGCGCATAAGCGCCGAGTTTTGACCGAGCCCGAGGGTAAACGAGTTCGTACAAGTATAAGAGGCGAACATGAGCACGTAGGCAGTTGACCTCCCTAATGCAAGATTATTTTCAGGATAGTTACCAGATCCGTAACTTAACAATTTACAAAGCGCCCTGGCCACAGGGCTTTTTTGTGCCCTGAATGTTACACAGTTGGGGTTATTGATTGATCAAGGCTTATTCTGCGGGTATAATTTAGTTTGCCAACAAAATTATTAAAACCTGAGAGAATGTTATATTTTGTACATTTAAGGAAGGGGCAATGAGTAATGAGTAATGAGTAATGAGTAAAGCAGCAATAGATGCTAGTTCGCTGATTGGCGCATGGAAGCTGGTTTCATATGAGGTACGCAGGCCTGACGGGGGCGTATTCTTGCCAATGGGCAGTGAACCGGTGGGTTATTACATTATCAGTCCCGAAGGTTACTCCAATGTATGCCTGACGCCGGGCAACAGGCCCAAATCCGCATCGGATAACCGCCTGACGGACGCTGAAAAAATCGATGCCGCAAATGTTGTTTTTTATTCCGGGAAATACGAGATAGTTGACAATGATCTGATTGTGCGTCCTGAAGTAAGTTTTTTGCCAAACTGGGTGGGAACACAGGTAGTCAGGCATGTGAAACTGGAGGGCGGCATGATGACGCTGAGCGCATTCTTAAAGGACGGTTCGGAAGCAGCGCTTACCTGGAAAAAACCATAGGGTAGTGACAAGGGGACGAAGTATCAATTATGAATGACAGACTGCTTAGTTTAGGTTTTTCTGAAGAGATTATTCAGGAGTCCGTACAATATAAAGAGCTTTTCCCGGGCAGAGTGATTGCGCAGTATAAAGGTTTATACAGGGTTGCCACCGAAAACTCGGAAATGGCGGCTGAAATATCCGGAAAATTCCGCCATTTAGCTGCTGCTCTTTCCGATTATCCTGCTGTAGGGGACTTTGTCATGCTTGACAGGGTTAATAACCTGTCCGGCAATGCTATAATCCATCATGTGCTGGCACGAAAAAGTGTATTCATTAGAAGAGCTGCAGGGACGGCAAATGATGTTCAGACTGTAGCCGCAAATATAGACATTGTTTTTATTTGCATGTCATTAAATAAAGACTTTAATTTGCGGCGGCTTGAGCGTTATCTGTCAATCACCTGGGATAGCGGAGCCACTCCTGTGATTGTCCTTACAAAATCGGATTTGTGCGGGGAAATAGCATTAAAGCTTTCAGAAATTCAGGTGATTGCGGCCGGTGTTGACATAGTTACTACGTCGAGCATAGTTGCTGACGGGTATAAACCAATAATAAAATATCTGGCGCCCGGTAAAACAGTTGCTTTTATAGGCTCGTCGGGTGTCGGAAAATCAACCTTGATCAACCAGCTGATTGGCCGTGAACTTATCGAAACAAAAGAAACGGGGAAGGACGACAAAGGCAGGCATGCGACAACAAGGAGGGAATTGATGATCATTCCCGCCGGGGGAGCTGTTATAGATACGCCGGGTATGCGTGAACTTGGAATTGAAAGTGCAAATTTTACAAAAACCTTTGCGGATATTAATGAGCTTGCCAGGAAATGCAAATTCAGTAACTGCCAACATATTAACGAGCCAAATTGCGCCGTAAGAAAAGCTGTCGAGGACGGCCTGATTACAGAAGGACGTCTTTTAAGTTATCAGAAACTTAAAAAAGAGGCAAAGTACGAGGACCTAAATTTTAAACAAATCGAAAAAGAGAAAATAAATACGATGTTTGCAGATGTAGGCGGGATAAGAAATGCACGGGCGCTGATCAAATCAAAGAGCAGGAAGCAACAGTAATCCCCTATACGTCATCCATATCCTTTCCGGTTTTCTGCCTGATGAATATGTTAATTCTAATACTTCCGTATCTTTTATTTTCCAAAATACATTTTATCCTGGGGTAAACGAATATCTATAAGTTCCGGTTCTTTGCTTATCTTATCCCAGGTATCCTTGCTGACTTCCCACTGAACATGATAATCTGAATTCCCGGATCGTTGCCTGAAGCTAATCAAATAAATCTTATTTACCCATAGCTTTTAAGGCAACAGAACACAGCATCCAGAATGAAACCGATTCCAGCGGATCATGATCCTCACTGATCAGCCCCGCTTCCTTCGCTTTTTTAACTATGTCTATCTGCCATTGTTCGGCTGTTTTTTTAACTTCCTGATCGAATTTTTTCAGGTTGTATTGATTTATGATCCCAATTAGTTTTTCCGGATAACCGCTGTCGGTTGCATACCCGCATGCATAAAGCATCTTTGCGGCTTCTTCTGCTGTATGAGCCTCTCTTACACGGTCATAGCGCGATTGTGTTAATACTTGATAACGGTCGGACAGGCATTCTTCATAATTATAATAAGCCCTGAATTGCGCAAGGATTTTAATCCTGCTGCCGTCAGGATTTTCTTCCTCCGTCCCGCAGGTTACTGATCCGGCCGGCCCTGTCCCCTTAATGCCAAAAAGGTTGTTGCTTACTTTGCCGGTATCTTTGTCTGCCGGAATAAACTTGCCCCATCCTGTTTCCAGCGCCGCCTGCGCTAAGGTAAGACTTGAAAAAAGCCCGGTCTTTATTTGAAGGTTTTGAACACCGGGTAAAAGGGCAGCTATAAATTCATCCGGTTTCATACCAGAAGCCTCCTTCTATAGGCTATGTGATTGCTACTGCCTGTACTTTTTCTTCCACTCTTCAAAATCCCAAGTCTTAAGGAATTCCTCAGCTGTTTTTTTACCGTTATCATATAGTTTCAGGCTTTCTTCCCGGGTAATGTCAAAATAAGTTGTTTTTATTTCCTTTTCTATACCGTCAATATTAATTGCCGTGGGAATTCCTATTGTCCTGCTATAATCTCCCTTTGACTTGGAGATATAAAAATTATCATGTGCGCCGCTCATCGTGCCGACGAGAGCAAGCAAATAACTTAGAGGGTTATGTATGATATTTTTAGGATCGCCTTTTTTAATTTCCCTCGTATTCGGCTCCATCAGCTTAAAACCAAATGTCGGCCATGGCGGTGAACTGGTGCCGTCGTCCATAAGCCAGATTGGATAGTTGCTTAACACCCCGCCATCTACAATGATATGTACCTTCCCGCTGCGATCCTCAAGCTTTACGGGCTCAAAAAACAAAGGAATGCTCATACTCATTCGCACAGCTTTGGTAATGCTGAATTGGTCAGGATCAAGGCCAAAATCCTTAAGGTCCTGCGGAAGGATAAGCAGCCTGTGGTCAGTTATATCCGTTGCAATTACCTGCAGCCTGTACATATATTTTTCTTCTGTGTAATCGGTTCTTATCTGGCCAAAGGTAGTCTTACCCTTGGCTTCCAGCAAGTCGCCAAGCCAGGATTCAAAGTAATTGCCCTCATATATTCCATATTCAAAAATTGTACTCAAGCCTTTTCCGATAACGCCGAACTTGTCCAGAAATCCTTCATCCTTGAATTTTGTGTAATCCAATTTCAGTAGTTCACTTTTTATTTCTTCGGCCTTATAATCTACTGCAAGCAATGCGGCAACAATCGCCCCCGCCGAAGTACCCGCCATATTCTCAAATACATAGCCTGCCTCTTCCATCCCGGCAACCGCGCCGATCAGGCCAATTCCCTTAACTCCGCCGCCTTCAAAAACGCCATCTGCTTTAATCGCTATTTACCTCCCGGAATTTTTACATAAAATAATTATTCATAGTAATAATTTGGATATCTGTTTAAAGAATCCTTTGGAAATTACTGCCATATACCTTAAAAATTTAAGATTATGTATGAAACTGGCGAACGATTGTGTGGCAGAAGGGGAGGAAAGACCGGACAATATAAAAAACGGCCTAAATGCATCCAACAAATCCGTTGCCGCGTTCGTGTGAGCGGCGCCAAAGCTGTGCCTACCCGGGTTCACTGAATAATTATTATTAAGCACATCAAGATCAAGTTCTATGTTCGGTATATCTGAAATTTCAATAGTTTTATAATATCCTTAATTGTAAGGTGTCGTGGGAGATATTGCAGTGGAATCAATATCAGATTGTCAATCTGAAAAAGGACTGAATGCCAATCCAAGCTTTTCAAATGCCTGCTTAGGCGATTCATCCTTTGTTACGATTACCTCAACATTGGCATTCGAAAATACATAATGTGGACCTTTACTCTCAAAATTATTTTTAACAAGTACAAAATCAACCATGTTTTTCACTAGGAATTCTGCCGCTAAAATTCCCTTGCCTTTTTCAATCTTTGTATATGGATTGTTAAGAATATCAATCTTGATGACAATCTTCTTTTCCGCATTAAATGTTACAAACATAAATAGTGGCGCCTCGCCAAAATGTGGGCTGATTGATATTTGGTCATCAGATAAAGGTAATGCATAAATAATTTCTTCCTTTTGGGTAGGTTCATAATGGATAACAACCTTATCAATATTCTTGATTTCATTCTTGATATGACTCTCAATATTATCTGCAATAAAATAAGCCTTATCTAAGTTATGTGTTTTTATCATAATACTAACTTCGATGAATTTGAATCTCCCGGAATTTCGTCCAGTTAGAGCTTTAAGTTTAACGACCTGAGGTGTACCCAAAATTATCTTTTCAATCCTGCTCAGAGTTTCGTAATCTACGGAAGCATCTAATAAAACCTTTGCTCCATCAATTAATATTCGGATGGCGGTCCTGGCAATAAATATAACAACAATCAAAGCTCCAATTTTATCTAATTGAAAACCTATAGTGCTGGAAATAACAGCAAATAAAACAATCAAATTACTTAAAACATCTGTTAGCATATGTTGTGAATCTGCTATTAGAATTGGAGAGTTTATTTTCTTTCCCATTTTCCGCTCATAATTTGAAAATAGGAAAGTAATCATTATTGCAACTAATAAACTTATAATGGCGAGTCCTGAATTTTTTAGTTCAGTTATATCAGTATTTATAACATCTAATATTATTTCATAGCCTGTATATAAAATAACTGTAGAAATAACAACAGACAGCAAGTTCTCAACTTTATAAAGCCCATAAGGAAATGACTTTGTCTTGCGCTTTGCGATCTTTAATCCTGCAAATACAGTTAAGGATGCAATAAAATCGGCAAACGTATGAAAAGCTTCTGCCTTCAATGCAATGCTTCCAGTAGCAGATGCGGATGCATATTTAATTCCGAAAATAAATAGATTAATAATAATTGCAAGGAGTGCAATCCTTTCGCTCTTCTCCATAATAATCACTTCCTTCCCTATTGATGCCAGGATATCAATTATTTCAGTCTATAAATATCATATTCCCTGTAATTTATTACAACTACTTTTTTGTCTTGCTTTAGTTTATTGAAAATCATTTCAATCTTGCTGCATCCTCTTGATTGTAAGAAAGCTGCGATTTCAAATTGATTCATTGGGTGACGCTTAATGATGCTGAGAATCGCCTCATAATCATCCTTAATTTCACTATGAAAGCCTTGTGATTCTAAAAGGTCAATTGAAATACCTCCCAAAATTTCTGCTGCGTGGTTCATTTTTTCATGTTCCACAACCTTAACATATGACTCAGCAGGCGGGCGTACCAGTGTGTTCAGATATAACTTATCATACTTTATTTTCTTAAGCGTTTCGGCATATTTATTCAAACTCATATCGTCATCATTAATACCTTTCATGAGCATGATTTCAATCCATAACTGCCCTCTGTATTTATTTGAGAAATCTTTCAAACCTCTAATCACTTCTGAGAATTTTAAACTTCCATATGGCCTGCTGATCTTTTTAAAAGATAATTCATCGTACGCATCCAATGTAGGTAAAACTATATCCGCATTAAAAAGTTCTGCTTGCACCTGCAACTCATATAGAAGAGCTCCGTTCGTGATGACCGCCACTGGTTTATCCGTTCTTTTATGTATCTCTTCTATAAGCTCTCCAAGACCTAAATATAAGGTGGGTTCTCCCTCTCCTACTATAGTAACGACATCAAACGAAATATTATTCTGTAAAACTTTGTCTAACTCTTCAATAATATCCCCGACCGGATAAAACAGTTGCCGGGTATTAGTCATACGGTCAGTTCTGCCTAATTGACAATAAATACATGAATAATTACATGCCTTCTTCGGTATTATGCTAACTCCCAAAGATAGACCAAGTCTCCTGGATGGTACCGGGCCATAAATATATTTGAATTCTATCACACAAACACTTCCTTGCTATATTTCCAATGGGGTACCGGTGATAAGAAAGATTACCAATGGACTAGAATACACAAGAGCCGTCCCCCTGTATACCATATATACCATACCCCTGTATACCATATGCGTAAATCTTTTTTATAAATAGCTCTGTTTCCTTTTAGTATGAGGTTTGATAGAAATAGCTATATAGATGGCCAGATAGCCTATTGCTGAAAGAATCACGATAGCCGCACCGGACGCAATATTAAAAACATAGGATATCCATAGTCCGGCTAAACAAAAAAAGCTGCCAATAATTACCGAAAATACCATCCTTGACTTCAGGTTTTTTGCTAGTAGTCCGGCTATAGCTGTTGGTGCTGTAAATAAAGCAAGAACCAGAATAATTCCGACAACACGTATTAATACCACAACTGACATTGCAATCAATATAAAGAGCAGATATTCAATAAAAGCAGTCTTTATTCCAATAATAGCTGCGAATTCCTCATCAAACATATAAGATTTCCAATAATTAAATAGTAATGTTATTACAAGTACTACTATCAGTGTGAGGACTGCCATTAAATATAGATCTGTTCTGGTTACCGACAATATGCTTCCGAACAGATAGGAAGACAGATCGGGTGGATACCCCGGCATCAATGCAATAAATAAGATGCCAAGCGCCATACCCAAAGACCAAAAGAGCCCAATAACAACATCAGAGCGTGTACCGCCCTTTCTTCTGATATAGCCTATTCCCAAAGCTGCTAAGACAGATATAAAAAAGGCGCCTATAATAGGCTCAAAACCAAGAAGATACCCCAATCCTACACCTCCGTATGAAGTGTGAGCTATCCCCCCACTCATCATTACAAGCTTTTTTTCAACAATGATTACTCCAATAATACCGCACACAATACTGGCAAAAATGCTTGCAATAAGTGCATTGTAAACAAATTGGTACTGGAATATAGATAATAACATATCATTCGCTCTCCTCATGCTCTTTTAATACCCTATGTGGTACCCCATGCGCTATAAGGTCTATGGGGCAGCCATACAAAGCACTTACTACCTCTTCATTAAGTTCGGCGCCTCCATGATAAACCAGTCTTCTGTTAAGGCATGCCAGGGTCTTTACATGGGATGATACGGCAAAAAGGTCATGAGTAACCAAAAGGATGGTCATGCTTTTGTTGAGCTCATTTAGCAGAGAAAATATCTGGTCTCTGGAGCTTACATCCACGCTTGCAGTAGGTTCGTCAAGAAGGAGGAGCCTTGGCTTTACAGCGAGAGCCCTTGCTATAAGCATTTTTTGAAACTCTCCCCCAGACAGTTCGGAAATCATTCTTCCCTTGAGCTTGTAGATGCCGATTCTGTCAAGCAGTTCATCAGCCTTTTCCCTATCGCTTTGTGTATATCTATGAAAGAGGGTAAATGCGGAGGTAAGCCGTCCTGTCAAAACAACCTCATGAACGGTGATAGGAAAGCTTTTGTCAAGCACTGTAATCTGAGGCACATAACCAATCAACCGTCCTGTTTTACCAGGCCTTTTGCCGTAAATTTCTATTTTACCGGATGCCGGAGACACTAAACCAATAATTGCTTTTAGCAGGGTAGTCTTTCCTCCTCCATTAGGCCCGATAATACCCAAGTAGTCACCGTCTTCAACATTAAGAAAAACACCTGCAATTGCAGGCGTTTCCCCCCCGTACTTAACCGTCAAGTTTTCGATACAGACTGCTTTTCCAGAGCAATCTGTATTATAAATATTATTTAAGGTACTCATTTCATAACCTCTGCCATCAGCTCAGCCATATTCTTCAGATTATCTATATAGTTCGGTGCAAGCGGTGCAAGCTGAACCGTTTTTCCCCCTATTTCTTCAGCAAAGGATTGGGCCTGATTACTGGAAATTTCAGCCTGGTAGAAAATCGCCTTGATATTTTCCTTCTTTGCCAAATCTATCATTTCTTTCAGTCTTTGTGGAGTAGCTTCCTTGCCATCCTGCTCCAGAGCGTACATCTGAAGGCTGTAATCATCAGCAAGATAACCGAAGGCCGGATGGAATACGATGAACTTCCTATCCTTAACACCATCAAGCGCCTTCTGAATTTGTTTATCAACATTATCTAGCTCTGTTATATATTTCTGTGCATTCTTTTCATATTTATCTTTGTTTTTTGAATCAAATTGACTCATTTCGCGTGCTATAGCCTGCACCATTACCTTTGCCCTTTTAGGTGAAAGCCATATGTGAGGATCCCTTTCCCCAGGAGCCAATTCTCTATCAGCATATACCTTTACTACATCCTCCTGAAGCTTGATGATTTTCATGTCTTTTACTTCCGATGCTTTAGGTATAATGTTTGCTGCTTCTGTAGGCACTCCTATTGCAAAGTACAATTTCGCCTTGCTGAACTGCTCCATCTCTTTGGGAGTTGGTTCATAATTTGCCGGGCTGTTTCCTGGCGGAACCATGACTATCACCTCTGCCAAGTCACCGCAGACTGCTTCCACAAAGGTTTTCTGGGGCACAATGGATACCGCTACAATCGGTTTTTCTTTAGTATCCGTCGCAGTTTCTTTGTTTGCACAGCCTGCCATAATAGAAAACACCAGAGTAAGCATTATCAATACTGCAATGCTTAATAAACCTGTTCTCTTCATTCTGTACTCTCCTCGTTTTGCCTAAATCATTTCCTATTTTGCAAATGCAAAGCGTTTGCAATTATAAGATAGATTTTATTACAGCAAAAAGGATATGTCAATGATTTTTCGATTGATACGGAGACACTGATATCCTTTCCAACAATCTTACCAGCATGTAGTTCTGCAATATGAATTAAGTCATGAAATCTCACCAGGCGCTCATATTTCCGAAATACAAAACCACCCATAAACATCACTGGTACAGGCAGCAATATTTCTTAAAAGCTTGTATTCCAAGCGTTTCAGAATTCTATACTATATCTACACGTTCCATCAAACATAATGTCTCGACATGCCTGGTCCAGGGGAACATGTCCACCGGTTGCACTTCTTTCACCAGGTATCCGTTACTGTTCAACCAGCCCAGATCCCTGGCCATGGTGCCGGGATCGCAGGAGACATAAACAACTTTCGGCGTCTGCATGTTCAATACCTCATCCAGGACTACGCGGCTGCAGCCGCTGCGCGGGGGATCCAGAATAATCGTGCCGGGGATGACACCCTTTTTAGCTAGGGCGGGAAGTGTTTTTTCTACTTCTCCCGGCAGAAATTCGGTATTGCTTATTCTATTTAAAGCTGCGTTTATTCGGGCATCCTTTACCGCAAGGGGATTATCTTCCAATCCATAGATTATTTTTGCTTTTTTCGCCAGATACAAAGCAATCGCGCCCACACCGCTGTACGCGTCTATAACAGTCTCCGTTCCGGTAAGCGAGGCGTATTCAAGTACTTTATTGTTCAAAGCCAGGGTCTGCGACGGATTGACCTGAAAAAAAGAAGACGGCGAAATGCGGAAAGTAAGGTGTTCCAAGCGATCGGTTATGTGATCGCTTCCGGCCAGGCATCTGACCCGTCTCTCTGTAACTGCCCCTGATTGTTCTCCACTGGTACAGCGCATTACGGAGGCAATCCCGGGGCACAAAGTAATCAGCTCTTTGGCAAATGCTTTTTCCTGCGGCCACTGTCCCGCCCCGGTAAACAGCGCGGCCATAATTTCGCTGCTGTGTATGGATTTGCGGAGGACGACATTATTAAAGAAATGGCTTTTGTGTTTTTGTTTCATTTCATATGTTTTAGGAGTGTACTTGTTCAAAAGTCCTGCAATGACTGCCGCGGCCTTATTTAAGTCCCTGTAAACCAGCAGACAGTCCTGGTTTTCACAGTCTGTTTTTATGGCGGACCTGGCCAGTTTATGGGAGCTTTCTTCATAAAAGCCCAGCTTGTATGTTCCGCCGAAATTATCTACGTGAAAGCCGGCTTTATTTCTATAGTGCCAGGGGTAATCCATGCCTGCCGTATCAAGCACTTTTACATCCTTTAATCCTGCAATGCGGGAAAGGCTGTCTCTTACCAGTCCGGTTTTCAGCTTGAGCTGTTCTTGATAATCAATATGCTGAAGCTGGCAGCCGCCGCAGGTTGAAAAAAGAGGGCATTCAGGCAGCCGCCGGCTGGGGGAGCTCTCGATAATCTGGAGCAGCCTGCCCCTGGCAAAGTTCTTTTTTAATTCAATTACTTCTGCAGAAACTGTATCCCCCGGCATTGTAAAGGTAACAAAGACAGCAACGCCGCAATACCGGCCCACACCCTCACCGGCATGGTTGAGTCCGTTTATTTGCAGGTTGATTTTTTCCGCTTTTTTTAAAGGCATACTTTTACTTGGCAATGTTAAAGCCTTCAATCATTTAATTGTATCTGTCCTGAAAAATAACTTATATCAGGGAAGTCAACTGCCTACGTGCTCATGTTCGCTTTTTACACTGACACCGCTCAGATAACCAGTGGAGAAGGCAATCTGCAAGTTAAAGCCTCCCGTTAAGGCATCCACGTCAATCACCTCGCCTGCAAAGAACAATCCCCTGACTATTTTAGATTCCATACTGGAAGGATTGATTTCATTCGTATCAATACCTCCTGCCGTAACCATGGCTTCATTCAGCGGGCGGGCGCCTTTTATCGTGAGGGCAATCCTTTTTAAGCTGTTCGCCAGCTTTTCCCTTTCTTCTTTGGTGATCTGGTCCACCTGTTTAAGGATGTCAATTCCGGCAAAAACCTGGAGCAGAGGAAGCATTTTCTGGGGAACGAAATCGCCTAAAGCATTTTTTAAGTATTTACCGTGGTTTTTCTTAAAAATTTCTATTAATTGGGCATTAAGCTGCGTTGTAGAAATTGACGAAAAAAGATCAATTCTCAAAGCAAGAGAAGAAGGGGGGCATTTATTAATCAAGCTGCTCAGCTTAAGGATGACAGGGCCGGAAACCCCGAAGTGGGTAAAAATCAACTCGCCGGTCTGTTCGGCTATAACCTTTTCTTCTAATACCGCTTGTACATTTACCGCCTGTACATTTATATTTTGCAGAGAAAGCCCCTGCAACTGCTTAACCCATTTTCCCCCGGCAACCAGAGGTACCAGGGCAGGGCGGGGAGGCGCTATAAAATGTCCAAGCGTCCTGGCCATCCTGAAACCATCCCCTGCAGACCCGGTCTGTCTGTACGATAACCCGCCTGTGGCGATAAGCACGTTTTCACCGGCAACTTTGTTGTTATCTGTAATAACGCCGGTAACGCGGTTATTTACGGCAAGCACTTTTTTTACGGCTGAGTTAAATCTTATTTCAACCTTGCTTTTATGCAAGTAGTTATGCAAAGCCTTAATTATTTCTTCTGCCCGATCCGAAGCGGGAAAAACGCGGTTATCGTCTTCTACCTTTGTTTTTACGCCCAGAGAGTTAAAAAAAGAAACCAAACTATGGTTATTAAACCTGTTCAATGAAGCATGGAGGAATCTCCCATTGTTCACAATGTTGTCCATGAAGCTTGCCGGATCGCAGAGATTGGTAAAATTGCACCTCCCGTTTCCGGTAATGGACAGCTTTTTACCGAGCCTGTCGTTCTTTTCCAGTAAAACTACTTTCAAACCCCTTTGGGCAGCTGCAGCGGCGCCCATCATACCCGCCGGCCCGCCGCCCACGGTAATCAAATCATAATACATAGTTAAAAGCCTCAAGCTTCTTTTATTCGGATAAAAACATTATAAGCCAGATTCTTAAAAAATAAAAACCAGGCAAAACTTTATAAGAAGCGCCTGATTTTACAACTTCGTCAAGTTCTAGATTGGCCGGAATAACCGGATTATTGCCTTTTAAGCAGTTTATCGAGATACATATTATTATCGGCTTCTTTATAAAGTTCGTTTATTCGCAAGGGTTTCTCAGCGCTTTGATGACCCACGGCAGATCCGACAGAAATACTTAATAATGGTTTTTTGCCACTGGAGTTGTACTCATCTACTGCTTTTCTTATTCTTGTTACCGAATGTTCTACATCTGTTGCTGTACTGTCCGGCAGAAAAACTGCAAATTCGTCTCCCCCGATTCTGGATACAACATCGCCTTCCCGAAATGACCACTTGATTAAGTCTGCGGCCAGCTTAATGTGTTCGTCTCCCTGATTATGCCCGAAACTGTCATTGACAAGTTTAAGGCCGTCGATATCGCAAACTATAATGCCGACTGAAAAATGACGTCCTTCCTGGAGCCGGTTCATTTCCTGCTCAAAATAATTCCGGTTGTATAATCCGGTCAGGGAGTCGTGCAGACTTAAAAAGGTCAGCTTTTCTTCAGTCTTTTTCCGTTCTGTAATATCCGCCACAAAGGCCAGGGCGCCGATAAAACGGCCTTCCTTATCCTGGATGGGCGATGTTTCCAGGCTTGTATAAACGGTCTCCCCATTTTTATGCAGGAATTCAAAATCATGCTGTTCCTTAATTCCTTCAGCACGGCGTTTCATATTTATCATTGCATAATTGATGTTTTTTTCGTCCATGAAACAAAAAAGTGATTTACCCAGCATTTCCTCTGGTGTGTACCCGAGAATATCAGCCATGCGCCGGTTCACAAAAGTTGTTACCCCCTCAGAATCTATGGACCAAATTCCTTCCCGGGCGTTCTCAACCAGCTGCCGGTATTTGTTTTCGCTTTGGAGAATCGATTCCTCCATTTGTTTGCGTTCTGTAATATCGTTGGTAATAACAATTGTAGCAGCCTACGTTCTTTGGCGCCGGACTAATCAGCGCCAATGGCAAGGTTTATCACCCATTCAACTAGACAGCCCGCAGCATCTTTTGTATTTTTT
>LDZU01008369.1_pt1 | contig 17028 bp, 15 predicted proteins | sample 615531 | NCBI WGS metagenome assembly LDZU01 (sample SAMN03408293, study PRJNA278302) | terrestrial metagenome | isolation source: oil reservoir sample SB2 | place: USA: Alaska, North Slope, Schrader Bluff formation | collected 2011-09 | reverse complement strand
CATGTTGTTTAGAAAAATACTAATATTAAAAGATATAAGTAAAAACATTCCAACAATTATTAAAGTAGCGGTTAAGCTTATTACAGTGGCAAAACTTATAATCCCATTTTTTTTTGTACTCAGGAAGGCTTCTTTAATGTAAAAAGGGATATTTCTAAGCATGATTACACATAAATTCCTTTCTGAGTATCAGAAACAACCTCACCGCGTTCTATTCTAATTACCCTTTTCTGAGCTTTATCTACCATTAGTTTATCATGAGAAGCCACAATAACTGTGGTACCCCAAATATTAATTTTAAATAACAAATTCATAATATCCCAGGATGTTTCAGGATCTAAATTACCAGTTGGTTCATCTGTTAATAATATTAAGGGGCGGCTCACCACTGCCCTGGCTATACATAGTTTTTGCTGCTCTCCTCCTGAAAGCAAATGAGGATTAGTATTTTTTTTGTGATATAATCCAATAATATTAAGTATTTCGCTTACCTCTTTTTTTATAACAGCATTTCTGGCTCCAACAACCCTTAGACTGAAGGCAACATTTTCAAATACATTCCTATCATATAGAAGCTTAAAATCCTGAAACACAACGCCAATTTCTCTTCTTAAGTATGGGACTAAATAAGTCTTCAATCTTGCTAAATTTACGCCATCGACAATAATCTGCCCTTTAGATGGCAGTATCCCACGGTAAATTAATTTCAAGAAAGTTGTTTTACCAGCTCCTGTGGGTCCAACCAGGAAAACAAATTCTCCTTTTTTGATATGAATATTAACATCCCACAAGGCATGTATCTTATTTGGAAAAATCTTAAAGACATGGAACATCCGTATCAATTATTTCCCGATTCCTTCCTGAGATATCTATTCTCAATAAAATGATAGAATAGTTCAACATTTGAAAATGCTTCTTTCTCAAATTGTTTTTTCTTTATTTTTAAATTAGACTGGATTAATTCTCTATGTACGTCTATATATTTTAACTTATTATCAATATTTTTTACAGTTAATTGATTTATATTTATTAATAATTCAGGAAGTTCTAATGAATACACATATTTTCTTACTTTGGGATCATAATCAATTGCAATAAAAGGTGTACCTGTAATTGTGGCAAAGATAATAGAATGTAATCTCATGCCAATCAGTATTGACAATTTTGAAATAAGAGATAGTATGACAGCTGGAGATAGTTCCTCTTCAATTATTTTTACCTTCATAAATTTCATGCTCTGAACAACATCTTTAATGATTGTTATATCTGTTTCAACTTGGAAAGGAATAAAGAATAGTGTAGCCTGGTATCTTTCAACCAAATAATCTGAGATTTTTGCAAGCTCAGTTATTTTTTTATCATAATTTTTTGCTATATCAGGGGAATTTCTAATTACTAACCCTATACTTGGAGTTTTAGTTTTTCTGCTTGTCAGGTTTTCTAACCCATATTTTTGCCTTACTTCATCAGGAATTTCATCTTTCTTTAGCAAAAAGGCTGTATCCGCATTAACGACAATTTTTTTATTTAAAATACCAATTTTTTCTAAAAATTCTTTCGATTGCGAATCTCTTACTATTATCAAATTTACATTCTTGAAGGCCAAATATATCAGTTTTTTATTAATGGCATTTGTTATTGGGCCAATTCCCTGGCCATAAATAATAGTGGGTATATTACATAACCTGGCAAGAAATATAAGACCAAGATAATATAATACACTAAATCCCTTCCCGCTAACATCCTGTAATAATCCCCCACCTCCACTGACAAAGACACCTGCTTGTTTCATTTTTGAGACTATTGAGAATAGATTAAACCTGTAAATTGAATCTACCTGATATAATGATTTTGTTTTTTCTGGTTTGTATGAGAGGACTATTATTTTATTTTTAGGAATATACTTGGAAAACCCCTGAATCATGGCCATTAAAATGGCTTCATCGCCACAATTTCCAAAACCATAATATCCAGAAATTATAATCGGTTTAAGGCTATTCCTCGTTTCTGACATTTAATTGTTCCCTGAAATATCTGTAGAAAATAAATAATATAAAAGCCAATAAAGAACCAATTAGCAATCCCAGCCAATAACCATTAAATGTTCTCAATATTGAAAAGGAAAGAGAAGTATGAACATGACAAAATGTATTGACAATTGTAACTGGAGCTACCGTTCCCATTATTATGAGGGGAATTTTAAAATAATGCAAATTAAGCTGATTCATAGCAATAGCCAGGGAAATCAAAGGATAGCCAATCAAAAATTCCTTACTTCTTGGCCTGGCGATTAGGTACTTTTCTAGTAGCAACCTCATCTGTTCCTCAATATCCGGCACAGGTAAAAAAGAAAAATTACCAGAACGAGCAATATAAATTATTCCAAAAACCGAAAATACGAATAGAAAAAGTGCATGCTCAAACAGTATTGGCTTTTTGAAATCATCGATTAAGAATTTTTTATCTTCTCTCTTTACCCACCAAAAATAAACTGCAACCAGGACTAATGGAAAAAGATAAGCAATTTTAATTCCACTGAATAACTCGATAGCCAGAATAAATTTATAATGTGTTAATAATGCTCCGATAATTAATCCTCCCAACAAGGAAACCAACATAATTCCGCTAATTCCAAGAAATATATTTTTTAATATTTCAGTCAAACTATTATTTTCTTGGGGAGGTATCTTAATAAAGAACTTTTTATTTTTAATAATTGCCATGGTGGGAAAGATTAAAGCGCTTGCTAATGCTAATATTTTTAATAAAAATATTTTTCCCAATACAATATCTACCACAACTAAAAAGGCAAAACTAATTATAAATAAGATAACTGAATATTTTCTGAAAATAGTAAAGAATTCAATTAATAACTGTATTCCAGCAGATATTACTCCCAGACTAATTAGGTAAATAAAGATAGCAGGAATTTGATAATTCGGAAATAGGCTTGCCTTGCCAACAAGATAACCTCTCTGGGCTAGATTGTTCTTGATGCTTTCAATATAGTCCAGGTTATATTGAATTAAATCTACTGTCCGTGTTTTCAAAAAAGGATTTATATAAAATATTCGGATGTTTCTTTCCTGTGCGGCCCTTACCCATCGCTCAATAGCTGTATCCAGTTGGATTTTTTCCATTTCCTCACTGGTAATGCTATGTACCCGGATAGCTAATTCGCTTACGTTACTGGCAATTGTGTGAATTCCCTTTTGCGAAGTGAATTCAATAACACCAAAGGGATAAGTATGGTCATCTAAAAATTTCGCTGTTTCAAAAAGCATTTCTTTAGAAGGATAACCAAGGACTTCTTCTTCATCAAAAATAATGTTAGAAATATTTTCCAACCCTCCAATAGTGGATAATTTTTGTTGAAATATTTCCGGTTTTATTTTTGTAAAGTTCTTAGGCCTTAAAACAACATTTAACCCTAACTCTTCTATTGTTGCAATATCTTCTTCTGAAAAACCAAGTCCTAATTTTACTATTTCCTCTTCATTACCATGAACTACCAGGCCGTAAGTTTTTTCGTATAAAATTTTCTTTTGAACCATGTCTTTACCAAAATATTGCTGGAAAACCTTTTCTATCCTTTCTATCAGAGGATAATCTTTTGATACAATCATAAGCTCACCGGGGCTTATTTGGTCTGAGGTTGGAATATTTAATTCTTGAATATAATTTATTTTTATTAAATCATTGGTTGTTAAGAATGCTACTTTACCCTGGGGTAGCAATGTCTCAATAGTATCTTCATGAACTGCAACACTAGATATTCCTTTTGACTTTAATCTGGCAAGCAATTGATCTTCAGCATAGCCTTCATTTATGGCCAATTCCCTTATCTTGTTTAGACTTATCACCATTTCCACCTGTTTAAAGTTTTTTTCCAGGTTAAAACGCTGAATACCTACAAAAATAGATATAATAAGGGAAATTAAAATAAAAAAAATAAACAAGTTTTTAGAATTTATTTTCAATATCCTGGTACCTCTACTTATATTTAAAAAGATAGATAACATTCTAGCACATCTATATATGGTTGTAAAAATGCACCTTTATAATATAACATAAAGGTGCATTTTATTTCCATGTATTTCATTAATTGACTGACAGTGTTTAAATATAATTCACTTCACTAAGTTTAGTTTAAAAATATTACTATAAAAGCAGAACAAATTATTATATTTAGTTAACATTTTAAATTTTATTGCAATAGTGTTAGCATAACACCTGCAGCTACCGCAGTTCCAATTACTCCAGCAACATTAGGACCCATAGCATGCATTAATAAGAAATTTCTGGGATTTGCCTGTTGACCTACGGTTTGTGCTACCCGGGCAGCCATTGGTACTGCAGAAACTCCTGCCGCTCCTATAAGTGGATTAATCTTACCACCTGATAGTTTGTACATTATTTGTCCAAACATCACTCCTCCAAATGTACCGAAGGAAAATGCTACCAAACCTAAAACAATAATCTTTATCGTCTCAGCAGTTAAAAAATACTCTGCCTGCATCGTAGCACCGACACAGGTCCCCAGAAAGATTGTTACAATATTAATAAGCTCATTCTGGGCAGTATTTGACAATCTATTTACAACCATGCTTTCTCTAAATAAATTTCCCAACATCATGATTCCGATAATTGGAACCGATGCTGGCAATATTAAACCGACAAAAATCGTGCTGATAATTGGAAATAATATCTTTTCCATTTTTGATACAGGCCTTAATTGTTTCATTACAATCTTTCTTTGTTCTTTTGTTGTAAACATTTTCATAATAGGTGGTTGAATCAAAGGAACTAGTGACATATAAGAATAGGCAGCTACGGCAATCGCTCCTAAGATATGGGGTGATAGTTTCGATGCCAGGTAGATAGAGGTTGGACCATCTGCACCTCCAATAATTGCAATAGCAGCAGCTTCCTGTAAACTGAAGCCTATTAAAACTGAACCAATTAATGCAACAGCAACTCCAAGTTGGGCTGCCGCTCCCAAAAGAAAGGTAGCTGGATTTGCCAGTAAAGGACCGAAATCAGTCATTGCACCAATGCCCATAAATATAAGAATTGGAAAAAGCTCATGTTTTATACCAAAAGACAATATTTGCAAAAAACCGCCTTCTTCCATTAATCCAGTAAAAGGAAGATTTACTAAAATAGCACCAAAGGCAATGGGTAAAAGCAATAATGGCTCATATTTTTTAACTATTGCGAAATATAGCAATACTGCAGCTACCAGCATCATAATGAAATTTTCTAAGGTAAAGCCGGTAAACCCGGATATTCTAAAAATAGAAATTAGCGAGTTAATAAAATTCATTTATTTCTCCTTTCTGATAGCTAGCCGATAACCATTAGGATATCATCAGTTTCAACCATATCATTAACTGATACTGATATTTTTTTGACCTTTCCACTAGTATTGGCTACAATTTCGTTTTCCATTTTCATAGCTTCTAAAATTAGCACTGTATCGCCTTCGTTGATACTATCCCCTTCTGATACATTTATCTTTAGAACTTTCCCAGGCATAGGGGCTTGAATTTCTTCCCCTTCTGCAGGTCCTTTCTCAACAGTTTTCTTTGATTCTGGCTGGGGTGCTGGTTTAACTTCCGGTTTTTTTATGGTTTTGGTCTGCTGCTCTGGTTTGGCAGTACTAACCGTTGAAGTAGAAACAGATGATTGATTTTCATCTGATATTTCTTCAACTTCTACCATATATTCCTGCCCATTGACTTTTATTTTAAATTGTTTCATTATTTTAAAATCCTCCCTTTTTTTTGGAACTTATTGAAGTTCTATTAGACATAACATTTTGCATCCCTGCTATAGTCCATGGATTTGTGCCGACTGGCATTGTTCTTTTAATATTAAGTATTTTAACTCCTTTCATAGGAGTTTCCATGTAGCTTGCTATTGCAGCTGTTATAACTGCAACTAATTCATCACTATATTCGTTACTCTTTTGTTCTAAATTCTTGCCTTCCGGTTTTTCAATAGCTACTTTCTTCTTTTCCGAGACTAAACTTTTTTCAGCTTTTTTCTGTTTCTTAGAAGTCAGCTCGATTATCATTCGTAATCCCATCATTAGCAAAGCAAGTAACGCCAAAATAATGAAAACAAGAATTATCACAGTAATGGCTATTTTAATAGCACCTTCTATTCCTACATACATATTCCATACCCCTTCTTCTAAATCAGAAGTTATTTATATCAAAATTAACTATCATTATAATACTCTTCTCATAACTATACCGGAAGGTTTCCGTGCTTTTTACCTGGTAGACTGTCTCTTTTTGTTGATAGCATTTCAAATGCAGTAATTAACCTTGGTCGAGTTTCTCTAGGATCAATAACTAAATCTACATAACCTCTCTTTGCAGCCTCATAAGGATTCGAAAATCTTTCAGCATATTCATCAATTTTTTGCTGTCGAAATTTTTCTGGATCTTCTGCCTTTTCAATCTCTCTTCTGAATATGATATTCGCTGCACCCTGTGAACCCATTACCGCAAGCTCTGCAGTGGGCCAGGCTATAACCTGATCTGCTCTTAATTCTTTTCCACACATAGCTAAATAGGCACCGCCATATGATTTTCTGGTAACAACTGTAATCTTTGGGACAGTAGCTTCAGAATAGGCATATAATAATTTTGCTCCATGTCTTATAATTCCACCATATTCCTGTGCGGTACCAGGTAAAAATCCTGGTACATCCACGAGAGTTAAAATAGGTATATTAAATGCATCACAAAATCTAACAAAACGTGCTGCCTTATCAGAGGCATCAATATCAAGACAACCAGCTAGTACCTTGGGCTGATTGGCAATGATTCCAATGCTCTTACCCTTTAACCTGGCAAAGCCGGTAATCATGTTTCGTGCAAAATGTTCATGGGCTTCAAAAAAATCACCATTATCAACAATATATCTTATTATTTCTTTCATTTCATAAGGCTTATTAGGATCGGTTGGAACGATATTCATTAGGGCTTCTTCCATACGATTTGGATCATCGCTACTTTCTAAAACAGGAGAAATCTCCATATTATTAGAAGGAAGGTATCCAACCATCTTCCGAACAGACTGAAATACTTCTTGTTCATTCTCAGCAGCAAAATGAGCTACTCCACTTTTTTGGTTATGGGTCATTGCTCCTCCCAATTTCTCTGAAGTAACATTCTCTCCGGTAACTGCTTTTATAACACTAGGACCTGTAATATGCATTATACCAATCTTCTTTACCATAAAGACAAAATCCATTATAGCAGGGGAATAGACAGCTCCTCCTGCTGTGGGGCCAACAACAACCGATATTTGCGGTATTACCCCTGAAGCAATAGTATTTCTATAGAATATTTCACCATATCCACTAAGAGAATCGACTCCCTCCTGTATCCTGGCACCACCTGAATCATTAATTCCAATAATTGGGGCACCCATTTTCATAGCCATATCCATTATTTTGCATATTTTTTTGGAGTGCATTTCTCCTAAAGAACCACCAATTACGGTAAAATCCTGGGAGAAAACATATACTAAGCGCCCATCAATAGTACCATAACCTGTTACAACTCCCTCTCCGGGTACTTCTTTCCCTTCCATACCAAAATTAGTACAACGATGCTCAACAAATAAATCTAGTTCGTTAAAACTATCCTTGTCCAATAATAAATCTATTCTCTCTCTGGCAGTCAATTTACCTTTGTCATGTTGAGCTTGAATTCTTTTTTTGCCACCACCTGCCAGCACTTTTTCTTTCTTTTCCTGCAATTGTTTCATCAAATCATTGATTGATTTTTCCATTAAGCTTCCACCTCTCTTTACTCCCTGGCTTAATTTTATTACCCTATATAAAAAACCTTTCATTAATGTATCTGAATCAATTAGTTAAAATAAACTCATTTTTAATTAGGTTTGTCATCTTTTTTCAAGATTTATGTTCACAAAGTTCTACCAAAATACCATTGGTACTTTTGGGATGCAAAAAGGCAATCCGTGCCCCTCCAGCTCCGTAGCGTAGTTTTTTGTCGATTAATCTAACGCCTTGTTTCTCCAATTCCTCTAATTTTGCCTCTAAATCATCGACCTCAAAAGCAATATGATGAATTCCTTCCCCCTTTTTTTCAATAAATTTGGCAATATTACCATCAGGAGAAGTTGACTCCAATAATTCAAGTTCACTTTCACCAACAGGTAAAAATGCCACTTTAACATTCTGTTCTTCTACCACTTCCTCTCCTGTACATTCCATGCCTAGAATATTTTTAAAAATGTTTAGTGAATTCTCAAGGTTAGCTACTGCTATCCCAAGATGATCAATTTTTTTAAACACTTTAGTGTCCCTCCTTAAATAGTTTTTCCTTAAAAATTGTAGAAAGCTTTTTTACTGCATTGTAGGGATTGTCATTTTGTTGTAAAACTCTATTAACCTCTTTCTCTACTCTTTCCTCACTAATATATTCAAAGAACATTTCTCGCCAGCTTTCCTGAAAAAGATCAAAGATTTCCTTTCTTGTTCTGTTTTTCCTTCTTTCCAACAATTCTTCACTTTCCTTCAAATAATTGATAAGTTTATCCACTTCTTTCCATAAATAATCGATACCGATATTTTCTGTGCCTACTGTTTTTATAATAGGAGATTCCCATTTTTTTTCTTCATCTTCAGTCAGGTGTAGCATCATTTCAATCTCAGCGATTAGTTTATCACTGCCATCCCGATCTGACTTATTAACAACAAATATATCTCCTATTTCCATAATACCGGCTTTTATAACCTGAATATCGTCTCCCATTCCTGGCATAACCACTAATAGTACAACATCTGATACCTTGATTACATCAATCTCTGATTGGCCAACACCTACCGTTTCAATAAAAATGAAATCTTTACCCATCGCATCCAATATCTTAACAACCGCCTGGGTTGAACGGGACAACCCTCCTAAATGACCTCGAGCACCGACACTTCGGATAAATACATCTTTATCTGTTGTCAAATCTTGCATCCTTATCCTGTCTCCCAAGATAGCCCCTCCGGAGAATGGACTGCTTGGATCAATAGCGATAATTCCTATTTTTTTATTCATCTTTCTAAGATGTTTTGTCAATTTATCAGTAATTGTGCTTTTACCTGAACCAGGAGGACCGGTTATGCCAACAACTATAGCTTTTCCACAGTATTGATGTAATTCTTTTAATACCGGTTGTGCCTGCTGGAAATTATTTTCAACTATAGTTATTAATCTTGCTACAGCTCTAGTGTCTCCCTGTCGTATTTTTTCAACTAGATTCATATAATCTTCCTTATATTACAATTATGCAACTGCAACATTTGTTTTTATAAATTCAACTATTTTTTTAGTATCTGTACCAGGAGTAAAAATCTCTCTGATTCCAATCTTTTTGAGTTCCGAGATATCCTCATTAGGTATTATTCCACCGGCAATAACCAGGATATCAGACATATTTTTTTCTTCAAGTAATTGGATAATTTTGGGAAATATATACATATGGGCACCTGATAAAATGCTTAGCCCTATTACATCAACATCTTCCTGGATTGCAGTTTCAATTATTTGTTCAGGGGTTTGCCTTAAACCTGTATAAATAACTTCCATTCCTGCATCTCGCAATGCTCTTGCTATTACTTTCGCTCCCCGGTCATGTCCGTCCAAACCTGGTTTAGCTACTAAAACTCTGATCCTCGTTTTCTTCATAATTCACCTTCCTTGATACTAGATCTTGATAGAATCTTTATATTCACCAAAAACATCTCTAAGCTGATCGCAAATTTCCCCTAATGTAGCATAATTTTTAACACAGTCTAGTATAAATGGCATTACATTCTCATTAGATTTCGCGGCTTTCTTTAGTCTTGCTAGTTTTTCTGTGACTTCTTTTCCCACACGATTGCTTTTCACTTCTTCCAATTTTTTAACCTGTTGTTTTTCAATTTCCGGATTCACTTTAAGTAAATCTTTCATTGTTTCTTCTTCGGATTGGAATTCATTAACTCCTACTACAATTCTTTTCTTATCTTCTACATCTTTCTGGTATTGGTAAGCACTATTTTGAATTTCTCTTTGAACAAAACCTTTTTCTATAGCCTTTGGTGCACCACCCAGCTTATCGATTTGATTAATATATTCCATCACTGCATCTTCAATTTCTTTGGTCATCTTCTCTATGTAATAAGAACCTGCTAAAGGATCTACAGTTTCAGTAACACCACTTTCATGGGCAATAACCTGCTGTGTTCTTAGGGCAATTCTCACAGATTTTTGTGATGGCAAAGACAGAGCTTCATCTCTTGAATTAGTATGTAAGGATTGAGTCCCTCCAAGGACTGCTGCCAAGGCTTGCAAGGTAACCCTGATAATATTGTTATCTGGTTGTTGAGCAGTTAGTGTGCAGCCAGCTGTTTGAGTATGGAAACGGAGCATTAGAGATTTTGGTTTTTTTGCACCAAATCGTTCTTTCATGATGTTAGCCCATAGCTTTCTCGCTGCCCTGAATTTTGCAACTTCCTCAAATAAATCATTATGAGCATTAAAGAAAAAAGACAATCTTGGGGCAAAATTATCTACATCCAAACCTTTTTTTACTGCCGCATCAACATAAGCAATTCCATTAGCCAGAGTAAAAGCAATCTCTTGTATTGCGGTAGAACCTGCTTCTCTTATATGATAACCACTTATACTGATAGTATTCCATCTCGGTAAATTCTTTGAACAATATTCAAAGATATCAGTAATTAGTCTCATTGATGGTAAGGGAGGAAAAATATAGGTACCTCTGGCAATATATTCTTTCAGAATATCATTTTGGATTGTTCCATTTAATTTATCAGCAGATACACCCTGTTTTTCAGCTACTGCTATATACATGGCAAGCAAAACAGCTGCAGGTGCATTAATGGTCATGGAAGTGCTAACTTTGTCCAGTGGTATTCCGTCAAACAATATTTCCATATCTTTTAGTGAATCAATCGCTACCCCGACTTTTCCTACCTCTCCGTGAGACATAGAATGATCAGAATCATAACCAATTTGTGTTGGTAAATCAAAGGCAATACTCAATCCTGTCTGGCCATTTTTCAGTAAATATTTATATCTCTTATTTGATTCTTCAGCATCTCCAAAGCCAGCATATTGTCTCATTGTCCACAATCTGCCGCGGTACATTGTTGGTTGAACTCCCCTGGTATAAGGGTAATCTCCAGGGTAACCTATATCTTCCAGATAATTGATATTTGCCAGATCCAGAGGGTCATATAACCGTTTTACCTCCTTGTTAGATCCGGTCACAAATTTATCTTTTCTCTCAGGAAATCTATCTAAAACTTTTGCCAGAGTCTTATCAGACCACTGTTTTTTGGCTTCTTTTATTTCTTGATAATCCACGTTTTAAATCCCTCCTTTTACTGTTTTTTTAATAATAATTCAAAAATATCACAACCACAATGATACCCAATTCTTTCAATATAATATTCTCTATATTAAGAAATTAGCTTAAATATTTTAGCTAATACAAATGTACCTAGATAGTAAACCTTTTATTTAGCCATTACTGCCTTCAAAGAAGGTAATTTTCCATGGTAAAATAAAAACAAAATTATAACGATAAGCTCTATTATTTATTTTACTTTTTTGTTTCCATGATAAGATCTTCTACCAATACATCAATCTTAATAATATTAATGCCAGTGATATAGTCTAATTCTTTTTTTAATTTCTCCTGAATGTTTTTGACAATAGTAGGTATATTTTTACCGTAACTTAAAATAAGATTCATTTGAACTAAAATACCATCTTCATTTATATCAATCTTAGTTTTTCCAAGCCTGATTACTTCCTTAAAATCCTTTATACAGAAAAAGATTATATCCAAAATTGCATTTTCAGAAATAAATAATTTTCCAAAATAGCTAAAAGGTGGTCGAACTACAGTTCTTTCTCCGATCTTTCTTTTCCCATATCTCTTTCTATAAAAAATTTCTAAGGAATCAACTAAATTAATAGGGAATTTTCTTTGAACTTCTATCCCTGGTAGGGGAATAATATGGGTACCTTCTTTAGATCTGCTGTTTCTTGCTAATTGAATTTCTTTTTCACTAGAGATATCTTCAATGTAAAATGTTTTATTGACTCCTGGCAACTCCAGGGTTTGGACAATTTTATTAACCATTTCCTTTGAAGTACCCAGAACCATTATTTTTTCCGGCTTTTCTTGCTTAATAACATTGCGAACTGCCTGCGCATGTTCTTTCTCAAAAAAAATAGCCCTTCTGATTGCTTGAATCTTATTTGACTCTCTTTTAGCTGATAGCCCAGCCAGTATTCTATCTTTTTTAATTAATAAACCATCATCAATAATATAGTTAATATGCTCTTTGTGAGCAACTAATAAAGCTTTATGACTTTTTCCTGTTCCGCTTCCCCCTACCAGGGCAATTACCTTCATACTAATAGTCCAACCTTTATCCAAATTTATTGATTTTTTCTTACCCAGCCTCTACCTTCAACTGCCAAAGCAACTCGTTTAATTGCAATTACATAAGCAGCATCTCTTGTATAGAATTTTTCTTTTTCGGCCAGGTCAATAACGTCGTTAAAAGCTGAAGTCATTATTTGATTCAATTTATCCAAAACTTCATCTTTGGGCCAATAATAGTTCATATTATTCTGAACTTGTTCAAAATATGAAACAGTAACTCCACCAGCATTACACAAGAAATCAGGTATAAGAAATACATCTTTTTCTTTAATTACTTTATCTGCAGCCGGAGTTGTAGGAGTATTTGCAGCTTCTGCATAGATTTTTACTTTATTAAAATCAATTTCATTTACATTATCACTATGCACTGCTGAACCCAAAGCCGCTGGCATTATTACTGTTACTGGTTTTCTTAGCCAGGCATCAGCGTCTTCCTGTTTCCATCCGAAAGATTTTGCTTTTTCTTTATCAATAGTACCAAATTTATCCAGAGTTCCTTTAGCAAATAAATCTTCAGGTTTAATACCTTCTTCGCAGCTATAAGTATATGCCTTCTTATCATTAGCATCCCAACAGGAAATTGCAATTACTTTGCCTCCATATTCAGTAAATTTTTTGACTGCATATGACGCTACGTTCCCTGCTCCCTGGATTGAAAGAGTAGCATCTTTGAAATCAATATTCATTCTCTTTAATGCTTCTCTAACACAGTATATTGCTCCAAAACCAGTAGCTTCAGTTCTTCCAAGAGAACCACCAACTCCAACAGCCTTCCCTGTTACAAAACCTGGTTTTCTACTTCTGGCAATAGTATCATATTCGTCCATAATCCATAACATATCCTGGGGATTGGTGGCTACATCGGGTGCTGGAACATCAATTTCAGGGCCAACAAAATCATAAACCTTTCTTACCCATCCACGACAAAGCTTTTCTGTTTCCCTTTCTGACAATTCTCTAGGATTACAAATTACTCCGCCTTTTCCTCCTCCAAGGGGAATGTTCACAACAGCACATTTCCATGCCATCATCATTGCTAACGCTCTCACCATATCGACAGTTTCATCTTCTGCAAATCTTAAACCACCTTTTGCAGGACCTCTTGCAGTGGAATGTTGAACTCTAAAACCTGTAAAGGTCTTAGTGGTACCATCATCCATTTCAACTGGAATACGAACTCGTATTTCTCTTTCCGCTTCTCTCAAATATTCACGCATAGGCTTGCTAATTCCACTTTTTTCTGCGTTAGAATCAAATTGCGATTGAACAATTTCAAAAGGATTCATTTCTTTATCTTTAGACATTTGATAACCTCCAAAATTTATTTTTTTTTATTATTATTTTTCAGGCTCTCGCCTGATGATAAATACGAATCAATAGATCTAGCGGCAACTTTGCCATCACCAACAGCAGAAATTACCGTAGCTGCACCCCTAACGATATCCCCACCAGCAAAAATTCCTTCATAGGTAGTCATCATACTTTTTTCATCTATTTTGAAATATCCCCATTTATTAACTTCAACTCCTTTAGCACTATTTGCAATAATCGGATTGGCCATTGTTCCAATGGCATCGATTACCATATCAACCTCTAATATAAAATTGGAATCTTCAATTGGAATAGGCCTTCTTCTTCCAGAATCATCAGGTTCTCCCAATCTCATTTTTATACATTCCATACCTGTCACTTTTCCTTCTTTACTTCCCAAAACCCGGACTGGTAGTGTTAAAAAATGAAAAATAACTCCTTCTTCTTCTGCATGATGCACTTCTTCTGCTCTTGCTGGTACCTCTTTTCTAGATCGTCTATAAATAATATATGATTTCTCAGCACCAAGCCGTAATGCTGTCCTTGCAGAATCCATAGCAACATTTCCTGCACCAATAGTGGCTGCCTTTTTGCCAATCCTTATTGGAGTATCATATTTAGGAAAAAGATAGGCTTTCATTAGATTAGACCTGGTCAAAAACTCATTTGCAGAATAAACATCATTCATATTCTCACCCGGGATATTCATAAAACGAGGAGCTCCTGCTCCGTTAGCTAAAAATATTGCATCAGACTCTTTTTTTAAATCTTCCACACTCCCAGTAGCTCCAACTACAAAATCGCTTACTACTTTGACTCCATTTTTTTCTATCTCACTAACTTCATATTGAACGATTTTCTTGGGAAGTCTGAATTCGGGAATACCATATACCAAAACACCACCAGGTTTATGGAGGGCCTCAAAAAGGGTCACATTATAGCCTCTTTTAGCCAAATCAGCAGCACAGGTTAATCCTGCCGGGCCTGAGCCAACCACTGCTACTGAAAATCTGTTATTTCTATGATTATCTCCCTGTTCCCCATGAATATTATTTTCTCTTGCGCAATCAGCTACAAAACGCTCTAACCGTCCAATAGCAATTGGTTTCCCTTTTTTATTTAATACGCATTCCTTTTGGCATTGCTCTTCTTGAGGACAAACCCTACCAGTCACTGCTGGAAGAGCATCCGTTTCCAATATGGTTAAATAAGCACTTTTAAAGTCTTCCTCAACAATATGCCTGATAAACTTAGGAATATTTATTTCAGCAGGACAACCTTTCATACAGGTTGGATTCTTACATTGCAAACATCTTTGAGCTTCTTTGATTGCCTCTGCTTTAGTATATCCCAAAGGAACTTCATCAAAATTATGAACCCTATCAGCAGGGCATTGTTCTCTCATGGGGACTTGTTCTAATTTCATTCTGTCTTTCATTGGTATCATTTCAGCCATTAACCTTGTCCCCCTTTACAATGACATCTTTTTTCTTGTTTAAAATGATTCCAGGATTCTCCTTCTTCACTTCTATAGCGACTTATTCGATTCATGAATTCATCCCAATCAACTAATTGCCCATCAAATTCAGGTCCATCGGTGCAGACAAATTTGGTTTCTCCTCCAATAGATACTCTGCATGACCCGCACATTCCTGTTCCATCAACCATAATTGTATTAAGACTAACAATTGTATCTACTGGATATTTTTTTGTTAAATCCGTGGTTACCTTCATCATAATAGGGGGTCCAATTGTCCAAACTTTTTTAATTGTTTTATCATTATCAAGCTTTTCTTTTAAGGCCTCAGTAACAAATCCTTTTCTGCCATAACTTCCATCGTCAGTAGTAACAATTAATTCATCAGAGACTTTTTTCAATTCTTTTTCCATAATAATCAATTTTTTCGTTCTAGCCCCAATAATAGTTATAACCTTATTTCCAGCTTCTTTTAAGTTACGGGCTATTGGATGAATGCAGGCAATTCCAGTTCCTCCTCCTACCAAAACTACAGTCCCAAAATTGTCTATTTCAGATTTTTGACCCAATGGACCGATAAAGGAATAAAGATAATCTCCTTCATTAAAAGATGATAATTCATCAGTTGTCTTTCCAACTACTTGAAATACAATATATATTAATCCTCTCTCCCTGTCATAATCGGCAACGGTCAGTGGTATCCTTTCACCTTCCTCTTTTGTCATCAGTATAATAAACTGACCAGGCTGAACAGATCTGGCAATTTCTGGTGCTTTTATCCACATAGCATAAATATCCTGGTAAAGTGTTTCTTTTTTAATAATCTGGTACATTTATTACCTCTCCTGGTTACTTATTTTAATTTATTGCATATTTCTAAAGTATCACGGGCTATCATTAATTCTTCATTTGTTGGTATAACAATAACTTTGACTCTTGCATCTTCAGTACTTATAATGCCCTGTTTACCTATCGCATTGTTATTTTTTTCATCATCAATTTTAAGCCCAAAGAAACTTAATTCCTTGCATACATTTTTTCTAAGTACAGGGGAATTTTCTCCGATACCTGCGGTAAAAACCAACACATCTAAACCATTCATGGCTGCAGCATAAGCTCCAATGTATTTTTTCAATCCATAATGTAAAATATTAAGTGTTCTCTGTGCCCTCTTATCGCCTTGCTTTGCTTTTTCTTCCAAATCACGCTTATCGCTGGATATGCCTTCTGATAATCCAATAAATCCACTTTTCTTATATAGAATATCATTCATTTCCTTAAAGTCTATTTCTTCTTTTCCCATTAAAAATGGAATAACTGCCGGATCAACATCACCACAACGAGTTCCCATAATAACACCAGATATTGTTCCAAAACCTAAACTGGTGTCGATAGATTTACCATTTTTGACAGCAGTTAAGCTAGAACCATTTCCCAGATGGCAGGTAATAATTTTTAGTTCTTTCAAATCTTTCTTTAAGATTTCTGCTGCTTTTAGGGCTACATATTTATGAGATGTACCATGGAATCCGTATCTTCTCACTCGGTATTTTTCATAATAGTGATAGGGTAAACCGTAAAGATAAGCATGTTCCGGAATCGTCTGGTGAAAAGCAGTATCAAAAACCCCCACCTGTGGAGTATCTGGTAATAATTCCTGGCATACTTTAATCCCCAGCATGTTTGCAGGATTATGTAATGGTGCCAGCTCAGTATATTTCTTCAGGATATCCATA
>LDZU01003941.1_pt1 | contig 17060 bp, 15 predicted proteins | sample 615531 | NCBI WGS metagenome assembly LDZU01 (sample SAMN03408293, study PRJNA278302) | terrestrial metagenome | isolation source: oil reservoir sample SB2 | place: USA: Alaska, North Slope, Schrader Bluff formation | collected 2011-09 | reverse complement strand
GGTACCGAATCGATGCAGAAGATTGCTGCCGCCATCCACACGGGGGCAATGGTCTACCTGAACAGACAGTACCGCGCAATAGCGGTATTTGTTGTAGTGCTTGCCGTTGTCCTGGCACTCGTGATCAATCCTCTCACGGCGGCGTGTTTCGTCCTCGGTGCGGCTCTTTCGGCGACCGCAGGCTACATCGGCATGTTCACCGCAACCGCCGCCAACGTCCGGACGACCAACGCCGCGCGGCGCGGGGTTGCCGATGCCTTCCGCGTCTCTTTTGCGAGCGGTTCGGTCATGGGTATGGCTGTGGTAGGGCTCGGTCTTCTTGGTCTCTCGATCGCCTATGTGGTCATCAGCACCGTAACCGGGCTTCCCCAGGCTGAAGTCCTTACCATCGTGACCGGTTTTGGTCTCGGTGCAAGTTCGATTGCCCTCTTCGCCCGTGTCGGCGGCGGTATCTTCACCAAAGCCGCGGACGTCGGTGCTGACCTGGTTGGAAAGGTTGAGGCCGGCATCCCGGAGGACGACCCCCGGAACCCCGCGGTCATCGCCGACAATGTCGGCGACAACGTCGGCGACGTCGCCGGCATGGGTGCTGACCTCTACGAGTCCTATGTCGGCTCGATCATCGCTGCTATGGTCCTTGGTGTCTCTGTCGCGGCCACAATGTTCCCGAACGTCGAGATGATGAACGTGATCCTCCTCCCGCTGCTGATAGCAACGGTCGGGATTGTTGCGTCCATCATCGGCTCGTTCTTTGTGCGGACCAACAAGACCGAGAGCAGCGCCATCCACATGGCCTTCAACAGGGGGCTGCTTGCTGCAATCGTTGTAACCGTCGTTGCTACCTACTTCCTCGTGACAACGCTTCTCGGTGCAGAGTACATCGGAGTCTTCTACGCCGCTGTCGCCGGGCTCATAGCGGGTTTCGCCATCGGCCTGATCACGGAGTACTACACCTCCTTTGAGCGTAAACCCACCCTGGCCATTGCAAAGTCGACCGAGACGGGGGCTGCGACCACCATCATCACCGGGTTTGCAAAGGGGATGGAGAGCACCATCTGGCCGGTTCTGATCATCTCTGTCGCGATCTTCGTCTCATACCAGGTTGCCGGGCTCTATGGCATCGCGATCGCCGCGGTCGGTATGCTCGCGACGCTCGGGATCTCCCTCTCGGTCGATGCTTACGGCCCGGTTGCCGACAATGCCGGCGGTATCGCCGAGATGTCCCACCAGAAGCCGGAGGTCCGCGAGATCACCGACACCCTTGACGCCGTCGGCAACACCACCGCCGCCATCGGCAAGGGGTTTGCCATCGGTTCAGCAGCGCTGACGGCGCTCGCGCTCTTCTCTGCATACACCCAGGCTGTGGGTCTCTCGGTGATCGATGTCTCCATCCCGAACGTCTTCATCGGCGTTCTTATAGGTGCGATGCTGCCGTTCCTCTTCTGCTCCATCACGATGATGGCAGTTGGTAAGGCAGCATACAGCATCGTCCATGAGGTCCGCCGCCAGTTCAGGGAGATCACCGGGCTTATGGAGGGGACGGCCGATCCTGATTACGCCACCTGCATCGCCATCTCCACGCGCTCTGCGCTGCGAGAGATGATCGCGCCAGGCGTCATTGCCGTTGCCGCCCCGCTCGTCGTCGGGTTCGTCCTCGGGAAAGAGGCACTCGGCGGGTTGCTTGTCGGCTCACTTGCGGCCGGGTTCCTCCTCGCCGTCACGATGGCAAACGCCGGAGGAGCCTGGGACAACGCAAAGAAGTACATCGAGCAGGGCCACCTCGGCGGCAAGGGCTCCCCCGCCCACAAGGCTGCCGTCGTCGGCGACACCGTGGGCGATCCCTTCAAGGACACCTCGGGGCCGTCGCTCAACATTCTCATAAAATTGATGTCCATGGTCGCGCTGGTCTTTGCACCGCTGATCCTGGTCGTCTGATCATCACCTCTTTTCTTTTTGCACGGCGCTATCAACGTCACCCCCCCATACTCTTCAGGGCTGGCCCTTCTGCAGGTGTAAAATAAAAGGGGTTTTGCTCGTCTGGCAACGTGCCCATGCGCGGTTTCGCTCTTCTGGAGACCAAAACCTTTATCCCAAAATATTCATTATTAATCATGCAAAATCTGTAGCGATCGCGCCTGACTGGGGTTGTTAACCCGATGGGAACCGGCACCGGTTGCCGGCGACCGGTATGCATGGTAGCACGACCACGGGCCCCGGGAGGGACCCGGGAGATTGATAAGAATGGATTGAGGAGATATGGCAGATTCGTTCGCCGTGAAACTGGAAGAGAAGAAGCACTACCCGGACCCGCTTCTCAAGGCTAACGCCTGGGTAACCGACTACGCCCGGACATACCGGGAGTTTCTGCGCGACCCGGAGGGTTTCTGGGACGGGATCGCCCGCGAACTCTCCTGGTTCGAGCCCTGGGACAGGGTTCTGGAGTGGAACTACCCCTACGCGAAGTGGTTCGTCAACGGAAAACTCAACATAACCTATAACTGCCTGGACAGGCACGTTTCCAGCAGCAGGAAGGACAAACCGGCGATCATCTGGCATGGGGAGAGCGGAGAAAAGCGGATCCTCACATACGAAGACCTGCATCGTGAGGTGATGCGGTTTGCAAACGGGCTTTTGAGCCTGGGGATCAGAAAGGGCGATCGGGTCTGCATCTACATGCCGCTCGTCCCGGAGCAGATAGTCGCGATGCTTGCCTGCGCCAGGATCGGGGCCGTTCACTCGGTTGTCTTCGGGGGGTTCGGGGCGGGTGCGCTTTCGATGCGGATCAACGATGCCGAGGCGAAGGTTCTGATCACCGCTGACGTCGGTTACCGCCGGGGAAAGACCGTCCCTCTCCGGGAGATCGCGCTTGAGGCGCTCGCTCAGGCGCCATCGATCGAGCGCGTCATCGTCCTCAGGCGGGCGAGGCCGGCCGTCGAGCTCGACGGTGTGCGCGAGGTGGACTACGCCGAACTTATGGCCCGTTCCGGGCCAGAATGCCCGCTGGAGGTGATGGACGCCGAGGATCCGCTCTTCATCCTCTACACAAGCGGTTCGACCGGCGCACCGAAAGGGATCGTGCACACCTGCGGCGGGTATGCGGTCGGGACGTACTACACGACGAAATGCGTCTTCGACATCAAGGAGAATGATATCTACTGGTGCACCGCCGACACCGGCTGGATCACCGGCCACAGCTACATCGTCTACGGCCCGCTTGCGGTCGGCACGACAGTTGTCATCGCCGAAGGTACGCCCGACTACCCGGATCCGGGCGCCTACTGGCGGATCGTCCAGGATCTCGGGGTGACGATCTTCTACACCGCGCCCACAGCCATCCGGATGTTCATGCGCTACGGCGATGAGTGGCCGAAGAACTACGATCTCTCATCGCTCCGCGTTCTGGGCTCAGTCGGGGAGCCGCTTAACCCTGAGGCGTTTGAATGGTTCTACCATGTCATCGGCGGCGGCAGGTGCCCGATCGTCGATACCTGGTGGCAGACCGAGACCGGGATGCACATGGTCACCACGATGATCGGCGAGCCGATGAAACCCGGGTTTGCCGGGAAACCCATCCCGGGCGCCGTTGTCGACGTCGTCAACCGCCACGGCGAGCCGGTCCCTCCCGGCACCGGCGGGTTCCTGGTCATAAAGGAACCGTGGCCTGCAATGCTCCGGACGGTCCACGGGAACGATGAGCGTTACCGCACCTACTGGAACACCATCCCGGGGTGCTACACCGCAGGCGACCTGGCGGTGAAGGATGAGGAGGGCTACATCATGGTTCTCGGCCGTGCAGACGACCTGATAGTCGTTGCCGGGCACAACATCGGGACGGCCGAGGTCGAGAGTGCGCTAGTCTCTCACAGGGCGGTGGCCGAGGCTGCAGTCATCGGAAAACCCGATCCCCTTAAAGGAAACGTCATCAAGGCCTTCGTCACCCTCTGTGTGGGGGTGGCTCCCGGAGACGGTCTCACGGCTGAGCTCGCACGCCATGTCAGGAAAACCCTGGGACCGATCGCGGTGCCTGCTGAGATCGAGTATGTGGATAGGCTCCCAAAGACCCGGAGCGGCAAGATCATGCGCCGTGTCCTGAAGGCCCGCGAACTCGGTATGGACCCGGGCGACATCTCCACCCTGGAGGAGTAGGTCTCCATGCCCGATACAACACCAGCGATCTTCGGTATGCCCGCAGAGAAGGGACGGTGGGGGCTGGTCGCCCTGGGGCTCATAATCAACCTCTGTCTTGGGAGCATATACGCCTGGAGCGTCTTCACCGCGCCGCTTGCCGCGCACTTCACGGAGGTGCTCGGCCGGCATGTGACGGCCGGGGAGGTCCTCCTCCCGTTCTCGGTCTTCCTGGCGTTCTTCGCGATAGCGATGCCACTTGCCGGGAAGTACATCGAACGCTACGGCCCAAGGAATGTGACGATAGTTGGCGGGATCCTCACCGGTTTCGGCTGGCTCCTGGCATCGACGGTATCTTCGGTCGAGGCCCTATACATCGTCTACGGGGTGATCGGAGGCCTCGGGGTCGGTATCACCTATGGGGTGCCGGTCGCCGTGGCCACCCAGTGGTTCCCTGACCGCAGGGGGTTTGCGGTCGGGCTCACACTGCTCGGGTTCGGGTTCTCGGCCTTTATCACCGCAAACATTGCGGGAGCCCTGATCGCTGCCTACGGTGTTATGACGACGTTCCGGATCTTCGGCATTGCATTCATCGTCCTGCTGGTTCTCTCGGCCCTGCCGCTACGGTTCCCGCCGGCAGGCTGGCGACCCGCCGGCTGGACGCCTCCGCCGCCCGGCAGTGGCAGCACACCGGCCTGTGAGTGTGATCGGGGCACGATGCTCCGGACGGGGACATTCTACGGGCTCTTTGCCTGTTATTTCATCGGTTGCCTGGCCGGGTTGACAGCCATCTCTATCGCGCAGCCGGTTGGAACGGAGGTTGCCGGGGTCAGCGCCGCGCTCGCGACAGCTCTCGTCGGGTTCTTCGCCATATTCAACGGCCTTGGCCGCCCGGTCTTCGGAAGCCTCACCGACCGTATAACCCCGCAGAAGACTGCGATGCTGACTTTTGCGCTTATAGCGGTGGCATCTCTCCTGATCTGGCTTGTGCCGGGGGTGCCGTCTTACATCATTGCGTTCGCCATACTCTGGGGATGCCTGGGTGGCTGGCTCGCCATCGCGCCGACGGCGACGGCCTCGTACTTCGGGACGTGCGACTACCCGCGCTGTTACGGGGTTGTCTTCCTGGCCTACGGTGCGGGGGCCATCGCCGGGCCGCAGGTTGCCGGGTTCATCCGGACGGCGAGCGGGACATACCTCGGTGTCTTCCCGCTGGTTGCGGCCCTTGCCGTCGTCGGTTTTGTCATCGCCTGGCTCCTGATGCGCCCGCCGTCCAGGGTTCCGGCGCCGGAGAAGGAAAAAGAGGAGGGTCCTTAAACCCTCTTGATGAGCCCGAGCCGCCGGAGCACCTCCGCGGCCGGCTCCATACCGCCGTCCAGATAGACAGCGCCTATGAGCGCTTCCAGGCATTCGGCGAGAACCCGGCCGGATGTCCAGACCCTCTGGGCAGCCTCACCCTTTCCCCACCGGACATGCTCGGCAAGGCCGATCTCTTCTGCAAGGGCGCGGAGCCTGGACATGTTCACCAGGTTCATCTTCCGGTTGGTGATCGCGCCCTTGTCGTGCACCCCTTCCGCCACCACAGCCTCCACGACCGCGACGTTGATCACGGCGTCGCCGAGGGTTGCCAGGGCGTCCATGTGCATCTCGGGGGGAAGACCGGTCTCCAGGGTGCAGGCCAGGCGGGTTAGCGCCCGCTCAAGCAGGGAGGGGTTGCGGAATGTGTAGCCAATCCGCTCCTCTACCGCCCGCAGGTTGCGGTTGCTGTTCTCCCACTGGTTCATCGCTCCACGACTTCAGCCTTCGTTATCCGGACGGCGACCTTTGGTCTGTCAGCGGAGTCCGTCTTCACCTTCCCGATCCTGTCAACGACGTCCATCCCCCCGACCACCTCACCAAAGACCGGGTGGGCGCTCGGCGTGCGTGGGTCGTCCCAGTCGAGGTAGGTGTTATCTACCAGGTTGATGAAGAACTGGCTGCCGCCGGTGTTCGGGCGGCCGGTGTTTGCCATCGCAACCGTCCCCCGGACGTTTGAGTGGCCTTTCACGAACTCGTCGGTGATGGTGTAGCCCGGCCCGCCGCTTCCGGTCCCGGTGGGATCACCGCCCTGGATCATGAACCCGTCGATCACACGGTGAAACACAGTGCCGTCGTAGAAACCAGAACGGACCAGTTTTTCGAAGTTTCCGGCGGTCACCGGCATATCATTGTAGAGCCGGATCGTTATATCGCCCATTGTCGTGTGGAGCACGACTCTCTTCTCTGCCATGGCCATTAACTCCGTATGATATTGTCCGCTACCACATTTATACTGCGGCGGGGGTATCGGCGCGGGGCCGGCCACGCACGTTAACTATATCTGCCCAACAATGCCTGCAAGTAAAACTGATTTATACAGGCAGCCCGGAAGTATATGTATGTACTCTGGAGCGAACGTCTACTCCCGTATGAACGGCGGGCCGCCGGTATTCATCATCACCGGCGGGCAGGGTCAGTGCAAGACGACGTTCCTGCACCAGGTTCTGGGGCTCATCGTCGGGGCAAACGTTCGGGTGAGGGGGATCATCGCCCCAGGCCATGTGCGGGACGGCAGGAGGTCGGGATTCACGCTGGTCGACCTGGCCACCGGTGAACACGAGGAACTCTGCTCTATCGACCCCGATCCTCGGTGCGAGGTTCACGGCCGTTTCTACTTCCGGCCGGAAGCGCTCGCGTTCGGGCGGAGAGCGCTCGCGCCGCCCGATCCCCGGTCTACCGATCTGCTGGTGGTTGACGAGGTCGGGAGGTTTGAACTGCAGGGTGCGGTCTGGGCTGACCGCCTCGATCGACTGATCGATCATCCTCATCCACCGATGATCTGGACGGTCAGGCGCAGGCTGCTCCACACGGTTGTCGAGCGCTGGAACATCAAGAACGCCGTCGTGGTGGACGTGGGGGCAGCGAGCGTCATGGCGACGGCCGATGCCGTGATGGATGCGGTCTGGGAATGGCGGGAGGCGCAGGCGTTCTCCAGGGTCACGCCAGCAGCACCGCAGGCGGATTGCATCCCCTGTCTCTCTTTGCTGGTTGCGGATGCGGCCGCTGCCGGAGCCTCACAAAACAGCCCGATAATCCTCCGGAGATGCTATAGCCCATAGGGGTGGTGCGGGTCTTCCTCCTGGCCCGCATGTCACGTTCGAAAGCGCAGGCGATAACAACGCGCGCTGTCAAGAACAAACCACCCGCTCTTTTTCATACCCTGGATCGTGCATAAGACGGAGCGAAGGTGCTGCACGCATGAATGCAGCCTGTTTTGATCGCAGGTGGTTCGCAGGAGAGATCCGAGTTGTCTTCCCCGCCAGGCTCGCCGCCGATGTATTGATGGGCCGTGGGGACCGGTCGCGTCCGGCCATCCGGCCGGCTCACCCCCTTTTGATCCGGCACCCCATGCACCAGTGGTTGGAGGTTATGACTCCTGGCGTGCGTGGTTCTGCACCACGCCCGGAACGGGTTTCAACCAAACACTTTTACCAGTGAAGTAAATGTTATACTATTTATATTAACCAAGAATTAAATAAACTTCATATACAAACGTGGTATGAGGGGGGAGTGCGCGAGATGACCTGCGGGAGAGAAACGATCACAGAAGCGGGGCAGGAGCCAAAAAGGAACATCACGACCAATCCTCCGCGTTTGGTCTCTCGCAGCGCGACACCGATCTCTGAGACCGTCCTCCGGCTAATCCCGGTAGAGAGGGCGATCTATATCCTCCCGGTCGTCCTCTTATTCGTCTCCCTGTTCGTCGGGAGGTACATGATGGACCCTGTGGAGACCTTCCGGATCCTCGTCATAGGGTCGGCGAACGCGCTCCTCGATGTGACGTCAACCCTGCTCTCCACACTCTCAGGTCATCTGGTCGTCCTCCCCTCCTTCGAGCAGACCTGGGGGGTATCAGAGCAGACGGTCGTCTTCCGGATCAGGCTTCCGCGGGTGATAGCGGCGATGCTCGTCGGGGGAGGACTCTCCCTCGCCGGCGCATCGTTCCAGGGGCTCTTCCGGAACCCCCTTGTCTCACCCGATATCCTTGGCGTGGCAGCTGGCGCCGGGTTCGGGGCGGCCCTCGGCATCCTCGTCTCGGGCAACCCATGGGTCATCCAGGTATCGGCCTTCGCCTTCGGGATCGTCGCGGTTGCTGTCACATACGGCATCGGCCGCGTCTACCACAACTCATCGACCCTCATTCTTGTTCTCGCAGGGATCATCGTTGGCTCCCTCTTCTCCGCCCTTCTCTCCCTCGCCAAGTACGTCGCCGACCCCTACGACACCCTGCCCGCGATCGTCTTCTGGCTGATGGGAAGCCTCTCCTCGGTCTCAAACACCGACATCATCGCGGTCGCCCCGCCGATTCTTCTCGGGAGTATCTGCCTCTACCTCATCAGGTGGCGGATCAATCTCCTCTCGCTCGGCGAAGAGGAGGCACAGGCGCTCGGCCTCGACACAAAGAGGATGACCGTGGTGCTCGTCATCTCCTCGACGATCGTCACCGCCTCCGCGGTCTGCATCAGCGGGATCATCGGGTGGGTCGGTCTCGTCGTCCCCCACATCGGGCGGATGCTCGTCGGCCCGGATTTCCGCAACCTCATCCCCGTATCGGCCGTTCTCGGCGCGTCGTTCCTCCTGGTCGTCGACGATATAGCTCGAACCCTGACCGCAACCGAGATCCCGCTCGGCATCCTGACGGCACTCATCGGGGCGCCGTTCTTCGCATACCTCCTGACACGCAAAAAAGTAGGCTGGATATCATGATTCTAAACGTCAAGTGCGCCTCGTTCTCGTACGACGGCATCACAAAACAGTTCGAAGACGTCTCCCTCTCTCTCCGGCAAGGAGAGATCCTCTCCCTCCTTGGGAGGAACGGGACTGGAAAATCGACCCTGATCAAGTGTATCTTAAACATCCTCACGCTCCAGAAGGGGGATGTGGAGATCAACGGCCGTCGGGTCAGCGAAATGCGGCCCAACGAGGTTGCGCGGGAGGTCGGTTACGTCCCTCAGGGCCACCGTTCCGTCTTTCCATTCACGGCGCTTGACTTTGTTCTCATGGGAAGGGCGCCTCATATCTCGACCTTCTCGGTCCCAAAAGAGGAGGACTGCGAGAAGGCGGAGGAAGCGTTTGAGCGGATCGGAATATCCCACCTCCGGGAGAAACCCGTCTCAGAGATGTCCGGCGGGGAGTCGCAGATGGTGATGATCGCCCGTGCTCTTGCCCAGGAGCCCTCGCTTCTCATCCTCGACGAACCGACGTCGCACCTTGACATCGGCAACCAGATGAAGGTGATCGCGACGATCGACCGCCTTGCCGCCGATGGGATCGCCATCCTGATGTGCACCCACTTCCCCGACCACGCGTTCCTGGTCTCGCATTCGGCCGCCATCCTCCAGAGCGGCAGGTTGATCGCAAACGGCCCGGCCGAGGACGTCATCACGAAGGAGAACCTCCGCGAGGCCTATGGGGTTGATATCTGCGTCCACTACATCGAGGAGGCTGGGCGGACGGTCTGCGTCCCGATGAACCCGTGCGGCTGCCGGGGCGGGGGGGCGGTTCACTGACCGCGGCACCGCGGTCTGCTGTCTACGGTCGGTAGAACGACCGGTTCCCTAACACCGCGGCTGCGCCGGTCCCGTAAAACGCCTGGTAGAACCGCTCCTGTTCTGTGGCGGGGTCGAATCTGATGCGCTCAGGATGGAGGGTGCTGGCGATGGCGGTGAGACCGAGAACCCAGCGGGGGTTTCCGAAGTCCCAGCCCGGCGGCATGGTGTAGACCCGGCCGAGCTCGATGGCATCGGCGGAGAGCCCCAGCCTCCGGCATGCCGCAAGATAGTCTGAGACCGGTGCCGAGAGGAAACCGGATATGAATATATACTCGGGGTTGAGCGCGGCGAACTCTTCCGGGGTTATATTGACACCCGGTTTCCCGGCACGTTCGATCCTGCGGTTGACCGGCTCGCCGCCTGCGGCCTCCACAAGGCTCATCTCGAATCGTTCGGCGTTCAGGGCGAAGAGCGGCGTTCCCATCGAGTAGTAGACCCGGGGCCGGCGGCAGCCCTCGACCGCCGACGAGACCACCGCCAGACGGTCTTCGATGTAGGTTGTGAGCCTCTCTGCCGCATCGGGGCGGCCGGCCCGCTCCCCGAGTTCCCGGACGAGACCGATATAGCTGTCTATCCGCTGGATCTTCCCGTGAAGGTCGTGGATAAAGTCATCCCTGATCACACCTGCCCAGATCCGGGCTAATTCGGCGTCGGATTCCACGCCGAGGCAGACCAGGATGGCGTGGACCATCTCGAGTGCCCTAGTGAACCGGTAGCCGCCCATCATACCGGGCTCGGCGTAGGGTGTCTCGCCGATACCCCCGGTCACGGGGAGTAAAAAACCGCAGGAGCACCGGGCGTCAGGCGGGATCGCGATCGTCCGTGCTCCCATCGGCCCGAAAAACTCTCGCCTGACAACCGTTCCCCCACAGGAGGGGCAGACCGTATTGAGGTATTCTGTCCCGGGAGAGTTGAAAAGGTAGACGTAGCGAAGCGTCCCCCGCAGTTCATCGCAGATTCGCTCCGACTCAGCGATCGTTGGTTCCCTCTCCGGCGGTTCGTCGCCGAACGGTATGAACCGCATAACGAGGAACGGGATGTCTGGAGAGATCTCCGTAATCCGGGTGGCAGCGGCGCGAATCTCGTCTTCAGAACCCCGGGCGTAGATGCAGGAGACCTCGACGTGGACACCCGCCTCAAAAAGCGCCCGCGCTGTTCTGAAGGCCGGTTCAGCTGAGACCGCCCCGCACGTGCGATAGCATGCATCAGACGCCCCTTTCAGTCCGATGTTTGCGAAATCGATGGCGGGTGCAAGATCGCGGAGGGACTCGTCGGTGTAGTAACCGTTTGTCGCGCATCCGACGAGGAGCCCCGCATCGTGTGCCACCCCGGCCACCCGGAGGAATGTCTGGTGCATGGCGGTTGGGTCGTTGAGGCAGAACGCGATCCCCCGACATCCCTTCGTCCGGGCGCGCATGACCAGGGCGTCGGGCGGGATATGCTTGAGAGCGCCGGAGACGGCCTCGGCGTGGTGGGCGATAGTCTCAGATATGCACCCCCCGCAGGAGAAGGTACACCCGATGCCGCTTGCCTGCAGGAACGTCTCCCGGGGGTGGTAGTGGCACATCGGCATAGTTTCGATGGATATCGGCATGGCAGCGATGTAGCGGTCGGGGAACCGCTCGACGATCGTCCCGCCCTGGTTTGTATACATCCTGCACCGCCCGGTCCCCCCGTGCGGGATGGCACAACGGTTCTCGCAGATGGAACACTGCATGCCTACTCCCCTTTCTCCATTATGACCCAGAACCCTGAGTCATCGTAGATGATCCGGTGGGGGAGCCCGAGGCCTGCGATGACCCCGGCGATCCGCGTCCGGTTTTCAGGGCCGAGGTTTTTATCGCGGAAACTCTTCCAGTCAGGGTTTTCCGTTCTCATCGTGGCCGCGATCGAATCTCTGAGTTCGGCAGTCCCGAACCCGCCCCCGACGTAGGTCTTTCCGCCGGGTGCGAGAACCCGGTAGATCTCGGAGAACGCCCGGGCAAGGTCCTCCCAGAAGAAGAGCGAGCCGCGGCTGACCACGAGGTCAACGGATCCGGCGGGGAGCGGGACGTCGTGGACATCGCCTGCGAGGGGTGAGATGCGACCCGAAAGCCCGCTCTCCCTTATGTTCTTTTTGGCGATCTTGAGCATATCAGGAGATGAGTCGAGGAGCGTGACCGCTAACGTGCTCGCCTGCGCAAGCGCGATCCCGAGCGACCCCGGCCCGCTGCCGACATCGAGGCACCGGCCGCGGGAGATCCCGCACCGGTCAAGGATCTGTTCCGCGATCACGGGGTAGACCGGGGCGAAGGCGGTCTTTGCGATCCGGTCCATGTGCTCCGCACCATCACGGTCGAACCTGCCCGTTTCATGTACCATGCCAGATCAGGCCTCAAGGGTTCAGGATCTCCCTGATCTGGTCGTCGGAGAGCGATACATGGATGAATAGGTCGTGGTACTCCCTGACAAGGGACTCGAGGTCCATGCCGCTGAAGATCTCCGGGTAGAAGATTTTCGCAGTCCAGGGGATCCCGATGATCCGGTTTATACCTGGCGGGCGGTCGAACCAGCAGAACGCCGTCCGCGGGATGAGATAGATCCGGCCTGTCTTTACTGCGGTGATATCCTGCCAGAGCGGGTCGGTCATGACGGTGGCGTAGAACGCCGGTTCAGCGACCAGGATGATCTCAGGGTCCCAGGAGATGATCTGCTCCATCGAGACCTCCGTCATCCCCATCCCGGGCGTGAGCGCGCAGTCTGCAATGTTTACCCCGCCGCAGAGTTCGATGAGTTCGGAGTGCTGCGAGCCTGTGGGATCGGTTGCGAGCCCCTTCGGCCCTTCGGCGTAGTAGACCCGAACCCTCTCGTCATCGGGGATCGAGGCCACCCGCTCAGTCACCATGGCGAGCACCCCCTCGTAGAAGGCGATCATCGCTTCCGTCTGCTCCTCCTCACCGAGGAGGCCGCCCATGAACTTGATGGGCTCGGAGTAGCCGGTGGCGTTGGTGGTATCCTCGACGGCGACGACAGGGATGGAACCCATCTTCTCCTGCCGTTCGGCGACGGTGGCACGCGCAGCCCCGCCGTCGGTGGTGTAGCCCTCTATGACGATGTCAGGGTGCATCGATATGAAGGTCTCGTAGTTGCCGGTCTCTTTCCCGAACCAGCCCCCGACGACCGGGAGCGCTGAATACTCCTCAGGGATGTATTCAGTCTCGGGCAGGAAGTTCCAGCCGGCGAGCCGGTCGGGTGCAACCATGTATACGAGCATCGTCGATGGCGGCGAGGTGCAGAGAACGCTCTCAATCTCTGACGGGACGATGACGGTCCGGCCCGCCATATCGGTTATCGCTCGAGTTTCAGCGGGGGTGGGTGTTTCCGGGGTGGTTGTAGTGCATGCTGCGGAAGCGCAGAGGAGAACCGCACAGACGCCAAGCATTACAAGCAGAACATGACAATGTTTTGTAATAATTAACACATCCATCTGGTTTTTTCCGGCACGCTCCGGGAAGGGAGATGTCGGGGGGTTCTGTTACCGTTGTTTGGACGTGAGCCTTATTTAAAAATATCTGTTTAACTCTATGTAAAAGTTAATGGATCTAAGCTAAAATACCACTGGCCGGGCGATACCGGGCCAGGACCAGGACCATGCTCATACCCTTTGGTTCTCAGGTTCCCTCAGTTCCGGCCGCACAATCCCGGCCACAGATTATCATGAAACCCACATGAGGCCGCGCCTCATGCTGCATGGATGAAAACAGCCTTTCCCCAGGGTTCGCCGACGCAGTGGTTGACCGCGGCGGAGATCACCCCGGGGAAGAACCCATGCCCGGGCGGCGAACCTGCCTGCGAAAATTCACTTCCTCCCGCCCCGGAGGGCCGCGATCACGGCCGCCGCCAGCCGTTCGATCTCGTCGAACCGCGGCTCCTCCATCCCGTTTTTCACGATCCCGCACTCGGTCGCGACGATGTGGAGGTCAGGCACCACCCCGGTCTCCCGGAGTTTTTTGAGTGCACAGGCATCTTCGCAGCCGTCCAGGGCGAGAATTCTGCCGCATGGCGGTTCCTGGAGCCTGGCTGCCGGGATACACTCCTCAACGCTGCCCGGAAACCGCTGCAGGACCACCATTCCAGCCCTGGCGGTCACCTTCCCTGTGCTGGAGAGCCCGGAGCATGTGACCAGGGTTATGGGCTCCATCGCGGCATCACTCCATCTCGAGCGCTCTTGCGACCGCCCGCCCGATCAGTTCCGGCGGGATGGCCTCGTAGTCCTCGCCGCTGTAGCGGAGCGCCCTGCACTCCGTATCCTCCTCGCAGGTTATGCAGGCGCAGGAGGCGCAGGGTGTCGAGATCACCTCCACGCCTTCCAGCAGTTCCTCGATCGGTACACCGTTGAAGAGGAGGGAATTTGACTCTTCGACGGCCGTTGCCGGGAGCACGGTCTCGATCAGCCTGACGCTGACACCTTCCATCTCAAGGATTGTAGTGATCTCCGAGATAACCGCTTTGAGAGCCGTTCCAGTATCGTGGCACCGTTCGCAGGTGGTATCGAGATCCTCTCCAACGTGTTTCCATTCGATGATAAGTTCTTTCTTCATGCTGTATCTCCTCCATTGGCATCGACGGGACATCTTCCTGTCGCCTCCTCACCATACCACCGATCGCGGAGTCGGAGCGCCGCGTTCACCAGGGACATGAGCACCGGCACCTCGATCAGCGGACCTATGACGGTGGCAAACGCCACCCCCGACCCGATCCCGAAGATCCCTATGGCAACAGCGATGGCGAGTTCGAAGTTGTTGCTCGCCGCCGTAAACGAGAGCGCTGTTGCCCTGCCGTAATCCACCCTGAGTCTCCAGGAGAGCCAGAACGAGACGAAAAACATCAACAGGAAGTAGATCGCAAGCGGGATGGCGATCCGCAGGACATCCAGGGGAAGTGCGACGATGTTTCCGCCCTGGGTTGAGAAGATCACGACGATCGTAAACAGGAGGGCAAAGAGCGTGATCGGCGATATACGAGGGATAAACCGCGTATCATACCAGATATGCCCTTTCAGTTGCAGGAGCGTAACCCGTGTCATAAACCCGGCGATGAAAGGGATGCCGAGGAAGACGAAGACTGTTGCCGCGACGCTCGCGATCGTTATCGGCACCGCTGTACCTGCCGCTATGCCGAGAAGCGGGGGCAGGACTGTGATAAAGACGTAAGCGTAGAGGGCGTAGAAGAATACCTGGAATACGGAGTTTAAACCCACGATCGCGGCACAGTAGTCGCGGTCGCCGCATGCAAGGTCGTTCCATACGATCACCATCGCGATGCACCGGGCAAGTCCCACCAGGATCAGACCGTACATGAACTCCGGTTGGCCTGCAAGGAAGACCGCTGCCAGGAAGAACATCAGAACCGGGCCTACGACCCAGTTCAGAACGATGGAGAGACCGAGCACCTTTCGGTCGCGAAAGACCCGTCCCAGATCCTCGTAACGGACTTTTGCAAGTGACGGGTAGATCATCAGGATCAGGCCGATGGCGATAGGGATCGATGTTGTCCCGACCGAGAACCCTGTGATTGCTGCAGGCACCCCGGGGAAGAAGTAGCTGATTGCGATTCCGGCGCCCATCGCAAGGACGATCCAGAGGGTCAGGTAGCGGTTGAGGAGGGAGAGCCGCGAACGGGCAGCGTTCTCCGTCTGTATCTTGTTTCGGCCGCTCATCATCGGTCACCCCCGGTCGGCGTGAAACTTCTCCCAGGGTGCGGCGGCATACAGCCTCGCGGCACCGGTTGGGATTTAGTCATGCTCGCGCACCATCGATACCAGTTCTGCGCCGAGAGCGGTGTCATCTCTGATCTCCAGGCGGCGACCTCTGCAAAGACCGCATCAAGCATCTTTAGCCCCACAATTGACCCCCTGGCTCTGGCCCTTTCCGGTCACATGCCGCAGGGCGTCTGTGGCAGCAGGGTATACAGTCTCATCTCCTCAAAGATTGCCGCGAGAAGCGTCACCTCCGGAATGCTCGCCCCCGCGCCGCCGATGATCAGCGCCATCACGGCGCCGATCCCCATACCCTTCTCGAGGAGGACGGCGCTCACCGGTATGAGCGTCTCCGCCCGGATGTACATCGGTATCCCTATGACCGCCGCCAGCGGTATGGCGAGGGGGTTCTCCGGTCCTGCGACCGCGATGATCAGGTCTCCGGGGACGAACCCGTAGATGAACGCCCCGATCCCCGCGCCGAGGATGAGGTAGGGGAAGACCTGCCGGAAGAGACGGACGGCGAAGGAGAACGCACCGCGAATCCGCGTCCCGTGGCTGCTGTTGCAGTCGCACGGTTCCGGCCTCCCTTCAACCATGACGTCCTTTACGTATCGCTCGTAGCCGAGCCGGCCGAGGAGCCAGCCGAGCACGACTGCGGCCGTGAAGGTGAAGGCGGCGTAGATGGCTGTCGGGACGACCCCGACGAGCGCGACGAGAAGGGCGAGGATCACCGGGTTCAAGAGCGGGGACGCGAGCAGGAACGACATGCAGACCCCGAACGGGATGCCGACGTCAAGAAGCCCGAGCAGGATGGGGATCGTCGAGCAGGAGCAGAACGGGGTGAGCGCCCCGAAGATGGCGGAAAGGACATTCCCGACACCCTGCCGCCGCCCGGCAAGCACGCCCCGGATCCGCTCTTCCGGGATGTAGGCCTGGAGCAACCCGACGAGGAACGTGATCCCGACAAAGAGCAGGACCAGTTCGGCGGCTATCGCGACGAAGAACTGCCCGGCGGTGGCAAGTGGGGTCAGGATATCCATCCAGGTTGCTCCGCTGCCGGGCGTTTACTCCTCTTTCGTTGCTGACCCTTCCTTCTTCTCCTTCGGGACAATCCTGGTGCCACAGCAGCCCTCGCTGCAGCCGCATCCGGAGGAAAAGATGCTCTTTTTTAGCCTTGAACCGATTCCGTCAGCCTTTTTATTCTCACTTTTGTCTGTCATGATCATCACGTCCGTCCTGGCGGGTTTTCCCATAGTTTCAATTTTGTTTGAATTACTTCTGTGCCACATGGGTATCAAGTTTTCTAATTCAACAAAAATCGAACTTTCCTGAAGTTGCCGGAGTTTACCGAAAGGCCGGTGCATGACCCTGGCCCTCGCCAAAACTGCTATCCCGATGCCCCGAACGTCGTGTCGATCCGGGAGGTGATCTCGTCCCGGATACGCCGGATTCCGGCCATTATCTCCTCGTTGGTGCCGGTGAGTCCCGATGGGTCCGGGAACCCCCGGTGGACCTCCTCCACCGCCCAGGGGAAGATAGGGCAGAGCCCTCCCTCGCAGACGGCG
>LDZU01003596.1_pt1 | contig 17096 bp, 16 predicted proteins | sample 615531 | NCBI WGS metagenome assembly LDZU01 (sample SAMN03408293, study PRJNA278302) | terrestrial metagenome | isolation source: oil reservoir sample SB2 | place: USA: Alaska, North Slope, Schrader Bluff formation | collected 2011-09 | reverse complement strand
ATCGGTAGGGGCCGCGTCAACCGGCCCGTGCGAATAAGGACGTCTTTTGAACCGTCAACCTTCGCACCGATTAAATTGCAGCCCTGTGCCCCGCAAGGGCCCCCGCTGCAAGCCCCCGGTTTTAACCGGGGGTAGTTGACGGACAATGTATCACTCTTGATCCTCTGTCTTCTGCGAACCAATCCCGGATCATGTCACGTACCGGGCGGACCAACCCGGAACGAGCCCCATAGTGGTTATATCCGGCAACGATCTTCTTGAACGCTTCGATCCGGTCGGAGGACCATCCGGCGGCGTTCCACCATGGAGAGCAGTTCGGATTGAACCGGGGCGATCTCCGAGTTCCCGCGGGCGCCGGTGATCTTGATCCCGTCCCCGGGCCCGGGCCCGGGGATCGCGCCCGCGGCGTTCATCGCCGCGCCGACCGGATCGCCGTTCAGGATCGCCTGCACCGCATCGCGGATGTCGGCGATGCCGCCGACGACCGGCAGGCACAACCCTCATTATCACCGGCGCCAATCACTCTACAATGAAGCCCCGGGACCTCTCTATCGAGGAGAAGCAGCAACTCTCCGACCTTCTCGTCGGGCTGCTCTCAAATCGAGAGGAGATTCTCTTTGCCTACGTCTACGGGTCATTTCTCCACGGTGCCTTCCGCGACATCGACATCGGCGTCTTCCTGCAGGACGGCAGCAGCGGGGCGGCCGAGCCGCTTCGGTACGAGATGGCGCTTGAGCAGGATCTGAAGGATAGCACGGGCGTGCCCATCGACGTCAGGGTCCTGAACGCTGCGCCCCTGCCGTTCGCCTACTCGGTCCTGCAGACCGGGGAGGTGCTCGTCTCCCACGACGAGAAGGCCCGCTGCGACTTCGTATGCAGGATCTATACCCACTACCACGATTTCGCCTACTACCGAAAGCGCTACCGGAGGGAAGCACTTGGTCTCCTACGATGATGAAAAAGTCACCGCACTCTCGTCGGAACTGACGCAGGCGTGCGGGCGCTTAAAAGACCTCGGCCGGATGCAAAAAGAGATTGTTATCAAAGACCCTCACCTGGTCGCCAGCGCAAAATACCACCTCATCGTCGGCATCGAAGCCGCCATCGATCTCGCCAACCACCTGATCGCGAAGAACCGGTGGAGAGCGCCGGAAGACTACGCAGATACATTTCGCATCATGGAGGAGCAGGGTCTCGTTGACGCGGAGTTTTCAGTTCGTCTTCAAAGGATGGCCCGGTTCAGGAACCGTTTGATTCATATCTACTGGGATATCAACGACGAAACCATCTACAGCCTCCTTCAAGAAGATGTTTGCGACATTGAGGAGTTTCTTTCCACATACCTCCGTTTTCTCAGGACGGAATGAGGGGCGGCATTCATATATTCCCCCCGGGTGCCAGCGAGAAGCGTCGATGAACTGCGGATTCCCGGCATTCGGGCGCCCCGGACAGCGACACTCGCTCATCCCCGCCGCCCCCGCGACTCCCCCACCAGGTACCCCGCATACGGGACCCCCGACAACCCCCGCACCGCCCCGTAACTCACCACGGCCGCCGCCGCGAAGATCACCGGGTAGGTCAGCCAGTCGGCCCACGAGAGCCCGGTGAGGGAGAACCAGGCGGCCGCAGCGGCGGCGATGACCAGGGGGTGGATGAGGTAGATCCCGTAGGAGTGCTCCCCAAACGACCGGGCGGCACCCGCCCGAAGGCCCCCCTCTCCCATCCAGCCGCCAGGCCGCGAGGACGAGCACGGCGATGACCGGGACGTAGTAGAAAGGTTCGAGGATCCGGTAGACGCAGAAGACCGCGAGCGAGGTGCCGGCGAGGCTCCCGGAGATGAGGACGCTCGCCATCCACATGCCGCCGAGGAGAAGGGCGCCCCCGCCGGCCGCGGCGAGAATCCCCGCAGGGGATAAAGACCGGACCACGGAACGGAACCGGTCCGTATGCCGGGCGACGTGGATCCCGAGGACGAAGTAGAAGAGGTGCGAGGGAAAGAGGCGGATCAGCACCGTATACCACTCCGTGCCTGCAAACGCGCCGAGGAGATGTGCGCCGACGTTCCAGAGGACCTGGAAGAAGAGGAGCGAAAGGAGGAGGTAGAGCGCCGCCCCGCCCCGGTTGAAGAGGTCGTAGCCCCGGACGATCAGCGGGTAGAGGAGGTAGAGCTGGATGATTAGCACGAAGAACCAGAGGTTGTAGGCGGCGGTCCCGAGGAGGAGGGCTTTTGCCACAGCATCAGGCGTCGGCACCCCGGCAAACCCGAACGTCCCCTCCACCGCCACCAGGAGGTAGAGAGCAGTGAAGAAGAGGTAGGGAAGAAGGATCGTCCTCGCCCGGCGGCGATATAAGTTCGCAATCGGGTAATCGTCCACATACCGCGCCGCGAGCACCCACCCGGAGATGAAGATGAAGACCGGCACCGCGAAGTGAGCGGCGATGTAGACGAAGACGTCCAGGAGTGCGAGCAGGTTCACGTCGGGGATCCGGGTGTAGTTCATCGAGACGTGGACGGCGATCACGGCGAGGGCGGCAAACCCCCGCAGGTACTCAACCTCCCGAAACCAGACCACTGCAGCCACACCTCGCCATCGCTCACCCGGGCCGGCAAGCACTACAGGATTGCCGGCCGGGATATATGAACCCCTGCCCGCCGGCCTTGCGTAGCCGGAGGGCTGCGGGTCAAGCACTATAATACCAGAAGACACCACCTATCTGGAGAGGGAGTCCATGCAGTACTCGGAAGGGCAGGTCGGCAGGGTCTTTACGGTCAGGATCGACGACGGGGAGGATTTCATCCGCGAGATCCAGCGTTTTGTAACGGCAATGAACGTCCAGAGCGGCATGATCCATTTCCTCGGCGCCGTACGATCTGCAAAGATCGTGACCGGGCCAAAGGAGCCGGTCATGCCGCCGGTTCCCCGGCGCGAGGAGATCTTCGGGGGCTGGGAACTCCTCGGGTTCGCCACCATCTACCCGGGAGAGGAGGAGCCGTCCATCCATATCCATACGGTGGCGGGGAAAGGAATACGGTCGCTTGCCGGGTGCCTCCGGGAGAAGGCGGAGGTCTACCTGGTCATCGAGGCGATCGTCACGGAGTTCGTCGGCATCTCCGCAAAACGGATCCTGGATCCGAAAACGGGTGTCAACCTGCCGGTCTTTGACCGGATACTCCCATGACCGTCCAGCCGAAGTTCCTCCCCATGACGATGGAGGAGGCAGGAAGGCTCGGCATCGAGCGGTTCGACGTCATCCTGATCACCGGCGACGCCTACGTCGACCACCCCTCCTTCGGGACCGCGCTGATCGGCCGGGTCCTCTGGGACGCCGGCTACTCGGTCGGCGTCATCGCCCAGCCCGACTGGCGGAGTGACGCCGATTTTAAGCGCCTCGGCGAGCCCCGGCTCTTCTTCTCGGTCTCGGCCGGGAACGTCGACTCACTGGTGAACGCCTTTACGCCGAACCTGAAGCGCCGGAGTTCGGATGTCTACTCGCCCGGGGGGAGGCTGCTGCGGCCCGACCGGGCGACCCTGGTCTACACCGACCGGGTCCACGCCCTCTTCCCCAACACACCGGTCGTCATCGGCGGGATCGAGGCGAGCCTCCGGCGTTTCGCCCACTACGACTACTGGTCGGACTCGGTCCGGCAGGCCATCCTCGCCGACGCCCCGGCCGACCTCCTCGTCTTCGGCATGGGCGAGCGGCAGGTGGTCGGGATCGCGGACCGGCTCGCCGCCGGCGAGGCAGCAGGCGCCCTCACGGATATCCCCGGCACCGCCTACCGGGTCGATCTCAAGACCTGGCGGAGCATGGACCAGGCCGGGTACGTCGTCCTCCCCGGTTACGCAGAGGTCAAAGAGGACCGTTACGCCTACGCCCGTGCGTTTGCGCTGCACTACAACGAACAGGACCCGCTAAGGGGCCGGAGAGTGGCGCAGCCGCACCCAAAGACCGTCGTCATCCAGAACCCGCCGGCGATGCCGCTCTCAGGCGCTGAACTCGACCGGGTCTACGAACTCCCCTACACCCGAAGGGCCCACCCCTCCTACACCGAGCCTGTTCCCGCCCTCGAACCGGTCAGGTTCTCGGTCGTCAGCCACCGGGGGTGCTTTGGTTCCTGCTCCTTCTGCGCCCTCACCCACCACCAGGGACGGATCATCCAGAGCCGGAGCATCGACTCGATCGTCCGGGAGGTGGAGCGGATGGCAGCGATGCCGGACTTTGCGGGCGTCGTCCAGGACGTCGGCGGGCCAACGGCGAACATGTATGGGATCCACTGCGGCCGGTGGGAGACCGCCGGCACCTGTCCCGACCGCCGCTGCATCGACTGCCCCACGCTCGACCGCAGCCACGAGGAGCAGCTCCGCCTGCTCAGGCGTCTTTCGGAGATCCCGGGGGTGAAACGGGTCTTCATCGCCTCGGGCATCCGCTATGACCTGATCCCTCCAGAGGACCGGGAGTACCTCGCCCGCATCTGCGCCCACCACGTCTCCGGGCACCTCAAGGTCGCCCCCGAGCACATCTCCCCGCGGGTCTCTGCCTGCATGGGAAAACCGCCCCGCGAGGTCTTCGACGCCTTCAGGGAACGGTTCGAGGCCCTCCAGGCAGGGAAGCGGAAGCGGCAGTACCTCGTGCCGTACTTCATATCCGGCCACCCGGGCTGCACGATAGAAGATATGGTCGAACTCGCCGAGTACGTCCGGGATACCGGCCTCTACACCGAACAGGTCCAGGACTTCACGCCGACGCCGATGAGCATCTCGACGACCATCTACCACACCGGCCTCGACCCCTTCACCCTCGAGGAGGTCTACGTCCCGAAAGGGCGGGAAAAGCGGGTGCAGCGGGCACTCATGCACTACCGGGACCCGGAGAACTACGCTCTTGTCTGCGAGGGGCTCCGCGCGGCCGGGAGGGAGGACCTCATCGGGAATGCGTGGAACTGCCTCGTCCGGGAGAAACGAGGCGGTGCGCCCCCGGCGAGGAGAAAAGGGCAAAGGTCGTAAGGCTATCCCCGCAGGATCGCACCCGCCGCAAACCCGGTGACCACCGCGAGGGTCCGGTTCGGGATCCGGGGGATGAGGAGTGTCGTCACCGCGAACGTGGCCGCGATGTTCGCCGTCGTCCCGGGGGTGACAACGGCATCGAGATCCGCATCGTGCCGGAACGCCATCTCCCGTGAGAGACCGGCGGGGAGAGCGTGAACTTCCCTGCGAGGTCGCTCGCCGTCCGCATAGCCGTCGACCGCCACTCGTCTCTCACTGCTACACTCCGACTGCAGGCCATGATCGTAGGGTGTGGCCCCGGGTACTACTTATTCCTATGGCAGGCCATACCGGCGACGTGCTCGCGGATCCGGAGCATGCGGTTCCGAGGAGAGAGGGCCTCGAGTGTGTGGGGACCGCCAGCGACCCTCCAAGGGCGATTCTCGAAGAACTGTCCCCGAACAGGCAATATACCGTCGGGGCCGGAGAATTTTCCCGTGAAATGACGGAAAAGCCTATTGCTTACCGACAAAAAATGCATCAGCATGCATTACGAAATCACCGGAGACAACCTGCAGATGGTGACCCTCCGTCTCACCCAGGGCGAGAGCATCTGCGCCGAGGCCGGCGCCATGGTCAACATGAGCGGGAACATGCAGATGACCACCAACATGAAGGGCGGGCTCTTCAAGGGATTGAAACGGATGGTGACCGGCGAAGGCCTCTTCATGACCGAGTTCACCCCGACCGGCGGGGAGGGGTTCGTCTCCTTCGCCGGGAACGTCCCGGGCAAGATCTTCACGCTCGACCTTGCCGGGAATGAGTTCATCGCCCAGAAGGACGCGTTCCTCTGCTCCGAGCAGGGTATCGACCTCGATATCGCGTTCACGAAGAAGCTGCGGTCGGGCGCCTTCGGCGGCGAGGGGTTCATTCTCCAGCGGCTCACCGGCAGGGGGACGGCGTTCCTCCACTGCTGCGGCGACATCATGGAGATGACGCTTGCGCCCGGCGAGGTCGTCAGGGTGGAGACCGGCCTCGTCGTCGGGTTCGAGAGCACCGTCGACTACAGCATTGCTCTCGCCGGCGGCGTGAAGACCGTCTTCTTCGGCGGCGAAGGGCTCTTCCTGACCACGCTGACCGGTCCGGGCCGGGTCGTCCTGCAGTCGATGGACGTCGCGAAACTCGCCGCCGCCCTGATCCCCTACCTCCCCGTCCAGCACAACTCATCGGGAAGGTAACCTGATAGTCCGCGGCGTCGCAGGAGTACCTGATGAACCTCGTCATGGTGGTGCACGGCCCCGAGGCCTTCGATGCCGGCGACGCAGCGCGACTGATCGGCCTCCTCTCCCCCCGGCGGGTGCTGGTCGCCGGGGTGATGGCCCGGACCGCCGCCGAGGAGTCCGGGCTCCCGGTCACCTGCACGGACGAGCGGCCGAGCGTGGTCCTCGGCGCGCTTGACGGGTCCGCATGCCTGGTCAACCGGGGAAAGACCCCGGAGTCGGGGCGGATATTCGGCGAGATCGTCGCTGGCAGGCTCGAAGGGCTCGTCCACGTGGAGACGTCGAGCGGAATCGTCTACTGTTGGAACCATGCCGATGAGAGCCTCGCACGCGAGATCGCACAGCTGACCGGGTACGCTCTCGCGCCCGGAACGAGCACCGCCGCCCGGGGGGAAGGCGTCCGGGAGGTCCGTGGATGCCTCCCGGGAGAGGCGGTCTTCGTGAACGGGATCGTGATCGGGACCGCGACGGCGGAGACGGTCGTCCTCTCCGGGGACGGCACCTTCAGGGCCGTCTCCGGCCTCGACCCAAAGCCTCACGGGTTTGAGAAACTCCTCCGGGCCGGCCTCCCGGACCTCGCCACCGCCTGGTGCAAGAGCGGGCCGGTGCGGACGATCCCTCCCCTGCAGGGAGAGCGCACCTCCCGCGGGGGCAGGGTCGCGGTCATCGACCACTGCGGCCACACCCTCTACCACGAGATCGGGGAGGGAGTCTGCGGCGTCCTCGCCGTCGGCGACGACACCACCGCGGTCTGCGGCCACATCTGCTCCCATGCCGGCATCCCCGTCTTCGGGGTGGTCGACGGGGACGCCGACGCCATCGTGGAGCCCGGGTATGCGCCCGGGTCGGTGGTGGTCGAGGTCGTCGACGGGCGGGACGATGACCTCGGGCGGGAACTTGCGGCGACGAGGGACCTCACGGCAGCCAGCTGGGAGGAGTGGGTGGAGGAGACGCTGTGCACCCTCGTAGGAAGGGTGCGGATCGTCGTCGACCGCCGCGGAGGATAAGCAATGCGATGCGCCGAGTGTAAGGGGAAAGGGCTCTGCGGCCTCGAACGCTGCCCGATCATGAGCAGGTTCTACGCCCAGCTCCCGGTCCGCCCTTCCGACCACTACGAGGGATCCGCTCCGTCGGTCTTTGTGGGGAGTTACGGCTACCCGAAGGTGGCGGGGGGCCCGCTGATGATCAACGACGCCGACCACCCGCCGGACTGGATCGCCCGGGGGCTTGGGATCGACGATATCGTGGGGCTCCGGGCCCGGACGATACGCGGCGCCGGCGAGGCGAAGGGGCTCGCCGGGAACCTCCAGGAGATCGCGCTCTCGAGCAGCCCGCTCGATGTGGAGGTGCGGTTTGTAAAACCGGTCGCCTTCGACCTCCGGTTCGACGGGACGATCGCCCCCGTCGGGCTCACCGGCGCCATCCGGAAGATGGACGTCCTCGGGAACGCCCGGGTGGACCGGGCGGTCGACCGGGCGACGTCCGATACCGACCTCTCGGCGACCGATGCCTGCGAGATCCTCAACGCCTCGGGGACCGACGTCTACCGGATCACCCAGCTCCTCACCGCCGGCCTCCTTGGCAAGAAACGGCGCGTCGTCCCCACCCGGTGGGCGATCACGGCGGTCGACGACACGGTCTCGACCCGGCTCAAGAAGAAGATCGCCCGGTATCCCCCGCTTTCCGGGATAGAGATCTTCTCCGCCTCGCTCTACGGCAACCAGATCGTCTGCCTCCTCGTCCCCGGGGACTGGAAGTACGAGATGATCGAGGTCTGGGGGAAGCAGTCGCTCTGGGGCGAGGGGGGCGAGACGATTGCCCGGGACGGCGAAGGCCTCACCAAATCCGGCTACTCACCGATTGCAGGCGCCTACTACTCGGCACGTCTCGCGGTCACGGAGTACCTGGAGAGCGTGCGCCGCTCGGCACGGGTGCTCGTGCTCAGGAACGTCACGAGCGATTACTGGGCGCCGCTCGGCACCTGGGTCGTCCGGGAGGCGGCGCGGAACGCCATGAAGGGTCCAAAAACCACGTGCGCCACTCTCAACGAGGGGGTCGACCTCGCCTCCCGCCTCATCGGCTTTGCCCACTGGCGCCCCCACAGCCGGCTCGTCCCCGAACTCGTGACACAGAAGACGCTCTTTGATTTTTGAGTATCATAAGGTGCGAGTTGAGGGGCCTTGGGGGGCCTCACTCGAAGACCTTCGGTCTTCTCATGCTCCGGTTCTAGCGAACCATCGCACCCTGCCCATTTTTCTGGAGGCCGTAGCGCCCGGCGAGGGTATCGAGCGTCTCGACCTCGTCCACGCTCTTGTCCTCGCGCACCCGGACGAACCGCGGGAACCGGAGCGCGTAGCCGCTCTCGTAGTTCGGGCTTGTCTGGATCTCGGAGTAGCCCACCTCGAAGACAACTTCCGGCTCAAGCGTCACCTCTTTTCCGGACCGGGCAATCACCTTCTCCTTGAAGAGGGCGTAAAGGTCGGCCAGCACCTCGTCGGTGATCCCGGTCGCCACCTTCCCCACGGGGAGGAGCCGGCCCTGGTCCTGGACCGCGAGCAGGAAGGAGCCGAACATCTTCGCCCGCCGCCCTTCGCCCCACTCGGCCCCGACGACCGCGAGGTCGAGGGTCTCGACCCCGGGTTTCACCTTCACCCAGAGGCGGCCCCGGACACCCGGGGTGTAGGGCGAATCGAGGACCTTCACCATCACGCCCTCGTGCCCGAGATTCAGGGCCTCGGTGTAGATCGCCTCCGCCCCGGCCGCGTCGCCGACCCGGAACTGTGGGGCGACGTGTGCGCCGAGCGCCCCTTCGAGGGCTTTGCGCCGCTCCGCGAGGGGCCGGTCCATCAGCGTCTCGCCGTCCAGGTAGAGGATGTCGAAGATCCTCGGCACGAGTTCGATCTTCTCCATCATCGAGTCAATCTCGTGCTTGCGCCGGAACCGCCGGATCACGAACTGGAACGGCATGGGCCTGCCGTCGCGGACGGCGACCGCCTCCCCGTCCAGGATGACGTCGTGGTCGGTCGCCTCCAGAAGTTGCCGTGCGATGTCGGGGAGGCTCCCCGTGACCTCTTCGAGTTTCCGCGAGTAGATCCGGCAGACGTCGCCCACCTTGTGGAACTGGAACCTGCTCCCGTCGTACTTGTACTCGACCGCCACCTCGCCGTGGTCCTCAAGCTGTGCGGCGACGGTGCCCGCCTGCGCAAGCATCATCTTCACCGGCCGGAAGGGCTCGATCGTCACGCGGGCGAGTTCGTCGGGGTTCTGCCGCGCAAGGAGCGCCACCTCCCCGAGGTCGTTCATCGCCTGGTGGGCATGCTCGACCAGGTGGACATCAAGCTCGAACGCCTTTGCGACGGCGTCGCGGACGTTCCCCTCGCCCATGCCGATCCGGAGTTCCTCGAGCATCAGCCGTGCGAGGTAGCGCCCCTCGAGCGGCCGGGCGTTCCCAAAGAGCCCCTGTGCCGTCCGGAGTTTCTCCCGCTGCGACCGCTGCCCTTCGGCGGCCGCCATCCGCTCGAACTCCCGGTAGACCTCGACAAGGTCCATCTCCTGGATGAAGAACGACGTCTGCTCTTTCCTGGCAAGGAGTTCCTCGACGGCGAGACCCGCATCGCCGGTCGTGTTGATAGCCTCGCGGACCGTCTCCCGCTTCGTCCCGACAACGTAGGCCACGGCCTCGTAGAGGAGGTTCGGACCCACGCCGAGTTTTTTCGAACTCCAGTCGGGAAAGACCCTGCCCATGATGAACCGAACGAAGACGGGGAGTTCCTCGTCGTCGAGCCGGGGCAGGACGGCGGCGACCTGCTCGATCATATCGAGGCGCCCCGGTGTCCCTTCCAGCTGCTCGCAGACGCGGGCGAACTCCAGAAATTGCATACCCATAGTCTCCTGAAGCATTTCCCGGCGGGGGGCATCAACCCTCCTCTTTGACACGATTGATGTGGGAGCACTGCCTACCTCTATCCATGCACCAGGACGAAGAAACGAAAGAGATGCTTCGCGACCTCCTCTGGCTCAATGCCACGATAGCCACCGAACTGATCCAGATCACCGAGAACACCTCCGCGATCCTCCGGAAGGCGGCTCCGCCGGAGACCTGCATCGCCGAACATGCGGCCCTGCGGGCGACGGCGCTCGAGATCGCCGATCGTTACAAGCCCGGCACGATGCTCCGGCAGCACGTCGCAGAGCACCAGTAAAAAAAGATGACGTGGTCGCCGTCAGGCTCCGGCCGGCACCAGTCCCGCATCCCTGACGACGAGGTCCGTCGCCTCGATCACCTCTTCTGTCAGGTTGATGACGGTGGTCGTCCGGTTGACCGGGTCGACGGTGCTCGCCGTCGCGCCGGGTGCCCCCCGGCCGGGGACGGTGAAGGCGTACCCCTCCGGCAGGACGACTTCGACGGTGTAGTTCCCCGGGAGGACGCCGCTGAAGAGGTAGAGCCCTTCACAGGCATGGGAGAACGTCTCCGCCGTCGCGATCCTCTCCCCCGTGGCGTTCTGGAGGTGGACGACGATACCGCTCATGCCCCACTCACCGGCGTCCTGCACGCCGTTCGTGTCGGCATCCAGAAAGACCGTCCCTCCGATCGTGCCGATGGTCTGTTCTTCTCCTGCACCCGACCCGGCCGGGACTGCGGCGCTTGCGATCGAACCGAAGACGAACGCTGATACGATGATTATTCCAAGAATGCTGATAGATCTCACTCGGTTCACCTCTTTTTCCCGGACGGCCCTCCCGGGCGCTCCGGGTATGTAACCCCCGGCGGAAGGCTGCAACGCCTGCCGGAAGATACTGCAGGCAGAGGACGGACCGGGGTTTTTCCGATCCGGTGCCTGCCGGGGGGTTCGACCCAGAGCAGCTGTTATAATATATAAAAGTTCTCAAATGGCTCCGGCAGACAGTAACTACAACTGGCCAGAATGAGAACCCGGTTTTCAGCCAACCTACCTGAAAATGGACAATACCAGGTTTGACCACCCGGCAGATGGCAGATCCCCATCCGGCGTCGCGGCAGGGGCATCGCGCGTATTTTCGCCGTCACCGGCGGTTCCGTTCTCCGGACCCGGCGTCACGGTCGGGGTCGGTTCCTCGGGGGGTGTCACGGTCGGGGTTGGGGCCAGGGAGAGGATCAACCCCGCATCCCTGACCACCATATCACCCCCGCCAACCGTAAACGGGGCCGTCGTCCCGGTCGACGGATCGGCGTGGCTGTCGCCGCCAATGCTCGTGAAGATGTAGTCGTCCGGCGGGGTGAACGCGAGGGAGTACTCTCCGGGCGGGAGGGGGCCGAAGAGGTACATAGAGAAGTAACTGTCATGATAGCCGGTGCGGGCCGATGCCGCCACATTCCCGCCTGCATCCAGGAGGGTGACCTCGACGTCCGTCAGGCCGTCGGTTTCGTCCCAGATACCGTCCTGGTTACCGTCGCTCCAGGTCGTCCCGAGCACCCACCCGTAGGCCGCCGCCGGGGTCAGGGGGAAGGGACTCCCGGTGAGGCCGGCGTTCAGGATCCGCCGCCCGTCCACCACTTCGGCATATGCCACATTCCCGTCGAGAGGAGCGGCATGGTTGTCAAGCCCCGAGATGGTGCAGGAGAAGCCGTCCGGCAGGACGAACTCGGTGCCGGCGTACCTGCCGGGGGCGACGTCACCGAACCGGTACGACCCGTCCGGGCCGGTGATGGTGTAGTCCATCATGGTCCGCTCCCCGATCAGCCGCACGCTGATGCCGGGGATGCCCGGCTCGCCGGGGTCGAGAATGCCGTTAGCATTCAGGTCGTACCAGACCATCCCCGAGAGCGAATCGCTGTTGTCGTCCCCGTTATCATCGTCGTCGTCATCATTATCCTGCGTTCCGGTCGGTGACGGCATGGCCGTCGCCGTCACCGTCGGCGCGCCGGTGGGTACCGTTGTCCAGGTGGGCCCGGACGTCGGGAACCCCGTAGGCACTGCGGTCGGCGCCGGCGATGCGGTCGATTCCGCCGGCACCGGCGGCTCCCGGGAAACAATCGGTGCTTTCGAGGGTTTGGCAGGTGCCGCCGTGGGCGCGGGCGTCGGGGTTGCAGTCGGCGTGGGCGTCGGCTCGGGGCGAGGTCCCAGTCTCACCGCCCATGCGTCCGTATTCGGCCCTCCCCTCTCCGTGGCGTTGAAGGTCCCTGCAAAGACGTGCTCTCCCGGTGCGATCTCCACGATGGATGCGGCCTTATCGTCGGGATTTTCACCCCCGAACGTCCGGCTCCAGGCCACCGCCCCCCCGGCGTCGGTCGCAATCAGCCAGGCGTCGGTGTCATCCTCACCGGGGTAACCCGTCTCCCCGGCAAAGAGGTAGCCGCCGTCCGCGGTCTCGATGACGGCTGCGGCCGACTCGTTCACGCCAAAGTCGCCGTAGATCCAGTTCCAGGTGATATTCCCGTCAGGCGTGAGTTTGATGAGGAGGGCATCGGTATCGACCGTCGTGTTATCGGGCCGCTCCGTGAACGTACCGGCGACAAGCAGGCCGCCGTCGGAGGTGTTGATCACCGCCCGACCGGCATCGTCGTCGGGGCTGCCGAACGTCCTGTTCCAGATCTCCGTACCCGACTCGTTCAGCCTGACCACCCAGACGTCGGCCATGCCCGCTCCCGAGGACCCGGTGCTGCCGGCAACGGCGAAGTCCCCGCCGGGAAGCCGGGCGACGGCATCCGCCGTGTCGTTGGCCCCGCCGAACGTTCTGTTCCAGACCTCAGCACCCGACTCGTTCAGCCTGACCGCCCATGCGGCGGACTCGTTTCCTCCCCGGGGGGTGATGGAGCCGACGAAGAGGTAACCGCCGTCATCGGTCCCGGTCACCGCGTGTGCCGAGGCATTGACATCCGGACCGCCGTAGGTCCGGTTCCAGACCTCGCTGCCTGAGGGGTCTATCTTCACGATCCAGGCATCGGTGTCCGCCTGCGTTTCGTTCGTGACGAGGGTGAGGTTCCCGGCGAAGAGAAGGTTGCCGTCATCGGTCTGGATGATCGAGCGTGCGGTGTCGGCCTCCCCCCCGCCATAGGTCCTGTTCCACTCCTCAGTGCCCTCCGATGTCAGCCTGATCACCCAGGCATCGGTCTTGCCCTCGCCGGACGATGCCGTCTCCCCGGCGAGGAAGAATCCGGCCCCTCCGGGTTCGGAAACGATTGCGTATGCCGAATCATTGGCATACGTCTCTCCGTACGTCCGGTTCCAGAGAACCGTAGGGTCTGCTGCCTGTGCCCCCGCGGCCGCGATGAGTGCGAGTGCCGACAGGAGGATGATCCCGAAATAAGTGCCGTGTTGCATGGTTTACCTCTCCTCGTCTCCATCCCCGGCAAACGTGCTGCACTCCATACCGGAGACCGCGGGTATCCCCCATCTCCGGGGTTTATCGCGTAAGACCCGGGTTTTGTTGTGGAAGACCGGGTCCCCTGCAGAGTTCCCTGGTCCCGCAGCACCGCGGGGTCTGCACTTCAATAGCGCTATTATTATAATAATTTTATTTCAAAACACGGGTGTGGCAGCAGTTCGAGATCACCGGGCACCCCGGAACCGGGCACCGGGAGTTGCTCTCCTCTCCGGGAGGGGCCGGCGCATATGCCGGTTCGGTTGCCCTCCGGCCTTCCATCGGGGCGAGGAGGCTCCCCTGCGGGTGTGACGGCACCTGGTGATCCCGCTATACCGGCGCATCCCCTCTACCCCGCAACCATCAATACGCTTATGAACAAATCCTTGATAGGAGACCCATATGAAACTCTTGCTTGCGGTTGCACCTGAACGGTTCAGGGATGAAGAACTCGAGACCCCGAAGAGGGTCTTTGAGGAGGCGGGGATCGATGTCGATATCGCCTCCACGGTCGCCGGCACGTGCACGGGGATGCTCGGGGCTACCGCGGAAGCGGCCATGGCGTTTGACGACGTGGACCCCGACGACTATGTCGGGATCGTGGTTGTGGGCGGCGCAGGTTCACAGGAGCACCTCTGGGGAAGCGAGATACTTCTGACCCTTGTTCAGTCGTTCTTTGAGCAGGGCAAGGTTGTCGCCGCCATCTGCCTCGCGCCGGTCGTGCTGGCACGGGCGGGCATCCTCGCCGGGCGGCAGGCGACGGTATACCCGAGCCCGGCGGCAGTGCCGGAGATGAAAAAGGCGGGAGCGAACCTTCTGGAGATCCCGGTCGTCGCCGACATGCAGATTGTAACCGCGAACGGCCCCCTGGCCGCCGCCCAATTCGCCGATACCATCATCACGAAACTGGAATGCTAGACGATACAGAGAGCGGTGAGGTGAACCGGGCGAACTGCACCCTGGTAATCCCCGCATACAACGAAGACGGACGGATACGGTCGCTCCTCGAGGATATCTCGGGCTTTGCCGGCGATCTCGTCTTCGTTTGCGACGGGACCGACGAGACCGCCGCCACCATCGGTGCGTTTGCGGCCGATCACCCGTCGCTCTCCATCCGGTGCCTGACGTTCCCGGCCCGCCTCGGCAAAGGGGGAGCCATCGTCGCCGGCATGAAGGCGGCAGCCACGCCCTATGTCGGTTACATGGATGCCGACGGCTCGACATCCTTATCCGAGATGGAGCGCCTCTTCGACCGCCTGGAAACCGCGGACGGTGCCATCGGATCGCGCTGGCTCCCCGGCTCGATCCTGACGGTGAGGCAGGGGTTCCGGCGCCGGGCCGAGAGCCGTCTCTTCAACCTGCTGGTCCGGCTGCTCTTCGGGCTCGATTACCACGATACCCAGTGCGGCGCCAAGGCCTTCCGGAGGGAAGCGCTCGATGCGGTTCTCCCGTCCATCCGGTCGACCGGGTTCGAGTTCGACGTCGAACTCCTCTGGCGGCTCGCGCGGAGCGGTTGCCGGGTCGAGGAGGTTGCCATCACCTGGGAGAACCGGGACGAGTCGAAGGTCGCCACCTCGGACGCGAGCGAGATGCTGCTTGGGATGCTCCGCCTCCGGTTCGGGTAATTCATCCCCGCCGGAACAAACCGCCGGGTTTTAAGGTTCTCCGGGCGAATGGATTCTGCAGGAGCAGAGATCACGGTGCTTGAGAAAGCGATCTTCGTTCAGGGACTCAGGGAGGGCATGCAGGTCGATGCACCCTTTGTGGTGGATGCTGCAGACTTAAAGGAGAAACGGAACGGAGGCAAGTACATCCAGCTCACCATCTCCGACCACACGGGCCGGGGGTCCTGCAAGGTCTGGGGGACGCCCGACCACATAGGGCAGATCGAGGCGTTCTATCGCGCGATCGTGGTCGGCGAGGTCTACCGCATCCAGGGCTACGCGAAGGTCTACAACGGCACCTGCGAGGTCAACGTCAACGACGAGATAGCCGATCTCCTGGCCCCGCTGCCGCGGGACGGGTTCGATCCGTCCCTGTTTACCTATGCACCCGTCGATTGTGATGGGGTCAAGAGGAGACTCGGCAGTATGGTAGCAAAGATCGAAGACCCCGGGATACAGTCCCTCGTTCTCGAAGTCATCGACAACACTCCAGGGTTCCTCGATGCGCCCGCGGCCAAACGCCACCACCACGCCTACATCGGCGGTGGAGCCGCCGCGCTTCTCCGGCACTCCGCCGGCGTCGATCCCTCGCGATTCGCGCACATCCTCCATATCCTGATGTCGCACCACGGCCCTCACGGCGAGGTCCAGCCCCGGACCCCCGAGGCCTGGACGGTCCACTTCGCCGACAACGCGGGCGCTTTCCTGCGGGGGACGTGCGACGATGTCGAGGGTCTTGCCCCGGGAGAGGGAAGGCAGGGGGCACGGACCGGGAAGGCGGTCTACCGGTTCTGACAGGATCCCAACAGGTGTCCTCTCTTTTAGTTGCCAAGCACCACTAGATCCTGCGCAGGTAATCCCCTCCGTAACCAGCACTTTGTCAATCCCTGCATACTTTTGCTCAAGCCAAACACTTCAGAGTAGAGAATACACTGTGTGGAGTGACCACGCTAGCGGCCATAATGAAACCTAAACTAAAGAGGAATCCTGTAATCAGCCGTAACAAATTATTACTCTCACGATAACCCATCGCTTGCGATAAACCGTCCAGAGCCATTGGGATCATGAGTCCAACAGATAACAGAAAATTAAACTGGACATTCAATAATACAGTTACAATTCCAACAGGTATACCTGCAACAATTCCAACACATCTTGCACAAAGATACCTGTCTAAACCAAAGAACGTGATACATCTGTCTTTGCGTTTATGACAAAAACAAAATCCTATTGTTCGTTGAGTGGTGTGGAATCTGACGACCGGACCGATTGCCTCATCCCATTCGTATGAGACTCTCACAATACTCCCAGATATCGTCTAATGTTATAAACAATTTTTGATGCACTATTGAGAAATCAGTATGCTTATATATACAAGTATGCAAGTAGTCCACTATGGCAGGTGAGGTAGATTATTGTTGCGCCATGGTTATGATACTGATTGGCGGATATATCCTATTTTTTTTAGGGTCCTCTGCAATACATCTCCTTCCAGTTCCTTCAGCATGGAAACCATATTTGTTTTATGGAATATTGATTGTTGTAGGTCTAGTAATTGTTCTAGCATTAATTGGAAGGGCGATTGAGTTTGTGAGGAGATCTTGATTGTGAGGTCGTCCTAAACTGCATCTTCCATACAAAAGAGTGATCGACCAGTTACGATGGCTATAAAAAGGTGAACGGGAACAAGCTGAATGCTCTGGTCGATCGGAATGTGACAGCATCTCCGTGGGCCGATATTGTAGAGACGAGGAAGACGACGATGATTGGAGGATGCCAGGTATGAATATAGCCGTCATCACCACGTTCAGGGTGAGCGATATCGA
>LDZU01008931.1_pt1 | contig 17159 bp, 13 predicted proteins | sample 615531 | NCBI WGS metagenome assembly LDZU01 (sample SAMN03408293, study PRJNA278302) | terrestrial metagenome | isolation source: oil reservoir sample SB2 | place: USA: Alaska, North Slope, Schrader Bluff formation | collected 2011-09 | reverse complement strand
AAGTCCTATCCCAATATCTTCTTTAAGATATGCGGGTGAATTCCTACAAGAGGGAATGGGTGTAGATTATTCGCTTTGGCAAATTAACCAAATTCTTGGTTTTCGTGTGCATGATTATATCTGGTTTACAGCAGAGGCGGGCCAAACCCTAAATGAGGTATATGGAAGTTGGGATAACATAAAGGATAAGTATAAGGAAGCTTATTCTAATAGTGGAGTAACTCTGACTGATTCCTATTTAAAACTCCATGCCATATCTGCACAACAGTCGTTTATTAAAACAGTTCTAAGGGTGAATACTCTTAAGGAGATGGATCAAAAAGTTCTCTCTAACCTTTCTTTTACTTCTGTTTTAAACAGGCTAGATTCTTTTGAGAAAACGGTAGTAGGGACAAACACTTTAGTTCTGGATTTAAGCTCTCCCGACTATTCATCTGAGGAATTGTCAGATTTGGGGGGGCAGATTAGGACTATTAATCTGTCAGAGTACGACAAGAACTTAAGGAGAAATTATATAGATGTGATAGACAGGGAGGTGGAGAGAGAAAGGGTTCGAGTAGAGGTCTACAACGGTAGTAGTGCTTCAGGAAAAGCTGGAATTTATGCTAGGAAGATTTTAAACAATGGTTGTGATGTTGTTAGGTTTGGTAATACTCCAGAGCCATTAGAAAGAACCCAAGTATATATCTCCGATGAGAGCGAATTCGATGATTCCTTAAAGGTTGTAGCTGAAGTTCTCTTTGACAGATATGAAATATTGGAAGAGAGGCCAAGCTTTATGACTACGGGAGACATTGTAGTTCTTCTTGGAGCGGACATATTACAGATGGAAATGTTCTAAGAGGGGCACTTATTTTTATTTCTTATTTGCTTAAATACTTCTTTTCTATTAAAATTTTCACTATGTTAATGATTTGGATTCTTCTAATATTACTAGTATTTGCTCTTGCCTTCTTAGCTTTTATCCTTTTTTGGGGCGGGAAGAATGAGGATGAAAACCCCATATTTGAGGAGATAAGAAACCCTCTAATTATGCAAATTCTAGTTCCGAGAGAAAACGAGAAGGCTTCTTTGGCTGCAGAACAGATGTTTGCTTCGATCCATGGTATTTTGGAAAACTACAAAAAATGTCCAGATTTAGTTAGTTTAGAGATTGCATCTAATGAGGAGGATGGTGTCAGAATCTATGTAATAGCTCCACAGCATCTTTCTCGATTTATAGAAGGTCAGATTTATGCACAGTATCCAAATGCAGATATTCAGTATGTTGAGGATTATACTCGAGAGAGTGATTCTTCTAGAGAGATTTTTGTAACTACCGGAGAGATTGAAATGGAAAAAGATTCAATATTTCCAATAAAAACATTTCGTAGCTTTGAGGTAGACCCTTTAGCTGCTATAACAGGGGCAGTATCCGAATTAAATAGAGGAGAGGAGGCATGGATACAGATAGTAATAAGGCCCGTTTCTAACTATTGGCAGGATCGTTCGAAGGAATATATAACTGCAATTAGAGAAGGAAGGGATCTTAACGGAGGGGGATTCTTTAAATTCTTGGTGGGCCTTGTTAGTGGAGTAGGAAAGACGTTGTCTCAAAGTTCCTCAGATGTTAAGGAGCAAAAGGAGGTCGTGAAGTTATTGCCGGGCCAAGAGGAAGAACTAGCAGAAATAGAAAACAAGATGTTAAAGGTAGGTTTCGAATTTAAAATAAGGGTTGTTACAAAGGCGGAGACACAATTAAGATCTGAGCAGATTCTGAGAGATGTTGTAGCTAGTTTTAAACAATTTACTACTGCACATCTAAACAACTTTATACATGTGCCCCCAGAGAAGACGGGCAAGGAGATATATGAGGACTATATTAGGAGACATCTATCCACAGATAATCCAGATATTATAAATATTGAAGAGCTTGCATCCCTTTTTCATCTCCCGAATATCTCTGTAGAGACTCCTAATATTGCATGGAGTAGGGCGAAGAAGATTGAACCTCCTATGAACTTACCAAGGGCAACAGATGATGATGTTACAATCTTTGGCGAAACGGATTACCGAGATATAAAGTTTGAATTTGGAATTAAGAAAAAGGATAGGCAAAGGCACTTCTATCTTCTGGGGAAAACAGGAACAGGTAAATCTACACTGTTCAAAAACATGTTTATATCAGATGTTCTTGCAGGGGAGGGTGCTTGTTTTGTTGACCCTCATGGAGACACTGTAGATGAATTATTAGAATATATTCCTCCAAATAGAATAAAGGATGTTGTTTATTTTAATCCTACTGACGTAGACCATCCAATAGGTTTTAATCTCTTAGAACTTACGGATAAATCCCAGCGCGATTTAATAGCAGATGGAGTTGTTGAAGTCTTCAAGAAGCAGTTTGGAGATTCCTGGGGTCCAAGATTACAATACATCCTTACCAACACTGTAGCCACGGCCTTAGAAGCCCAGGGGACTACTCTGTTAGCCATCCTTAGGTTGTTACTAGATAACAATTACCGAAAATTTATATTAAAGCAAGTAGATGATCCAATTCTTTATAAATTCTGGACAGATGAATATGCACAAATGAGTCAAAATAAGAGACTTATTACTGAGGCTGTATCTCCTATCCAGAATAAGGTCGGAAGATTTATATCCTCTGCAGTTATAAGAAATATAGTAGGCCAAGTTAAGTCCACAATAGACCTAAGGGACATTATGGATAACCAGAAAATTCTCCTTGTTAACTTGGCACAGGGTAAACTAGGAGAGGAAACAGCATCTCTTTTGGGAGGTATGGTTATAACAAGGCTGCAAGCTACTGCGATGGAGAGGGTGGATGTACCAATAGATGAGCGTAAAGACTTTTTCCTCTATGTGGATGAGTTTCAGAACTTTGCTACAGAATCCTTTGCAAAAATTCTTTCTGAAGCAAGAAAATATAAACTAAATCTAACAATGACCAACCAGTATATTGACCAATTACCCCTAACTGTAAGGCAAGCAATATTTGGGAATGTTGGAACAATAGGTTCTTTTGTTGTAAGCCCTGCAGATGCAGCAATTCTCGAAAAAGAATTTGCTCCTGTTGTTAGTGCAGAGGACCTAGTTTCTCTTGACGCATGGGCTATGTACGTAAAGCTTTGTATTGACGGAATGACTTCGGTGCCATTTAGTGCAAAATCTCTTCCGGTAAGATACAACAATTTTGGTCTAAAGGGTGAGATAGTGGAAAATTCAAGAAGGGAATATGGGACACCTAGAGAAGTAATTGAGGAAAAGATTAGTAAGTGGAGTAGTCAGGAGTATAGTGACAAAGGGAATAGATCAATAATGAAGGAGAATAATAACGGGAAGGAGCAAGGAAAGAAGAACGAACCTGAGGAAAAGGATTAGGGGAAATATAATCTATGTGCTAAAATACCACTATGTCAGGACATTCAAAATGGTCTACAATTAAACATAAGAAAGCAATACTGGATGCAAAGAAGGGAAAGATTTTTTCTAAAATTTCTACCCAGATAACCCATGCTGCAAAAGAGGGAGGTGGGGATCCAGATATGAATCCTTCCCTAAGGATGTATATAGATAAGGCAAAGGAAGTAGGTTTTCCTCAAGATAAGATAGAAAAAGCAATCCAAAAAGGAGCTGGTGAAGGAAGTGAGGGAATAATCTACGATAACTCAACATACGAAGGATTTGGACCCTTCGGGATTCAAATAATGGTAGATACCTTAACGGATAATAAAAACAGGACTGTTGCGGAACTACGAAGGATTTTTGAGGAGATCGGAGGGAATATGGGGGAGGAAGGGAGTGTTGCTTGGAATTTTGATCTTAAAGGGCAAATAATTATTAAGTGTGGACATATGGAGAAAGCAGAGAAGTTTGGGGAAGGTGATAAATTTGTTAGGGATGATCCCGAGAAGGTAATGCTTAACATTATGGAAATAGAGGGGGTTTTGGATATCCAAGAAACAGAAGTTAATGACGATCCTGCTCTGGAAATATATACGGACTATAGAGATTGGGGTAAAGTTAGAGATGAGATAAATAAATTGGGTTATGTTGTTAAGGAAGCAGGGATAATAAAAGAAGCTAAGACATTTAAAAAACTTGAGGGAAAAGAGCTAGAAAAACTTCGGGAAGCTCTAGAAAAACTAGAGGATAATGATGATGTGCAGGAAGTATGGAGTAATTTGAAAGAAATTTAATTTTTAAATCATTTTAGTTATGGATATGCAGATAGAAAAAAGGTTCTCTTTTACATATGAGTTTAATCCAGCAGAGTTAGTTGTAGACTCAGATGATATTTATAAAAGATCATTAGAGATTATACAAATGGAGGCTAATCAGGAGAAAAGTGAAGAGGATATAGCTCGTTTGGAAGGACTCAGAAGAATTGAAGGATATGTCGGGGGATATGAGATAGACTACCGTATAGAAGGTTTTGATTTTGTAAAACTAAATGAAGATGGAGACATAAAATTATTTACCTTCCTAAGTCCTTTAGTAGATGATGAATACGAGACTCCAACTCAGTTATTTGCTCCAGGAGAGGTATCTAGGATTTTCAAATACCAACAGAAGGAGGGAGGGGGAGTAGGCGGTAAGTTTGAATTAAAGACTCATGAGTTTGATGATAGTGGAGACAAGTCTATCGCAGTAGATCATTCCTCTATCCTTCTTCATCCAATAGTTATCCCAATATGGGAGCCATACAAGGTTGAGAGAGTGAAGAAGGTTTTGAAAGACAATCCAAATAGAGAATTAATAGAGTTTTCTTAAATATAACCTCATAGCATGATAAAATAATCATATGCGTATTTTAGGAATAGACCCTGGTTTAGCAACTACAGGATGGGCTGTGGTAGATTTTAACAAAGATGGCAAACCTAATCCAGTAGATTATGGTGCTATAACAACCCCAAAGGAGATGGAAACTTCACAGAGGTTAGCAGAGATTTACGAAGATATGATAGAGTTAGTAAGGAAATTCAAACCAGAATCTGCAGGTATTGAAACCCTAATCTTTTGTAACAATATCACTAGTGCCATGTTTGTGGCAGAGGCAAGGGGGATAGTTAGACTTGTCTTAGAACAGAACAATATTCCAATAAAGGAATTTACTCCGTTACAAGTAAAAGATGCTGTAACGGGTTACGGTAAGGCTGGAAAGAAACAAGTCCAAGAGAGTGTTAAAATGTTGTGTAATCTAGAGAGTGTTCCAAAACCAGATGATGCTGCAGATGCTATTGCAGTTGCCATTGCCTCCTATTTTTAACTAGTTAAAGTATATCCCTAAATCCTGTTATAATATATGTATGATTTCATATATAACTGGCACGGTACAAAAAACAAGCATTTCTAAGGAATCCTATGTTGACATTCTAACAAACGGTGGGATCGCTTATAGAATAAGCATTCCTAGCACATACATAGTTCCTCCTAAGGGAAAAGTGTACTCACTATATACTCATTTTCATGTTAGAGATGACAACCAATCTCTTTATGGATTTGAAAAGGAGCAAGAGAGGGACTTTTTTGAACAATTAATCTCTGTTTCAGGAATAGGTCCTAAGATAGGGATGGCCATGATTACAATGTTTAGCAGAAAAGAATTAGAGGACAAGATATTAGGAGGAGATGCTAAATCTCTCAGTAAAGTATCTGGTTTGGGAATGAAAGGTGCCCAGAAGATAATTCTAGAACTTAGAGGAAAGATAGATTTCGAACAGAAAGAAAATGTGGAAGATTTAATCATCAGAGAATTAAAGGAAGCATTAAAGACTTTAGGTTTTTCAGGATCACAACTAAAAGAGAGTATTGAAGTAGGAGAGAAGATCTTAAAAAAGAATAAGGATATTAGTATAGAGGAATTAATTAAGAAAGTGCTTAGTAAATGATAGAGTCGACATCAAAACAGAAGAAAAAGAAATTAACAGAATCTCCCTCCGAGGAGGCAGTCAAATTAGAACAGAGTATTAGGCCAGGTAGTCTAGAAGAGATGATAGGAAGGGATCTTGAGAAAAAGACCCTTCGTATGATGATAGATTCTGCTAAGAAGAGAAAGGAAGTAGTAGATCATATTCTTTTTTATGGACCTCCAGGATTAGGCAAAACAACCTTTGCTATAGCAATTGCTAATGAAATAGGGGCCTCCATAAAGATAACTTCAGGGCCTGCAGTTGAAAGACAAGGGGATCTTGCAGCAATCTTAACGAGTCTAAAGAAAAATGACGTTTTATTTATAGATGAGATTCACAGATTATCCAAAGTCGTAGAGGAAATACTATATCCAGCTATGGAAGATGGTGTGTTAGATATAATAATGGGGAAGGGGACCTCTGCTAAGACGATTAGATTAACATTGGAGCCTTTTACCCTAATAGGTGCTACAACTCAAGTAGGGAAAATTAGCTCTCCTATGAGGGAAAGATTTGGACTTGTTCAGAGGTTAGACTTCTTTACTCAAGATGATTTAGTGTCAATATTAGAGAGAGCTAGCAAACTTTGGGACATAGAGATAGATAAAGATGCTCTTAAAATGTTGGCAGATAGCTCTAGAGGAACGGCGAGAATTGGATTGAGGCTTCTAAGGAGGACTCGAGATTATGCTCAGAGTAGGGGAGTAGAGAAGGTTGATAAAGGAGTAGTTTGGGAAACTATGAAGCTATTGGGAGTGGACAAAGAGGGACTCGAGGAGGTAGATAGATTAATCCTTAGGACATTATTAAATAACTTTGGTGGAGGGCCAATAGGGTTGTCTACTCTAGCAGCATCCATTTCTGAAGACGAAGTCACTATTGCCGATGTATATGAACCATTCTTGATGAAGCGAGGTTTTATTAAGAGGACTTCCAGAGGAAGAGTACTTACTATTAAAGGATTAAAATATTTAGAATCTATGGGAAATGAGTAGGGAGATGACAACGACAGATGAGGAGAAGAGAGGAAAGCTTCTTATATTAGCAGCCCTAATAGCCTTGGCAATATTTGTCTCTAAGATTACACAGGCTCAGGCTCAAGTAGTGGTTTGGAGAGTTTATATGAACGCAGGAATTTACTTCGTTGTATCTTTTTTAGGCTTACTTTGGGCATTTAACTTTAAGGTTAAGAAAAGATCTATACTGTTCCTTCTCCAATCATCATTATATGTTTTTTCTCAAGCGATATTTATTGAATTCTTCTTCTTTCAAAAGTTTAGTCGTATATATGAGGTCCTTATCCTTCTTCTCTTGATGTTTTTAGTCTTTATAGGCAATTACATATCCTTCCTGATGGCAAATGTACTAAATGTAGATCTATTTAAAAAGATCCCTCTCGCACAAGTGGGAAGAACTTCTTCTTACCTTGTGTCTCTGTTAATGATGTATTTCTTGACATTCAGTCTCTTGGTGACTGGTCTTGAAATATATTTTTTGATTCCACTAATTTTTATTGCATATTCTCTAATTATTTACCTTCACTATTTAAACATAGGAATAGAGGGGGAGGAGTTGTACAAAAAGGGTCTTCTTACATTGTTAATTACATTTACCCTGTTCTTGGGAATTTTTCTTACAGGGGATTCACATGAGCTTGTGGCAGTGATTCCTGTGCTAGGGTACTATTTTTCAGTAGGGGTAGTTAGTCAGGAGAATATTGCATATGAGAAAGAAAAAGGGATTTATTTTTATATAATAATTCTTGTCTCTCTTTTCTTATTAACAGTTTTTTTGAACATTTAATTTTCCAAAAAAGAGGTATCGTTTCATAGAGAGTAGGGGGGAAGAGCCAAGTGTCCCATAGTGTGCAATATCCTATAGTTTGTCAGTGTGGATAAGTAAATGCTAATACCTCATTATATACTAGTAGTGGGTTATTAGAATAATTTTGTAATATGAATTGATAATTCTAATTAGTTTAGAAATATCTCTATGTATATTTGTATACAAGAGGGGTTCTCCCCTTTACGTAAATGTGTTATGATTTAAATATGCCAACCGAGTATAATCGTCCTTATATGCGGTCCCCCCCCAAGGGAGAGGCAAAAGAACAGATTATATAACCAAAATGTCTAACTAATTAAATATGGGTATTAAACCTCTCAAAACCTATTTATTATCTTTTAATAAAACCTCCCTACTTGAATTTTTGCCACCATACCATTTTTCTAAAAAAAAGACCCCTACTCTCTGGTTGGTCAAATTTCTAATTTAATATAAAATACAGTATGAGAGACTTTCCTAAATTAGAAGATCAAGACGACTTCTTACTTTCTTTACAGAATAATAATTACAGCTCTAAGACCATTCATAACTACGCACGGGATCTTTGTATATTTGCAACCTTCTTACACTTTAGAGGTGTTAAGTTTAAGGATGTTAGGAAAAAGGATATAGATACATTCAAAGGATACCTAGTTGCAGGTCAACATTTGAAAGATTTAGATAAATTTAGAGGGGAATATGCAGAAAACACTGTTAAATCAGGGATTAAGGAGGGCAAGGCTCTTAGCGACGATTTAAGCCCCCAAGAATTTACTGGTGATATGGTTACACCTTTGGAAGGACAAAAAAATGTGGTGAAACCCACGGGAAAGTTTGAGAGTGATTTTTTGACAGATGTTTACTCAAAGGTCTATGGGAGTCTGGGTGAATTATCTGGGAGACCAATTTCGTCTAACAAAAAAAGTGAAGGTCTAAGTCCAAGAAGTATAAACAGAATGCTTTCATCTTTAAGGTCGTTTTTGAAGTTTAGAATTTCTTACGATTTAGAAATTCCATTACCTCCAGATGCTGTGAGCTTAATGAAAGCAGAAAAGAAAGTTAAGAAGGTTGCTACTCTTGAGCAACTGAAGAGTTTGATTGAGGCTCCAATGGTTTTTGAGAAGAATCAGGATGTTGCTATAAGAAACAGATGTATGTTGGAGATGTTGTTTGCAACCGGTATGAGAATATCTGAGCTTGTTGGTTTAGATCTAGAACGACTGAATGTTGAAGGTAAAATATATATTCTGGGGAAAGGTAAAAAAGAGAGATCGGTATATATGACCCCTAGAAGTTTAGATTGGTTAAATAAATATCTTATTGTGAGATTGAAGCATGCGTTTACGGAGAGAGATGAAGGTGAACAGCCTGCGGATATGGAGAGATTTTTTATAGAGAATTCTGAAGAAAAAGGCCGTGAAACATCTTCTTCTGGAGAGCTAAATTTAGAGATTTTTGATAAGGGAAATAGGAAGTATATAAAACTGGTAGAAGATTACAGAGCAAGTGGGATGTTAAATAAGTTTGACTCCCCTGCTCTATTCATTCCATTCTTCGGCAGAAATGCTGGGAAACCAGATGCGAGGATCTCAACAAATTATTTACAGGAAAGAATAGTTGTATACAGAAAGAAGTTAGGTATACAAATTCCTACCTCTGCACATAGTTTAAGGCATGGTTTCGCAACCTATTTGGCAGAGGAAGGTGCAAGTCCTGCAGCTTTACAGGTTCTCTTAGGTCACGAAAGTTTGAATACGACCACTAGGTATGTTCATGCAAGTGAAAAGTTTGCAGAAGAGACTGTTAGAAAAAACCATCCTTTAAAGTAAGATTACTCAGAGAATTTGTTCATAACTTCCTTATAGTCTTCTGTTTGTTGTGCTTTCTCAATTAATTTGATAGCATCGGGATCTCCAGCCTGTGCTCTTTGTGCTAATTGCTTTGCTTCTTCCACAGCAGCTGTGAATTGTTCTAGTAAGTCTTTGTATATATTTTTTATCTCTTCATCTGCCTTGTCTCCATAGATTGTAGTTGCTATTTCTGCAATTATTGTCTCAAAGTGTTCTGGTGATTTGGCTTCTTTTATGCGGGTCTCCATGACCATCAATTCTTCATCTGAAGATTTGTCAGCATATTCATAGAAGATTATTTCTAATACTTCTTGGGAGAGTGTTTCAAATAGTTCGTCAGCTTCTTTTTGAGGCAGACCAAACTGATTTATTTTATCTTTTACTTCATCCATTTTCTTTTGATTTAAAGTTATTTATATTTAAGGATTTAGATTCTTTAAGGCTTCTGCTGTTACAGATGCAACTTCCTGAAGATTACTCCCTGGTGTGTAAGCTGCACTTCTAAGTCCTTGATTGAAGATTTTTCCAGCTTGTTGGCCATAGAGCATATCTTTAGTTACTCCCAGTTCTGATAATTGGTTTAGAAATTTTCCTTGGAGATCAGGGATCGCTCCTTCTACGACTCCACTCTGGGGTACAAATAAATCGGGACCTCTCCATCCCCATTTAGATGTATCCCAGCCTAGTTCTCTAGTTCTTAACCAATCTCCAGATGCGAGTTCGGAGGTAGGGGTTGTTGCTACTGGTTGACTTGGTGGAAGTTCTATAGACCCTTGAGGAGGTCCTGCTTCTCCAGAGGGAGGTGCCCCACTGGGATTCTCTCCTAAGTGTTGCCCTTGTGATGGAGTTTGTTGTCCAGCAGGTGGATTTTGTCCACTTGGAGGTGTTGTTGGTGTTCTGAACATGTTTACGATACTCTGAAGCGCCTTACCAGCTCCATATCCAGCTCCAGCTCCAATTATGGCAGAAGATACTTCTCCAAGTCTATTTGCCCACAATTCATTTCTTTTTATTTTTTTGTCAATTTCTGCGAGTTCTGCAACTGTTTTATTTCTTCTGTCTGCATATTTCAAGCTGTTAGACTTTGTTCTAAGTTTCTCAGAGAATTTTATACCCTCTCTTCCAATTAGAGGTCCTCCTAGACCAGCTGCTATAAGTGCAGCGGCACTAACGGGAGGAGTAAATGCTCCAACTGCAAGAGTAAGAGTGAATGTAGCGGCTTTTATTATTTTGAGCCTTCTATCTCTTTTTTCAGCACTCTCTTTTTCCACTGTCTGAAGTTGTGTATCTATTACTCTCTTAGCTTCTAAGAGATCAAAGTATTGGATTTTTTCCCGATCGGTTAGAGGTCTTTCTTCTCGAATTAAATCTAATTCTGCCAATTGTCTTCCTAATATTGCAGATCTTTGCTCAGGAGTATTTTCTCCTCTTAGGTTTGCAATCTCCTGCTCTTGTGTACGCAGTTGCTGTCTTAGTTGTTCAACCTCTGCTGAAGCTACTCCTGTTGTTGGTGTGGTTGGCGTCTCAGGAGTTTCTGGTATCCCTGGTATTTCCGGTATCTCAGGAACTTCTGTTGTTGGTGTGGTTGGAGTCTCAGGAGTTTCTGGTATCCCAGGCACTTCTGGTGTTTCTGGTTCTTGCCCTTCACCGATTCTACTGATTAAGTCTCTATACAGGGCACTACTTTTCTCTGAATTTAGCCGTTGCTGTTCTAGGAGAGCCTCAAACCTCTGACTCATCAGGCCTTGAAATTCCTGTGATAACCTCATGTGTTTAAGCAACTGTTCTTGTGTCAAATTTTCAGTTGCTTGTATTTCAGCCAACTGGCCGTTTATTTCCCCTATTCGGCTATCTATTCCAGAGAGTCTTTCTTGAGTCTGTGAGAGTCTCTGGTCTATATCTGCAAAAACCTCTTGAATGTTAGGTGTTTGCCCTGGCTCTGTATCTACCTGTTGCTCTGGTTCTACCTTTTCTGGTGGTTCTTTCGCAAGATCTCTTTGCAAGAAGGCTATGTATCTCTGAGCATCTTCTTCACTCATCAATTCTGAGAGGGATTCTTTAAAAGATCTTTCTTGTGAGTCATTTTGTATTTCCTCACTATCTTTTAAGAATCCTTGTCCTTCCTTTGACAAAGTGTTAGGACTTTCCCCATTCCATTGGTTTAAGTCTTCTAGTTTTACATCTTTTCTTAATACTGTCCCATCTTGAGATTCTTTCCAAACTCTTACCCTGTCTACTCCATCTTGATCTTGGAATGCCCCAGTTGCGAACCAACCACCTTCCATCTCTCCAGATGTTCTCTGTACTCTCAAGTTATATCTTGGTTTCCCAGACCTAAGAGTTTCTTCGATAGAAGGTATTTTGTTTGCTTCGGTATTTCTGTCTAAAGCTCCTTGATGAAGATCTCTTTCTACTGGTGACTCTTGAGACTTGTATTTCTGTTCAATTTGTCCTTCCCCAGCCATAGCAATCTCTGCAGCTGTTCTTAGAGGAGTTCCAGTTTCAACCTGAGCATTGGTCTGAATATTGGGGGATTCGGCCTGAACAACAGCCTCTTGGTTAGCTTCTCTTTGTGCAAAATAAGCATTCATTTCCTCTCTTGCAGCCTCTATATGCTGATCTCTTACACGTAATGTAGCATTCTCATTGTTTGGACTTGCAAACTGTCCCTTCTCGTCTTTAAAGTATGCTCTATCCTTAGGGTTTTGACCCTTCATCACCTCTTTAATATACTGAGTTCTCGTTTCTGCAACAGAAGACTGAGGAGTTTGCTCTTCACTAGGGGATTTTATTTCTGGGCTTTCCATAATATACTTCTTTCAACTTATATTCTTGCCCAGAATAAATGGGCGGCTTTATGTATATAATTTACTTTTTAATAGCCTTGATGTCAAGAAATCAAGGCTAAAATTTCCTTTTAATTCTCTTGTTGTTATAGGTTTCTTCTACTGTAAAAGGAGTATTGTTGAAATACAATATTTCGAGAAGAGCTTCAAATCCATGTTTAAACCATCTCATCTTCTTTCCTTCTGCGAAGTTTCTGGGTTTGTAATATATATCTACATTCTTGAAATTTAGTCTCTCCCCTCCTACCTTTCTATACCTAGCAAGTTTAGCTGTAACCTCAGGTTCAAGACCAAAGTTAGAAGTGGATTCTAAGGAACCAAATATTGCTCTCATGATTTCTCCTCTAACCATTTTATAACAGGTTTCCATGTCGTTAGGTGCAAATCCCTCGGATCTGGTTAGCAGATTAGAAACGAAGGTAACCGCTCTGTTTCCAAAGCTATGTACAAGATTACTGAATTTGTTTTTCTTGTTAAATCTATTGCCATATATTACATCTAGGTGTGGGTCAGAGAGAAATATTTTTACAAATTTGACTAAATCTCTTGGGTCATATTCAAGGTCTGCATCTTGAACAACAACCAGATCTCCTGTAGAAGCAAGAACACCCTTTTTTACTGTCCTAGATTTCCCTTTGTTTCTTTTGTTTTCAAGGACTATAAACTGTGTGTCTTCAGGCGGATTCTTTATCGCTTTGTTTATAAAGGTCATCGATTTGTCTGTTGAAGCGTCATTAACAATAATTATCTCTTTTTTAATTTTTTTAGGGAATTTAAGTTTTGCAACTTTCTCTATAATCTGTGAGACAGTTCTTTCTTCATTGTATACTGGGATTACTATGGATATTTTTTCTAGCTTCTCATTCCTGCTGTGGTCTGGTAGAAGTTTCTTGTAATATTTCTCAACCATTTCCTCTTTTGAGAAAACACCTCTAGATTTGGTTGAAATATTCTTTAAATAATCTGTATCTGTAGATTTTTTAATTGCTACTTCAATTTTCTTTGAGAGGTCTTTTATATTATTTCTTTTAAATACGAATTCTTCTGTCTTTATTACTCTTGCTATCTCTTTATTGCTCGGAGCATCTGATAGAACGGGGATATTACCCATCGCAATAGCTTCTAGGTTCGCTATGGCCAGGCCCTCACTAAAGGATGAATTAATGTAGATTTTTGACTTTTCCAAAAGGGAGAGAAAGTCGTCATGCTCAAGAAATTGTTCTACTACACGAACGTTTTTGGGTAGGTCTAAATGTTGATAATCTAGTGCACTTCCCGATCCGATTAGCATAAAAAGCCAATTGGGATATTTATGGGCAATTTCAATATATGATTTCAGAACAACCTGAGGATTTTTTACTTTAATCCATTTACTTGCCCATACCACTATATTCTCCTTTTCCTCTATATTAAGGGTGGAGGTGTCTAGATCAAAGGAATTGTATATTACACTTATTCTTTCTTTCTCTATATTAAAATTCCTATTTATCCATCTTTTACCCGTTTTGGATACGGCTATAATTTCTTGGGCTCCAGATAGGACATAACCGAAGACATGTCGATCTAGCCAATTTATAACCTTGGTTGAGAATCTATTTGTCATGTATATTTTCCCAGCATTATGTTCAATAACGATGTACGGATGCGAGAGGATACTGCAAATGAAGTGAGTTATTAGGCTACTAGTCAAATGTCTACTATGTATGATGATTCTTGCATCTGGATTTTGTTGAATAAGCTTCATCACTTTCCAGAAGAATGAGAGGCCGAATATAGGATATGTGTTTTCAAAGAGAGAGATTGGTTTGAAGCTGATCTTCCTAAATCCATCTTCTTCTTTGTCATACTTGTTGTCGGAGCCAAATATTGCTAGGCAATTTATGTCTTTTTTAGATAGATCCCTGAGCAGAGTGAAGGCCATGTTTTCTAATCCCCCTACTCTAGGAGCAAAATAATGAGAGATTGAAATCAGGTCATAGTTATTGTTTTTTGGTATATTCTTGGTCATTTAAAGAGAATAAAGTTGTCCGAAATATATATTAAATCTTTATTTAGCCTCTTTTGATCTTTGATTAAATTTTTCCCTACCTCATTAATTGAGTAAGAATTATTAATTGGGAGAGAATAGATGTTGTATATCCAGGCTCGGTCATCCAGCTCTATGGAACGGTGAATCCTTGAAGTATAGAGGATGGTTATATCCTTTCCTCCCGGAATTCCCGGTGAAGTTAATAATTTCTCATAAGTTTCTGGATTTGGGTCTTCTAGATAGATTAGGAAATTCTTTCTCGTCTCTTGGGGCATATATTGTGCATTGACGGTGTCTATATTGCCAAATGCTGCAGCAATGAGTTGGGTGTATGGATCTGAAATGATGAAAGTATCTGAGAGTCTGTTCTCTCTAAGATATTCGATAAGTGCTTTATCCTCTTGGACAATTGCAGATGCTGTTCCGTCTTCTTGGGTGTAAAACTTAAGATATCTGTTGTATTGTACAAAATAATTTAATCCCCAGATGGAAATCAGAAGGCCAAAGAGAATGATCTTCATCATTGGTTTAAAACCTAATGTCCATAAATATTTTATGACCAATACGGTTGCGAAGAAAGCTAATCCTATTCCAAATTTGTTTGCATATGTCGGAGCAAGAAAATAAAAGATTATTCCGAATGTTATAAAACTTAATAATGCAAGATCTTCCTCTTTCTTTCTCTTTTGTATCAGAACAGAGATGTAGGCAAGGAAGACTAATATCCAACCTGCTCCTAGGTTCTGTATATATGCCGAGATGTTACTTGGGTAGTATGGATTTGTGGCACTCCCTACTACTTTTAGAGTATCGCTTTGTAGTAATTTCTCTACACTAAATCCAGCGATGTTCACTAAGCAGAAGAAAAATACGGACAGGGCTAGTAGAAGTAATAGTATGGTTTTCTCCTTGTTGTTACGAAGGTTCTTTACTATTAAGAATCTAAACCACAGGTAGCCAGCAAATAGTGGTCCAACTATGAAGTGTGTAGGTAGAAGTAACAAGGTTGCGAATATTAATTGGGGTAGTTTTAATTCTTTTTCTTGGAGAATTAGTACCAAGAAATATAATGCGAGTGTTTGTGGTAAGAAGAAGACAAAATCATACCCTCCCATAACGAATGTTAACAACGCTAATAACACTCCTAATTGAGCCCATATAGTGCTTTTTGTTATTTCTTTAAGCTTTAGGTATATGGGTATACTAGCTACCAAGGGAAATACTATGTCTAGGACATAGAAAGATTTGACAGTATCTACCCCTATGAATGTGGAGAAATTCCCAAGAATTATGTGATAAAAAGTTGTGTAGCCATGTTGCAAGAACAGGTTAGAACATTGACTAGGTAGGAAACAAAGCAATCCATTATTAAATATCTTGTTTGGAACTATTATATGTTGAAGGTAGTCTAGTGCAACTACAGAATCTCTCTGTCTAATTAGCATGAATGTGAAAAGGAGATATATTATTGCAGGTAGTATTCCAGAGAGGATCTCTGCGAGAGTGGCTTCAGATTCGTTCCTAGATTTGTTGTCTCCTATGATAAACAGTAGGAAGAAAACATTCCAGAGAATAAGATTGAATACTACCCCAAAAGGGAGGATCTCGCTTAAAGAGAGGCCTGTTAAGTTTGTTATGACAACTTGTAAAAGAAATTGTATTGGGAAGTATAGAAATGAGAGTGCGGATACTAGACCAAAGAGTCGAGATTTAAATATAACTCTAGAGAGTAAGTTAGGGAGTGTAAGGGTGGTAAAGATTAGGTAACCAATAAAGATATAGTTGTTTGCAAAAGATTGTAGTCCATCCGTAAATAGTGAGAACATGAAATAGCCTAACATTCCAATATTTATTGTTAGAGATATTGTGTCAAACATCTTTATTCTTTACAGGTTATTGTTAATTTTATGTTGTATTCCACACTAGGGTTGTAATCTCTTTTAAGTAGGAGTGATTGTCTGTTTTCTGTTGCACTGTAATCTAAATTGGGGTCATAGATTTCGACCTTGCAACCTTTGTCTTCAAAATAGACTACCCCAGGTTCTCCTGTATCTCTGAACTCTGTCTTGTTTGTATAATCTAGCTGTATTACATATTTTAATCCCTCTTTATATTGGTAAGCAGTGGTGGATCTTATGTCCATATCTATGTTTTTACTGTTTATTGGTGTGATTATCACTTCTCGTTTATTATCTTTGTTCTCTATATATTCATAGAATAGGTCTGTTCTCATAATGGAATTTTCGAGGCTGCTGTTTTTCTGAATATTGGTGATAACGCTGAATGGTTTTTCTGTTGTTTCTTTGTAGTCAGTAACTTGGTCATTTCTGGAGATTATTTCTATATATTCAGTATTGGGAAGTTGAATAATAATAGATTGTCTCTCATTTAGTATTTCGAAATTTTTGGAACTCATATATTGGTAATACCTGTTTGTAGACAGGAATATCCCCAATAATACAGCAATTATGGTAAGTAATTTCAGGTAGAAGGTTTTCATATATACAATATATATGTATTTGGGATAAAAAAAAAGATAACGGTTAGGTTATCTTTCCTTCCCAATCCTCTCTTTTAAGAGCTGGACTCTCTCTCGTAGTGGCTTTTTGTCTTTGGCAAAAGTGGCTGTATTGTAAAGAATAACCAAAGGTGTGGGTATCTGTGTTGTCCACACGGATATGGGTGTAGACTCTTGTAT
>LDZU01000091.1_pt1 | contig 17201 bp, 18 predicted proteins | sample 615531 | NCBI WGS metagenome assembly LDZU01 (sample SAMN03408293, study PRJNA278302) | terrestrial metagenome | isolation source: oil reservoir sample SB2 | place: USA: Alaska, North Slope, Schrader Bluff formation | collected 2011-09 | reverse complement strand
CACCGCACCGATCACCGAGAGGGTGGCGCCCACGCGCATCCCACCCAGCAGAACGGGCAGGGCGGCTGGTAATTCCAAATAATAGAGGGTCTGCCAGCGGGTGGCATGCAGGGTGCGCATCAGGTCGCGCATACTCTCGGGCACGGCGTGCAGCCCAACCAGTGTATTGACCAGTACTGGAAAGAACACGGTCAGAGAACAAATAAGCACTTTGGAAAGCACGCCCGATCCGAACCAGATGATGAGCAGGGGAGCGATGGCGGCGATTGGTACCGCCTGGCTGGCAACCAGGAATGGGGAAAGCAGGCGTTCCAGCAGGCTGGATTTGGAAAGCAGGTATCCCAGCAAGGATGCGCCCAGGATACCGATGAACAATCCGCTGAGCACTTCGGTCATGGTCGCGAGCGTGTGGCGTCCCAAACTGCCGTCGTTCAGAGCGGTCAGAAAGCGTTCCCACACCTGTTGGGGGGTGGGCAGGATGAAAGCCGGCAGATCGAACAAAACCACCAGGAGCTGCCAGCCAGCCAGGAAAAGGACCAGGGCCAGGGGATAGGTCCATCCGGCTGGCTTGTTGATGGTACTGGTTGAATTTCGTTTGTTCTTCATCATTAAACAAAAAACCCTGAAAAGCATTCAGGGCTGATTTGGTTTCCATGCAACCTTCTTCTATCCGGACTGTACCGTCGACCCCGGAGTTTCACCGGATCTGCGCTTTGCAGTGCTTGTGGGTTATCACCACCGATCGGGAATTGAGAGCGTGCTCTCTCACCCTGCCCTGAAGGACTTTCTACTGGGCAGTATACTGCCAACCAGGACGACTGTCAAGAAAAGGTGACAAAAGAAGGATGATGGAGCGATCTGGTTTTAGAAAAATTGGTTATAGAAAAATTGGTTATTGACATTTCGAAAAATATACTGTAATATGCATGTAAGCGATTACGTAATAATTACCTTACAATCGGGCAGAAACATGAATATAAAAGAAATTGCAAAAAAGTTAGGCGTTTCCACAGCTACTGTTTCTCGTGCTTTGAATGATCAACCGGGGGTCAGTCAAGAAATGCGGGAAATGATTATCAAAACTGCCACGCAACTCGAATATTTACCCAACCATTACGCACGTGGTTTGGCTACAAGAGTTTCGCAAACTATCGGATTTGTCGTGGATAAGACCCGGAATACTTTTTCTGATGATCCTTTCTATCCGTTGATCATGGCGGGTGCCGAAGATTTTCTCTCTCAATATGATTATCATATTTTGGTCACTACGCTGGATGAGCAGATAACCCAACCCAATCAACTTTCCATCATCAACCGCGGAATTGTGGATGGTTTGATCCTGGCCGGACCATTCATTCCGGTGCAGTTCATTATCAGCCTAATCGGAAGCAATATTCCTTTTGTATTGGTTGACAATACCCTCTCGCAGCAGGTAGTTAATTGTGTTTTGAATGATGATGAAGGGGGAGGTTACGCATCAGCGATGCACCTGATCGAACACGGCCATCAACGGATAGCTTTTCTTTCCGGACCAAAGGAATGGGTCAGCAACAGGGAACGTCTGCGTGGTTACAAACGGGCTATGGAGGAATCGGGTCTGGAGGAGTACGTACTGCAGGGCACTGAAACAACGATCTCCAGTGGCGAGGCGATGATGAAACAGGCATTGGAAAAATGGTCAGATCTAACAGCAGTTTGTGCCATTAATGATTCTGTTGCAATCGGGGCAATCCGTGCAGCAATTCCGGCGGGTAGAAGAATCCCTGACGACCTAGCGGTAATGGGTTTCGATGATATCAGTTGGGCAATTGCCAACCAACCATCGCTCAGTACCGTTCGAGTTTTCAAACAGCAAATTGGTTACCTGGCAGCCCAATGTTTAATTAGCACAATTCATGATCCCCATTTGTCACCCGTAAAAACGTGTGTAACGACCGAGTTAGTAATACGAGATACCTGTGGTTGCCATTCTACAGCACAGCCATAGCTTTATTTATTAATACCTTTTTTGTGAAAGGAGGAGAAAAAATCTGAACTTGAGCACAAGCAAGACAAATCAATAAAAAATAGTTTTTCGCATATAGATTGTTCAAAATTTCAAAGGAGGGTTTTTTTATGAAGCAAAAAGTATTCGGATTGATGAGCATCATCATGATCCTCTGTGCCATGGTCAGTGCGTGCACATCAACAAGCACGCCTGCCGCGGAAAATGCACCTCAAGCATCAGATGGATCTGAGAATGCAGAGGCACCTGTCAGCATTACGTTTTGGTCAGCGCCCAATCCTACCCAGACGGTCTACTGGCAGGGTATGGCGGATGCCTATATGGCTTCTCATCCTGGCGTCAGCATTACGGTTAGCGCTATACCTGAATCACCCAGTTCAGAAGCAGGGATACAAGCCGCTATTGCCGGTGGTACCGCACCGGCTGCTTCAGAAAATATTTTCATCGGTTTTGGTGAACAGCTTGCCAGCAGCTCCGCGCTGCTACCGCTGGATGAAATGCCAGGCTGGGCGGATTTAATCGAAGCGCGCCACATGGAAAAGACCATCGAGGGTTGGAAATTCCCCGATGGACATTATTATGTTTTACCCATGTATTCCAATGCTATGCTCTGGGGCTACCGGATCGACATATTGAAGGAGCTGGGCATGGATGCAGCACCACGCACGTATTCCGAAGTCATTGCCATGGGGGAAGCGCTCAAAGAAAAGTATCCAGATAAGGTCGTCTGGGCTCGCTCGGCCCTGGGCACCAATACCTGGTGGGAACGCTGGTTTGACTTCTTTATGCTGTATTATGCTGCCAGCAATGGCACACAACTAAGTTCTGGTGCCAACGTCACAGCCGATGATGCTTCGGCCGTTGCAGTTCTCACATTCCTCAGTGATCTGAGCAAGGATAAAATGCTGATTGTTGAGCCGGCAACTGAACCTTTTGAGACAGGGTTTGAGGTGATGGATGCGATCGGCCCCTGGACCTTTACGAACTGGGCGGAAAAGTATCCTGAATTGAAATTGAATGAGACGTATGTCCTAACCACACCACCGGTTCCCGATACTTATCCATCTGATCAGCCGGTAAAAACATTCGCAGATACCAAAGGTATTGTTTTCTACAAGCAAGCTACCCCTGAAGCGACGGCTGCCATGTGGGACTTTGTGAAATGGGTCTTATCAGATGAGAAGAATGACTTAACCTGGCTTGAAAAGACCAGCTTACCCCCAGCTCGAGACGATCTGAGCACCAATGCTGTCTTCCAGGAATACTTCCAGCAGAACCCGCAGTTATTAGCGTATGCTGCTGAACTGCCTTATGCCATTCCACCAATGGCTGCGTCGAAGTACACGGAAATTCAAACCTCAATGGGAGACCTGGCGATAGTACCTGTTGTTACAAGCAATGCAGATCCTGCGACTTCATGGAATTCATTCAAGGAAGCTTTAGCCAGTTACATTCAATAAAAGGTACCATTCAAAACGGTTGGGGCAATTCGTATATGCCCCAACCGGATCAGATATTTTTGAAATTTTCCTGGTAATGATTGAAATTCTCTAGCGATAACCGGATGGAGGCATTATTCATGAACAGAAGCATGGAACACAGACGGAATGCGCACGGATGGCTTTTTTCGAGCCCTTATCTCCTTTTTACTTTGATATTTTTCCTTCTTCCGTTGGTCATGTCGGTACTGCTGGTGTTTTTCGATTGGAACATGATCTCACCGGAAAAAGTTTTCGTCGGTCTAGGCAACTTTAAAGAAGCATTAACCAGCAATCGAGTCTGGAATGCATTTCTCGTTTCTTATAAGTTCATGATTGTATTTGTTCCAGGAGTGATGGCAACCTCGCTCATTTTGGCATTAATCGTGAATGCGTTACCCTGGTTTAAATCTTTTTTTTCTGTAGGTTTTTTTCTTCCATATCTGGTTTCAGGTGTGGCTTTATCGTTATTTGTACGTGGTTTTCTCTCTTATACCAGTCCGTTGAATGTATTTTTACGTTCAGTTTTCGGATCCTCTCCCAGCTGGTTGCATAATTCTACTCTGGCGGTGTTGGTGATAACAGCCATGATTATATGGAAAATGGCTGGATATTATGCTCTGATCCTATTAGCGGGTCTGCAGGGCATACCTTCAGATATCTACGAGGCGGCTTCACTGGATGGAGCCAATTCATGGCAAAAGTTTTGGTCCATTACCGTACCGATGCTTTACCCGGCATTGTATACCGTTTTAATAATGGCGGTGGGTCTGGTTTTTGGAATCTTCACCGAACCCTATGTCCTGACCAATGGCGGACCGCAATTAGCAACACAAACATGGCAACTGGAAATCTATTACCAAGCTTTCAGTCTTTTCCGTTCAGGTTATGGAGCCACAATGGCGCTGCTGAATGCGGTTGTTACATTTGTATCCATCTGGATCATTCGACGAATAGCAGAAAGCAGGGGGCGCCGTTATGGGTGGAATTAATCAAATAACAAATAAGGTGCACTTGCATACACTTCAGCAACAACGAGGATTATATAGCCATAGGTTTTTGAAAACAAAACGAATGTTATCCACGGTAATGCTGTATATCGTTGCGACCGGTATATTGATGTTGATGAGTCTACCTTTTTATTATCTTGTCATTCAGTCCATTTCTCCATGGAACGAGGTTGATCGTTCATTCTGGCCGACTACATTCACATTACGTTCATATAAATGGCTCTTGCTCGGTGGTGAAACGAACGTTGCACAACCCTGGTTGAGGGCATTTTTCAACAGCCTAGGGGTAACTGTTGTTTCTACAGCGTGTCAGGTTCTGATCGGAATGGGAGTGGCTTATGGTCTTTCTGTTATTCAATTTAAAGGCGCCAAAGTTCTAAAAAATTTTGTTCTTTTTCAGATGTTCTACCCTTCCATTATTTTGTTAGTTCCCACTTTTTTGTTGATTCGATACACAGGTTTATACAATACCTTCTGGGCGATGGTGCTTCCCACTACTGTGAGCCTATTTGCCATTTTTACATTTTCAAACTTCTTCCTTTCCATACCAAAAGAGCTAATCGAAGCTGCTCGTTTGGATGGAGCCAGTGAAACCAGAATAATTTTCAAAGTTGTCCTGCCAATGTCACGTTCCATCATCACAGTGGTGTCATTATTTCTATTCGTTGAACGCTGGTCAACTTTGATGTGGGATTTGATGGTTGTTAAAGAACCAGCAAAGCAAACGCTGAACGTTTTGATGGCCACTATGTTTGGACCCTATGGTGCGTACCCGGGTCCGTTATATGCATCGGGAGTACTGTTGACTTTACCACTGGTCATCCTCTTCCTGATATTCAGTCGTCACTTTGGTCGGGGGGTTCAATTCGTAATTAAATAACTTTCAAGCAGTTTGGAGAAAAAATTGACCTTTTCTCCGTAAATTTTGATCTATTTTCTTCGATAATCGAGGTATGAAACCATATGAATTCAAAACCAACACCAAGCGAGTCGAATACTGTGCTCAAACGTTATGCCGGAAATCCGATTCTGACAGCATCATCTTTCCCCCATTCGATCAATTCTGTATTTAATGCCGGAATCACCAAGCATAACGAGGATTATATACTTTTGGCAAGAGTTGAAGATTTAAGTGGCTCGTCCTGTTTATGGGGAGCGCGCAGTTCAGATGGAATCCATTTTATTCCTGATCCACAACCGGCAATGGTCCCATCCAACGATGATCCCTTTTTCATTGTAGAAAACCATAGTCTTGAAGATCCCCGCATTACCGCCCTAGAGGGATCCTATTACATCACCTATGTTGGTTATTCTCAATACGATTGCACAACCTTGCTGGCGCACACAAGCGATTTTCAGAATTATGACCGAATTTCGATTTTAACCTTACCGGATAATAAAGATGTAGTGCTGTTCCCAGAAAAGATCAATGGATACTATGCCAAATTAGATAGACCAATGACCCAAACCTCCCAGCGGGGAGATATATGGATCAGCTTCTCACCTGACCTGATACATTGGGGAGGTTTCCGTCCGGTGATGACACCTCGTGCACGAAAATGGGATTGTCTGAAGATTGGAGCAGGTGCTCCCCCCATCAAAGTTCCTGAGGGTTGGCTTCTAATTTATCATGGTGTTCGCCATACTTCATCCGGATCGCTGTACCGTTTAGGGGCTGCATTACTGGACTTAGAAGAGCCGTGGAAGGTAATAGGACGTGCTGATCATGCCATCCTTTCCCCAATGGCACCGGAGGACTATATGGGTGATGTTGGGAATGTGGTATTTACCTGCGGGGCAATTTTAGAAGATGATGGGGAACTGAAGGTTTATTATGGAGCTGCTGATCAAGTGATCTGCCTGGCTTCAGCACCTGTTTCTCAATTGATCAACCTCTGTCTGGCTGGCAGAACCGAGCCAATCTGGTGATTAGAAAAGGGGTGAAAAATAAATGGAAAAGATTCGGATGGGTTTGATCGGTTTTGGTGGTTTTGGTCGTTTTATAGCAGATATTTTCGCCAACATGCCGGAGGTGCAAATTGTCTCTGTAGCGGATGTGGATCGAGTCAGAGTGGATGAAGCAGCGCGCATGTTTGGTGGAAAAATTTATGACAATCCAGAGGAATTATTGAAAGACCCTACTGTGCAGGTAGTGGTGATCAGTTCACCGCCAGCCAGTCATGGAAACCTGATAGTTGAAGCGGCGAATAATGGCAAGCACATATTCTGTGAAAAACCGATTGCGACAACACTGGCAGATGCGGATTCAGCCATAGAAGCCGCCAGAAAGAACAACGTTCGTCTGACGGTAGATTTTGTTCTGCGGCACAATCCACTAAATGACCAAATCATCTCATTAGTACGGAGCGGATTATTGGGAAGACTTCATCATATGTCGCTAGAAAATTGGGCTACCGATGAAGTTCTAAAACCCGGACACTGGTTCTGGGATTTCGACCAGTCAGGAGGAATATGGATCGAACATGGTGTCCATTTTTTCGATCTCTTTTCTGCCATGAGTGGACAAACTGCCGACCTGGTCGAAAGCTTTGCCTATACTCGACCGGATGGATGTCAAGATCGCGTCTGGGCGATGGTCAGCTATCCAGATGGATTGAAAGCAACCTTTCACCATGCTTTTACTCAGCCAGCGCGATTTGAACAGACTACCATACGGCTGGCATCCGTGCGCGGCTATATCACTCTTTCTGGTTGGATTCAGACAAAGGCTGTTATTGAAGGACTGGTAAATGATCAAGAGTATAAACAAATTTGCTCGATTTTGAATACTGAGCCGGTTAAAATTGAGCAGTATACAGGCCCCGATTGCATCGGTTGGGCAGGCGGTGAGCCTTACAATATTACAAAACGAGTGCATTTCGAAATTGAACTGAAGCAAGGAAAACAGGCTGTATATCGAGAATCGGTTGCTTCAGCAATGAAAGACTTCATTCAAGCGGTTAAAGATTCACGCCGGCAACCATTGGTTAGTGCTAAGGAAGCTCGCATTGCACTTGCAACAGCCATAGCTGCTAAAAACGCAACTGAACGTGGTTTGCGAGTGAAAGTGACAAATCCCAAGGAAGATGAAAAATGAAACTACTTCGATATTCCGGCAATCCAATTCTAAAACCTGATCCTCTACATACCTGGGAGGCTTTGAATGTATTCAATTGTGGTGTTGTTTATTACAACAACCTATTTCATATGTTTTACCGTGCTCAGGGAACAGATTATATCAGTTCCATAGGATATGCGATCAGCATAGATGGATTCCACTTTAATCGCTTTCAAGAACCTATTTTTAGTCCTCAAAATGAATGGGAAACGTGGGGTGTTGAAGATCCGCGACTGACATGTCTTGAAAATGAAAAACGGTTCATTATGGCCTACACAGCATATTCACCAAAAGGGATCACACCGATGTATGCCGAAAGTGAAAATCTGTATAACTGGAAACGAATTGGACCTCTGGTTGTCGGCGAAGATAACAAGGATCATGTCCTATTTCCCCGCCAGATTGATGGACGGTATGTGACATTTCATCGACGGGCACCAGGAATGTGGCTGGCTTACAGTTCTGACCTGAAAACCTGGACAGATTTTAAACCGATCATGGGACCACGCCCAGGTTTATGGGACTGCAAACGAGTAGGCGCCGGTGGGGTACCGATCGAGACGGAACACGGCTGGCTTTGTCTTTATCATGGTTATGATGAGAATCATGTATACCGATTTGGTGTGTGCCTGCTTGATCTTGAAGATCCTGCCATGGTTCTTGCACGACCGGAGGACTTTATTATGGAACCTGCTGAACCATGGGAACTTAAAGGTGATGTGCCACATGCCATTTTCTCGGCAGCCAATCCAGTTATCAGTGGACAGGTGTATGTTTATTACGGGGGTGCAGACCGGGCGATTGGGTTGGCTACATGCGAATTAATGGATTTACTGGATTTCGCATTGCGTGGTTGAAACGACTCTTGAGATTTGTTAAGAGAACAATAATATTTTCTTTATACCTAAATCTTCCGTCTGTGATATAAACACGCAGGAAGGTATTAAAAAGAACATCATGTTAGTTGTAATTTCTGACCTGCACCTGGAAGAGTGTTCGCTGGGGGTAAACCAGGCCCTGCGCGTAAACCGCAATCTCGATCCAAAAACATACCAGCGTTTCATCCGTGAGATTGCCAAAGATGCAGCGGTTAACCATGCCAGTTCGGTCGATCTGGTTCTGGCAGGGGATATTTTTGAATTAAATCGCTCCAATATCTGGTATGAGGATGGCATCAAACCGTATGTGGATTTAAAGGAAATCAGCTCCGGATTAGAGCATGAAAAAAAGATCCTGCGCTTATTGGACCTGATCGGAAAAGAGGAAAAGGTGGCGGGTTCTCTGGCTGTAATCCGGGAATTACCATCCTACTTTGATGTGGATTTTCACCTGCATTACCTCCTGGGCAATCATGACCGGCTGGTGAATGCCACCCCGGCGATCCGCCTGAAAGCGCGCGAATTGCTCGGCATGCCGGCCAGTGATGCGCCGCTTCCCCATTCGTTCACCTATCGAAGCGAGGGAAAACCGCTGGCGTTTGTGCGGCACGGGCAAGAATACGACCCCATGAATTTTTCCGCGAATTACCGGCTCGCCCCAATCATCCCCACGCAAATCCCCTCCGAGGAATATGCCGCTCCTCCGGTGGATGATTTTTCAGCGGTGGAGATCATTTACAAATTACCATATTTATTTGTAGAACACTACAGCGCTCAAACCATCTTACAGGATAAGAATCTGCAAAATCTCTATCACCGCTTGGTTGAATTTCAGGATGTGCGCCCGCAATCTGCTCTGGTGAACTACATCTTCAACTCCCCCGGGTTTACACGCCGGCAGATATGGCAGTACCTTGAACCGGTCATTCTCAATGGCTTGAATGCCCTGCGCAAAGATCCCTTCTTGAATTCACCGGCCATGAAAGGAAACTTATTGAAGGTGTTCTTGCGGATGAATCCGTGGCGCAAGAATATCCCCTTTACACTCGTGCGCCGGTTTTCCTCCTCCATTACCAATCGCATTGGCAAAAATGAGCGGAATCTGCCTGCCATCCGAGAAGAAGTACTCCAGAAGAATGGAGATTCGGTACGCTGCATCATTTCGGGGCACACCCACCAACCTCAAGTGGCGCTGCTGGATGCCCAGGATGGAGTTGAGCGCTACTACTTCAATTCCGGTACCTGGAGGAACCTGGTGCCGGTCTCTCCCAATCAGGTTAATTTTGGGCGCATCAAGACCTTCTCCAATGTCATTGTGTACGGATCAGAGGAGAACCGCTCCCGAGGCGAAACGAAAGCATTGTGGTCTTTTGATTTCTCCGCAGGATTCAGCCAGAAATTTATTGATGGAATGCGCAGGGTTTAAACCCCAGCCTTTTTTCAAAGGATAATGTGAATTAACCCTGAGGAATCTTCCAATCAAGCAAGGAAAGAAGGGGTGATTTGGAGCTTGCGCGTTTTGGGAGAGGGCGCAGCAGTACATTCATGCATACCCCAGCGATGTTTTGAGCAGAAGTGCCCTGATTTTGGATGGGCATCAATTCTTGCAGCCTGCCCAGATCAAGATAGGAATGCACTTCTTTCCCCATGGCGAGCGCTACGAAAGTGCAGGTAGAACGCTGGGTGATCACGGTAGATGCATTGGCGATCATGCTATCGGTATTCCCGCGCGTAAATATTTTCGCTTGAGGAGCAATTTTGTGAATCTCTCGCCAGGCGCGTTTGGCATTCTCCATGGGATGCAGTTTGAAAAATAACGGTCTGCCATCCGCAATTTCAAGGCAGTGTTTGATAAACCCGGGACGGTAATCAAACTGCCCTGTTTCACGCAATGGCGAGGTCGCCGCTAGCACATACCCATGATATGGAAAAGCGTTGCTTTTCAGGGAAGAGAGGTTGTCAAAATTAGGGATACCTGTGACCGCGATCTTTTCTGGTTTCACGCCTTTTTTGATGAATAGTTTTTTATAGCCGTCCGAAGCGACACAAAAGATATCGTATTCGTCCGAAAGACCTGTGGCAGCCGTGTTGGCGATATAACGTGGAAAACGCAGGTACTTCACCAATTGAAAAGCAAACCCCTCCGGTTCAGTGATACCTTCCTGCACCAGCACAATATGCTTGCCAAGAATATTTTTGGGGATGATCAGGTCACTGCAAGTAACAACCAGGTCATAGGTGGCGCGTTTTCCATCTAAATCCAGACGAAGCTGATGCCGTCTGAGATACTGCATGGTCTCGCGGTGGTGCCTGCCACCCAGAATGCTGGCTTTCAGTAGCCCTGCCTTGGCAAGCACGTGCACAAGCCCATCTGCGTAGTAAGGAGTGAAATAGACATCCACATCCTCCATCTGCATGGCGATTTGATGCATCATCGTGGTCTGGTTGAGCGAGCCGCAAATGAAGAGGATGGATGGTTTGGTCGACATGGCATACCACGATCAAATGGCTGATTGCAAATTGGATATCGGCAAAAAGATGTCCGGCAGGGTCAGATTGTTCGTGATCAAATCCAGCGCCATCGGCAATTCATGCAGACACGGGATGGATAGATGAGCGCTTGCGGGAACTTCTCCATCTCCCACCCAGATGGTTGAAAACCCGATCTGTTGAGCAGGTTTGAGGTTGCGGGCAGAATCGTCAATCAATACACACTGCCATGGGTCAGGGTCACCGACCATTTCGAGAGCGTGATGGTAAACCCAGGGGTGCGGTTTAGGAATATATTCCATCAACCGCACATCCAAAACACCTTCAAACAGGTCAGTAATGCCCAATTTGCAAAGCACACGTTCAGCATGGTTGCGGTCGGCGTTTGTGAGGATCCATTTTGGAATGGGAATAGATGCGAGGGTGTTGTGCAATGTGGCATCCGATTGGAGGTACCGCTCCAGATTAATATCATGTACAAAAACCAGATAGTCTTCGGGATCAACAATAAACTCTTGTTGAATACCCCGCAAGGTTGATCCGTAGGTTTGATAGTAGCGCTCGATCAGCCCCGGGATTCTTTCCGGAGCTACATGCAGTACCTGCTGCATGTAGCTGGCAATCCGTTCGGTCATTTCTTCCATCATGCCATTTTTCCTGTCATAGACTGTGCCATCCAGGTCAATGAACAGTGTTGTGATCGTTTTTTGCATACTGTCAGTATAAAGGGCGAATGTCAAGAATCGGCCAAGAACAGGTTAACAATTTGTTAGGTTTTTTTCACGATACTCTGATTTGTGAAAGGGTATTTACAAAAAGCATTTAATCTGAAATAATCTGGCACTTAATAGCACCAGCATCATGAAGGGATTTCATACCATGCCAGCAGAGCAGGATACTGAATTGAACGCAAATAGAACCAGGAGCCAATCCATTACCCGAGGGATGGTAATGGCATTGCCGGTAGTGCTCGGGTATATCACGGTTGGTTTTGCGTATGGTGTGCTGGCGCGGAAAGCTGGTCTGCCGCTGCTGCATACGATTTTAATGTCACTGGTAGTGTATGCGGGGTCAGCACAGTTGATCAGCGTGGGGCTGTTCGCAGCAGGTGTCCAGCCGCTTTCGATCATACTGACAACGTTCATCGTAAATATTCGCCACATGCTCATGTCCGCATCGTTGGCTTCTTATCTGGAAAAATGGCACAATGCGGAGAAAGTAGCATTTGGATTGGAATTGACGGATGAAACCTTTGCGTTACACAGTTCCAATTTCAGTTCATCGCTTCCTGAAAAAGCGACTATTTTCAGCGCCAATGTCACTGCGCAGCTGGCCTGGGTTGTAGGCAGCGCGCTGGGGGCCCTGTTGGGTGGGCAGGTGAATGACATCTATGCCCTCGGGCTGGATTTTGCCCTGCCGGCCATGTTCATCGCTCTGCTGGTCATCCAGATCAAAGATCGTTCCCATATCCTGGTGGCGCTGGCAGCCGGGCTGTTTTCCCTTTTGCTGTACCTATCCGGAATTGACCAATGGCACGTGTTAATCGCTGCCTGCCTGGCAGCAGGAATTGGAGTGTGGCTGCGTTCATGCAATCAGAAATGACAATTTCACTCACTATCGTGGGGATGGCGCTGGTTACTATTTTGCCACGCATTCTACCGCTGTTGCTGCTCTCCACAGCCAGCCTGCCAGGCTGGCTGCGCATCTGGCTGGAATATATCCCTGTGGCGGTACTGGCAGCCCTGCTTGTTCCATCACTTCTTATAAAAGATGGTCACTTGAATTTTTCACAAGAGAATTTATATCTTTGGGCTGCGCTGCCGTGTTTATGGGTGGCCTGGCGTACTCGCAGTTTGTTAGGGACGGTGGGTACCGGATTGGTAATCGTCATTGCAGTCAGATTACTTGGCCTGTGAACTTTTCAAAGCAGAATGGCTGTACTGAAAGTACAATTAAGCTATGGAATCCGGCACGCCATTTACTATTCAACCAGCTACCTGGCGCGATCTGCAGGACCTCTATCATCTGGAGCATGCCTGTTTTGAGGAAGATGCCTGGCCGATCATTGATCTACTGGGAGTACTGACCTTTCCGGGTGTCGTGCGGCTGAAAGCAGCCTGGGAAAGAAAGATGGTTGGTTTCATTGGGGGCGAATCACGCGATCACCGGCAAACCGGATGGATCATCACGCTGGGTGTACTGCAGGAATACCGCGGCCGGGGGGTAGCAAAGGCTTTGCTGGAAGAATGTGAACGGCAGCTTGCCCCACGGATGGTGCGCCTGTGCGTCCGCATCTCCAATGAAGCTGCCATCAGATTGTACAGAAATATGGGTTATATCCAGGTGGAGATCTGGCCGCAGTATTATCGGGGCGGGGAAGATGCCCTGGTATTTGAAAAGCATATGGAATGATTTACAGCGAAAGGATACTATGCAGGCGAAATCAATCATTGATTGTCACAATGAATTAGGCGAAGGGCCCATCTGGCACCCGCTTGAGAACCGGCTCTACTGGTTGGATATTCTGAAAGGAAAGATCCAGCGCTATGACCCGATCAGCATGGAATATCAGACTTTTTTGGTCGGCCAAAAAATCAGCGCCATCGGGTTGCGTGGCACGAACACCTTCATCACAGCCGGTGAAAATGGGTTCGCTTTTTGGGACGTGGACAGGAATACTTTCCGTCCAATCTGCCACCCTGAAAAGGATAAATCCAATGCCCGTTTCAATGATGGGAAGGTAGATCGGAATGGGCGGTTTTGGGCGGGCACCATGACCACCACGGATGCCAGCAGTACCCTATACAGGCTGGATGAAAATCTCGAAGTGACACCCATGATCCGCAATGTAACCATTTCCAATGGCATCGGATGGAGCCCGGATGATACCGTGATGTATTTTGCTGATACCCGCCGCTACATCATCTATGCGTATGATTTTAACCAAGACAGTGGAGAGCTCAGCGCCAAGCGCGAATTTGTGCGATTTTCCGGAAGAGATGGTTCGCCGGATGGCTTGACGGTGGATGCGCAGGGTTGTGTGTGGTGTGCATTATGGGGCGGTTGGCGTGTGGATTGCTACTCTCCCGAAGGAAAATGTATCGAACGCGTGGATGTTCCGGTTGAGCAGCCTTCTTCCTGTGCTTTTGGTGGTATTGATTTCGACACATTATTCATCACCTCTGCGCGCGAGGGATTATCGGAAGCGAAGTTAGCTGATCAGCCCCAGGCAGGCAACTTATTTGCATGCCAACCGGGAGTACGTGGGCTGCCGGAACCCAAATTCGCCGGATAGGGATATTCAAACTGAGGTTTTTTGATAGATTATTCCATTCGGGGAGAAGTATACTTATGCGATTTTAAATGGAGGAGCTATGGACGATTTCCGGAAGCTATTCCCGAAAGCAGAATATCTGTTCCTGGGTGCAACGTTCGGTGGTGTTTTTCCCATCCTGTGCTTTTTAATAGGTTGGTGGGGCAGCATCTCCCTGTTGGCGGATGAATATGTCAAGTATGCAGCTCTGGGCGGTTTTTTGCTGGGGATCTTTATTGACATCCTTTTTCTAAAAAAATGGATCGTGAATGCTTACCACATTAACCTGGCATGGTTGGCGGTGATCTATCTCTTCTATTCTGTGGGATTGTTCGGTTTTTTCATGGGGGTTCCGGTGTTCAACGTGTTGTTGGGATTGTTCGCTGGTTTTTATATGGGCTTGCGCATGGCGGATGCCGGGAAAAGTCGCGAAGAAGCGGAGGCTTTTTTCAAAAAAACGGGATACTTCACCAGTTTTGTTCTGGCGGTAGCCTGCGCGGCATCGCTCTGGTTGGCAGCCACCGATGCTTCCACAGCCGCAAATATTAATGGTATGTTCGCCTTAAAAAATCCCCTCTCCCAAGAAACCATTCTGACCCTCTCCGGCATTGGCGGAGTGGCATTGGTCATCCTCGAATACATCATTACGCGCGGCATGGCGCGTTGGGCATATCGATAGATATTCCATGAACGGATGGGTTCTCTTTCTAAAAGGAATGGGGCTGGGTATTTCGATCGCTGCACCGGTCGGACCGATTGGGGTGCTGTGCATCCAGCGTACTTTGAAAAAAGGATTTTCTTCCGGCGTTTTTTCCGGGCTGGGCGCTGCCACAGCGGATCTACTCTACGGGGCGCTGGCAGGTTTTGGTGCGCTTTGGTTGGGAAATCACTTGATTCAACTTCAAACTCCCCTGAGCCTGGTCGGGGGAGTGGTGCTCATCCTGCTGGGAGTACGGGCGTTCTTTCAGAAAGAGAAGCAGGCTGCTGCGGCAAGCGGTTCACGGGGGTTGGTAGGGGATTATTTATCCACTTTTCTCCTAACGCTCACTAACCCGATCACCATTTTCTCCTTTGCGACAGTGTATGGCGGGCTGGGATTGAGCGCAGGTGAGACAAGTGCGTGGCAGATGGCGCTGCTGGTACTGGGGGTATTCATTGGATCAGTCACCTGGTGGCTGACATTAAGCAGTGTGGTCTCTTCACTGCGAGGGCGGTTGAAACCACTATTTTACACGATCATCAATAAAACAGCCGGTCTGGTGCTGATCGGATTCGGCATTAGCCTGATCGCTGCATTATTCTTGAAGTAATCGAAAGCTCACGGTATTGGTTTTTCACGAACACGTTTCTGGACCGCATCACTGCGCAGTTCGCGCAGAGCATCCGCGCCGATCCAGCGCGCGGATTTCGAATCCATGCGCTGCAGGTTTTCAGCCAGTTGAATGGCTGCCTGGTTGAGTGCTGGGTTGCGCTTGCCAATGTTGCGCAGCGCCCAATTGACAGCTTTCTTGACGGAATTGCGCTCGTCGGCTGCGGCCGCCTGACGAATGAGCGGAAAATAGGCTGTAAAGCTTTCATTAGAAGCTTTTTTATCATGCCAGGCCAGACAGGCGATCAAGCTGAAGGGTGTCCGGCGTACAAATTCCTCTTCGCGCGCTGCCCAAGCCGGAATGCGGGCTACCGCCGAAGGCACTTTTTCAAACAGATTCATGCACACCTGGTCGCAGATATCCCAGGCATTGAAATCCGCCACCCATTCCTCCAACTGTTCTGCGCTCACTTCTTTGGGATCTTCGATCATGGAAGCCAGAATACGCGCTTCGGGAATGCCGGAGCGCCACAGGCTGACTGCCAGGGCATGGTCTTTACCAAGTTCTTTCGCCAGTCCGCGCAGTTCGGGGATGGGGATACCCAGACGCTTTTCACCTGCCAGCCCAAAATGCGCCATACCCTCCAGGTTTTCCGGTTTGGCCAGCGCTTGCAGTGCATCCAATACTTCTTTGCACCTGCTCATGCTACCCTTCTCTCACCCAGGCGAAGGCGCGCCGGATATCATCGGCGACCATGGCTTGCTTGGCTTTCTCGATCAGGAAGTTCTTTCCGGTCTGCAAATAGGATGGAAAGACGCGCAAACCCTCGAAGAAGAATTCATTGTGACGGATCTTGTAAGTAGAACCGGCGGGAATACAGCGTTTGCCTGACCTGCGGCGAGAAATCAGATTGAGGGCTTTGATGGCAACATCTCCCATGAGCAAGATGGCTTTCAGATTCGGGAAATGGACAATCTCTTCTTCCAACGCGAGATTATGTTTCTCGATCAACTCGCGCGGCATGCTTACTCCCGGGCGAGGTTCCTTCACCGCCACGGTCAGATATACACCCAGGTCTGTGATTTCTGCTATGCTGTGAACAGAGAAGCCGGCTTGTTGAAAAGCGCTGATGGTATTCAGCACAAACAGGGAATCTTGAGAGGAATAGAAATAATCCACTGCTTCTTCCGGCATGGCTTCAGCGATTAACATAATAAAAGGAGGACAATTCATTTGTTTATCCTAATTGTTATTATAGGTTTAATATTTTGCATGTAAAATATATATAAGGATTATAATAGAAAATATATTCTAATAAATATGTTGTACTATCGGCAAAAATTCTTATTAGGGTTTCTTCAAAAATTTGACAATCATTTACAAAACACAAATTGTCAAAAATTATTATTTTTATTCTGTAAAATAAATAGAATTGATTATTATGATTTTTTTCCTTATAAATATGGGGGTTTTAGTAATGTCTTATATAAAGATAAACGCGACTTAATTGAAGAAGGTTTTTTAGAAAATACGGATGCTTTTTCTATAAAAACAAAAACAAATTTTTTAGAATACTTAAAAGAATCAGATATTGCTTTG
>LDZU01000151.1_pt1 | contig 17230 bp, 14 predicted proteins | sample 615531 | NCBI WGS metagenome assembly LDZU01 (sample SAMN03408293, study PRJNA278302) | terrestrial metagenome | isolation source: oil reservoir sample SB2 | place: USA: Alaska, North Slope, Schrader Bluff formation | collected 2011-09 | reverse complement strand
GCACGATATCCTCCACGCGCTTCCCTGAAGCAATGAGCGAGACAACCTCCGATTGAGCGAAAACAGAGCACATACTGGAAATGGTGATATTCTCGCGCGCTTGCAGACCGCGCAGAGCCATTTCTTCGATGGTGAGCCCCAGCGATTGCGCCATCATCTCCAAAAATCGCCCTGTACCGGCAGCGCATTTATCGTTCATCATAAAATCCCGCACACTGCCATCTCCATTTAATAAAATAATCTTGCTATCCTGCCCGCCGATGTCGATGACGGTGCGCACAGCAGGGTTGAGAAAATGCGCTCCCCGGGCATGGCAGGTGATCTCGGTCACATCCCGATCGCGGAAAGTGATGCCAGCGCGTCCGTAGCCTGTTGAAACGGTGCTGGAAATCTGCTGGTGATGAAGATTCGCTTTCCTGAGCGCTTGTTCCAGCGCTTGCTGGGCGCTCTCCACGATCTGCACGCCGGTCAGCAAGGTGCAGGAAGAAATGATCCGTTTTTCTTGATCCAGAATCACTGCATTGGTGGTAGTGGAACCGCTGTCAATGCCCGCATAGTAACCCGCTCTGCTTTGGCGGATGGATACAGGATGAGTTTTTATCAGCTCTTTTATCTCCTCATAAAAAGCCCCCAGGCGGGTGCTCATCTGCGCAGCACCCTGAGATGTGTAATCCGTTTCAATTTTGACCATCGGGATATTCAACCGATCGTGTAATGTGGCATATTCAAACCCGTAAAAATCGCAGAAATTGACCGTGTTGTAAATAACACCTCGTAAATTTGGGTCTTCGGTGAGAGCACGCCGGGAGTTGAGGTCGGTCATGCGCATGCAAGCAGGCTGCGCCAGCAATTCACCCGCATACCAATCCATAAGGTCCTCAAGATCATCAACTTCAGGGGGAACGCCCAAACGGCGCAGACCGGTACAGGTGTTATTGCGCACCGGCAAAGGAGATTTCTTGCGGATATCCTCCAGCAGAGCATCCCCCAGACGAGCTCCCATCACTGCTACATAGTGACCCTCAGGTAGCGCATCCAACCTGTTGAATGCAGAACGAAAAGCCCGGCAATTGAAGGTTTTACCGGTCTGTTTTTCCCAATCCCTGAGCAAACGCAACAGTTCATTTTTATAGATCTCCCTGCCGCATTCCTCCTGCCGCCGGGGCAATAAAAGCATTTCGGTTGGTTGATCCAACGACCGCAGCACATCCCAGGCACGGCGGATCGAATCGCAACAATCGGTCAAAATCAGCACATCCGCATCATCTCCAGTACGCGCTGCCAGCAGCGCCCGTGAATAGCTGCACATATTCCTATGCGTCAGTCCATCGGCTGCATCCAGATTTTCCGGCATGGGGTTATAGAGGGCTGTTTCTTCATCAAAGCCAGCAAACAGCTCAACCGGGGTATATTTGCATACATAACGGATCATGATCTCCCCTCCAGCATCTCCAGAAAAGCCTGCATGCGGGTGCTCATCTGACCATCATTGATATTCTTGCGATCGCAGCCATCTCCATCCAGCACCAGTACCGGGATACCTGCCTGCTCCAGAGCTGCACTCATCAGATGTGCGTTACCCAGGGTCTGTTTACAACCCCAATGACAAAAATAGATCACACCATCTGCTTTAAGTTCGCGCGCCATTTCAAGCAGCCTGACAGCGCGGTTTTCTCCCGACCCGTTGAAAGAATTGAGCAGCAATCGCTTTGCCATCGCTTCATAGGGATGGCTTGCATCCACATCATCCACATAATCAAAATTGAGATCACAAGCCAGCAATTGGCGCTGTGTATTGAAGTTGAAGAGCTCCCGCATGGAATCCTGCCAGGAGGGGATGGTATGCACCCACAGCAAGCGTGTTTCCCCGTGGGACGAAACAGCGGCGTTGGTATCCTCCAGAAGCAGCCGAAAATATTCCTCCGCTTCAGACGTCCCTAACGAGACATGCGTCGGGAATAGTTTATGCATCTCGGTGGTCAGGTTGCTGGGCATATATTTCCCCGCCAGCAGATGCAGATGTTCACGGTACATTCTCAAAGAACGGTTCTCGCTGCGCATGACCTCTACAAGACGATCCTCCTCCAACTTTTCCCCCATCACCTCTTCGATCATGTGTGTCACATCTTCAAGTTGCCCAGCAACGTAAGCGATCGTTTCGGCGGTGCAAACACCCGGAACATCCACCACAAAATGAGGAACCTGGTAATGCGCCGCGATGGTGCGAAAAGTGCTCAGATTGGCATCACAGGCGAGCGAGGTATTGGCAACAAAGCGGGGAGGTTCAAGCACATCTGATAGAGCTGCGCCCAGCAGCGTTTTATGATAGGAACAAAAAGTCTGGGGCACGCCACTGTTTTCCGCATAGCCGATGAACGCCCCTTCGCTATTCGCCCCATTGAGATAACCAGCCAGCCCTTCGGTAAACATCGGGAGGATATGCATGGCATGCAGCACCTCACAGGGGAAAAAGAGGTTGACCATGGCGCAGCGCTCAGGGCGCTGCAAAGATCGCAGGATGGTGCGGTTGTTCATATTGGCAACATACTGCTGGCTTGGTAGAAGGCGATTATCAGGCAGTGACTTCATCTGAAATGAACTAACCTTATATCCTACCTTCAAGAGAGACAATGCTTTTCGGGGTGATGTGAGGGTAAATTGCCCAACCATTGCCCCGAATTTTTCGATGACTTTATTCATTACGCCTACTTCTCAGAAATTTCATTGTTCCACAACTCCCCTCAGTTTCTCGTTCAGTTTAGACAATCCAACACCAAATAATCAAGATAAACCGGGCGATGCGTAATTCCAAAAATTATAGCACCCAATTTTGTAAAAGTTAAAAATATCGATTTTTCTGTTGTTTTGGATTTAAATCAATCTTTTTTCATTCGAGTCAGAAGCGCACAGCAAGGATTTGGGATCACTCCTTTTCTGCCGATAGATGAGGATATAAATACCTTCACCATTCATGCAACTCCCAATAATCACGTACATTTTTCTTGTTTTACAACCACAATGAAAGTTCAACCGTGTCACAAGCCTTTTTAGGTGATAATACCATCACTAACTTTAAAACGCGCAAACTATCTGAAAATGAGCCCCGGATTTGGACACAAAAGAACTACAAGATTATATATCTTGTAGTTCATTATTTTGGGATGAAATACCCTGTGTCAAATTATTGAATCTTCATCTCTATTCTATGTATCTCTCTATTCCTGATCATGCATCACATCCCCGTTTTCATTATCTCGTTCCGTTGAATCGGCATCAAGTTCAGCGATGCCAGATACATCTTCGCTCAGATCATCAAAATTTTGTTCTGAACCATTGGAATCCAATGCATCATCGTACTTGATGACCACTTCCATCGAATGTTCACTACCATTGAACTGCATAGATTGGACCGTTCCATGCATCTCAGCATTTACTTCTTTCCCAGTTTGGTAATCATCTCCGATAAATACTCCGGGTTGCACACTATCTCCAATTTTCACACCCGTCCGACTTGCTTCTATTTTGTAAACAACAAATTTTTCAGACATGTTTCCCTCCGATTTCTTAAGAAATATAAAACCACCCAAAAGCGCCGTAAATGGTGCCACGGTAACTAAACCAAAACTGCCAACTATCGTTTTCAGTATTTCAGAAGCAACGTAATTTGTATTGACCATGTAAATTGGTGGTACCCCCTGAGCCATGAATACCATTAATAATGACAGATATCCTGACACATATGCCATTAAAAGCGTGGTAACCATAGTGCTGGTCATATTTCGACCAACAGCAAATCCGGATGCCACGAGTTCTTTGAAATTTAGATCCGGTCTTTTTTCAACCACCTCATTCATCGCAGTAGCAACATCAATTGCCACATCCAGTACCGCTCCAGAAGCTCCAATAAAAACGGCAGCGATATACAAGCGCGATAGGTTCAGTATTTCAAAACCCATGAACAGCAACGTCTCAGAAAAAGGCTGTACAGCGCCATGAAGCTTGAAATATGGCATCAGAACAAGGGATAAAATAAGAGTAAGCAAAATCCCGAGGAACGAACCCAGGAAGGCAACAATCGCAGTTTTGTTAATCCCCGCAACCAAAAAAATAGTTACCGCAGTAATGATCGTCACAACTATAAACGCGACAGGCACCGGATCTTTTCCAATCAAGATGCCAGGCAATAATAACTTCCATATGATAATTACTGTAAAAGCAAATGCTAAAAGGGATCTAACCCCTCTCCATCTGGCAAAGGCGATCAATAATATTGCAAAAAAGACGAGCAAAATTATTTCAACATGAATGCGATAATGATCATAGGCAGTAGCATTGATAACCTGACCATCTTCAATCCTATCCAAAACCAGAAACACCAGGTCGCCTTCCATGAAGAGCTTATCAGTTTCCATTTTCCCCAAGAGAAGATTGGTAGCAGTCACGATCTGCCCTTTATAATCCGTATTAAGTATTTCCACTTCCATTGACTGACTTCCAGCAGTTACGACTCCGTAATATTCTAGCGCCGAGTTATCAACACTAAGAACACGTGCCCGAGCTCTTTCCACATTACGTCCAAATGGGGATTCGTACAGGTCAGGCACAACAAGCATAACAATAGTCAGCAAAAAAATAAACAAGGAGAAAACAATCTCCCGATTGAGTTTAATTTTCTTCATTGATAGAATCCTTTAAGCGGAATAGGAAGACTGACGTGATCAGTCTTCCTACCCCAGATGACTATTTAGAAACCAGTAATTTGCATTATCTTGTCATGGATATCAGTCTGATCGTAATATCCATTGAAGAGTTCCGCGTTTACACCAATCGCGGAAGTTTGTACAGGGGTACCCGTGTGAGAATATGATGTCCAACCCAAACCAGATTTCTGATTGAGTACAGTCGTCAATTTAATGGTCAAGGGATCATATCCACCATACAGCAGATAGGTATAATCATCCGATGCTCGTTCTTCTATGCCCAGCATACTTTGTTCAAATGCTTGCTCAAGGACCTCGATCTCCATATCTGTCAATGCCATACTGTTGTAGAGTTCTGTTTCAGCCGCAGCGGCTGCAGCAACAGCCTCTTCGCTGGCACCTTCTAAAGCTCCTTCTTCGATAGCTTTCAACAATACTTCTTTTTCTTCTGCAGGGATGACATACATACCAAAGGCTTCTTCAACAAGAGGAAGAACATTCTCAAAATCCGCATCTGCACCATATTCCTGTTTAAATTCCTCAAGTTTCTTTCCGAATTCAATATATGACATCTCCTGGTTTTGAATTCGATTGAAGTATGTAGAATATCCAGTTCCAGCAAAGCCAATGGTTAACCCTCCTGTTTCATGATCACCGGTGACAACGATCAGAGTTTCATCAGGATGCTGTTCATAGAATTCATAGGCAACTGCAATTGCATCGTCAAATGCAAGCGTATCAAGAATAGAGGCAGCGGCATCATTTGCATGGCATGCCCAGTCTATTTTCCCCCCTTCGACAACCATCACGAAACCAGTAGGATTTTCGAGAAGTTCGATGCCTTTTTCAACAAATTTACCGTCTGCATCTTTTTTATTCTTGCTCTTCATTTGTCCGCCAGCAAAGTAATCGAAATCAGAATTTGCCAGATCAACATTAATTTCATACATCAATCTTCTTGAGGGTTGATGAGAGTAAAAAGCTGCAGGGGTAGCATGGTCAATGGAAACAGAGGAGATGATTCCAACCTTCCAGCCGTTCTGTTTTGCAACTTCTGTAATGTATTCATAAGAGGTTGTGCCTTCAGGATCCATCCCGATGACACCAGAAGCGGTTTTGTAACCCGAGGAGATGGCTGTTGCCGTTGAAGCAGAGTCTGGGATAACACTTGTAAGATCATACGTAGTATTCATCCCTTGAGCCGGGAACGTATTCATCAATAAATCTGTATCTTCTGGGCGACCTTCAGGATTACTAACATTGGCTTTATATAATTCAGCAGCGTTTCGCTGAGCGACGCCCATGCCATCACCAATAAAAAGGAAAACATATTTGGCATTGCCATCCATTTGTAAATATGTGTCATTCTCCTCGATTGACTGTTGTTCAGGACTTCTTGAGACCCACGCAGTTGTAAAAAGTGCGAAAATTATAAAGAGTAAGATTGTGGAAATGAAAGTTTTTTTTGACATTGTTTTGCTCCTTTTGGGGTTTGTGAATTCACATTGATGATAGCAAAATTAAAATTTCTATTGGTTAACAACTCATGAGCCCAAGTTAAATTAACCTTAACTTTTAAGGCACCTTTTCTTAATAACAAATAGGGTCTAAATTGTTTAATTTATTTTTTTAGGATTGGCTGATTTCTTATGGAAGAATTTACGCACTCATGGAAACAGACACAAATCAGCGGGGGTATTTGTATTAAAGTGGAAATATATTCCTCTTTTTATTGATCCAGGCATTGTTTGAGAGATCGGTACGTTGTGAATCCCTATGTTGTTGAGCAAATCGCTCCCAGGTGTTTGATCATCTTGTGTTCAGCATTCAACAGATGCTAAACCGCTACCAACAAAAATTAAAATGAAACCCATCCCCTCTCATTTTTTGCAATTAATCATTTCCTACCTTCGTGGACCCTTTCAAAACCCGCAGTGCCCTGATTGTTACCCATGGATTAGGCTGATCTTTTTCTCCAAAACTGGTCCATGTCTTTCCGGTGTAATCATATTCCAGCTTGCAACGCCCGTGTGCATCCTGTTTCTCGCGGATGAGCTGGATGGTATTGGCTAAGCGCGGGTCATTGCCATACCCCATGGTGACCAATCCCTCTGCCAGCTGCAGCAGATCGGTGATGTAAAAAACAGGAAAGCCAAACTTCCACCAGTTGCGGCTGGGTTTGGCGCTGTAGCCACAGGGATAATCCGCTGTGGCGGGATCCACACTGAAGAGAAAATCAACTGTGCGCCGGATGGCAGTTTGAATTAGTGGAGGGCGTTTCTCGGTTGGTAGTTTGCTGAATGCCAGCAGTACTTTGACCGCACCCCAGGCGCATGGAAGTTTGTTATTCGCTCCGCATTGGAAATCAGGTCCGATCTTGCCGGCGTAGTAGCGCAATTCCGCACCGCGTTCCTCCATGGGTGCAACGCCCTCGCCGGTGACACTGCGAGCCATCCATTCGAACGCTTTTGTAAGTCGCTCATCCGCATAGCCAAGGTCAAGAAACGCCGCGCACATATTGCCCTGCAGGCAATCTAGCGTGGAAGATGGAGTACCGTTGATGGTAAACTGCCCATTGCGTGTAAGAGATACATCCAGGTGATAGGCGCAGGCACGGGAAAGGCGCTCATCCATTTTGGCAGAAGCTCCCAATTGCGCCAGCGCGATCAACGACCACACGCTGGAACGGTACTTGCCCAGGTAGCCGGGACCCGGCTCAACCCAATAGTTCCCGGGCAGTAGATGGGAAAGAATTTCATGGATTTTCCCCCCTTTGTGCGCGGCTCGTTGTGCTGCCAGCAGAGCAGGGTCATCCGGGGGGCAACCCACCAGGTCGCGCAGGGTCAGAAAACGCACACTCAGGAAAGGGCTTTCTAGCAGCCATTGCTGCACTTCAGGGGATACAGATTCATCCCAGAATGCCATGATCTCTCCATTCGCTTTATTCAATTATATCCAGGGTGTAAATGAACGAAATATTGTTTCAATGATAACCCTGTATAGCTCAGATTATTCAGATTAATAATGGAAAAGCATCAACCGAACGAAAGCATTGATTGAAATGTTTTACAAATTCGATGGAAAACCATCTTTTTACTGCCTTCGTAAGACGATATATAACATAATTAATCTTTTGCGTCGAGTTCCTACACTTCTCTTAACGAATCAAAAATGGCGTTATTTTTCTCTGCAAACTTCTTGATCTTTCATCCATATCTTCGCATCGTTCTTAAATGTTACAGCTGCCATACCCATAAATAATAAATACCACCATTGGTTTTCTCTTAATGCATCAGAGTTAATTTAAGCGATTCATAAATTCAATAACAATTTCGAGATTTTTTCTGAAACCTTTGCCCGGAGCAAAGTTCTCATTAAACAGGGCAGTACCCATCGTGAATGCCCATGGGTTGATCCTATTAATGAACTCGATCTTTTCCTTGCTATTAATGCTTCCTGCTATTACGACCGGTTTTTGGATTTGCTTGCAATATTCCTCTGCCAGCTTTGCGCCTGTTTCATGGCGGAATGCAAGCAGATCAATTCCATCAACCCCTTTATCCAGAAGGAAGTTCGCGTCGGAAATGATCTCTTCAATTGATCCATCGAGAATGCTGGGATGACCATATATCTTTCCACAAAAAGGCAAGAATTTAATTTCTTGTGTTCTGAGATAATCAAATACGGATTGATGGAAAACAGTCCCCATCAGATAATCGTACCCAAATTCGACAGCGGTCTTTGCCCCTGTCATACATTCATCTTCAGGATAAGACACAACTTCAAGAAAGGTCGTTTTTCCTGCTTCTTTCATTTTGCTGACAAGTTGTTTCATTTTCGGCTTTTCCAGCCCAACATCCTTGAACCCCCAAAAATCGATTGGCAGGTCTTTACATTCTTCAAACACCTCTAATGCATTTGGAACAGTACTATCGTTGTTTGTTAGCATAATGATAATTTTTGAATCCATTTAAACTCTCCAATGTGTTTTGTGATTTTCCTTGTTCTATCCTAAGTAGACTTCCGCGATCTTTTTCTGGGATCGTATATAATCTGAAGTCCCTTCATAAACGATTTCGCCCGTTTCGAGGACATAGCAGTAGGATGCAATATCCATTGCTAGCATTGCATTTTGCTCGACCAGCATGATAGTTTGTCCATCCTCCGCGATTTTCTTCACCGTGTTCAAGATCTCTTTGACGAGCATGGGGGCAAGACCCATGGATGGTTCATCCAGCAAAAGGATTTCACCTCCGGTGATCAGAGCTCTACCAATCGCCAGCATTTGCTGTTCCCCACCTGACAGCGTTCCCCCCAGCTGATTTACCCTCTTCTCCAATCTTGGGAAAAGCTTGAATACGTTTTCGCGTCTCTCAAGGTAGAGATCTTTGTCCTTATTTTCGTATAGATAAGCAGCAATTCTGAGATTCTCACCAACCGTCAGATCCGGGAAGATACGCCTGCCTTCAGGCACATGTACAATGCCCATTGTTGTGATCTTGCTGGTGGGTAGGTTGTTGATCGTTTTCCCTTTGAAGGAAATGGATCCGCTCTTAACGGGAACCACCCCCGTGAGAGCGTTGAGTGTGGTGGTCTTCCCAGCCCCATTTGCGCCGAGCATGGCTACGATATCCCCTTTATGAACCTCAAAGGATATCCCTCGCAGGGCAGCAATTTTTCCATACGAAACATACAGGTCTTCAACTTTAAGGATTGGATCACTACGTTCTCTATTTTTTGTGTTCATGTGACTAACTCGTCTTTCCTAGATATGCTTCCAAGACTACCGGATTGGTTTTCAGCTGCTCAGGCTGACCGATCGCGAGCTTCTTACCAAAGTTCAAAACAAGGATTTCTTCACATATCTCCATCACCAGGCGCATCTGGTGTTCTACAACCATGATGGTCAGGTCATAATGGTCGCGAATATTTAGAATTAATTGGTTCAGATCGCGAATTTCGGCAGGATTCATACCCGCAGCCGGTTCATCCAGAAGCAGGACTTCGGGATTGCAGCTGAGCGCACGTGCGATCTCTACACGTCTTTGTTCGCCGTAGGGGAGTGAACCCGCTCGCTTATTTGCGAGTCTTTCCAGCTTTAAAAACTTCAAGATCTCCATGCTCGTTTCTTCGATCCGTTCTTCTTCCTGTTTAAACTTCCTGGATTGAAGAAAAACATCCAGTAATCCGTATTTGGTATGGCTGAAATTTGCGATCTTTAGATTATCCAGGACTGTTTGGTCTTCGAACAACCGTATGTTCTGAAAAGTCCTGGCGATGCCATTCCCGGTGATCGTGTGCGGCATCAATCGATTCAATTGTTGATCCCGATAATAGATCTCTCCTGAGGTGGGGATATACATGCCGGTGATCACATTGAAAATGGTCGTTTTCCCCGCACCATTTGGACCGATGATGCCAAACAACCTGCCCTTATCGATATCAAAGGTCACATCATCAATTGCTTTGATTCCACCAAAATACATACAGACATTTTTCAGGGAAATGATTTTTTCAGTATCCATTATTGATCCTCCCTGTGCTTTGATCCATTGAAAAACCCTTTTACTTTGTGACCAATATCTTTCAATTCCATGTATCCAAACACCCCTTTGGGAAGGAAGATCATAACGACGACCAGGAGACCGCCTCCAACAACCCATCGCCAGGTGCCAAGGTTTTTCAGCAGTTGGACAATAAGCTGCCAGGCTGTCGAGCCGAATATTGAGCCTATGATGCTGCCCATACCGCCGAGATAGACCATCACGAGACCATCTACAATATTCGTGAACCCGTATGCAGATGGGCTTGTGTACCCCAGCAGATGGCTGATCAACGCACCGGATACACCAATCAGAAATGCGGATAAGGCGAAAGCGATCGTTTTAATTCTCCTCACATCCACGGATACCAGCATGGATGCAGTTTGATCCTCACGTATTGCCTTTAAACTTCGCCCATATTTTGAATGGATGAATCGATCGACGAGAATCACTGCAACACCAAGGCATCCAAATACCCAGTAGATATTTGTGAACTTTGGAATATTGTTCAAACCTTGAGATGCTCCAACGAAATTCGCATTCTGCAGGACACTTTGGATGATCAACGAAAAACCAAGAGTGATAATAGCAAGATAATCACCCTTGGTTTTGAATGATGGAATAGCAACCAGGATGCCGACCAGTAAGGCAGCAATTCCTCCAAGAAAGATTGAAATGATGAACATCCAATCATTCATAAATACATATTTGCTTAAAGTAGCAGATACGTAAGCACCAATTGCCATGAAGCCAGCGTGTGCCAGGGAAAAGACGCCTAAATATCCGTTGACGATATTGATCCCGAGTGCCAAAATGGAATAGATGCCGACATATTGCAAAATAAGCAATACTGATGTTGACACTAATCCTAATTCTTTCACCAACACCAGGATTAGGGCAAATACGGATACACCTGCTACCTGCCAGAATATGGTTCCTTTGCCATTTGTTTTGTTCTTTTTTTGAGTCATCATATTCCTATTTAGATCTTCTCTATTCCCTTCTTGCCCAGTAAACCAGTTGGTTTTACCAGCAAGACAATGATCAGCACCGCAAAAGCCACGATATCCTTATAGCTCGAAACAGGCAATATTATTGGCGCTAAAACACTGATCGCACCAATAATGTATCCACCTAAAACTGCGCCGTTAATACTTCCAATACCGCCAAGCACCGCAGCGATGAAGGACCACCAGATGATGGATTCACCCACATCATAGGCAAAGATGCTATATGCAGTCCCATATAAACTTGCAGCAACAGCGGCGATGATGGCTCCAAACACAAAGGATGCGCTAACTACCTTACTGGTTTGAATACCCATGAAACCGGCAGCGACCCTATCCTGCGATACGGCGCGCATGGCGATACCCAGTTTGGTTTTCTTGATCACGATATTCAAAACGACCATCGTAATAATTGCAATAATAATGATCATGAACTTATAGAGTGGGACTGATACCCCCAACAGGTCGAACTTGATATTTGGGATCAAACTCGGCATTCTCAGCGCCTTCGAACCAGCAATATTTAAGATCAGATATTCGATGACCATTCCAGCGCCCACAGAGGAAACAACCACCGCAACTTTAGGCGCATTCCGTAATGGTGTATAAGCTACTCTTTCAAGCAACAGTGCAATCAGAGAAGTCACTATACACGAGATCACAAGCGAAATTACGTAAACAAGCCACGTGCTTTCAATGACGTTGAATAAATAGGTGCTGGCGAAAAACAACACATACATGGAAACACCGAAAATGCTGCCATGTGCAAAATTGACCAGGCGTGCAACACCATACACCATCGTAAAAGATAGCGCGCACAAGGCATATATACTTCCAAGCTGTAAGAAATTAATGATCTGTTGAACGAATGTATTCACGACATTTATCCTGTTTAATCTGATTTGATAACACCAACTTATTTCGTTTTGGTGGATATCGGGCGAGTAATTCGCCCGATATCCTCTTTCTCGAATTCTTTTACCGGTTCAATGTTACCAATCGTGTTTATGTTTATGGATTCACGGTGTCGAGGTATTTGAACTCGCCGCCTGAGATCTGATTGATTACCGCGGATTTTGTCGGGTCTCCATTACCATTGACAAAGTTCATGGTTCCTGTAACGCCTTCGAATACTTCGATGGCATTCAGACCGTCGCGAATTGCGGTCCTGTCAAACGACTGCGCGATCTCAATTGCGGTCTTGAGCAGATAAACGGCATCGTAATTGAGTGCGACGATATCATTCGGATCTTTGTCAGTACCGTAGATGGTGTGGTAGTTATCAATGAATTCAAGCGCCACGTCGGAAGCAATATCTTTGTGATAGTGCCCTACCCACAGAGCACCCTCAAGCAGGTTATCCGTATCCCAATCGAGCAGGGATGTGTCACCCCAGGTATCGGATCCCATGAACTTGCCAGTATATCCCATGTCACGGGCTTGCGTTGTCTGAGCAATGATCTCTTCGTAGAAATTGGGGAGCAATAGAATATCAGGCTGGGCGCTTGCGATCTTCGTCATTTGAGAAGTGAAATCTGTCTCGCCTGTCTTGCCATTGTAGCTCAAGTATTCAACCACTGTTCCGCCAAGTTGTTCGTATACTTCCTTGAAGCGGGTGGCGATACCCTCATTGTATGGGTTGGACATATCATAAAGGACGGCGGCTGTCTTCGCATTTTCATATTCATAGGCATACTTTGCCAAGATTTCGCCCTGGAAATCATCCGTGAAGCATGCGCGGAAATACCACGGGGACTCGGTCAGTACGACCAGAGTTGACCAGGGGGAGATCGCAGGAAGATGTTCGTCCGTAACGATCGCCTGGGTAGCCATGCACATATCGGAATCGTTTGGTCCGATCATAGCAACAATCTCTTCATCATCTGCAAATTCCTGAGCATTGACCGCGGCTTCATCTGTGTTGAAGGCATTATCAAGGGCTTTGTATGCAAGACCGTATGTCTTGCCGTCAATGGTGATACCGCCGGCTGCGTTGATTTCGTTGACTGCCATATCAATACCTTGAATTGAGGATTCGCCAATGATGGGGAAGGCTCCGGTCAGCTCATAGTTAAGACCAAAGTAGATATAATCTTCAAAATCCCCTGTTTCTTCCGAAACCGCAGCTTCCGCACTTTCTGGTTCCGCGTCGGTAGAAGTTGCTTCGGTACCGTTGCAGCCGACCAAAGCTGTCATGATGACGACACTGCATAATCCGATCAACAGCATCTTCTTCATGATTGAATCTTTTTTGCTCTTCATTTTCAACTCCTTTTTTGTATTTGTTTAATTTGGTGGCACGAATAATGTATTATTGGTCTTCACCTCCTAGCAAATTTCCAATTGCCTTCCGTTTTCCTTTTCGACATTTCTGCTTTATCTTTTCTTCATAAATTCGATCAAAGTGAATTTCTTGCTGTTACTTGATCGAAGCCATCCTATTGACCACTTTTTCCAGGTTCTCTCTAAAACTTCCATTGGGTGAGAAATCCTTGTTGAACAAAGCGCTTCCCATGGTGAAACCCCAGGGATTGACCTGGTTTACAAAATTGATCCGTTCGTAAGATTCAATGCTTCCGGCAAGAATGACCGGGATCTTAGACTGGCTAATAAAATCTCGGGCAAGTCTTTCCGGGTTTTCCTTATGTCTGAAAGCCAGCAAATCAACACCATCAACACCCTGAGATCTGAAGAATTCAGACTCTTCCACCATTGAACTTGTTGTCCCCTCAAGAATACTGGGACTTCCTGAGACTTTTCCCACAAATGGGAAATATTTGATCTCTTTCTTCTTGAGAAAATCCCAAACTTCCGGGAAAAATAGCGTTCCCATCAGATAATCAAACCCAAAATCAACAGCAAATTGCGCGCCGGTCATACATTCGTCTTTAGTGTAGGAAACGATCTCTAAGAAAGTCGTTTTTCCGGCATTTTTAATTGCCTTGATCAGGTCCTGCATCTCAGCTCGTGGCAATCCCACATTCTTGAAACCCCAGAATGATACGGGTAGGTCCCGACAACTCTCGAACACTTCCAAAGCATCTGGTACCGTTTTGTCGTCATGGGTGAGCATCACAATGAGATTCGATTTCATCATCCTTGGGTTGCTTTCATTTTGTCAGTCTAGTAGGCTGTTTCAAACATGCTTTCAAGATCTTTGAAAAGCTTTTTGTAATTGCTGTATCCACGCTCGTAGATCGCTCGATTTTCCGGATTCGGTTCGAATCTTTCTTTTTCCCGGATCATCTGCTGGCAGGCAATTTCTATATCGGAATACATTCCGATCGCCTTACCGGCTAAAATAGCCGCGCCCAGACATGCGGATTCTTTACAATCCACCGTGATGAGGGTCTTTCCGGTGATATCTGCTTTGATCTGATTCCATACTTTGCTCTTTGATCCTCCGCCCAGAGAACGAAGCTCTGTGACGTCTATGTTCATATCAGCCAGCGCGTCAATGTTGCGTCTGATGATGTATCCGATCGCCTCAAAAATGGCACGAACGAAATGTGCGCGGGTGTGTTTGAGAGTGAATCCATAAAATACACCCTTGGCTTTTGAATTCACATCCGGCGCGAATGATCCCGTCAGATGGGGAAGCATGGTTAATCCTTCACATCCGGGTGGGATCGAAGCGGCTTCCTGACCCAGCAGGTCATACGCGTCGGTATTCAACAGCTCCGCCAGGACTTTCTCTGATTGCGAGAAGACATCCCTAAACCATTTGAGCGTCATTCCACCTGTTGTAAACGTGTGTACCATGTACATATCTTTTTGAATGAAATAGTGCAAGGGCATATTGCGATTCGGATCGAAGGTTGGTGTATTGACAGGCACACAAATTGCAAGCGCAGCGCCAATATTCTCCGAAAAGCCGCCTTCTTTGATGTTGCCCACACCAATAGCACCTGCCGCCTGGTCTAGAGCGCCGGTGCAAATCACCACATTGGGCGATAAACCCAGCTCTTTTGCTGCGGCATCCTGTAGTGCTCCAACAACCTCTCCGGATTCTTTGATTTCAGGCAACTGCTTCCTGGCAATGCCCAGGAAATCAAGCATCTCCTGCCAGTAGTCTTTCGTGTTGATATCCCAATAGGTTGTGGATGTTAATAAAGAACCTTCCGCGACATACTTGCCCGTCATTTTGTAGATAAAATAGTCTTCAATTAACAAGACTTTGCCTATCTTTGCGAAGACCTCGGGTTCATTTTTCTTGATCCAGAGGACTTTGGAAGCTGGCCAGCAGGGTTCAAAACTGACCTGACCGGTTACCTTGAAACAGGTCTCGTCACCGAATTTCTTTTTTAATTCCTGCGCTTCGTCCTGAGCTCGATTATCCATCCACACGATGGCGTTCCGCAAAGGCTCTCCATTCTCGTCCAGGAAGAACAAGGTCTCTCCTTGCGCCGAAAAACCCAGAGCTTTGATTTCCTCGGCGTCGAATTGGGTCTTTTGGCGTAATTCATCCAAACCATTTTTAAAGGATTGCCAGTATGTTTTCGGCTCAACCTCAACGTGGTCTGTTTTTGGTGTTAGTAAAGGATATTCCTGTGTGCTGACTGCAAGGATCTTGCCGCTTTTTTCGAACAAAGCGATTTTCAAGGCAGTCGTACCGAGATCTAATCCAATGATCAATTCGCGCATCGTATCTCCTTCTATTCCTAGGGGTGAGGGGCACAGCTCCAGGAGATCAAGGCATCTTCGTCACCAATGTTGAACAATTTATGACCGGTCGCCGGTGGGATTAAGAGCGCATCTCCTTCGGATAATTCGTAATAGGTGTCATTTTCAGGGAAATAACACAGCACGTGCCCTTTCACACAGAAAAATACTTCGTCAGCTTCCGCGTGGCCCGGGTCCAATCCTCCGACATCGCCTGGTTTTAATAAGGATGTGCCAAAAGTGATCTTTTCCGTTGAAAAGTAGAGACGAACGATCTCTTTTTCGTCCATCTGCACTTTTGTTTGCGCCTGTTTTTTTACAATTCCTTCGTGGTCATCCATCATTCCTCCAATTCATTGTTATTGACCTGATACGCTGCAACTCCCGTGTCAGGAGGTCACGAAACCCTTTTCTTTCGGGAAATGAATAGCGAAATATTTTTAGACAACATCTATGTTTATGTTCAACTGGCGGATCAGATCAATGTATTCTTGATCCGTTTCTTTTCCTGTTATGATTCTTTGGACTTTTTCGACCGGGCAAAAACTCATCAGTGCCATTTTTTCGAACTTGCTGTGATCGCAGACCACGATCGTTTCTTTTGCCGTTTCGATCATCATACGCTTTAACTCAGCTTCATCCGGGCTGTAAACCATCAAGCCGCCGTCAACATTGATGGCATCCACACCCATGAACAACCGGTCAACATGGATACTGTTCAGCAGCTGATTGGTCAATACGCCCATCGTGTTGTAATATTTCTTGCGCAAATTGCCACCTAAAACGGTGATCTCCACATGTTCATGGTTGGTTAGTTCAAGGGCAATGGATAGGTCATTCGTCCACACATTGATGAATTCGTTGTCGTGGAGATGTTCCGCCATGCAAAAAGTGGTGGTTCCGGAATCCAGTATGATCGTTTCGCCGGATTTGATGTATTCAACGGCTTTCATTGCGATGCGTTGTTTTTCATCCGTAAATTGTGTTTTCCGATATGTGACTGAGGGCTCAGTTGCCAAGCCAGATGAGATTGAAACAACCCCACCATGTGTTTTTATCAATTTGCCTGCTTGGTTAAGCACTTGCAGATCTCGACTTACTGTAGATTGTGAGATACTAAACTTCTCGCACAATTCTTCCACAGTAACCGCGCCTTTTTTGTTTACCCAATCTACGATCTTTTGATATCGCTCATCCTTTAACATTTACCCTTCCCGATGTATAATAATGAATAAATACTACTACTTTTGAATAAAAATGTCAATATTTCAAATATAAATTATAAATATTTCAATATATTTCATATTTATTCTATATT
>LDZU01005537.1_pt1 | contig 17255 bp, 11 predicted proteins | sample 615531 | NCBI WGS metagenome assembly LDZU01 (sample SAMN03408293, study PRJNA278302) | terrestrial metagenome | isolation source: oil reservoir sample SB2 | place: USA: Alaska, North Slope, Schrader Bluff formation | collected 2011-09 | reverse complement strand
CAATTTGATCCATTTCATATTAATTTGACGTTGTTATTGGAAACAATTCCGGCAGTTTAATTAGAGTAATTCCCGGCAGTTTATCCTGATAAACAACACGGGGTGCGACTAATGCAGCAGGACCGGCTAATCGCCGAAAACCGGTTTCAATCCACGCACCCGCACGGGGTGCGACGTCAGCGGATATTGCCAGAGAATCTCAAGCAGGAGTTTCAATCCACGCACCCGCACGGGGTGCGACCGCCTTTTGTACTGCTGATATCTGTCAGCGGACAGTTTCAATCCACGCACCCGCACGGGGTGCGACGCAATATGCTTACCCGAGTATATCGCATCGTCAGTTTCAATCCACGCACCCGCACGGGGTGCGACCGTTTCCGGGAGCGAGTAGCGGACCTGCCTACGAGTTTCAATCCACGCACCCGCACGGGGTGCGACTTACACTGATGGGCAAGCCGCTCATCTTTACGGAGTTTCAATCCACGCACCCGCACGGGGTGCGACGTCGTATAATCGTAAAATAACCCTGTCGTTAAGAGTTTCAATCCACGCACCCGCACGGGGTGCGACTCGTTAATACCTGCGCTTCATCAAGTTTCCAGCCGTTTCAATCCACGCACCCGCACGGGGTGCGACCGCTTTTTAAGGAGGCTGTTGATGCTACCAGGGAGGTTTCAATCCACGCACCCGCACGGGGTGCGACGCGCTGTAATAGCATTACTTGCCGTTGTCGCCAGTTTCAATCCACGCACCCGCACGGGGTGCGACATTTTCTCTGTCTGCCGGTTGTTGCAAGCTTGGGTTTCAATCCACGCACCCGCACGGGGTGCGACTCCTTTGGCTGCCAGACACTTCTTCATGTCCCTGTTTCAATCCACGCACCCGCACGGGGTGCGACGCACGTGATGTGACTGCACGGCTTTATCAAGCAGTTTCAATCCACGCACCCGCACGGGGTGCGACGATATCAGCCATTAAAATATCACCTCCCTTTTTGTTTCAATCCACGCACCCGCACGGGGTGCGACTCCCCTGTATTTTATCGTTTTCGATAAAATCATGTTTCAATCCACGCACCCGCACGGGGTGCGACTGCCGGCAAAGCTCCATAAGCATGTGCACCTAAGTTTCAATCCACGCACCCGCACGGGGTGCGACTTACCTCCGGTTTCAGCGATATGATTAAAGCCGTGGTTTCAATCCACGCACCCGCACGGGGTGCGACCCATGTTTAACGGCAAGGTCCTTCTGCAGTCTTTGTTTCAATCCACGCACCCGCACGGGGTGCGACCCGCTATTGCCATGATTGATTGCGGCATCCGTTTGTTTCAATCCACGCACCCGCACGGGGTGCGACAAAAAAGGGAAAGCCGAAGCTTTCCCTTATTAGTTTCAATCCACGCACCCGCACGGGGTGCGACCGGGGGCTACCGTATGACGTGAGAGTCCTTAATGTTTCAATCCACGCACCCGCACGGGGTGCGACTGGATCATCCGTCACATCAATTTCTATGCGGACGTTTCAATCCACGCACCCGCACGGGGTGCGACGTCAGCCATGCGCTTTTAAGCGCATTTTCCGCCGTTTCAATCCACGCACCCGCACGGGGTGCGACGCCCCTGGTTGGTGTGCTGGGAGCAGGCTATTAGGGTTTCAATCCACGCACCCGCACGGGGTGCGACGGCCGTCAAGCGAGTAGATGGAGCAGTTGTCCTGGTTTCAATCCACGCACCCGCACGGGGTGCGACCCAGGCCCTGCTCGCTGCCCTGCTTAAAAAAAGGGTTTCAATCCACGCACCCGCACGGGGTGCGACCTGGAGCGAATATAATTAATAATTAGTTGTGAAGGTTTCAATCCACGCACCCGCACGGGGTGCGACTTTAAAATATAACCATCAGACCGTTTGTTTCCGTTTCAATCCACGCACCCGCACGGGGTGCGACGTATTGCATTGTTTGCCACGGCGTGGTATATTATGTTTCAATCCACGCACCCGCACGGGGTGCGACAGAATACCCCTACCAACAAACCGGGAGTCAACTTGTTTCAATCCACGCACCCGCACGGGGTGCGACGACTAGGCTTGGGAGCAGCTTACTGATTAATTCAAGTTTCAATCCACGCACCCGCACGGGGTGCGACGGGAGTGATCACAATGCCCATAGCCCTAAGGGAGTTTCAATCCACGCACCCGCACGGGGTGCGACAGCGTAAGCTATATCAAGTACAAAGATAGCGCAGTTTCAATCCACGCACCCGCACGGGGTGCGACCCATATTGTCCAGGACTTCCTCTAATGTTTCTAGTTTCAATCCACGCACCCGCACGGGGTGCGACGCAACACTTGGGCTGCCGTGTTCTTAAAACGCCTGTTTCAATCCACGCACCCGCACGGGGTGCGACGCAAATGATAGAGATCAAGCAGCTATCGTCTTTGTTTCAATCCACGCACCCGCACGGGGTGCGACCCCGCGGGACGGACAAAGGTATTTCGGCCGTAAAGTTTCAATCCACGCACCCGCACGGGGTGCGACAGCAGTTGTCCTCGAAGACGCCTGCCGGATTATGAGTTTCAATCCACGCACCCGCACGGGGTGCGACCCAGTACCGAATCAATACCATCAGTAGTGCCATCGTTTCAATCCACGCACCCGCACGGGGTGCGACAACCTTCATGCAGCGGCGGGTTCTTTGGACTTCTGTTTCAATCCACGCACCCGCACGGGGTGCGACTGCCTCACAAAGACTTTGTGGCTGCTTGGGCACAGTTTCAATCCACGCACCCGCACGGGGTGCGACGGCACCTGTGCTCAGCGTAATGTTTGTCTTGCATTTGTTTCAATCCACGCACCCGCACGGGGTGCGACGTCTTGCAATTATACCTACCTGGTTGCTTTCAGCATGTTTCAATCCACGCACCCGCACGGGGTGCGACTTGACTTATTCGACCAGTTTATGCCATACATTGAGTTTCAATCCACGCACCCGCACGGGGTGCGACGTGGTGGCACGATGCTAAGTGACCCTTGGACATATGTTTCAATCCACGCACCCGCACGGGGTGCGACCAGTACCGGAAATCACCCCAGAGCAGGAAATTATAGTTTCAATCCACGCACCCGCACGGGGTGCGACGTAATCATTATGATATATACCAACCTTGATAAGAGTTTCAATCCACGCACCCGCACGGGGTGCGACGGAGTCAGCGTTATGACTTTGAGCCATATGCGTAGTTTCAATCCACGCACCCGCACGGGGTGCGACCCATGAGAGACTACAAAAAGCTGTTACTAATATGTTTCAATCCACGCACCCGCACGGGGTGCGACTGCGCCAATAGCTTCCTTGGCTACTTGAATGGGGGTTTCAATCCACGCACCCGCACGGGGTGCGACTTGATGATAGTTTGATTACCATTGATGCTGCAGTTTCAATCCACGCACCCGCACGGGGTGCGACTTTGGGCATAGCGGATTGGCTCCAGGCTCTCTGGTTTCAATCCACGCACCCGCACGGGGTGCGACCTAGGCTTAGGCCGATCGCTTCCCGCGCCAGACGTTTCAATCCACGCACCCGCACGGGGTGCGACTATAGATAGTCTACAACGTTCCCAGGCGTCAGGTGTTTCAATCCACGCACCCGCACGGGGTGCGACTCAAAAGCTCCATCCTGGCGGCAGTGGACGTTTGTTTCAATCCACGCACCCGCACGGGGTGCGACTATGCGGATTCGTCGTGTGCGCAAGTTAGCGGCGTTTCAATCCACGCACCCGCACGGGGTGCGACTGCCGGGCCCGGGATACTTTCGCCCTTAGCAATGTTTCAATCCACGCACCCGCACGGGGTGCGACCGACATCAAACAGCTTGACCTCTTTAAGTACTCGTTTCAATCCACGCACCCGCACGGGGTGCGACCGTTCAAATTCCTTCATCGGCGCGGCCATCGAGAGTTTCAATCCACGCACCCGCACGGGGTGCGACTATTTTGACGGGAGTAATTGGGATCGGCACGGGCGTTTCAATCCACGCACCCGCACGGGGTGCGACTTTAATATCCTTATATCGATCTTTGTGCAGAGTGTTTCAATCCACGCACCCGCACGGGGTGCGACTCTTCTTGCAGTTCCATGCCAATTTGGTGCGCTTGTTTCAATCCACGCACCCGCACGGGGTGCGACCCATTGGCAACGAAGTTTACGCTTGACCGGGCTGTTTCAATCCACGCACCCGCACGGGGTGCGACGGTACGCCCAGGCTTTCAGCCCGGTCAAGCGTGTTTCAATCCACGCACCCGCACGGGGTGCGACTCCCCGCGGGCGATCTCGTCGAGATCCACAAATCGTTTCAATCCACGCACCCGCACGGGGTGCGACGTTCTCTCTGTCTATTGCAATTACCCGCTCCTCTCGTTTCAATCCACGCACCCGCACGGGGTGCGACGGAGAGTAGTTTTTGCAAGTGAACATAAAAAGGAGGTTTCAATCCACGCACCCGCACGGGGTGCGACTCTCATCTGGCGCAAGCTTTCTTAGGCCCTGAGGTTTCAATCCACGCACCCGCACGGGGTGCGACCTTGTCCCGCTGCCTTTTAATATCTTCCCGAATGTTTCAATCCACGCACCCGCACGGGGTGCGACTCGATTCTAGCTTTGGTATCTGCCTTTACCGGGCGTTTCAATCCACGCACCCGCACGGGGTGCGACTACTCCGTCCCGGTAAAGGTACCGGCCTAGCACAGTTTCAATCCACGCACCCGCACGGGGTGCGACTTCGGCTGTTCTGCACTATACTCAATAGTAACAGTTTCAATCCACGCACCCGCACGGGGTGCGACATCCCGCCGGATATTTTAAGCGACCTCCAGGATGTTTCAATCCACGCACCCGCACGGGGTGCGACGGAGCGCCATGTAATTCATCATAAATAACGCATGTTTCAATCCACGCACCCGCACGGGGTGCGACTATTTCCTTTCCGGCGATTTCCATTGAGTAGGCTGTTTCAATCCACGCACCCGCACGGGGTGCGACTATGTATAATCCTGAGCATCTACTTGCCATGCCCGTTTCAATCCACGCACCCGCACGGGGTGCGACCGAATGGCTATTTTATCTGGACAACTGCTTAGTGGTTTCAATCCACGCACCCGCACGGGGTGCGACAATTTCCAAAACCGGCAACCAAGTTCTAACCGTAGTTTCAATCCACGCACCCGCACGGGGTGCGACCTAATGTTGCGCAGTAATCGACAATCACCTTATTTGGTTTCAATCCACGCACCCGCACGGGGTGCGACTTGGGCATAGCGGATTGGCTCCAGGCCCTCTGGTTTCAATCCACGCACCCGCACGGGGTGCGACTGCCGGAGACGTAGTCCCTGTGCCTAGAGCAAGATGTTTCAATCCACGCACCCGCACGGGGTGCGACCCTCACCTGTGCGCACGTTGTCGCAGGCGCGGAGTTTCAATCCACGCACCCGCACGGGGTGCGACCTAGAGTCTGCGGGTATGCTTTACGGCGCTGCTGTTTCAATCCACGCACCCGCACGGGGTGCGACATAATAACATGCGCCACGTTTCCGCTGTCGCCACTGTTTCAATCCACGCACCCGCACGGGGTGCGACTTAGGGACTTTACAATTCTGCCTAAAGTATTGGTTTCAATCCACGCACCCGCACGGGGTGCGACTTAATCATAATGGGGTAAATATTTATCCTATGGGTTTCAATCCACGCACCCGCACGGGGTGCGACAGCATACCAGGAAAACCTCCTAGCTTGTTCGGTTTCAATCCACGCACCCGCACGGGGTGCGACCGTAGGAAGATATTCTGTTACTTTCTTTAAAGCTGTTTCAATCCACGCACCCGCACGGGGTGCGACGGTTGCGACAAGCCGATTATGACAAATCTAAAGAGGTTTCAATCCACGCACCCGCACGGGGTGCGACATATGTGGGAGTTGTATTGGGCAGGGCACTGGAGTTTCAATCCACGCACCCGCACGGGGTGCGACTCCCTTCCCATAAAGTTTTTCCCAGGCTAGATATAGTTTCAATCCACGCACCCGCACGGGGTGCGACTTCCCCCATTAGGGCTAAGATATATTCCCTTAGTAGTTTCAATCCACGCACCCGCACGGGGTGCGACACTGACACTATTGATAAAACTAAAGATACTTTTCAGTTTCAATCCACGCACCCGCACGGGGTGCGACCATACTGCTCCCACTATTGCATATCTTCCAACCGGTTTCAATCCACGCACCCGCACGGGGTGCGACCTGATATAGCTGATTCTAATATTTTTGTATATGTTTCAATCCACGCACCCGCACGGGGTGCGACCGAAGTTACTGAAAAGGGTTCCGGATACTATTATGTTTCAATCCACGCACCCGCACGGGGTGCGACTCAAACAATTTCCTTGCGTCTTGTATAAATTCAGTTTCAATCCACGCACCCGCACGGGGTGCGACTTAGACAATAATGGAGAAAATGGGGAATATTGGGTTTCAATCCACGCACCCGCACGGGGTGCGACATTTGCAAAAAATAGGAGTAGATATAAAGATACAAGTTTCAATCCACGCACCCGCACGGGGTGCGACCTAAGGGATGCTGATTATCCCCCTGGGATAGTAGTTTCAATCCACGCACCCGCACGGGGTGCGACCCAAAAGAGGATGAGAGTATCGGGGTAAAGACTTGTTTCAATCCACGCACCCGCACGGGGTGCGACCATGAGAGAGGCGGGAGAGGATGTTTCTTCATTGGTTTCAATCCACGCACCCGCACGGGGTGCGACATTAGTATATATATAATGGACTTAGTGTATGGGGTTTCAATCCACGCACCCGCACGGGGTGCGACCTCACGAAAGCCCCTACCCTTTACTCTATCAAAAGTTTCAATCCACGCACCCGCACGGGGTGCGACCTTTGCTCATCCAAACCTTTGGCGCCGATATTAGCAGTTTCAATCCACGCACCCGCACGGGGTGCGACTTTATAAGGATGACTTGCCATGTGATCCATTAGACGTTTCAATCCACGCACCCGCACGGGGTGCGACGATAATAGCCAGGCGTACAAAAGACGGTTTTGAGTTTCAATCCACGCACCCGCACGGGGTGCGACATCTAACGGAGGTGGTTGGTAATGCCACTGGGAGTGTTTCAATCCACGCACCCGCACGGGGTGCGACTAATATTTAAAGATGCGTTTAAATCTCTATCTATAGTTTCAATCCACGCACCCGCACGGGGTGCGACGCTGAGTGCTCATTTTTAGTGCTCACTTTTTTCGTTTCAATCCACGCACCCGCACGGGGTGCGACGGAAATATTTAGTAACATATTTAAAGGGCTCGGGTTTCAATCCACGCACCCGCACGGGGTGCGACGTTTAGGTGTGTACTGATGGCGATAGCGGTATATGGTTTCAATCCACGCACCCGCACGGGGTGCGACTGGCTGTGTCCAGGCCCTCCATATAGGCGTTGCTGTTTCAATCCACGCACCCGCACGGGGTGCGACTCATATGACATTACCCTAACCTATTACATCAGTGTTTCAATCCACGCACCCGCACGGGGTGCGACAGCCTTATCTTGCAGTTTCAGGAGGCCCTAGGGGTTTCAATCCACGCACCCGCACGGGGTGCGACCAGGATTTAGTTCATCGTCGATAACGAGTCTTGTTGTTTCAATCCACGCACCCGCACGGGGTGCGACATTGTCCTTGGGATAACAGCTAAACAATTTAGGGGTTTCAATCCACGCACCCGCACGGGGTGCGACCATATCTGTTCAGCGTAGTCACGGTCGCAACCTTGTTTCAATCCACGCACCCGCACGGGGTGCGACAATACAGTCCTTGAGTTGGACGAGTTAACTGTCGTTTCAATCCACGCACCCGCACGGGGTGCGACAACGATCAAAGATCCCACCGATAACAGCACAGTTGTTTCAATCCACGCACCCGCACGGGGTGCGACCCGCAACAAGAATAAATGAGGGAGTATATGAAGCAGTTTCAATCCACGCACCCGCACGGGGTGCGACTTTCCAAGTTGTAATAAAATTGGCTGCAGTTTTTGTTTCAATCCACGCACCCGCACGGGGTGCGACGCTGCAGATGTTTGGAAAGTAGGTGATCACTGTGTTTCAATCCACGCACCCGCACGGGGTGCGACGGCTGAACACGTTGGAGAGCTTGAAGTTGGGGATGTTTCAATCCACGCACCCGCACGGGGTGCGACGCGTCCCGGCGTAAAGCCAGGGCCGTTTCAGGATGTTTCAATCCACGCACCCGCACGGGGTGCGACAAGCTGGGCATTCGGCATAACATATTGATCTTCAGTTTCAATCCACGCACCCGCACGGGGTGCGACATTTGCCGCTTGGTTTGTGCGGTTTCCGTCAAATGTTTCAATCCACGCACCCGCACGGGGTGCGACAATAGCTATGCAAAAAATAGCTCTTGCCTTAGATGTTTCAATCCACGCACCCGCACGGGGTGCGACCTCGCACGTAAGATCGATATTGTGTCGGTGGATGTTTCAATCCACGCACCCGCACGGGGTGCGACCCGCCGGCAGTAAGCAAGCTACCTGCCAGTCGCCAAGTTTCAATCCACGCACCCGCACGGGGTGCGACGTTTTCGTTCCCTTAAATGGGGTGATTGCCTCGGTGTTTCAATCCACGCACCCGCACGGGGTGCGACAGTCAAAGTGAAAGACATTTAATAGCATGGTCTTTTAAGCTTTGTTTAGCGAATCTTTTTTTATGAGACTTATTTTTTAAGAAAATAGTCATATAATGCAATATTTACCTTGATATTCGGGCAGTGCGAAACCAATAGAATATTAATGACAGCTATAGGTTCGCATCAATAATAAGAACGCCTTCAGGATCATAGGTTTCTTTTATTCCGTAATGCTCTACCCGTCTTTTCCAATTGGCCCCGAGAAAGTAATAACGCAAACTGTCCTTTTCCGGATCAACAATACTCTCTAAACGATGCTTAAGATCTGTAAATTGAGTTGGATCAACAAGGCATTCAAATACAGAATTTTGTACCCTCTGTCCGAAGTTCTTGCATTGCTTGGCCACATGACGCAAACGCTTCTTTCCTGAAGCCGTAGTCACATTAACATCATAAGTAATGAGCACCATCATTACGAACACCTCATTTCCAGAAAAACGGGGGGTAATCCTCTATATCTCCTCTGATATGTCTGGCTAATAGCATTGCCTGAATGTACGGAACAAGTCCTAATGATACTTTTTGTTCTAAATATGGATGCATTATCTCTTCCTGCTTTCGTTTCTGCCAGGCGAGAAGTACCGCTTTTCTTGTCTGATCATCCATTATGACTGCGCCATTTTCTTTAAAAACAAAACCGTCTGCATTAATTTGATTACGGTTCACAAGTGTCACCGCAACCCTGTCTGCAAAATGTGATCTTAGCTCTTCCATTACATCCAGCGCGAGACTCGGCCTCCCTGGTCTGTCCCGATGTAAAAAACCAGCCTGCGGGTCAAGCCCAATACTTTCAAGAGCAGCTACAACTTCATGGGTTAGCAGGGCATACAAAAAAGATAATAAAGCATTTATCCGATCTAATGGCGGGCGACGGTTTCTTTCTGTCATACTAAAATCTTCCTTCTGGCTAAGTATAAGCTGGTTAAAAGCAGTAAAATACAAGTATGCAGCTTGTCCCTCCAGCCCTCTCAGAGTATTTAAATCTTGTGCATGATCTACTTGCTTCGCTAAGTTTGCTAAACCTCTCATACTACCGGTCATGAACTCGGCATCAACTATTTGCGGATGATCCCGAACCGCTCGATGCAAAACTGCTCTGCTGTTAATAATCTTAGCTAAAATGAAGCGGTTTGCCAGCCTTACCGCCATGTTCTCATTCTCTGTCCAACGATACTGATTCCTTCTTAAAAGAATATTGCCAGAAACATTACCTGTGACACGTCCCATAAATTTTCCGTATTCATTTAAAAAAGAAAGTGCTACGCCTTTTTCGCAACACAGATGCATCAGCCCCGGGCTTGCTCCGGCAAAGCCGAAACATACTATCCCCTCCAAATTGTGGATTGGAATACGAAATTTTATCTCATTCTCTATTTTTACTAGAACGTTCTCACCGTCACGGGCTAAGTATGCATCCGGCATTGTTACATAAAGGGTGTTTAGAAGCTTTCTCAATAATCCTTGACCTCCAAATCAACCATCCGCTCTAAATATTCCTTAACTGAGCGATGTCTTATGGTAAGGTCCGGCTGACATATTTCTTTCAAAGAACATAGAGAACAATGCTTACCCTTTTTTGCTTTAGGGGTCTTCCCTTCAGAGAACATTTTGTGCATCAGACCGGCTAGTTGTTCGACATGCGCTCGCAGTTCTTGAGTAAATGTGATTTCTACCCGATGTCTGGTTTGGCCATAATAGAGAAACCCGGTTTCGATTGAAACTCCCATCATTTCTTCCAAGGCTATCGCCTGAGCACAAAGTTGTACTGCGTCACGATCATCTGGTTTCGGCCGCCCGCGCTTGTATTCAACCGGATAGGGCCGCCACCAGCCTTTGCGGTTTTTCAGATATACTGTAACTCCTGCTAACGCGTCCTCTATTCTATGAAATTCGACCACATCAGCTACGCCACGAAGACCCAATATTTTACTGACTACCGGCATTGCCCTGACAGACCTGACGTCCTTACGCGTCTCATTCTCAAAAGGATTATCCACGCGGTCATGAAGGAGTTTCCCTTCAAATGTACGAACATCTTCCGCCCAAACTTGCTCAATATGGATAAGTGCCCATTGCCGTTCGCAAAATGCCATATGCTGAATTCCGGATAGTAGAAGATAGTCTTCCTCTGAATAACAACTACCCATATTATTTCTCTATGAGATTAACACTTTGTGGAATATTATCTTTCACTATTGAAACCGAGTAGTCACTAAAATCTCTTGCCGGCTTACCTTCATCTATCCGTTTGACAATAATTGCGTCAAAGAGTTTCTGTACTGAAATGTCCCCCATCTTCGAAGAGTGCTCAAAAATGATCAGTTTTCTTGTTCCCATTAGCCCACGGGCTGCAGAGCGATCATGTTCAAACATATTTTCAAGAGCTTCCCATAAAAGCTCCAAATCCTCCTCAGAAAAACCGGTCTGATTGGCCAGTGGAGCGGATACAAAACCATGAGCGCGATAAAGTCCGTAAGGAACCGTAAATTTACGTCCCATCGTGCGATTATCACCACCCTGCTTTTCCGCCTCAGTTTTTGTTGCAACAGCCATTCTGGTAATGCTGTGTTCAAGCGAAACAATTGGGTCCACTGAGCGTGCAAAAGTAAGCTGTACCGGGCCACGAACCTGTCCAGCATTTGCTCCTATGGCTAATACCGCACCGAAGGTTCTAATATCGTAGAAGTTCTGGCACATAAACTGCTTGGCCCGATCAACTTCCTTGCCCTGACCCCGGCCTGCCTTATTTCGTTTTGTTCCATCTCCAGGATCTGTGGGGGACTCATTAAGATTAATATCTATGCTGATATAAGCTTGCTCAATTATATCATTCAATACCGCTTTTTCCTTAATGAAAATCACATAAGGGGGTTGCTCCTCCATTTTTAGCCCGACATAGTTCCGCACTTTTCTTTTCAGGCAAACATCTGTTATCAACCCGTGTCCGGTCTCGGCATCAACTCGCGGTAAGTTTCCTGCATCTGGATCGCCATTGGGGTTCCCATCTTTAACATCAAAGAGCATTACGAAATCATAACGTTTTTGAATATCTTTATTCATCATCTATACTTCCTTTCTTGACTATATTTTTACTTTTTCAAAATTAGTCCTCAGTTTTAGTGATAAAAAATGCTTGCCGCTGATGATAATAACCAATTGCAAAGAGACCTTGTTCATGTAGATTAAGATGTGCCGGAAAATCGTTCAGATTGCTCATAATTTCACCTAACAACCTTTCAAAATTCACTGCCCTTCCCCTGTTTTCAAGTTTGGCTAGATGGTGGTTCTTCAAGCGAAGTAAATTTGCGAATACTGTCACCGGCGTCGCACAGGCTGACCCGTAAAACCGCTCCCGAATCGTCGCATTTATTCCGGGGTTTGCCTCTTCCTGGATTTTCTCTAATACGGAAAATAATCTTCCTAATTGATAGCCGACTGATGTTTGATTTACATCCAACTCCACATTAACCTCCTTATAATCACGATGCGGATAGAAACGATAATATCTGTTCAAATAAGCCTTGATTAATGCCGCGCGAACAGGCTTGACTCTATATTCCGCGTCACTGCGAATACGTCGCAGGACAGCCTGCATTAATGTAGCAGGATAAGGAATTCCTTCAAGAATTGTGCGCATAAAATCTCCGGCAATATTTGGTGGAATATTTTCACTTTTATCCTGAGTAGCGATATTGACCAGAATACGCCAAATAGAGTAGTATTCCGGTTCCTTTGGTGGTTTCATAATCGTGAAATCATCAAAATATTGTTTAATCTTCGAGGCAAATTCTGAAATTGTACCGATTTTCCAAAAGCGTATTGATATTCGTGCGGCATTCGGCGCAAGCCCCAGAATATAAAACTGGTCATCCCCGTTATCATCCAAATACGAACCAGTATTTACTGAATTGTAAAGAGCTTTAACTTTTTGAATGCCTGCGTCAGGATTATCCTTTTCAGGTTCCTTAAAAAAGAACGAGAAATCAGATTCAAAGGATGATTGTTTTTTTGACCAAAAGACCGTTGCCGCGTCACCGATTAATATGCGTTGTGATTTTGATTTAAGTAAAGTATTAAGGGCGGTAACATACGCAAACTCTGTAGATTTTATTATTGGCGCATTATACCCCTGTTCTTTACCGTACGAATCATATCCGCTATTTCTTTGAATCCCGACCAAACATTTAGTATCTTTGTTTATCGGAGTTCTGCCATGGGTTCGTGCGATAATCCCTTTTTCTCCTGTAACCAGGCATGTTCCTATTATCTGGTTTCCCTCTTTATTTTCAATATTGTCCTCAGCCTCGTCCGTTTTCAGGTTATTCAGTACAAATCCCCGAATTTTTTCCCGGCACGGCACAGGAATATCCGAAACTAAACGGAATGTTATGTTACATTGAGGAGCTTTCAAACAATCTTGAATCTGAGGCGAAGCAATTGCCTTGGCATATTCATTTGTCTTGTAAAATAAAAGCACTGCATTTACACCAACATCGTCAGTTAATTCTTTTGGAAGCTCTTCCAGACTTTTAAGCCATGTTTGATGTTGTTTAATTGACTTTTTGTCATCAGAAGGCAGTCCAAGCAAGTAGCCAATATGATCCCACAGTAAAAATGTCGTTTCGTAGCTTCTACTTCCAGCTCTGATTAATGACCTTGGCAGCAAAAAGGTTTTGGCTATTAACTTTTTACCAACTTTTTCCCTTGTATCTTCAATATTAATAAACTGTCCCCGCTCATCAATCACGATTAAAAACTGCAATTCCTTTTTTTCAAAACCTTCCGGGGCAATATCACTTTCGGGATCAACGGCCTTCCGATCATAATACTCCTTCAAGGCGTGTAAGATCATCCTCTCACCTCCACTTCCCTGCGGTCGGTATTCACTACCCCCTGATTAAGCTGCGCCCGGAAAAACAGCGGGAGGGGCTCTTTCTCATCACAATCAAAGTCCAGATCATACAACATAAAGCCCAGATCACGCGTATCACTGATCGGTTCCACGGTCTCCTCCGCCGGATTTTTAACTAACCGAAAATCACAGGCAAACTCCCGGCAACCCAAATAGGGTCTGTGAAAGCATTGGCCTTTTTTCGCCCGCCGCTCAAACATCGCCGCATATTTTGCCTCGGTTTCATCCAGCCTGGTAATTTCGGCCTTTTCTTGTTCGTCAGCCCAAACTTCCGGTTGGCTTGGACGGTTTACTTTTCTCTTCTCCAGGCTGATAAAGTCAAAATACCCATAAATGCGATATCTGACATCCCGTAAAAAAAGTCCGGCGCGCTGCTGGCGTTCATTTTCAATAAAAATGCCCATTGGCGCTCCGAGCACACCCGCCATCTGTTTGGCAGTAGGAGCAGTTACTACTTTGCCGACTTCGTTTCTGCGGACTGAAATCCATTTGATTGGGTTAAGTACTTCGATTTTCGTTATTTTCCACCGAATAGCAGGCTTCCATAAAATCGACTCAAAAATAGCCCTTGCTGCCGACGGGGTGATTACATCATAGCTTACCCGTTCAACCTTCATCTCTGGACGGGTAAAACAAGCATAGTCACCCCATACTTCCAAACACCAATTGTACACTTCAACAACTCCTTTCTACAAAATGAATTGTTCCGGGTCATAAAGGGTTTCTTCAACTAACAGGCCAATATCCTTTAAATAATCCAGCTTAGAAGACAACGCAAAAATCTGAGGATGCACTTCTTCAATAGCGCCTCGCCGCTTCAATTCATTAAAGTCGTAGTCATAGATATTAACTGAATATCTCTGCAACTTCCTCATCAACCGGCGATCAGGCCCCATTGATTTCAATAAATCAATGAGTCTTTCTCCTTCACCGTAACGAACGAAAATCATTTTTTGCATTGAATCATCAATGATCGTGAATTTTCTTGCGGCTGTCCGAAAATAAATGCTGCATTCTCCTAAATCATTATGGATAGGATCAAGTAATTCTCTTATATTTTCTTTATCTAAGGAATTCGCTTTCCAATACAATTCCTCAAAATATTCCTCGAACATATCATAGCTTGTTGGATCCGGAACGTTCATCATCACCATGCTGCGGGTAGTGTCTGCAGCTTTACGAAGCATTCCCTGCGGCGCTTTACGAGGTGGATTAAAAACTATAACTTTTCCTAGAGCAGGCAATTTCCCTTCCCGATTGCAGCGGCCCGCTGCCTGGGCAATTGAATCCAGACCGGCAAGGGCCCGGTATACTACCGGAAAATCCAAATCCACTCCGGCCTCAACAAGCTGTGTGCTGATGACTCGAACCGGCTCATGATCCTTGAGTTTTTGTTTGATCTCATTAATTATTTCACTGCGATGCTGCCCGCACATCAGGGCTGATAGGTGATAGGTCCCTTTAGGCATCAGCACATACAATTCCCGGCAGCTTCTACGGTCTGAAACGACACACAGCACCTGTTCATATTGCTTTAGCTCTCCGGCAATCTCTTCCCAGCTTGATATTGCATGAGGATCACCGGGGAATTGCACTTGACAACGAACTAGAGATCGATAAAGTAAATTTACGTTTTCCTCATCGCCCATGATTTCTTTTATCTGTTTTAGCCCTTTAAACTGTTGTCCGTCAATAATACGCTCTTTAAACGCAGGTTGTGTTGCGGTGGAAATTACAAAACTCACACGATAGTGATCGACAAGCAACTGCATTGTTTCAAGAATGGGAGCTAAAAATTCGACCGGAACCAGCTGTGCTTCATCCAAGATAATCACCGAGCCTACAATATTATGCAGCTTACGGCAGCGACTGGACTTTGCGGCAAAAAGTGATTCAAAAAACTGCACCGAAGTGGTGACAATAACAGGAGCATCCCAATTTTCCGCAGCCAAGCGGGCTTTTGATGTGGCATCGTCTTCATCTAAATTTGAATGATGTTCGACAATCTGATCTTCTCCTACTGCTGAACGGAATACATCGGCATTTTGTTCAATGATGCTTGTATATGGTATTACATAAATGATGCGTTTAAGCTGATGCAGTTTTGCGTGCTCAAGGGCAAAAGCAAGGCTGGATAATGTTTTTCCTCCCCCTGTCGGCACGGAAAGCGAGAAAATTCCTTGTTCTTCATTTGCCATTTGCACACACTTCTCCCGGATATTTTTCCTAATCGCATTTACCTTTGTAGCCTCGGATACCATATCCAGCTGTTTGATAAACCTGTTAAACCGATCGAAGAGTTCCGATATGGAACAGTAACCACCTCTATTAAGTGCTTTCTCACTGTCCATATAGCTTTCGGTATCCAAAAAATCAGCGTCGACCAGACTTGAATACAACATTCTGAGCCATAAAGATAAATCCAAACCCTTAGAGAATTTCCAAGGCGGAAGCGATGGTTTCGCAAACCTTAGGTTATCGATAATGCTTGTTTCGATAGCATCTAAATCTTTAACTTGAGTTTTCTGGAACTGAAGTGAAGCTCGTCCAGTTCCTTCTGCACTGGACCAATCCGGCAGTCCTGCATGATGCCCGGCAATACAATAAGCCATGATTCGTCCGATTTCCTTCCCATATAATTTTTCAACCAACTCGGCTCCATGTATCGCATGCGGGACTTTGCCACTCTTACCTTCCAAATGCGCCTCTTCATCATATCCACTTTTCAGTTGCAAATATTTTTGCCATAGTAACCTCCCTTTACCTGCATCATGAGCTAATCCAGCCGCTTTCCCCCAAGCTCCGGAATTAAAATCTGCAGCAAAAGTCTCTGCCTGCTTAGCAGTCCCCTCAATATGATCTGCTAATTTGTGAGGAGGGGCCCAAGTTCCGTCTTCTCTCTTACGCACATGAGCAATGAATTCATATGTCATATTGAAATCACCTTTCTCTATGGCTGCAATTTCTTGGCAATTTGTCTTTCCTTAATCATTAAATTTTTACTGTGCCATTCTATAGAATGTTATCTTTGTTTATAATAAAATAATCGGTTTGTCATTATCTCCAATTATAACTAAATACCAATTAGTGACAGAGCAAGTTCGCGATTCCACCCCAGTTTACGTAAGCTGGCGGCAATATTCTTAAATCCATGCAGATGCAAAAGACTAATTGCCAAGTTGCGAATAGAGGCAAATACACGAGGCTCCGAACCTATCCTGATCTGGGAACGGTCTTCATCAAATGTTACATCCCGAACCCAATGCAGGGAATTCTCAATTGACCATTGATCACGAATTATTTCCAGCAACGCCTGTGAATCCGCTTCTTCAGCAGATAGGCTGGTGATATAGATTTGGGTATCTTTCTTCGGATTTTCGCCGTGCAAATCCGTGAATAATCTTTCTACCCTGGCAAACTGGGCTGCGTACGGAAAATTTGTCTGTCCCTTTTTTACGGGTGCAGTTTTAATAGTACGTTTTTCAATTCGTCCGTGCCCTTTTTCCAGTGTTTGGTATGGAGGGGGAAAAATCCTCATTCTTGATGCCCTTGATAGTCTCAAAAAGGTTTCCCTG
>LDZU01004916.1_pt1 | contig 17269 bp, 17 predicted proteins | sample 615531 | NCBI WGS metagenome assembly LDZU01 (sample SAMN03408293, study PRJNA278302) | terrestrial metagenome | isolation source: oil reservoir sample SB2 | place: USA: Alaska, North Slope, Schrader Bluff formation | collected 2011-09 | reverse complement strand
ACAGCTACAGTCCGTTCTGCGAGGGATACAGGAAGTGGCGGAAATCAGCAGAAAAGACCACCATGCGGAAGCCCAAGAAAGCTGGGGAAGAAGTAGAGGTGGATTATTTCCGGAATCACTGGTCGGTTTCACCGGAATGTGCACTTTAGGCCGGGCAGCCTGTGAACAGGACCTGGTCACTCGCTACTTCCGTCTCCCCAGGTTCTTTTTGCAAAGCACTCTTCGAGCAGGGGATGGAAATCACCCAACTGGACGGCATGTATCATCAATTGATCCGGTCCCTGCGCAAGACAGATTTACTCATTCTCGATGACTGGTTGCGTGATTCACTTTCCCTTATTGAGGCCCAATACCTGCTGGATATTTTGGATGATCGCTACAATCGGAGGGCTGCTATGTTGGTTTCCCAATTCCCCATCTCAGCCTGGCACGCCCGATTTCCGAATCCCACCCTTGCTGATGCCGTCCTTGATCGGATCGTACACAGTGCTTATCAGCTCAATTTGCTGGGAGATTCCCAAAGAAAAGTTCGAGGATTCCGTTCCATGTCGCACACTTGATGTACAATTATTTAAGCCAGTGTTTTTCCTCTTTTTACTGTGCGGCATACTCCGGATTCGGTGTGCGACATGACCGGAATATGCAATCAAGAGCGTGAAGAAATTAAAATAGCTGAAAAATTTTTAGAACTCCTTTGGAGTAAAAATGAAAAAATCTAAAAACAAAAATACAGTAACAAGTTCATTTGGTACTACAAAAAGAGAGGGACATGACTCCTCAGAATTTTATGGTCGCAATTTGTATTCAAAACACCTAAATGTAGCCAATAAAAAAGATCTATTAGATATAAAAATACCAAAGATTGGCGATTGGGCTGATAAAATATATTGTCAATCCTCTGAAAATATGCCCATACCTGATAATTGTATTGGTCTTGCATTCACATCACCACCTTATAATGTTGGGAAAGATTATGATTTAGACTTGGATTTGATTGAATACTTAGAATTAATAAAGGATGTTGGCAGAGAGGTGTTCAGGGTTTTACGACCAGGTGGTAGATACATCATAAATATTGCAAATTTGGGAAGGAAACCTTATATTCCTTTAACATCATTATTTCATGATATTCATGCTGAAATCGGATTTCTTTCAATGGGCGAAATTATTTGGCAAAAAGCTAAAGGAGCAAGTGGAAGTTGTGCTTGGGGAAGTTGGAAAAGTGCAAAAGCACCTCGGTTACGAGATATTCACGAGTACTTATTGGTTTTTGCTAAGCAATCCTTTTCTAGACCAGATAAAGGAATCTCAGATATTTCTAAAGAAGAATTTATGGAAGCGACCTTATCTATTTGGAATTTACCACCTGAATCTGCAAAACGAATCGGACACCCCGCCCCATTTTCAATTCCACTAGCTGAGCGAGTTATTAAACTATATTCTTATGTGGATGATGTTGTATTAGATCCTTTTGTTGGATCAGGAACCACTTGCCTTGCAGCAAAAATAAATAATAGACATTATGTCGGTTTTGATATATCTGAAGAGTATTGTTTAATTGCTGAGGAAAGAATTAAGGCTGAAGAATTACAGCCATCGTTATTCGAGAAATCTTAATTGGATTTAGAGACTTAAAGCAAAATAAACAGACAAATTTTAGTTCTTGGATTCAAGGATTTAGTGCAAGGGGTGAGGTGATAAAATCATTCGTATGCAAAAACAAAAATACAAAAGACTAAAAAAGGTGGCGCAAAGACAAAACGGATGCTTTGCGCTATCGACACAAATTTCTTACAGGAAATATTAAATTCATGACTTTGCGATTGCCCTGCAATCGCTAAAAATAAACAAAAATCTAGAAATTTGTGTTAAAATTAAATGAGGTCACCCTCACAACAATCTCTCCCCCAAGGCCCAGAGGTGAATAAGTTGGCAGAATATTTCAGATGTGGAATTTCGGTAAGCAATCATTCAGTTTATTATTCTTAAATGAGTCAATTATCAAAAAAATTATTGGGAAGCCGAATCCGTATAAAAAGTTGGGTGCGTGTTCGGCAACTAATTTATACTTATCATCCAAGAAACAAACTTAGGAGGAAAAATGGACGAAATAAAAATTCTAGATTTACTCAACAATGGCAGTCAGGATGAATTGATGACCTTGCCTGGCATCGGCCCAGTGCTGGCAAATCGCTTGATTGCAGCGCGCCCCTTCGACTCACTCGAAGCGGCGCAGAGGGTTAATGGCATCAGCGCCAATATGCTGAAGCGGATTGCTGATGCCGATGAAGAACCAGAGGCTGATACGTCCAAACCTGTTTCTGATGAACCAGAACCTGAACTTGGGAACGGGGACGAAACCCCGGCCGAATCCCCCTCAACCAGCATCAAAGAACAGATTGAGGAAGAAGACCGGAAGATCAAACAAGAGCAATCCGCCCGTCAAACCGAGGAAACCCTATCCGATAAATTTGAGGAGGCTTCTAAATCTCACGGCTCGCTGAGGACGATCCTGATCAGCAGTGCCATTACCGCTTTGGTCACTATTCTTCTTACACTCGCCGTTTTGGGTGGCATCAACGGCAGCCTAAAATTTGCCACAAGCACCCAGGTTCAAACGATGCAGCGTGAAGCCAGCCAATTATCAGCCCAGACGGATACATTCCAGCAAGACCTGGACGGCTTGCGCGGGCGGGTGGACATCCTCGAAGATATGGGAGATCGCACAGCGGCGTTGGAGGCAGCCCAACAGCAGCTTGCCGCCGACCAGGAAACACTCAGCCAACAGGTGACCGATTTACAAACCGAGATAGCCGCCCTGAACGAAAAAGTCACCTCGCAGGAAGAACAAACACAGCGTTTTGAAACCTTCCTCAAAGACCTGCAAACAAGCCTGATTAAACTATTTACGCCCCAAGGAGGCAACCAATGAGCGTCGATCCAAAACCAACCCTTTCTTTTTGGTCTCGCATGGGACGAGCCTTTGTCAATATCTTACGCACCCTGCTGATTTTGGCACTTATTGCTGGCGTCGTGGCTGCTATATACTACGGCACGCCTTACCTGTACGAAAAATTCATCCTGCCGATTGAGGAAAACACTGCCCGCCTGGACGAAGTTGAAAATAAACAGGCCACCGATGTGGAGCAATTAACCAATCAGATTGCAGACCTGAAAAGCCGCCTGGCTGACCTGGAAACCCGCCAGACCACGAGTGCTCAGACCCTGGCAGAAGCGCAAGGGCAGATCACTGCTTTGGAATCCGCCGTGCTGTCTCACAGCGAAACTCTTGAACAACTGGATGCTATGCAGGCTGCACTGGATACGCTTGCTCTCGAATCCTCCGACCACGAATCGCGTTTTGAGGAAGTTTACTTTGCCCTGGCTGAGGTGAAGCGTGAGGTTAAGTTGAGCCGCGCCATCGAGATGCTTTCCCGGGCCCGTCTATACCTCTATGAAAGTAATTTCGGATTAGCCAGGCTGGATGTGCAAGCCGCACGCGATTTGCTTCTCACCTTACAAAGTGACATTTCGACTGAGAAAAATGCTACCTTGCAAGAAGTCATCACACGGCTCGATCTGGCGTTGGATAACCTGCCCACCTTCCCGGTGATCGCTGTGGACGATGTGGACATCGCCTGGCAGTTGCTGGTCAATGGCTTGCCCGATCTTCCTGCATCCACGTCCTTGCCCGATTCCGTCAACGAAACGCCCATTCCTACAGAGGAAGTTACCCCCACCACAGCACCATGATCCTCCGCTTCAAAAATACAGAGAAACAAGAAACATAACAATGACAACAGAATCAAGCAAACCCAATCCATTAGAGATTGAACCTGAAAATCCCGAGGCTGCTTCAACCCTTCTTCAATCGGAGGAACGTGCTCCTGAGTTGGAACAACCTGCACCTGAATTGGAGCAAACTGCGGCCAAACCTTCTCCCTTTCAGACAGAGGGGAAGCCCGAGATGGGACATTTCAAATGCATCTTGTGCACCACGCTGATCGTACTGGCAGCAGTCAATATTGTCTTTATGCCGGGTTTCATGACCAACCATTTTGTGCGTTACAACCCATTTATAAAGATATGATTTAATAATTGGTTTGTGCGATATTAGTATCACTATCAAGTGATGAATATGAGATTTTTAGGAAATGTTTTTGAAAAATTATCAGCAGGTGATACGCCAAATCATTTCACAATAGCAATGGGAAAACTGATCCACCATGCATGAGAGGAAATGGGATTTAGTCAGAGGGAATTAGCTACAAAGATTTACCGAAGGCAGACATCTCTTTCCGATATGGAAAAAGGGAAAATGGAACCTAACGCAAGCACACTCACGTTTTTGTCATATCATCTCAATAAACCAATCTCTTATTTTTTTCCGGATCGATATAAACCTGAAAGTATGTTAGGTGATCTATTTGACCCAGTAAAAGAAATCTTTTTGTATGCCAAACAACTTGATAAAAGTGATCAGGTTAGGATAATTGCGCAACTAAGGGCATTGACTAATCTCGATTTAGATTTAAGAAAAAAGTAAAGCAATATTACCCCTAGCATGTTATTCTGCGAATGGAGCTGATGGATGGTGTTATCTATAGGAGAGAAAATATTTATTATCGTACGGCCTTTATTTGAGAGTGATCTTCGTGTTCATTTTATTGGAGAAGTACAGGATGTATCAGAAACAGCCGTAAGGGCACGTGGATATGTATCTGTACTCGATAATTCTTCTGGTAAATTTGTACAACGGAAGGATTTGCGAACTCGCATTTTTCCAATAAGTGACGCGGGAATTGTTATTAATGTGATTCCGAGAGAGGTTATAGTAGAAGAGGTCCGGTATTCATCTAACGATAAGCATCAGCGGGTGATTACGGATGATAAGGCTTTCGAAATGACTGTGAGTGAGTTTGGGGCAATTCGATGATTTCATGCTGAACCATTCCGTTACACAGTACGCAAAAGACCTTTGCTCAAGTCATACGACCATGTCGAAAGATGTTTGGTATGTTGATTGCCTGGTGATAATCACAGTTGTTCTTCGGATGTTTAACGAGTTGTCAGAAATGTCATAAATGGAGAAATTTTCCAGCAATGGATATACTGGAATTGAGCAACACTCATCAGCAACCCGCCCTACATGCCCCCAAAACCTCATTCAAGTTCATTCAAGACCCCCTTTATCTACAGCCGCTCGACCGCCTCCTCCTGAGATTGATGTTTCTCCTCCCTACGCTTGATCGAATCTGCGATCAGCACGATCATCACCGAGAAGGATCCCAGCAATATGGCTGCGCTGTAGGCTTCCACGAAATGTCGTTCATCCAAAGAGCGGAAGATGTACATGGTGGTCGTTTCGGTCCTGCCCTGGATACCGCCGCCGATCACCAGCACAGCGCCAAATTCACCCAGTGCGCGAGCAAAGGTGAGGGTCATGCCGTAAATCAGGGCGGTGCGCAGCTGTGGAAAGATCACCCGCCAGAAGATGGTCCAGCTGCTGGCACCCAAAGTCTCAGCGGCATACTCCTGTTTTCGATCCAGGTTTTCGATAACGGGAATCATCTCCTTGATCATAAAGGGCAGGCTGACGAACAGGGTCGCCAGGAATATCCCGGGTGTGGCAAAAGCGACCTTGATCCCCAAAGGCTCGATGATCGGGGCAAGAAACCCATTGCGCCCGAAGAGCAGCAAGAGCATGTAACCCACCACCACCGGGGACATTGCAAAGGGGACATCGACCAGGCTTTTCAGGAAGGCTTTCCCCCGGAAGTCGTGGCGGACGATGATCCATGCCACAATCGTTCCCAGCAGGGTCTGAACAGCCACGACCAGCAGGGCAATTTTGAGGGACAACCACAAAGCGTCCAGGAAGATGCTGGACCCCAGCGTTTTGATGGCAGGTGCCAGGCCTTCACTGAATGCGCCAAAGATCAGGGCGAGGATGGGCGCGATGATCAACACGCCGGTGTACAGCATCACCAGCAGAATGATCCCCCAGGCACCCAAGCCCTTTTTTTGCGAGTTCATTTATGTGACCCCCAGCGTTTGTGGATCAAGTTCGCCAGGGCTAATACGATGAAGGCGATCCCGATCAGGATCAGCGAAACCGCGCTGGCACCCAGGCGGTTTTCGGATTCCACTGCGCCAAGCACATAGACCGCACCGGTCTGGGTCTTTAATGGGATGTTCCCGGCGACAATCACAACCGCGCCGAATTCCCCAATCGCCCGTGAAAAGCTCAACAGCGACCCACTCAACATGGGAGGAATCAATGCTGGCAGGACGATCTTTCTGAAGATCGTCCAGGAATTGGCACCTAGGGTCGCCGCAGCCCGTTCCTGGGTTTGATCGAGGTCCTGCAGCACGGGCTGGATGTTTCGCACGACAAATGGGAAGGAGATGAAAAGCAGGGAAAGAACGATCCCGGGTTGGGCAAAGATGATTTGAAGGTTGAATTTTTCTAACAGGAATCGCCCGATCACCTCCTGGGGGCCGTAAAGCATGACCAGCATCACCCCTGTCACCAGTGTGGGGATCGACAGCGGCAGGTCAATGATCGCGTTCAACACTCGCTTACCCGGGAATTCGAATCGCACCAGAGCATAAGCCGTCATCAAACCCATTACTGCGTTGATGATGGTCATCAGGCTAGAGGTCCACAAGGTTAACAGGATGGCAGACCGGGCAATCGGCAGTGTCACCTGGTGGATCAGCTCGGCAAAACCCTGCCGCAGACCGTCCTGAAGGATAACGATTAATGGGATCAGGACCATCAGCCCGATATAGAGCAGTCCTGATGCGCGTAATAATCTTTCAGGTGTGCGGGTTTTGCTTTGCCTGTGATCCAGGGAGATTTCCATGCTTACTCGCCCCTTTGAACCTGGAGAATCGCCCGGTTATACACACCATCTTCACCGAAAATCTCACCCATGATTTGATCCCAACCGCCAAAATAGTCCACGGTGAAAAGGTCTTCCACAGGGGGGTAGTCCTCTTCATAATCCGCAGCAACCTGGGCGTTGACCACTCTTAATCCGTGCTGGGCATAGATTTCCTGGGCTTGATCCGTGTATAAAAAATCTAAAAAAGCTTCAGCAAGGTCACGGGTGCCGTGCTTATCCACTGAGGCATCGATGATTGCTATCGGGTTTTCTATCAGGATGGTCGATGTCGGAATGATCCGCTCATAGGTCTGACCGGAAGACTTGCCTACCAGGATCTCGTTTTCATAGGTGATGGCAAGGTCGCCGATGCCCTTTTCGAAATTCAAGATGCTGTCCCGGGCGGCTTTATCCATAACACTGACGTTGGAAAGCACCTGTTTAAGAAATTCTTCAGCAGCTTCGGGGCTGTCCGCAGGGACGCCCTCAATCTGTCCGCGCTGGGCAGCACCATAAACCGCGAGGATGTTCCACATCGCGCCGCCGCTGGTGTTGGGGTTGGGGGTGAGGATTTCCAAACCGGGCTGCGCCAGGTCTGTCCAATCCCGGATGTTTTTGGGATTGCCCTCTCGCACAGCAAAGGTGACAATCGATGTGGTGATGATCCCTTTGTCTTCCCCGGCTTTCCAATCGTGGGTGATCAAACCCGCATTTTGGATCCGGTTGACATCCGCTTCCAGGGAGAGGGCGACAATATCCGCCTCAAAACCCTCAACCACAGCGCGTGACTGAGCGCCAGATCCAAGGTAAGACTCCTCAAAGATCACACGCTGCCCGGTTTTATCAAGCCAATATTCCTGGAAAAGGGGGATTATTTCACCGTATGCTTCTCGGGGTGTGGTATATGCTCCGAGAATCAATTTGACCTCATCCTCACTTTGCGAGGTTTCTCCCGAGCTGCATGCAGTCAGGCAGAAAATTAAAGTGATAAATATAAATAAGAATGATCGGTAGGATTTCATAGGTTCCTCCTGAATCGGTTTTGCAAACGTTGGAATTGACGTGATCTGATGATTAAAAATGAGCAATTCTCCACAGAATTGAGGATTGTCCCGATTGTGCCGTGAAGATCCACTTTTCCATAAGCATTGGGCAATGGGGCACCGAGAACAAGCAGGTCGTAAGCCTCGGTTTTCATTTCTTCCTGAATTGCGCTGATCAGCGGCCCTGTTCTTATCTGGATGTTTGCGTCCACGCCAAATCGAGCAAGGCTGTTTTTCCCTGCGGTAAGAAAGCGCTCAATTCTCCTTTGCTGGGAGTCATCCTGTGCTTCGTTAGTGATCACGGTCATTAAGGTGGCGTCTGCCCCAAGGTGGCGCAGCAAACGGCCGGCAAAAGCAACATTGTCCTTGCCGGGTTCCCCGCTTTCAAGGCAGATCAGCGCTTTTCCCAGCCGGGGGGTGGGTTGAGCAGCGAGGAGGAGGTGATGTTCGCCAGTCTGCAAAGCGCTTTCGATGTCACTAAAACCAACCGTCGGCCGCCAACCCATAATAGCCATGTCAAGGGGCTGCATTTCAACAGCTTCAGCCACAGCTTTTGAAAAGGGTTTTGTTGAAGTTTGAACCGACATCGCAGCCATACCGCTGCCCACTTGCTTCCTGGCTTCAAGCAAATGTTCTTCAAGTCTTGCCGAATCCTGTCCAATCCCCAGCATGGTTAACCTGGCGTGCGCCATTCGTGCCAGGTAGCCGCCCAATGAAATGGCTGGGCTACTGCGCAATGAGCCGTCTGTTACCAGCAGGAAATTCAACCCGGGGTGGGAGAGCACATGCAGCCGGCGGATGCCCACCCAGGCAAGATCGCTTTTTTGGGTTGGAAAATTGGTGCTTTGTTCTGCTGACCGATTGATATCGAGCAGAAAACCGGAAAGTCCGTAAGGGACAAGCGGGGCGATCGGTCGAACCCCTTCAATGGCTGGCATCTCAACGCGTAAATGTTCGTTTGATCCGTTAAAACCCTGTTCGATGATTTTTCCCTGCCCTAAGGGCATGCAACCTAAATCTTCTTGGGAGGCGGCTAACGCGACATCTTCGGGTCGGAAGAGGATTTGTGCCCGTTGATTGGGATTGAAATTATAGGTTTCATCAGATAAGGGGAAGGCGTGATCCCCGATGTAAACCTGACCTGCCTTGATCTGTCCAAGGAGTAAATTTGCTGATCCCAGGAAGGATGCCACATACTCTGTTTTGGGGTATTGGTAGAGTTCCTGGGGTGTGCCGACTTCGATCAAGCGGCCAAAATTCATCACACCGATTCGGTCTGCAAGGTCAAAGGCTTCATCCTGGTCATGGGTTACCAGGATGGCTGCGACACCGGATTGACGTTGAATGTTTTTAAGGCTGCGCCGTAATTCCACCCTGATTTTTGCATCAAGTGCGCCAAGCGGTTCATCGAGCAGGAGCACATCCGGTTCCAGGGCGAGGGCTCGCGCCAGGGCAACTCGCTGCTGCTGACCGCCTGATAATTGGGATGGCATTCGCCTGCCCAATCCAACCAGGCCGACCAGCTCCAGCAGTTCATCACGCCTTTTTTCCCGCTTTGATTTTTCGATCTTACGAACGGATAAGCCAAATTCAATATTTTCAGCCACGGTCATGTATTGAAAAAGGGCATAATTCTGGAAAACAAACCCGACATTTCGCTCCTGTGTGGCTAATTCCGTTACATCACGTCCATGGAGTAGAACTTTTCCCTTATCTGGCTGAATCAAGCCGGCAATGATGTTAAGAACGGTGGTTTTCCCGCTGCCGCTGGCACCCAGAAGCACAAAGAATTCGCCATCTTTGACTTCCAAGCTCAAGTTGTTAACCACAACTTGCTGACCATAATATTTGCTGATGTTCTCAAGTTGTATAGACATCCATCCTCGATGTTTCCTGGTTTAATGCAGGGTGTACCGCACAGATGTACCCTTTCAGATGAATTATAGAGAAAGGATGTGACAGCGATTGTGAGATTCGTGTGACAATGTTGTGACAATTTGCGCCTTAATTCCCCCTGCTTATCTTGAGCTTACTCAGATGCCAAACCCATAACCAATTCCCGGTAAGGTTTTGATCAAGATTGGATTTTCGGGATCCTGCTCAATTTTCATTCGCAGACGGTGCACCAGCTGGCGGAGCATTTCAGTGTTGGCGGCATCCAGTCCCCAAACTTCCGTGATGATGTTGTCGGCAGGTAAAACCTGGCCCTGGTTGAGCATCAGGTAAGAGAGCAAACGGGATTCCAAACGGGTCAGGTTCTGGGGTGTCTCACCCCCCCGACTGACTTCCCGCCGAGCTGGATCAAATTGGAAATCCTGGTAGCGGTAAGGCGCTTCTTCAGGGACAGACTCAGCGGAAGCACGCCGCAGGACTGCCTGAACCCGGGCAACAAGCTGCCTGGGACTGAATGGCTTGAGAATATAATCATCCGCACCGATATTTAATCCCTTAACGATATCCTCTTCATCATCTCTAACGGTAAGCAGGATGATTGGGACGTCAGAGACCTTCCTGATTTCACGGCAAATATCAAAACCATTTTTTAATTCCTGACTGCCAGGTAGGTTAACATCCAAAATGATGATGTCCACCGGCAGGTCATCGAAAACTTGCATGGCACCCTGAGCGTCAAAAGCGAGATGGGGTTCAAAACCGGCACGGCGCATGGCAAAGGCTAACAGGTCGGCAAGGGTACGGTCATCATCAACGATTAAAACCTTCATTCGAGTGACCTTTCGGTAAGGGGCAGGGTGAACCAGAACAGGGCACCACCTGTCTGTCGATTTTTAAAACCAACCTCGCCGTTTTGTGCTTCGACAATTGCTTTGACCACAGAAAGACCCAGTCCCAGGCCTAATTGTGAAAAATTTTCATCTTTCACGGATGAGGTATAGCGGTTAAATAAATAAGGTTGTTGATCCAGTTCAACGCCGGGGCCTTCGTCTGCAACCTCAACCAGCATTTTTTTACCGACGATTGAAGCTGTGATGGTGATGCTGCCGTGAGCAGGGCTGTGTTTGATGGCATTGGAGAGCAAATTGACAAGCACCTGGCAGGTGCGGCGGCTGTCTGCGTTGACGGGAATGCTTGTTTTTTGGCGGGGTGTGATGATGTTGATTTCTCGTTTTTCCGCGATAGGTTTAATGGTGTTGACGGCATCGGTCAGGATCGTGTTGAATTCAACTGTCTGGGTGTTTACTTTAAAGCGTCCACTTTCGATGCTGGCAGCTTCGATCAGGTTGTCGATCAGGGCTTGAAGGTTCGTGACGCCAATATCCAGAGCCTCCAATAGTTCCCTGGTTTCAGGGAGTGATAAGTCCGGGAGCTGGTCCATCAATAGTTCGACGGAGGCTGACAGCGCTGCCAGGGGTGTTCGAAATTCGTGGGTGATATTTGCCATAAATTCCCCCATCAAGCGGTGGATTCGTTCTTCATCCGTGACATCACGAATTAATAATGCTCGGGTGGCATTGCCAGCCTCAGGCGGGAGGAAGCTTGATGACGAAACCGATAAAAGCATTTCTGACTCTTTGCTCTGGATGGTGATTTTGCTTTTCTGGTTCATCTTTGGGATTTGGCGGCTGAAAGGTTCTTCTCCGGGTGGCGTAATAAAAAATTGATCAATTGGGTACCCGATCAGGTTATCAAAGGTGACGCCCAGGATGGACTCGAGTCCGTGGCTGGCAAAAGTGACCTGGTTTTTCTCATCAAGGGTGACCACGCCTTCAATGATGGCATTCAGCAGATTCTCAATCCAATCTCTTTCCATTCGAAGCTGATCCAATGAATGTTTCAAACTGATCCGGGAATCTTCGACAGCTTTGGATAACTGGTCAATTTCCCAAATTTGAGATCTTACTGCAATTGGGCTTGAAAGGTCACCACCCCTCAGGTCAATTGCGGATGCAGCCAGCTGGTTGAGCGGCTTGCTGATACGTCGTGATATCAATACAGCAATCAATGCACCCACCAGGCTGACCAGGATCAAGGTGATCAGGATGATGTTCCTGAACTGGCGATTTAAAATGGACAACGCTTCTGTGTCCAAAAGCCCAATAAGTTTAAATCCCTGTTCTCTAAATTCCGTTAAGGGGATAACTGATGCTAAGTGCGATTGACCGCTTATATCAAGCGCTAAAAATTGATCCGGCTCCAGGTTTGAGAGAGTCTCAAGCTCCGCTGCATCAATGCCTTCGATGATCCCGGGGAATAATGGGTCGTTATTCTGGAACAGCATGTATTGCATCCCGGTTTGGATGCGAAATTCCTCAAGTGTGCGGCTAAACAGCTGTCCAACAATAATAGATACGCTATCTCCGGGCAAGTTTGATAACAGCCAGGCGTTTCCTTCGACCACAATCAGACCATCGGGTTGTGATAGGCTGCAAATCTCCGGGCTGGCTTGATCCCCAGCTAAGGCGACAGGCGTATCCCCGCTGCATAGGATAATGCCGTCCACGCCTGAGTTCTGACGAAAAACCGCGAGATAGTCGTTAAGCCCCTGTTGATCAATATCCTCCGACAAGAATTCATTCAGTGTTGGTCGTTCACTGAGCAAATAAGCCTGATTTTGTAACCGGGTGAGGTGATTTTCGAATAAGGCGATCGTGGTTTGATTGGTTTGATAGGCTAGTGCCAGAGTCTGATTCCCCGTCTGTTGGTTGATGAGTACTGTCGCTGGAATCCCGATCGCAAGGGCGGTGCCAAGGGAGAATAATATAAAGAACAGGATGAGTTGAAAAGCAAATTGTTTGGGGAATAATTTTGTAAACATCTTCCTATCCATTCATCCTGGGAGAAAAAGCTTCTCTGTTCACCTGATAGATGTGAACCTTGCTTTTTATGACTGTATTCTTAATATAACACTGAACAAAACCCCTGACAATTACAAAAGAAGTTATCATTAGGAGTAATGAAAATTCAGGTAAAAATAAGAGAGTATTAATTTTAAATTCAAGGAGGAAAATATGGAACTATCAAATGAAATTCATAATGAGCTGATCAAAGCTCAGCGAACGGAAATCACTGAATACCACGTTTACAAGAATATTGCGAAAACACTGCCGGATGAAGAAAATCGAAAGATCGTGTGTCAAATCAGTGATGATGAGAAACGTCACTATGAAATTTGGAAAGGCTACACGGGTGAGGCGGTCAAGCCTAACCGCTTCCAAATCTGGCTGTATACGGCTATCAGCAGAGTATTTGGGTTTACCTTTGGCTTCAAGTTGATGGAATTGGGTGAGGAAAAGGCACAGGTCAATTACCAGAAAATCGAGGAAGAAATTCCTGACGCCGCTGCTGTGATCAAGGATGAGGAACAACACGAGAATATTCTCCTAGATATGCTGGATGAAGAAAAGCTGCTGTATGCGGGTTCGGTCGTTTTGGGCTTGAATGACGCCCTGGTCGAGCTGACGGGCGCTCTGGCTGGCCTGACCCTTGCTTTTCGGAATGTAGATACGATTGCCCTGTCAGGTTTAGTGACAGGCATTGCCGCTTCTTTGTCTATGGCTGCATCCGAATACCTATCTACCAGCTCCGAGGATACGGAAAAACACCCGGTGAAAGCAGCGGTTTATACGGGCATTGCTTATGTTGTCACGGTTGCCCTGTTAATTTTGCCCTATTTATTATTCAAGAATGAATTTCTTTGTTTGGGAATTACGCTGGTGACGTCTGTCATTATCATTGCGGTGTTTAATTTCTACATATCTGTGGCAAAGGACGAACCATTTGGAAAGAATTTCATCAAAATGGCTGGTCTCAGTCTGAGTGTGGCAGCCTTCAGTTTCTTGATTGGGTTTGTTATCAAACAATGGCTTGGGGTGGACGTTTAGAACATTATCTATTTTCATTAAAAAGGCAGGGTGAAATTTCTATCCCGCTCTTTTTTAAAATAATTGCCACACCTCGCTCGTGAAGATGTACCAGCTTGTCTAAAGCCTTCCCCCCTCACCCAGCCTCTCCCCCGGGGAGAGGGGCTAGACTGCTTGGCTTCCTGTAAATAAATTGTCTAATTTTCATCTATAATCTAAGTGGGACATTTCCCCGCAGCAAGCTGCGGGGATAAGGCGTTCAAAGATTTTTTGTTTGACCTAATTAACAGGAAACAAATGTTCCAGTTTCCCTCCCTGCATGGTAAAATCACCCCATGGATTTATTCGACCACTCCCTGCAAGAACAACTTGAGCATCAGGCGCCCCTGGCTGACCGCATGCGGCCTCAGACCCTGGATGAGATCGTGGGACAGGATCATATCATCGGTGAGGGGCGGTTGCTGCGGCGTGCTATTCATGCGGATCGGCTGTTCTCTTCCATCATCCTGTACGGCCCGCCCGGAACGGGCAAAACCACCCTTGCTCGGGTGATTTCCAACCTGACCAAAGCCCATTTTGAAAACTTGTCTGCTGTGTTAGCCGGTGTTGGAGATTTGCGCAAAGTGATCGCAGAGGCAACCGACCGCCGCCGGTTGTATCAACGTAGAACAATTTTGTTCATTGATGAGGTGCATCGCTGGAATAAGGCACAGCAGGATGCGCTGTTACCGCATGTTGAGACCGGGTTGTTGACCCTGATCGGTGCCACCACGCAAAATCCCTATTTTGACGTCATCAAAGCCCTGGTCTCGCGGTCTCGAATTTTTGAAATGAACTCATTGACCGAGGTGGATATTCAGGAATTGATCACGCGCGCCTTGCTAGACCCTGAGCGCGGTTACGGGAAACTCGAGGTGATTCTGGCACCTGAAGCGATGGCACACCTGACCCGTATGGCCGGCGGGGATGCCCGAAATGCCCTGAATGCATTGGAATTGGCGGTAGAAACCACGGCGCCGGACCCCGAAGGGAAAATCTATATCTCACTGGATGTGGCACAGGAATCGATCCAAAAACGAGCGGTGCTTTATGATAAGAACGATGATGCCCATTACGATACCATATCGGCCTTTATCAAATCCGTTCGTGGGTCAGACCCCGACGCTGCCCTTTACTGGCTGGCGAAAATGCTCTATGCTGGAGAAGATCCCCGATTTATTCTGCGCCGTTTGATCATCCTGGCGGGTGAGGATATTGGCATGGCAGACCCCATGGGGCTGGTGGTTGCAAATGCTGCTGCGCAGGCTTATGAATACATTGGCTTACCTGAAGGGATTTTCCCCATAACAGAAGCTACCCTCTATTTGGCGACCGCACCCAAGTCCAACTCTGCTTTTGCTTACCATGCTGCCCTGCACGAAATCGAGGAAAATGGTGCTGGACCAGTACCGATGCATTTAATGGATTCCAGTCGTGATGCAAAAGGCTTGGGGCATGGACAGGGCTATGATTACCCCCATGAGCATCAAGATCACTGGACGCCTCAACAATATTTGCCGAAGAACATGGTGGGTCATGTGTTTTACCATCCCTCAGACCAGGGATATGAAGCACAGGTGCGTGAAAGGGTAGAACGCTGGCGAAAAGCGCAGCAAAAAGCAATGGAAGACCTTCATAGACAAGCAGAGGAAAAATAAATGGCGGTATTTTTATTGGTACGGCACGGTCATAACGATATGATCGGCAAAAAATTGACAGGAAGGCTGCCCGGTGTTCACCTTAACCATAAGGGGCAGGCACAGGCACAGCGCCTGGCTGAGGCATTTACATCCTTGCCTATCACGGCGGTGTATGCCAGCCCCCTTGAACGAGCTGTTGAAACTGCCCAACCCATCGCCGATGCCTTTGATTTGCCTGTGAAGATACACCCACCACTGATGGAGATTAACTTTGGAAAGTGGGAAGGTGAAGACCTTGATAAACTGAAGAAAGGACGGGTTTGGAAGCAAGTCCAGGGAAAGCCCAGTGAATTCAAGTTTCCGGGTGGAGAAAGTTTTTCTGAAGCGCAGGAACGGATGGTTGATGGTTTACTTTCCCTCAGCCGTGAGTTTTCGGAAAAAGAAATGGTCGTGGTCACAGCGCACAGCGATGTGATCCGCCTGGCTGTGGCGTATTTTTTAGGTCTGCCCCTTGACAATTTTCAGCGGATACGCATCCATCCAGCGTCCGTGACGGTTTTGTATTTGAATGATAACCAGGCATTCTTTGGCCCGATCAACTACACTTTTGAATTCCCAATATTATAAAAACTGATCTAAAAAATCTTTTCATTCTTCAGATGTTTTTCTGAAATTATTTTTGAGAACCAATTCTTTTCTGATATGGAAAATCATCAGATGCTATTTCTCAAGAAAAATTACGGCTTTTTTCAGGTTTCATTTATAATTAACAAAACTTTAAAAGCAGAGGAAAGGGACATGGACAAATATCTTATTCAGCCAGAAACCTGTGTCAATTTAGATGATTTTACAACCTATTACGATGGTGAAATCAAGAAGAAAGATGGTAAGGCAAGACTTAAGGAGCATAATAAGACCTTGCGAGATTTGCAAGAACTCCTCTATGCAGAAGGCAAACGAAAGGTATTGGTGATTTTGCAGGGTATCGATACCAGCGGCAAAGACAGCACCATTGAGCATGTCTTTGGCGATGTTAATCCCCAGGGAACGAAAGTGGTTAACTTCAAAGTGCCTTCAAAAAAGGAACTGGCACATGATTATCTATGGCGTGTGCATCAACACACACCAGGCAGCGGCGAGATTGTGATCTTCAACCGTTCCCATTATGAAGATGTCCTGGTTGTCCGTGTCCATGACCTGGTTCCTGAAAGTGTGTGGGGAAAGCGTTATGAGCACATCAACGCTTTCGAAAAACTGCTGGCAGATGAGGGAACGACGATCATGAAGTTCTTCCTGAACGTCAGCAAAAAGGAACAGGCTGAACGATTCTTAGCACGCCTGGACCGGCCGCAGAAGCGCTGGAAGTTCAACCCGGATGACCTGGAAGAACGCAAGCATTGGGACCATTATAAGGCTGCCTACGAGGACATGCTCAGCCGCACCAGCACACCCTGGGCGCCGTGGTATGTGATCCCTTGCGACCGCAAATGGTATCGCAACCTGGTGATCGCTTCTATCATCGAAGACACTATTAAGAATTTGGAAATGCAGTATCCAGCCGAGGTCGAGAATATTGATTCCTATCGCGATCGTTTAGAAACGATGATCGCAGAAGGATAAAGCATGGACCTGGGGACAAGCAACAAATTAATACGTTTTGTGATTGCCGGGCGTCTCAACCGGGATTACATCCTGCCGATTTCCGGCCCAGCACAAATTGATGTGCTGGGCGGCAATCTGCCTTATGCTGCTATGGGGCTTCATCTATGGGGCGGTACAGCAGGGCTCTTGGGCAGGATCAGCCAGGATTACCCCCAGGAATGGTTTGAACGTTTACA
>LDZU01008370.1_pt1 | contig 17285 bp, 17 predicted proteins | sample 615531 | NCBI WGS metagenome assembly LDZU01 (sample SAMN03408293, study PRJNA278302) | terrestrial metagenome | isolation source: oil reservoir sample SB2 | place: USA: Alaska, North Slope, Schrader Bluff formation | collected 2011-09 | reverse complement strand
GAAAGGAAGTTACAAGACCTATGGAGGTGCACCTCTATTAGGAGTAAATGGGCTTTGTTTTATCTGCCATGGTAGGTCTAAAGCGGAAGCAATTAAAAACGCCTTACATAGTGCTAGCTTACTTATTGAGCGCAAGGGGTTGAAACATCTAAAAGCTCTGGATTTTGAGTCAGAATAAACGTCCCAGAATAAAACCTAACAGGAAGCCAATTAAAAAAATAGTGGTTAAGATGCGAGCATCTTTGACCATTGCCATTCCTTTAAAACGAATAACAATTAAGGTAACGAAATAGGCTACGGCATTTAAGGTAAAAAAGATGGGCCAGGTGATTACTTTAGCAATTATTGGTCCAATATAAGGAACAGATTGGATTATGGCCAGAAAATAAGTGAAAATATGGCTTACCATTTCGATGCCTATTCCCAGGAGGGCAACGACAGCAGCAACTAGAATTTTATCTACATCACTATATCTAAAAAGATAATAAACTAACATGACCAGAAGGATAGCCAGAAAAAAGTCTAATGCTGATATTTGGTTTTTATTTGGGATGTTAGGTTTAAAACTTTGAGTAAAACTTCCTTGAACTTTTTGGCTTGATTTGTTTTTAGGCATTGATTTTTCTTCTTATTTAAAATAGGATGAAATTCTCTTAAAGCAGTTGTTTCTTATAATATTAACAATATTAACACAATATATTAAAGTATGTTGTATATAATTCCATTATATAAATCAGGCTATCATATCATATAAAATTATAATATTTGTTGTCAAATTATTTATTATTCCAGCATTCTTTTCTAAAAACAAGCAGCTGAAAAACTTCTTTCGGTTAATTTTGTAGGTTTAACTAAATTATACTGCATTGCTCACCTTGTTTTCTCACAGTGACATCCTGTTATGTTAAGTTCACCTTCTTGTGCTGAAAGTTTATAGATAAGTAATAAGTTTTTGTTTTTTGATAACCAAAAAATAAAAAACTAAAGACAAGCAAATTCGTTTTAATTTCTATAGAATAAAATATAAAATTATACCTGAGATAATGGTGAGCGGTATGGCAAATAGAAGGCGCAATCCAATAATTTTTGGTTCAAAGAAAATAAAATCATAAACGATGCGACTTAAACCAATAGCTCCATAACTGATAAGCATGGTAACAATAATACTAATATGAGCTCCTTTCTGTAAAAGAGACTGAAAAATAGGATACACTGCATATGGTCCACCCTGTAATAGCCCGGCTAGAAGTCCCCCGCTTATAATTCCTCTAATACCGCTTTCTTCCCCAAACCATTTGATAATTAATTCATCAGGCAGTAAATAATTTATGGCCTGGGCAATAAGAAGAGCGGCAAAGATGATAGGTAAAAGGCTGAAAAAAGTGTGGAGTGACCCCCAAAATCCTTTTTTGGCAATTTCTGGTTTACTAAATAATAAATAAACATACAATAATAAGGCACTTAAAACAATAATTCTTTGTGCCCAGTTTCTGCCCATAAAATAGAGAATCAGATTTTTCATATTTATAACCTCTTATAATGATTTTATAATAATTTAATATATTTTAACTTAAAGTATAACATAACAGGGATAAGATTATTTACTCAATTTCATTAAAAAGTAGACCTGTCCTTTATTATTTGCTAAAATAATTCATACCTTAGGCAAATACCTTTTATCTTAATACTTAATACAAAAAATAGCGGAGAATAATCTACATGCCTTTTTTATCAACAATATTACTGGCTTTGGGGTTAGCTATGGATGCTTTTGCAGTTTCCATCACCGGTGGTATTGTCTCAGCCACTGTTAGTATTTCTTTTTCCTTAAAGATTGCTCTTTTTTTTGCTGGTTTTCAGATACTTATGCCCTGGGTTGGCTGGTGGTTAGGTCAAAATATTGCCAGATATATATCAAACTATGATCATTGGGTTGCCTTTCTGCTCTTATTTATGATAGGAGGAAAGATGATTTATGAGTCTTTTCAAAATAAAGAGACCAACCAATCTATCAATTTTAATAGCACATTAGTCTTATTTTTTTTAGCAATTGCCACTAGTATTGATGCTCTGATTGCTGGGATAAGCCTTTCTCTTATAGAACTGGATATTACTCCGGTAATAATTACTATCGGGATAACAACTTTTTTTCTATCTCTAATAGGGGTTAGCATAGGAAAAGTATTAGGTTATTTGATGAAGAGGTATTCTGAGCTGGCTGGTGGTATAATTTTAATTTTAATTGGTTTTCAGATATTAGTGGGACATATTAGTGCCTAACATATTTCATCAAGATATTCAAGAGTAATACTTCCCTTTAATAATCCTTGAATTAAAAGCAAAATATATTCTTTTTTAAAATAGAATAATTTATAGTATCGGAATTTTTTGAAATCCCGATACTATAAATAAGGTTACCAAAATTGTTGACAAATTGTAAACAATCAAGTTATAATATAAAAAATAAAAATACAAAAGGTAAATTTTTATTTTGATTAGTAATATTATAAATTCAATAAAATTGTTATCCCTCAAAGATAAGGCTTATCAAACTATAAAATTAGAAATTATAATAGGCAATCTCAAGCCTGGAGTATTTTTAATTGAAGAAAAAATAGCTAAAAGCATGAATATAAGTCGTGGTCCTATCCGGGAGGCATTAAACAGGTTAGAAAAAGAAGGTTTTGTTACTATTATCCCACATAAAGGTACTATGGTTTCTAATATTACTGAACAAGAGGTAAAGGACATATCTAAGATCAGGAAGGTACTTGAACCTTTAGCAGCTAAAGAATCATTACTAAAAATTTCCAACTCTGATTTAGAGGTAATCAAAACAAATTTTCTTAAACTGTTTGATATTCCAGAAAGTAAAGAGAACAAAAATTATTTTTTTCTTTTGGATAAAGATTTCCATAAATTACTAAATAAAGAATGTGGAAATAGAAAGCTTATAGATATCCTGGATAATTTTGGAGACCACACCAATTGGTTTATTAATTTATTTATTAAGAATTATCCTTATAAAGAATCCATAAAAGATCATCTATATATTATTGAAGCCATTGAAAAAAAAGAAGAAGATTTAGTTGCATCAACTATAATAAGACATTTGGATCGTGTAACGAATCTCATAATTTCAGAAATTATTTCTTAATAGTGTAAATTAAATTTATCTTTAAAAAGATGAATTAATCTTTCTAAATCTTATATTTTTCTAAATTTAGGTAAGATAAAAGAGAAGCTTAAAGGAGATAGTGTTAATTATAATTGATTTTGGTAAAAAGGCAAGGCTGTTAGAGATTTTGGATAAAGTGACAAATAAATATAAAAATTGAATTTAAGTATTTTATTTTTAATTAAACTTTGTTAACAATTTGTTGACAATAAATCTTTTTTAGAAGGGAGGGTTTATTAAAGTCAATTTTAAAGAGTTAGGATGATTTGATTATTTATCATTTAGTATTGAGAAAGTAGTGAGAAAGATAGTAATAAAATTAATAAAGAATTCTTAAGGAGGTTCATAATGTCTTATTATTATGAGTTTGAATTAGGGAAAGCAGCAAAAATTCTTTGTGAGGACCTATTTAAATTGAAACCGGGAGAAACAATTGTAATTTCTGCTGATACAGAATCTGATAAAAGAGTTGTTGATGCCACAGCACGGGCAGCTTTTGCCTGTGATGCAAAACCTATGGTTATTTATACCGCTTACCCGATGGGAGTAGGAAAAGCAGCAGATAAGATGTTGCCAGTAGAAGCTCTTTCAGCTGCTCTTTCAGAGACAGATGCTTGGGTTGAATATAATAATGGATGGCTTTTATATTCAACTCCTTATGATGTAGCTACAGCTAAGAATCCGAAGCTACGCTATCTAAATGCTTGCGGTATGGATGTTGATATGATGGTTAGATTAATAGGGAGGGTAGATTTCCCCACTTTGGAGAAATTTATGAGTTATTTATTAGAAATTACTAGAAAAGCTAAGCATATGAAAGTCACTACTCCGGCAGGTACTAATGTCGAATTTGATAATAACCCGGAGAATCCCGTTGTTTTTGAATGTAGTAGATATGATGTGCCTGGTTCTCATATGACACCTGGGCAGATTGCCTGGTCTCCAAAATTTGAGACTATTAATGGAGAAATTGTATTTGACGGTTCAATAGTTCCTCCAATTGTAGGGATTTTAAGAGAACCAGTACGTTTAATAATTAAAAAAGGGGAAATCGTAAAAATTGAAGGAGGGAAAGAAGCCATAGAGTATGATAAATGGCTTAAGAGCTTTAAGCATCCACAAATGCTTAAACTCGCCCATATTTCCTATGGGTTACATCCTAATGCACGATTAAGTGGTGATGTTGTTGAAGATGAGCGCGTCTGGGGATCCACAGAATGGGGAATTGGTAATGTTGGACCAATATTGATTCCTGGTGGAATCTCTGGCCCTTCTCACTCTGATGGTATTTGTTTGAATAGCTCAGCCTGGTTAGATGATGTTCAAATCCTAGATAAAGGAGTTTTTATAGAGCCAAAACTAAAAGAATTAGCGAAAAAGTTAGGTAAGTAAGAGAGGAGTTTTGTAGTGAAACGAAGGATCAAGTTAATACTTCCCGTAGCAACAACAATCTGGAATGAACCAGCCCTCAATGAATTAAATAAGTATAAGGATGAATCTACAGTTATTGATGTTGTTAACATTGAAAAAGGTGCTGAGTCTATCGAAAATTCATTTGATGAGGTATGGTGTGCTTTACCCACAGTTCAGGAAGTAATAAAAGCAGAAAAGGAACAATATGATGGGGTTATTATCTATTGCTTTGGCGATCCAGGTTTGCAGGCAGCAAAAGAGGTAGCAAAAATACCAGTTATTGGGATTGGAGAATCAAGTGTGTATATAGCATCTTTGATTGGAAAAAGATTTGGGATAATTACTGCAGGTGAACCAGAAGCAGGTTCTTACTTAGAAAATAATTTAAAGATTTATGAATTATATCATAAATGTGTTGGTGTTCGTTCTGTGGGGATCCCGGTGCTAAGTTTAATTGGATCAGAAGAGGAAGAACTAAAAGTTTTACTTAAATTTGGTACTGAAATGCTCAATAAAGGTGCAGATGTACTTGTGTTGGGTTGTGGAAGTATGCTAGGTATTGCGGAAAAAGCATCTAAAAAATTAGGTGTTCCTATTGTAATCCCAGCTGCTGCTGCAACTAAATTATGTGAAAGTTTAATTGCCATGGGGTTGGCTCAGAGTAAAAAAGCATATCAATTTCCACCATCTAAGAAGCGTTCTAGTTGAAAAATATTTTTTTAAAAGGAGGTATAAATTAAATAAAATATTATTTTTATTTTCAATCAATTCTACCATCTAAAAAAATTATTTAAAGGGGGTTTTAGTAATGTTTTCTTTAAAATTGAAATCTAGTTTTATTGTATTGTTGATGTTGTTTGTAGTATTAATGGCCTTTAATACAGTGACTATGGCACAAACAGAGAAAATTGTTCGTGTTGTACAATCTTGGCCATTATATATTGATCCAGCTGTTGGTATGGATAATGTTGCAGCAACATGTATTCAAAATTTCTATGACACATTATTGACTATAGACGTGAATGGAGTGCCCCAACCAAGAGTTGCTGAAAGTTGGAAATTTGATGCCGATACGCTGACCTATACTTTTAAAATTAATAATAGCATTAAATTTCATAATGGAGATCAGCTAAAGGCCAGTGATGTTGTGTTTAGTTTAAAACGAATGATTGATATCGGAGAAGGTTGGGGTTATTTATTCCGTGGAGAAATTAAAGATGTATCAATTTTAGATCCAGAAACAGTAAAGATTACTCTTAAACGTCCCATTGGACCTTTCTTACTCTATCTATCCCACGTTGCAATTGTTAATGAAAAACAGGTTATAGAAAATGCTAAAAAGGAAGGTCCTTATGGAGAACATGGTGACTATGGGAAAGATTGGTTGTTAACAAATGTTGCTGGTTCTGGACCCTATATGCTCAAAGAGATTAATCTTGCAGAACACGTAATAGGTGTTAAAAATCCAACTTATTGGCAGGAAATAGACAAAGATGCACCAGATTCATTCAAGATCATGGGTGTTACTGAGCCGGTTACTGTTCGAACATTAATGGCTAACAAAGAGCTTGAGATAACAGATGAATGGCAGCCTACAGAGAACTATGAAGCTATGAATAAATTACCTGGAGTAAAAGTTGCAGATTTAAGGACTGGTGCTCCTTTAGGCCTGATGTTCAACACTTCCAAACCACCATTTGATGATGTGCATTTTCGTCGGGCTGCTGTCTATATTTTTGACTACGCAGTTTGCCAGGAGCAGATTCTGCCCACTTCAGAGCGTGCAAGAGCAATGGTAAGCCCAGTTATTCCGGGTGGTGATGAAACACTACCTTTACTTGAAAAGGATTTAGAGAAGGCTAAAGCAGAGTTGGCAAAATCTAAATATGCATCGCAACTAAATCAATACCCAATTGAATTTTGGTGGAATTCAGTAGTTCCTGATCAGGAAAAGATTGCTTTGTTGTTCCAGAGTAATTGTCAGGAAATTGGTATTAAGGTAGATATTGTAAAGAGTAGCTGGACTTTATTTGTAGATGCTGCAGCAAATCCTGATACAAGTCCTCATATCTTTCCAGTTATCCAATCTTCAATTGCTTACCCCGAAGCTGGATCAATTTTATATCAAGTCTATCATTCTAGTTCTCGGGGCACCTGGTTTAATATGCACTGGTTAGATGATGCTACCCAAGCAGAGATTGATAACATGATAGAGGATGCTATTGCAACTCTCGACGACAATGAACGACATCAAAAATACCAAATTATCATCAGAAAAATATTAGACCTATCTTTGGACATAGTTGCAGTAGAGATGCCTCAGCGCCATGCATATCAAGCTGAATATTTAATGTGGCCTGCTGCCAAAGCAGCAGAAACAGGTGAGAAGATTAATCTTATGCCTGGTTTACGAATGCAGTTTAAGGATATGAGATTTATTAAATGAAACTTAATTAAATAGAATATAATTTTCTTTTTGTAAGGGTAAGGAAGTATATACTTCCTTACCCTTACAAAAAAGGAGAGGAGGTAATATATGATTCAAGCTGATAGGATGGTACGTAATTTGTGTGAAATGGTACAAATATCTAGTGAATCAGGTGAAGAACAGGAGTTTATACAGTATCTTTATGGAAAATTTACTGACGATTTAAATGCAAATTGCCAAATTGATAATTATGGGAATCTTATTGCTAAAATACCTGCTCGTTCATGTAATAAAAGTAATATTTCACCATTATTTTTTGCTATGCATGCGGATACTGTAAAACCCGGTAAGGATATAAAGCCTAAGGTTTTAGATGGTTTTGTGGTTTCTAGTGGAGATACAATTCTTGGAGCAGATTGTAAAGCCGGGATAGCAGAATTTATTGAAGCAGTACAGTCTGCAAATAATTACCCACCTTTAGAAGTGGTAATTACCAGAGAAGAAGAAGTAGGTTTTGGAGGAGCAAAAAATTTTGATTTTAACTTGATTACTGCTAAACAGGGATTTCTTCTAGATATGGATGTATTAGATAAAATAGTCATCGGTGGGCCTTCTCATATGTTTATAGATATAGAAGTCATTGGCAAATCTGCTCATGCTGGCATGGAACCTGAAAAAGGAATTTCTGCTATTCAGACAGCAGCTAAAGCTATTGCAATTATTAAAGATGGACGTATAGATTCAGAAACTACCTCGAACATCGGCATTATACAGGGAGGTGTTATCCGGAATGGTGTTCCTGAAAAAGTAGTTATCAATGCAGAAGTAAGAAGTTTAAATCATGAGAAATGTCTTTCGGTAAGTCAAATTATGAAAGAGGTATTTGAGATTACTGCCAAGACAATGGGAGCAAAAGCAAAGGTAATTTTAAGTTTAGCATATAAGGCTCATCGTATTCCTGAAGATAGTTCAATGGTTAAGGTTGCCAGAAAAGCTTTAGAAAGCGTGGGAATTAATCCTCAAACTGTTGTTATTACTGGTGGATTAGAATCGGCGATTTACAACGAAAAGGGAATACAAACAATCCCTTTAGGCAATGGAGTTCAAAATGAACATTCGACATCTGAGGAGATTGCTATTTCAGATATGAAAACTGTAGTTCAGGTTTTACATTATATATTCAATTATTTTTGTAAAGGTTGAAAGATTAGATATGAATATATTAGAAGTGATACAAGGGCGACGAAGTATAAGGGCATTTAAACAAGATCCGATAGATGAAGAGACACTAAAGAATATAATTATTCAAGCTGCAATTTGGGCGCCTTCAGCTGGAAATAGCCAAATACTGAGATACATTTTAGTTAATGATGATATATTATTGCATAAAATAGAATTAGTTAGTCCAGGTTTATCAGGCAATCCCCCTTCCTTGATTGTAGTGTGTCAAGATTCAAATGAAGCTCAACTTAAAGGAGGGTTACAAGGCCCTAAATTTTTAGCGATTGCTGATGCCTCCATTGCCTCACAGAATATTATGCTCTATGCTCATAGTATCGGTTTGGGAACTTGTATAATAGCTTCTTTCCATAGTAAAGCTGTGCAAAAAATACTTAATTTGCCTCAGTCAATAATTCCTATTTTTTTAATTTCAGTTGGATATCCAGAATATTTTCCCGAAAAAGTTCCAGCAAGAAATAAGGAGATTATTTGGTTTAATGAGTACAAAAAATAATAGTATTTTACCCCAAGAAATTTATATGCCTCTTTTTGAGTTAATTTACTACATCATAATCAATGCTCGTAATCTTATAGAGGAACCAAAATTATATGGCCCTCTGCGTATGTTAGAAATCGCAAGAAGATTACTAAATATATTAAGTAGCGAGAATATTGAGTTGCCAATTAAAACCGAAGATTTTATTAAGAATGTCGAAATAACTAAGAATAGCATCATTGAAGGAGAAGAATCTTTTGTTACAAATTTAGATAATTTAGTAAACGATGTAATTTCATTTTTAACTAATAACCAGAGGGAGGAAAATAAGTGAAGCTGGGGAAATTCATTATTCGACGCCTTTTGTTAGGTATATTTGTTATTATTGGTTTATCTATACTTATTTTTATTATATCTCGGGTAATACCTGGAGACCCAGCGCGCTTAGCTTTAGGACCAAGGGCGCCCGTAGAAGTAGTTGAACAACTACGTCGGGAATTACATTTAGATAAATCATTGCCTGTGCAATATTGGATTTGGCTAACTAATGTTATGCAAGGCGACTTTGGCAGATCATTAGTTTCTAGAAGGCCAGTAGCTGATGATATTAAGCAATATCTTCCTGCAACATTAGAGTTAGTTTTTTTTACTGCTATTATTATGGTATTTATTGCCATTCTTCTTGGTGCAGTAGCTGCTAGAAATAAAGATAAATGGGCGGATAGCCTAATTCGAATTTTTGCTTATATCGGTGTTTCTATTCCAGCATTTGTTTTAGCAGTATTTTTTATTCTTATTTTTGGTTATGCTTGGCCAATCTTGCCTGTAATTGGACGGTTAAGTTCACAATTTAGTATTCCAAGAGTTACTGGATTTATGGTCCTTGATGCCCTCATTGCAGGAAAGTTAAATATAGCTTGGGATGTATTTAAGCATTTGATTCTACCTGCATTCGCTTTAGCATTAGGACCTGCCTTTCAAGAAGCTCGCATTACCCGTTCCAGTATGGTAGATAATATGAATAGAGACTACATTTCAGCAGAAAGAGGATATGGTTTTTCTGAAAAAATAATTATGTTTAAATATTTACTTAGACCTTCATTAATTCCCACCGTTTCTGTCATGGGAATGGATATTGCAGCAACAATTGGAAATGCATTTTTGGTTGAATTGATATTTAACTGGCCTGGGATTTCACGTTATGGTATTAATGCCATGCTTTATAAGGATTTGAATGCCATCTCTGGTACAGTATTAATAATAGGATTAGTATTTGTGTTGACTAGTATAGTTGTAGATATTATTGTGTCTTTTTTAGATCCAAGTATCCGTTTACGTGGCATCAGGGAGGGAGAAAATGGAACATAAAAAGTTAGAAATGAAAAGTAAACAAGAAAATATTCTAAAACCTAACAAATGGAGTAGATTTTGGAATAACATTTGTCGAAATTGGTACTATTTTTCTCGAAATAAACTTTCTGTTTTAGGTTTATCTATTGTCGTTATGGTAGTTTTATTAGCCATTTTCGCTCCATATGTGACTCCTTACCCTCAGCATACAAGCTCATTTGTTGACTTTAAAAATGCAGGGCAACATCCAAGTGCAAGATATTGGCTTGGTACTGATCCTATCGGAAGAGATATTTTTAGCAGAATCGTATTTGCCTTACGAGGTGCTTTATTAATGTCCATTGTAGTATTAGCAATTGCTGTGCCTATTGGGACCATTCTTGGTCTAATAGCAGGTTTTTATTACAGGACAATTATTGATACTATTATCATGCGTATTTCAGATATATTTCTCTCTGTTCCATCTCTTGTTCTTGCTTTAGCTATTGCTGCAGTTCTAAAACCAAATATGATGAATGCCATGATTGCTGTCACAGTAATGTGGTGGCCCTGGTATACCAGGATGGTTTATGGTATGGCTTCTTCTATAAGAAATGAATATTTTGTTGTTGCTGCACAATTGAATGGTGCTAGTAGTAGTTATATTCTTTTCCGTGAGATTTTACCAAATTGTCTTTCTCCAGTTTTTACTAAGATGGCATTAGATGTTGGATGGGTTCTTATTATTAGTGCTTCACTCAGTTTTGTAGGCTTAGGAGAACAACCTCCTACACCAGCTTTAGGGCAGATGGTATCAGATGGTGCTAGATATTTACCAGAACTCTGGTGGATGTGTATTTTCCCTGCATTAGCCATAGTAATAACAATATTAGGTTTTAATCTATTTGGTGATGGAGTTCGAGATATGTTACAATCTTCCCGTTAATAACTGTGAGACATTAAGAAAGGAATATTAATGGATAAAAGAATATTACTAGATATTAAAAATCTTTTTGTCTGGTATAAGGTATTTGGTGGTTATTTCAAAGTATTAAATGGTGTTAATTTGGTAGTAAAAGAAGGTGAACGAGTTGGTCTTGTAGGTGAAGCAGGTTGTGGTAAAACTACCACTATGAAATCAATACTCAGAATTCTTCCACCAGGAGATTTTAAAATTCCTGAGGGTGAGATATTTTATAAGGGGAAGGATATTCTCAAGATGAATTCTAAGGAAGTTCAGAACTTACGTTCCAGAGAAATTGCTATGATTTTTCAAGATCCAACAGCAGCCCTAAATCCTGTTTTTACTATTGGCACTCAGATAGGAGATGTCGTGAAACATTCAGCTATTTTTTTAAAAGATAGAGATCAGGGAAAAATCAAAGAACACTCTATAAGAGCACTTAAAGAAGTATATCTTCCTGACCCAGAAAGAATGTTAATTAATTATCCCTTTCAACTAAGTGGGGGTATGAGACAGAGGGTGTGTATTGCTATGGCTATTTCTTCTCCTAGAAACTTACTAATAGCAGATGAGCCGGGAACATCATTGGATGTTACTATCCAAGACCAAATTCATCGATTATTAAATGAAATAGTGCAAAATAGGAATACAGCTATTATTTTAATTACTCATTCGTTAGGAGTAGCTAGAGAAATGACTGATAGAATTTATGTAATGTATGCGGGAACGATTGTTGAAGTAGCTATACCTGAAATACTTTTTAAAAATCCTATTCATCCTTATACTAAAGGTTTGCTTGCATCAGTACCAAAGATATTAGGTGGTGGGATTGCTAATGGTATTCCTGGTAAACTACCTAACTATTTAAATCCACCTTCTGGATGTCGATTTCAACCTAGATGTGAGTATGCTAACTCTGTCTGTTCAGAAAAACAACCGCAACTATTTGAAATTGAAAAGGATCATTTAGTAGCATGTCACTTTAACTCAGGGGTAAAAAATGAAACGAAAGATAAATGATAAGATTTTAATAATTGAGAAACTGAAAAAATACTTTAATGTTGGGAAAGACAAAAAGGGACCTATATATGTTCGTGCAGTAGATGGAGTAGATATTGATATAAATTATGGCGAGACTTTGGGATTAGTAGGGGAATCAGGATCAGGGAAAAGTACCATTGCTTATACTGTAGTGGGTATGTATCGTCCAACTTCTGGAAAAATAATTTTTAAAGGGGAAGATATTGGTAAAGAAGCATCAAAAAGGCCTTTATCTTGTAAAAAAGAGATTCAGATTGTATTTCAAGACCCTGGTTCATCTTTGAATCCCAGGCAAACAATTGAACAAATATTAGCCTTGCCTTTTCGTATTCACACTAAAATGCCTAAAAGGCAATTCCAGGAAAGAATGATTGAACTTTTGGAAAAAGTAGAATTATCTTCCGAATATCTCTATAAATATCCTCCTTCAATTGGTGGCGGTGAAAAGCAGATGGTTGCCATTGCCAGAGCTTTGGCATCCAGTCCATCGCTGGTTGTTCTTGATGAGCCAACTTCAGCTCTGGATGTATCAGTTCAAGCAAAAATTATAAATAAATTAATAGACTTGCAAAGAGAAATGCAGTTAACTTATTTATTTATAACTCATGACCTGAGTTTAATGAGGAATGTGGCCAATAGAATTGCTATTATGTATTTAGGAAAGATTTGTGAGGTAGCAGAAGCAGTTACTTTTTTTGAAAAACCACTTCATCCCTATACCCAAATGCTAATATCCTCAGTACCGGTAATATCCAAGGAGGAAGAAAAATTAAAACCCAAAAAAGTAGTTTCTATTGGAGAGATACCCAGCCCGGTCAATGTACCTCCGGGATGTAGCTTTCATCTTAGATGTCCCTATAAAGGACCTATTTGTTTTAAAAACGATCCTGGGATGATAGAGGTTTCTCCTGGACATATAGTTAGATGTCACTTGTTTAACAAAAAAAGCAAATCATTTTCATTTAATAATTCTAAACAGAGTCAATTATCTGAAATACAGAATTAATAATTGATGATGTGAGATTGATAAAGTAATAGATATGAACTAAAATAAATATTACTAAAATTATTACGGGAACTTATACAATAATTGACATTAAGGAATAAAGAAATGAATAAAATTATGAATCATATTCTCTGGATTAATCCATTAAATGAAGCCGCTAAATTCAATCAGCCCATTACTGAATATATTAATAATGCAAAGCGTATGGATACCAAGATAGATGTAATTTCTCTTAAAAGAGGCCCAATGCATCTGAATTATTATTACTATGATGCTCTAATTCTTACTGATACTCTCCATCAGATCAAAAGAGCAGAAAAAGAAGGATATGATGCTGCAATTATTGGATGTTTTTATGATCCAGGGCTTAGGGAGGCAAGAGAGATTACCGAGCGAATTGTTATTACTGCTCCAGCCGAAGCAAGTATGATAATCGCTGCTGTTTTAGGCTATCGATTTTCAATTATTATTGCGAGTAATAAATGTATTCCTAAAATGTATGAAAATGTTGTTAATTATGGAATTGTTAATCGTTTAGCCTCCTTTGAATCAGTTGATTTGGAAGTGAATGATTTTCAAAAGGACAAAACAGAAACTACACAACGGATATATCAAGCAGCAACTCGAGCAGTACATGAGAAACTTGCTGAGGTTATTATCCTGGGTTGTACCATGCAATTTGGTTTTTATAAAGAGCTACAGGATGAACTTAAAATCCCGGTAATAGATTCTGTTATTGCGCCTCTTAAATATGCAGAATTTATGATTGAGCTTCGTAATAATTTTTATTGGGGACATAGTAAAATTTGTAGCTACAAATCCCCACCACTTTCTGAAATAAAGAAATGGAATCTCTCAGACCAATATCCTGAAATGAAGGGATTGTGGTGAAAGGAAATAATTTGAAATTATTATTTAAGAACAATAATTTATAATGACTACGGGAATTATTTTTAATATCAACAAATTTGCTATACATGATGGTCCTGGTATTCGGAGTACCGTTTTCTTGAAAGGTTGTCCCTTACGCTGTCAGTGGTGCCATAATCCTGAGGGCCAGCTTACCCAGCCGGAGATCATCTTTGATGAACAAAAATGTATCAGATGTTACCAATGTTTATCATATTGTCCTCACAAAGCCATTACCTTGAAGAATGATTATCCTTATACTGATAAACATAAATGCCAGCTTTGTGGAAATTGTGTAACTATCTGTTTGGGAAAGGCAAGAGAGATTATAGGCTATCAAATTAGCAGTAAAGAGGTTATGACTGAGATAAAAAAGGATTTGATCTTTTACGAAGAATCTGGTGGTGGGGTTACCTTCTCAGGAGGTGAACCATTACTGCAGATTGATTTTCTCTCTGAGTTACTCTACCTCTGTCAGCAGGAAGGTATTCCTCGAGCAGTGGATACCTGTGGTTATGCTCCCTGGTCTCATCTGGAGAGAATTATCCCCCTGGTTGATTTATGGTTATACGACCTGAAGGTGATGAATGAGCAAAGACATCTTGTATATACTGGAGTTTCCAATCAACTTATCCTGGAGAATCTAAAGAGGCTTTCCCAGAAAAGCAATAATATTGAGCTTAGAATACCTCTCATACCTGGAGTTAATGATAACAAAGAAGAGGTAGAAGAGATGACTAAACTTATTAATTCTTTAAATATAGGAAAAGTCAGTGTCTTACCTTTTCACCGAATGGGTCTGGATAAATATACCAGATTAAGCTTAAGAACCGAAATGAAAGCTACCACAGAGCCATCAGCAGAATATCTTGAAAAAATAGCTCAGTTATTTAATAGATTTGGGATACCAATTAACATAGGAGGTTAAAGATGAACTCACGAGTAGAAAAATTAAGAGAAGAAAGTCTCACTATTAAGCCTGCTATTGATATTGAGCGGGCAAAATTAATAACCGAAGCCTATCAAAAATATGAAGGCAAGGTGCCAGTTCCTATCTTAAGGGCTTTAGCTTTTAAATATCTTTTAGAAAATAAGACCATTGCCATAGGTCAGGATGAGTTAATTGTAGGAGAAAGGGGAAGTTCTCCTGGTGCCACTCCCACTTTTCCTGAATTATGTTGTCACAGTATGGATGATTTTGAGATAATTCATAGTAGAGAGAAAATTTCCTTTCAGGTCAGTCCGGAAGCCAGAAAGATTCAAAAAGAAGTAATTATCCCCTTCTGGCAGGAACGTTCTATACGTCATCAAATTTTTTCCTTGATGGAGCAAAGTTGGCTGGACTGTTATGAAGCTGGGATCTTTACTGAGTTTATGGAACAGAGAGCTCCTGGTCATACCGTAACTGATGGCAAAATTTACCGGGAGGGATTTCTTGATTTTCAGGAAAGGATTAGACAAAGCTTAGTTAATTTAGATTTTCATAATGATAGTCAAGCTTATGAGAAATCGAACCAGTTAAAGGCCATGTCCATCTGTGCAGGGGCAATTATCACCTTGGCGAATCGTTATGCCACTTTAGCTAAAAAGAAGGCAGAAAAGGAAGAAAATACCCAAAGGAAGAAAGAATTACTCACCATTGCCGAAATCTGCCAGTGGGTACCTGCTCATGCCCCCCGTAATTTCTGGGAGGCGTTACAGATGTACTGGTTTGTTCACATCGGGGTAATCAGTGAATTGAATACCTGGGATTCTTTCAATCCAGGACACTTAGATCAACATCTGACTCCCTTCTACCAGCAGGGTCTTAAGAGTGGGGAACTGGATCGGGAAAAGGCTAAAGAGTTACTGGAGTGCTTCTGGATTAAATTTAACAATCAACCAGCACCACCTAAGGTGGGTGTTACCTTAGCTGAGAGTGGAACCTATACCGATTTTGCCAATATTAACAATGGAGGACTAACACCCGAAGGACAAGATGCGGTTAATGAGGTTACCTATCTTATTTTAGAGGTTATCGATGAAATGCGTCTCTTGCAGCCCAGTACCAATATCCAATTAAGCCAGAAAAGTCCGGATAAATTCCTAAGACGAGCCTGTGAAATTATTCGCAAGGGCTGGGGACAGCCTTCCGTCTTTAATACCGATCTGGTTATTGCTGAACTGTTAAGGCAGGGTAAGACCATTCAAGATGCCCGAGAAGGGGGCACCAGTGGCTGTGTAGAGACGGGAGCCTTTGGTAAGGAAGCATACATCCTTACCGGTTACTTTAATCTGGTCAAGGTACTGGAGATTACCCTGCATAATGGAATGGATCCCAGAACCGGCAAGCCGATTGGTCTGCTCACTGGAGACCCCAGAAAGTTTACCAGCTTTGACCAGCTCTTCCAGGCCTTTCAAAGACAACTGCACCATTTTGTAGAGATCAAGATAAAGGGTAATCAAATTATCGAACAGCTCTATGCCACTACCATGCCCGCCCCATTTCTATCTATCATCGTAAGTGACTGTATTGAAAAAGGGAAGGACTATAATGCTGGTGGAGCACGTTACAACACCGATTACTTACAGGGGGTAGGGATTGGTACCATTACTGATAGTCTATCTGCTCTTAAGTATCATGTTTATGACCAAAAAAATATGAGCATGGACACACTCTTAGCAGCACTGGCAGATAATTTCAGAGGGGAAAAAGAAATATATCATTTACTAAAAAACAACACCCCCAAATATGGTAATGATGATGACTTTGCTGATTCCATCATGCAACAGGTCTTCACTGTCTTTCATCAAGAGGTAGAGGGACGTCCTAATAGTAAAGGTGGCCAGTATATGTTACCCACTACCTGTCACATCTATTTTGGTTCAGTAGTGGGTGCTACCCCGGATGGCCGTAAGGCAAAAGAACCATTATCAGAAGGTATCTCTCCGGTACAGGGAGCAGATAGGAAGGGTCCCACAGCAGTTATTAAATCAGCCGCTAAAATGGATCAGGTAAAAACGGGAGGCACTCTACTTAATCAGAAGTTTACTCCCTCTCTGCTGGAAGGAGAGAAAGGATTGGATAGCTTAGCTCATCTCATCAGGGCTTATTTTAAGCTGGGTGGTCATCATATCCAGTTTAATGTAGTCAAAGCAGAGACCCTAAGGGCTGCCCAGCAGAATCCGGAAGAATACCAGAACCTTATTGTACGGGTAGCCGGTTACAGCGATTATTTCAATAATCTCAGTAAAACTCTACAAGATGAGATTATCAGCAGAACAGAACACCAATCCAGTTAGAATAAGATAAATGGTAAT
>LDZU01000090.1_pt1 | contig 17293 bp, 14 predicted proteins | sample 615531 | NCBI WGS metagenome assembly LDZU01 (sample SAMN03408293, study PRJNA278302) | terrestrial metagenome | isolation source: oil reservoir sample SB2 | place: USA: Alaska, North Slope, Schrader Bluff formation | collected 2011-09 | reverse complement strand
AACCGCCAATTCCACCGAGCAACCCAATTCCGGCGGCTTCACCAATAAACAGGCTGAGAATATCCTTATTTGTGGCGCCAATCGCTTTTAACAAACCTATCTCTTTTGTTCTTTCCATTATCGCCATGGTCATGGTGTTTGCAATTCCAAGAGCAGCCACCAGCAATGTGATTGCACCTACTCCGCCAAAAACAAGCTGCAGCGCTGTAAACAAGGAATTGACATTTTCCAGAAAAGATTGAGCTGTTTGGGTTTGAAATCCCATATTGGTGATCTCTTCAGCAACAGCCAGAACATTATCCGAATCATCTACACGCACGGTCAAGGATGAGTATCCATCGGTACTGTGATTCACCCTCTCACCATTCACCCAGGAGACAATATTATCCGCGTCGGTCATGGATATATAAGCCGCATAATCTGATGTGTCACCAGCCTCGGCCAGAATGCCTACTACACGGAAGCGAACCGTTTTCGTGGTTCTTCCGCTGGTCGTCATTTTTGTGATCTCCAGTTTGACCTGTTTTCCCAGCAGATCGGTCGTCAAGGTAGCATCGCTACCGGAATAATTCGGGCGGTACATATTCTCACTCACGCTGGAGCCAAGGATGATGGTGCCGGAGCTTAACCCCAGCTCACCTTCCCCTGCGGTGAGACCCAGTTCAGAGAGATCTTCCACATCCACACCTGTTAAACTTACCCTACCTTCATATTTCTGATATACCAGGGTGGAATTACCTGATACACTTTGATTTGCAATGACGCTCGTCACATGGTCAAGTACCGAGATTTCGTCAATGACATCATCAGTTAATAAGACTTCTTCTGCAGTGCTGCTTGTGCGCACAGTAGACCCACCACCGGGAGCCCCTCCTCCATCAGGTCCTCCACCGCCAGCCATCATGCTGGCTCCCCCTCCGAAACCTGCATTTACCTCAATTTCAGTCAAACTGGCATTACTGGTGAATTGAGCTGTTGCTGTCTTCTGCAGCCCTCCCACCAAAGCGACCAGTAAGATAATCGATGCGGAACCAATCATCACACCCAGAGATGTCAGGATTACCCGTCCTTTTTGACGCTTGATATTTTCAATAATGAATTTAACCAGTTCTAGAAAGCTCATTTTTTACAGATCTATTCCGTTGTTGTTGGATTTGTGTTCATCACCCCGGGATTATTTCTGAATTGACTGGTTGAAGCGCTACTGTCAAATCCGATCAGGCCACGCAGAAATCGCAGGATTATATTACCAAAGCTGTTATTCGTTTGATTTGCACCAGTTGGCATCTGCGCCATCTGGGTAGCTAACATCGACGAATCAACAGATAGATTCGTTATTTGTGCATCTTCAACCGTAATTGACAGGGTCTGGGTTATTGTTTGCGCTTTTTTAAAATTATCCTGATAATTAATAGTAACCGTTACCGGGTAAGTTCCAGACTGCTGTGGAGTAATATCCGTATCGATCGTAAAGCTACCTCCGCTTTCCAGAGTACCTACGAATGTGAGATTATTCGATAAGGTGGCATTTTCGACATTGATGTAAATATCACCCAGTAAAACAGAATCGCTTCCGATATTAACAACTTGAATGGGTAATGTAGAATCTTCACCAACATACAATGTATCCGGCGTTTCATAGAAGCTTACCTCAATGGAAGGGACCAGATATACCAGTAAGGTGATGATCTGGCTGTCAGTAAACTCATTTCCATCCTCATCCGTGTAGGTAAAACTTAACGTCAGCGGATACACACCGGGGGCAGTTTCGGAATTCACAACTAGTGCCTGTTGAATTTGAACATATTGTTGAACGCCCACATCCCCAATAACCTGAACGTTCGAGGAACCTAGCGGCAAGAAATTTTCACTTGTATTTGTCGATGTACTTGTACTGCCCGAATTTGTGCTGCTTCCAAATACCATGCTTACGTTTTCAGCAGTAAGATAACCCCTGTTCTGTAAATTCATTGTCAATAAAAAGCTGGTGCCGGGTTCCAGTGGATTAACGTCGGTTTCATAATTTGCCACAACCATTTGCGGTCTGCCTTCCGGTGTGGAGGTATAGTATGTACCATATCCCGAAACAGATACCGAAACCGCAAATGACTGTGTGTATGATTTGCCATCTTCATCTTTGTATTCAATGTTAATATTTACCGTTGCCGGGCTGGAGCTGATGCTGCTGCTGACTTCGAAATCCTGACTGGAAGAAACACTTTCTCCTGCTCCCAAGGATGAAATCACATCGACGCCACCATTATCTTCTGCTGTTAGGGAATTTGCAGAATAGGTAATGACAATATTATAGGCACGCTGCTGACCCAGGTTTTGAAAAACACATTCCATATTGAACGCGTTTCCCGCATAGACATCGGAAGAATCATAAGAATAACTGGTTAGATTTAACAAAGGGCGAGAATAAGCAGGTTTTGTAGTCGCTGTAGGAGCAGGAGTTACTGTTTTTGTTGCAGTGGGCTCAACCGGGTGAGTAGTTGCGGTTGGAACAGTGGTAGCTGTAGCAGATGCGGTAGGGATAGTTGTTGCGGTTGGAACAGTAGTAGCTGTAGCAGATGCGGTAGGGATAGTTGTTGCAGTCGGTTCAGTAGTTGCAGTTGTTTCCTCCTGCAATACAATCTTGTCATATTGCCCATCTTTAAATAAAACCGAGTTGGTGAATCCCGAAAAAATCAACATGCTGATTAATAACGCAAAAATCAAATATTTTTCCATAATTTTATGATCCCTTATACTTTTTTCATTGAATATGACCATCCAACATCTTGATCACCTTACTCGCATATTTGGTCATACGCGGATCATGGGTAACAATCATGACCGTGCGACCATTTTTATTCAAGTCCGCAAGCATTTCCATGATATTTTCGCCACTGACTGTATCCAAATTGCCTGTTGGCTCATCTGCCAGGATGACTGGAGGATTATTGGCCAGCGCCCGTGCAACTGCAATACGTTGCTGCTGCCCACCCGATAGCTGGGTTGGTTTGTGGTAAACCCGGTCTTTCAATCCAACTTTACACAAAAGTTGGTAGGCACGCTCCAGACGTTCATCTTTGGGGATTCCGCTCAACCGCAATGGTAAAGCCGCATTTTCCAAAGCAGTCATTGTGGCAATCAGGTTAAAAGATTGGAACATGAACCCGATCATCTGCCTCCGAAAGAAAGCCAGTTGCTGCTCATCAAGGGTTGTAACATTGTATTTTCCTACTTCAACCGATCCGGATGTTGGCCGATCTAATCCACCGACAATATGCATCAAGGTGCTCTTGCCGGAACCGGATGGACCCATGGTTGTCACAAAGGAGCCTTCTTCGATCTCCAGGCTTACACCCGCCAGGGCAGTGACTTGGACATCGTCATCCATGTCGTATATTTTCTTTAAGTCATTCACCCGAATGATGGTTGTCATCGCACCATGGTATTAAGCAGACTGCTGCTCACATTCAGACTTGCAATTTTTTCTACACCGAGACCCAGTAATGATTTAACTAAGACGACGATGACGATGCTGATTACTGCAATCAGAATGGATTTCTTTGTGTCCAGCTTGGTCATCACGCTGATCCCAATAACAAGTAAAACAGCCTGCCAGATACTGTAAATGTCAATTTGCGCGAGCAGCTTTTCCAGAAGAATAGCAAGGGTGGTTGCAGTTGAAGGAGCAAAACCAGAAAGTCCCACAGATTTAATGGAAGTACTGGTGGCTAACACATATAGCATTTGCATGACAGAACGGATACCAATGGGTACACAGGTCCAGGCTGCAAAGACAATCGCCAGTTTGGTATTTCCCTGACCACCAAAAGAAATGGAAAGTAAATTAGCAAGACTGCCAACCAGCAACCAGGTCAATACAAAACTTATCAGCGCACCCAGAGCCGATAAAACCGTGGAGAGCAGGGTAGAAGAACTTGAGGTGGTCGAGCTTGCCGTATCTTCGGTGGAGCTTGTATCATCAGTGGCAGTCGCAGTAGCCTGACTTCGACCACCCATCCCCATCGGATTTGAAAAACTGAAGGAGGTACCGGAATTTGAAGTTTGTGCTTGCGAGATTGAACTGCTGGAAGAACTGGTCACTGACATTAAACTTGCCAGGAGAATGATTACACCAACAACGATGATAGGACTTTTCCAATCCGCCTTATGATTTTCGTTCGCAATTTCTGTGAATACCTGGCGAGGTTGTGTGATCATCAAGCCGATTCGTTTAAAATTTATCGAAATAAATTTAGGCTTCGCTTTTTTAAATTCATCCAAAGTAGGTGTGTCTGATTTCACGTTTATCTCCATAGGTTATAAAGTAACAGGATAGGTGTAAGTGTAGCCAATCAATATTTCAGCCCCCTTCAATCCATATTACAGTTTATTTATATGGAAACCACCCCACGCTGATCAAAATTTGCATGGATTACAATATCGTTCCTTAAAGTAAAAGGGTGCTGCTGAAATATCCAAGCAGCACCCTGATTTATATTGGAATTGGGTTACGAATTTACCTTTGTCTCGAGCAATTGCAGCAACGCTTCCATGAGAACGCGAGATGTTGAACCGGATCCACCTCCACGTCCGGCCTGGCCGCCAGCCTGCCCTGCTCCAGGGGTAATTTGCCCATCAACCGGGGCTGAGCCATCTTGAGGATTTCCACCCGGTCCGCCACTTCCGGGAGTTCCTTGAACCTGCGGTGCATTACCTGCCTGATTCGTGGGAGGAGTGCCTTCCGGCATGGTTTGCTCGGTTCCCTGACCTGGCTGTCCGCCCCCAATTGAAAGACCCTGCTCCTCCATAAAAGCTATGACGGCTTCCTGATCCAGTTCCAGGGATGTGATTGAATTTAATTGATTTGCCGTCAGGACTGCTTTGATCTGCTCCATGAGGGCATCCTGCCGTTCTTGAATTGCATCCGACTGTTCCGGTGTCGCAGCTTGTTGTTGTGGGGCAGCATTCTGATTCTGGCTAAGTTCCATTAACGAATTTAAAAGTGGAATTAAAGCAGTGGCTTGCTCTGCGGATAGTGCCAGATCAGTTCCCTCCAATTTGAATAAGCCAACCAACAAACGCGTTAGTTCCGACACTTCTCGATCCGCCATATCCATTGGTTCGCCAGACTGCTGTGCCGGTTGTTCAGCAGAAGAAGCGGAATTTTCTGAAGATGGTGAGACTTCAGGCGCTGCCAGGTCTTGTGAATCCAATTCGGTCGTAGTTTTTCCACCACATGCAGAAAGAAGCAAAGCGGTCAGAATGAAAATATGCAAGGTCAGTTTCTTCATTTTTCTCCCAATTTATGAATTGTGCTGCACTTCATTTCGAATCCAGGGATGATTGATGATTCCTTTTGCAAGATTAATATCAAGATTTAATAATTCTTATCTTTCCCGACAAGAACATTTGTTTTTCAATACAAAAAGCAAAAATCTCCCACGGGGTTCAATTGTTCAAATCGAAAGTAAGTCTACATTCCTTATATTTCAGCCCCCTATCTGCACAGTTACAGTTTGTTAATGTAGATCGGGGTTTACAGAAAGGCGGTATCCAATTCCGGGTACCGTAAGGATCAGTTTTGGATGAGCGGGATCATATTCCAATTTTTCCCGCAGCCTGCGAATATATACGGTGATGGTCTGGCTGTCATTCATCTCTTCCGTATCATAATCACGAATGCTGCTGATCAATTGTGACCGGCTGAATACCTGACCTGGATGTTTTGCCATATGAACAAATAGACGATACTCAGTGGGGGTGAGATTGATCACTGTCTGGTCACGGGATACTGTTGCTTTTAGAACATCAATGATCAAATCACCCACAAAGATTAATTTGGATTCCGTCGAGGAAAACTCACCATACGCGCGGCGCAATAAGGCGCGGATGCGCGCATTCAGTTCTTTGGGATTATAGGGCTTGGTCATATAATCGTCCGCACCGATCTCCAGCGCTAATACCTTGTCAATCGGTTCATCCCGCACCGTAAGCACTAGAATGGGCTGATACAGACCTGCTTTCCGCATTTGCCTGCAGAAGTCAAATCCCAACCCATCCGGTAAGCGGATATCTAAAATGATCAAATGCGGTTGGGTCTGCTGCGCTGCTTCAAAACCCTTTGTCCCCGAATCACAGATCTGAACGGAATAACCCTCTTTCACCAATCCACCATGCAGACTGCGCGCAACTGCCAGATCATCTTCAATAACCAGAATGCGGATGTTTTGAATTTGAAGTTCCATTCTATGAATTTTAATATGAAATTGGCATGTATTCTAAACACGATTTCTGTTTCTTTGAATTATGAAATCGGATACATTTTATTAACTATCCCGCCAATGGAGTTCTGATGCAAATGCACGGGTATTCGTAGAAAGATTTTCTCCAATGACTTTGTAAGTGTGATTGTCACCAGGGACATCCTCAACTAATAATGCCACCTCTTCGCCTGGCCGTACTTCATGATCATAATTAATTTGGATCCAATCCAGTGTGTTGTGTTGATACATGTCCAGTGGAAATGCATCGCAGATCCATTCCACATAGCGACTGTTATTAACATGTCCCAGCATATCTACAGCAGAATAACCGGCACGAACACGCAGTCGTTCTTCCACGAATTTTTCGAATCCCAATTTATCCAGCGATTCATCCAATCCAAATCTTTCAGGTAAACTTGGTAAAGCAAAATCCAATGAATGCGGTGATACCATGTGGCGGCTGGTTGCATTGATCACCAACCAGGCAGAAGTGGCTACCGCAAGCTGCTGCTGATTCCGGTCGAGTATTTCAAAATCACGGATATAGAATAATTTCTGCTGGATTGTTTTCGGCCAGGTATGGATAATGATCTCTTCTTCTGCGTGGGGGAATGTGAAAAATTTAATTTTCATGCGCGAATGCACCCAAAATAAATTTTGAGCCAGCATGGCATTGAACCCAACACCCAATCGATCAGCATGAATGGTGGCAGCCTCAGTTAAATGTTGGAAAATAGCTGAAGGTTTCCACCGACCCCGAAAATCACATTCAAAACTACTTACTCGCTCTCGGCGTTCATAAATGATTTCATCCCCATGCATAATTTTGCCCTTATTCTGATTTTTTTAAACAGTCCTTATTCTACTGCATCTATCATGAAAAATAAAATTCATGACACTGGAATACAAAAAGCATCCCGGGGGATGCTTTTTGTATTCCCTGTGAAAATAGTAGAAGTGAACCCTAAACTATACTCGCGTGCGGATATTTTTCATCTAATTTTGCTAACGCATACGAACAAGCCGCGCCAAAGGCAAACAGCAAAGCACAAACCGCAATCGTCCAGCCGCTGACGCCACCGGGTATGATGGCCAGGGTTGAACCCACCACAATACCAAGGATCAGGTGGTACATAAACGTGTAGGATTTTTTAAATAACCATGAAACGAGTTTGGCAAACGTGAGGACACAGACAACCCCTCCGATTGCCAGCGGGATAATTACACCAAAATCAAGATGGTGAATTCCACTTGCCATTGGTTGATAAAGTCCCAGATAAATCAAAAAATTTGAGGGACTCATCCCTGGCACAACCACCCCCAAACCAATTAGAGCGCCGCTCAACAACCAATTAATAAAAGTAGGGGCTAAAGTTACATTTTTGATTGTTTCCATCCAACGCAAAAAAATAAATGTACCCACCGCAATGATTATCAAAACCAACCAATGCTGTATCTTTCTTCCTTTTTTACCAGAGGTTTTAAATAAGGAGGGAAAGGTACCAGAAATAAAACCGATGAAAAGCCAGGTAAACTGCGCTGCATAATTCGTGAATGCAAAATCAACCACCGCAGAAAATGCCAAAATCCCTAAAACAACACCGATTCCTACTGGAATGAAAAAGAGCAGGTTCTTGAGGAATTTTTCCTTTAAGTTACCCAAAAATCGCATCAACGGTTCGTACAATCCAAATACCACTGCGAGAACGCCACCCGACAGGCCGGGAACGATTGCTCCGATACCTACAATCATTCCCTTTATAAGTCGAATAAACCAATCAAGAATTGAAGCCTTATTCGTGGAAGCCTTGTTCATTGTTGTCATTATTTTTTTCTCCTTGTGTAAATCCTCGTTTCAACAGCTACGAGTGGAAAAATATCTAACCGAAACGTATAAAAGAAATAACCTGGTTTTTGTCAATATCCAGAGATATAACCATTCAGATTGAATAAATAAACGTTTTGACATTTTTTGTCAGGAGAGTTGCCTAAAGACACGATAAACAACTCTCATTTTCAACCTGTGCAAAATTAACTCAAACGAATTATTCTTAACAATCTATTCTTTATATGATCTTCAACCCGGTTTTTCTTCGCAATTAAACAATCACTGCTGTGAGCCCTAACCGTTCGATTCCTTCAAGATCCTTCTAACTATCTTGATTATATTTTAATGCCAAACCGCCCGGATTTGTTTTGAGGAATCTGGATGATTTGCCTGGTACATATTTCCTCCTAAAAGTGAACATTACTTCTTGTATGTGATCAATTTCTCGATTTCTAGCCAGAATGTACCGATGGAGGTGGTTCCAAGGATCATGCCCCATTGCGAGCCTGTCAGTGTGGTGATTTTCATCAGTTGCTGAGCACCCGGGATGAGCGAAATTACCAAGAGGAAAATAGCGACACTGGCAGCCCAAATTAGCATCACCCGATTACTGCCAAAACCAATCTGCAGGATGGGCTGGCGCTCTGAGCGCATGTTGAAAGCCAGAAGCACATGCCCGATCAGCCAGGCAAAAAATGCCACCGTTTGAGCTGCCATTTGATTGGTTGTTCCATACCATGTAAGCAGATAGACCACCGAAACAGCTGCGAAAAGACCTAAGGCTGATGTACCAATGCTGCTGACCATCGCCCTATCCATGAACTTTGCCTGCGGGTTTCGTGGTTTTTGATCCAGTAAATCCGTTTCTGCGGGCTCCGCCACAAAGGCAACCGCAGCCATCAAGTCCATAAAAAGCTCCATCAGGATGATCTGCACCGGAGCAAAAGGAACCGGGATAAGTAATAATGTTGGAAGTAGTGTAATCAGCACTAATGCCAGTTTGCATGCCAGATAATAACGCACACCCTTCTTGAGATTCTCAAAGATCAGGCGTCCTTCTTCGACTGCATTAACGATGGTGGTGAAATTATCATCCGCCAGCACTAAATTGCAAGCTTCACGGGCTACGTCTGTACCAGTCTCCCCCATCGCCACGCCGATATCCGCCGCTGCCAGCGCTGGTGCATCATTGATCCCATCTCCGGTGACTGCCACCCTCTCCCCCAGAGCTTGAAGAGCTTGAACAATGCGCAGTTTGTGCTCGGGTGTGGTCCTAGCATAGATCGGTACACACTTTACGAGTTCTTTCAACTCAACATCGGTGAGTTTATCAAGCTCAGGTCCCGTCATGACTCTATTATTTCCATTGAGACCAACCTGCCGTCCGATAGCTTTTGCTGTTAATGGGTGATCTCCGGTAATCATGATCACTCGGATGCCCGCTCGCTGGCAGGTTGAGACCGCAGCACCAACCTCGGGACGTGGCTGATCAGCCATTCCGACCAAACCGACGAAAGTCAGATTCGATTCGACCTCATCCTGCGCCAAATTGGCTTCCGGCAATGGATGCTCTGCCAGTGCAATGACCCGCATACCCTCCGCGGCCATTTGGGCAACACGCCGCAGGATGTTCTTGCGGGTTTCATCGGTCATCGGCGTGACCGTATATTCATCCATGCTGAATTTGCATTGTGATACGATCGATTCCGGCGCTCCCTTTAGTACAGCCAACAGTTGCCCGTTCGTTTGGCATACTACAGACATACGCTTGCGTAAATTATCAAATGTGAATTCGTTAATGATCGGATGGGCTTTTTGTACGGTTTTCCCGTCCAGGCCGGCTTTTTTAGCTGCCCGCATCAATGCCACGTCCACCGGATCGCCAACAAAATCGGGTCCATTTTGAACGGCATCGTTACACAGAACGCTAATTTCCAGCAACCGTTGTGTTTGTGCTTCCGGTTCGATACTGATTACTTCCATGCGGTTCTCAGTCAGCGTTCCGGTTTTATCGGTAGCGATCACCGTCACAGAGCCCAATGATTCCACAGCATTCAGACGCTTAGTAATCGCATGTTTCTTTGAAAGCCTGAAAGCTCCCAAAGCCAGTACCATTGTGATGATGATCGGCAGTTCTTCGGGAATAGTGGCGAAGGCCAGGGATAATCCGGTGAGCAGCATTTGTTTGACCGGTTGGTGGGCAATGAAAACCCCTACTAAAGGAACCAGTGCGCTGAATCCCAGCGCAAACCAGACCAAGCCATTGCTCAACTCGCTCATCATCTGCTGCAAGGGAGTGTGCGGTTCCTTGACCTGTCGAGCCATCCCGGCAATGCGTCCGATCTCCGTGTTCATGCCGGTTGAGACCACCAGAGCTGTTCCTTTGCCGCGAGTGACCAGCGTGGAGGAATAGACCATATTATGGCGATCAGCCAGGGGCAAAGCCGGGTCTTGAATCGTATCCGCCATTTTTTCCACCGGCAGTGATTCCCCGGTCAATGCAGATTCGTCAACGGAAAGTCCAAATGCTTCCACCAGTCGTGCATCCGCCGGCACACGGTGCCCAACCTGAAGCAGAACCAGATCACCCGGAACGATTTGCTCCACGGGGATCTCAAGAAATCGTCCATCGCGTCGAACGGATGTGGTTGGTTCTGCCAGGCTGCGCAAGGAAGCAATGGCTTTTTTGGAACGCATTTCATTAACCACTTCGACCGTGTTCAGGGTCAGAATGATCACAAAGATCGTGACGGCATCTGTGATTTCACCCCAAAGGGCATACAGCACTCCCGTAACCAGCAACATCAGAACCATCGGTTCTCGTAATTCTTCGAGGAATTCTTTCCAGAATGATTCCTTCTTTTCTGCCAAGAGCGTATTCGAACCCATCTGAGCATAGCGTTCTTTCGCTTCCGCCTGGGTTAATCCTTCTGATGGGCTGCTTTTTAGTTCAGCAGATAACTTTTCGACTGCAACCGAATGGAGGTTCCGATTCGAAATCATGGTTATTCCTTATACAAAAAAGGCACTGTGTTTATTCCGATTATATTTTTTTAACCGGGGACTTCACCGGTTTTGGGCATCCAAAACACCATTAATAACGCAGCAAGCAAAGCCAGCGCTCCACCAAAAAAGAACGGAGCAGAAGGTCCGAATCCACCCCATGCGCCGACACCCTGCCAAAGAATACCCGCGATCAAGGAGGAAGGAAATGCCAGAAGACCTATTACGGCATGATAGGTCCCATAAGCGGTTCCGCGTAAATTCTCCGGAACCAAATCAGCGACCATTGCATTGGCAGTTCCAAAAGCCATACCAAAATACAATCCATAGACGACATACAACAGCCACACCTGCCATGCATCTTTTGCCAGGGCAAAGCCCAGATAAACCAGCGCATACAACAACCAACCGCCGATGATCAATCGCCGCCTTCCAATCCTATCGGATAGGGATCCTGCCGGGGTCGCAACCAATGTGATAACAAGATTGTAGATGGCAAGCATGACCAAAATGCCTGTTACAGAAATTCCCAGATTCTGGGCTCTTAGAACCAGAAATCCATCGGAGGAGTTCCCCAGTGTAAAGATACTCACAATGACCAGGAATATATTGAAAGGTTTCCCCATACTGCGCAGCGAGAATTGGGGTGCAGTGCGCTGGCCGGTTACCTCAACATCCTTCGCCCCGATGATCAAAGAGAAAACTGCCAGAAACGCCGGAATCAAACTTAATAAAACGATCGTTTGAAAGGTGGATTTGGTAAGATCGAGCGTATTCGCTTGCGTTAACCAAACGACAACAGCAGCAATAATTAACCCTAACATCGCTCCGGCTTTATCCATCGCCCGATTGAACCCAAAAGCCAGCCCGCGCGTCTCTTTTGTGGTTGAATCGGCTACCAATGCATCCCGCGGTGCTGTGCGGATCCCCTTGCCAATGCGGTCAGCCCACCGTACGCCTGCGATCAATCCCCAGCTGCTGGCAAGATAGAAAAAAGGTTTTGAAATTGCCGAAAGCCCGTAGCCGGCAACAGCCAGCCATTTGCGACTGCGCAGCTTATCAGAAAGCCATCCGGAGAACATTTTTAGAATGCTGGCGGTGGCTTCGGCGACCCCCTCGATTAAACCGATAATGCTTGTCTGCACTCCCAAAACATTTGCCAGGAATAACGGCAGGATGTTGATCACCATCTCACTGGAAATATCCATAAAAAAGCTGGTGAAACCCACTGCCCAAACATTGCGGGGCAGTTGTTTGATGCTGGCTCGTTCTTTTATGTTTTCTTTATCTTCCGTCATTTATTGTTTCCTTTTCTTTTTATAAAATACTTTTACTTCAGATTATTTTTTTATTGTTTCCATTTATTTCGCTCTTCCGATCATCCACAGCACCCGGATCAAATCTCAGTTTGTGGGAATGATCTTGATCTTCATGCGCAAACACATCCGCTGCAAAGCTTTGTAATGCATCCCGGCATTTCTCCAGCCATGCTGCCGCTTCCTGTGCGTGCTCTCCCCTTAGAAAATCACGCTGGCTCACCTTTTCAAACCAAATTTCCAATTTATTGAGATCCTGCTCGTTTTCTTCATATTCCGCAAAACTGAAATTTTCCCGCTGGGTTTCTTTTTCAAGTTCAGCCAGAAAATCAGCGCACTGTTCTTTAAATTCCACATATTCTTCCGCACGATCTTGTAAAAAGCGGTTCGTGATCTCATTTTCCGTTTCATCATCAAAGGAATTTGCCAGAAATGTTTTGCTTGTTCCTCCTTGGTTCGCAACGTAGCTTTTTATTTCCTGGATGAATTTTTCAGCCGATTCTGTATAAGGGAGCAGCCATAAACCATTATCCAATCCCAACGAACCTGCAGATCGCATACGCCGCCAAACAGTGACGCGTGGGCTGGAAGGTGTGGCGGGGAGCTGAACGCAGAATAGCAACCATTTATATTCCATTAAATCCTCCAGATGTAACACTTGTTGCATTATATCGCATTTCTACTGAATTGCAACAGGTGTTACAAATGTTTTAATGCAATTTTTATTTTTCTTGAGGATGAATGGGGAGTAAGAAAAGGAACTTCCAGGAATTTTCAAATAAAAAAAACGCCAAGATGGCGCTTTGTAAGGTAACGGGGGTTGGATCCGAACCAACGACCTCCAATATCATGAGCAATTTTCTCGACTTCGGAACGTTTTACCCTCAGGCTTCGCATTTTTGCCTGGCCTGAGGGACGCTCGTCTGACGAAGCCGGACGATCTTTGGTTACGAGTTATGTGTCGTATGATTAGCGACTTTTTATGACAATGTCAAGAAGCAGTAAATTCGTGTCAACGCAAATTGAAAAGTGAACTGGATCTGTGATACATGGAGAACAAAAAGGAATCTATCATGACACAAATCCACAAGAAATTCACAGCCGAACAAGTAAAAGTATTACTGATCTCCTATGCAGAAGGGCATCTAAATCGAGAAGAAATCGAAAAAACATTGGGTATTGGGAAGACCCGCTTCTTTGCCTTGCTAAAACAAGTTCGAGAAAGGCCGGAATTTTTTTCATTAATTACCAGCATAAAACAAAGGACGGATAGGCTCAGATGTCGAAAAAAAGATCAGAGCAGAATTGTTAGGCGACAAAGAGCTGGTAGATAACAAAGAATTACCTATTACTGGTTACAACTATGCTGCTCTGAATGATCGTTTGAAGAAAGAGGGGGTAAAAGTATCAACGCCAACCATTATTAATCGAGCGATCAAATTGGGCTGTTGCCAGGTCAGCAAAAAGAAAAAACAAAGCCTATAGTTTATGTAGTTCCGCTTGAAGCGCCGTCCGGCGTGAATAAGTGCTCTTCAGATCATCCAGATAGGCTAGCCATTCGTCTTTCCTGCCGGATGAAAGATATGCTTTTTTCATCTTAGCCAGCCATCTTGCTGCAATCGCATAGTATTTACTTTGGGTTCTGGCAATTAACCCCTCTGCCTGTTTTCGGCTGACCTGGATAACCCAATCAGGGCGAAAGGGCAAAACCACATCTGCCACCTTTTCGATCAAGTCATATTGCCAATCCCTGACACTATCGGCAGTAGCAATTGCCGCATCCCATTCCTCTTCAGAAAGATAAACATCCACTAGTACCCCCGCATAAGTCGGGGATTGTATCACCTGCATGAGAACTGGCTTCAAATAAGACCAATCCTGGCCAGATAATTTCTTGAGTGTGCTGTACAACTCTAGAGAAGGCAGGCTGGCGAAGGCTGCCTGATAAGCCTGTATGGCCTGCTCAATCTGTCCCTGGGTTTCTTCAATCGGTCCCAGCCATTTTCCCAGATCGTATTTGCCGCCTCCAAGGGTAAGCCCTTTCTCTGCCAGTCGCAGAGCATCTGGCAAACGGCCAACATCACGCAGCGCTCGGGCAACCACAAGGACATCATCGGCTTGAGTCAAAGTTTTCCACGCAATCTCTACCGCTTTTTCAAATTCTCCTACTTCAATCTGTTTGAGAATATAACACCGGTACTCTCCGGTCTCTAGGCACAGCTTGAGGAATTCTTCGACCCGATTCTGTCGTTCCAGAATATTTAACTTCGCTTCGATCAAGACCGTAACATCAAATTCATAATCTTCCAATTCATCCAACATTTCATCTGACCAGCCACGATTCAAGGCAGCCAGGATCACATCCAGGTCATCGATTCCATAAGCGCTTAATTCTTCAATCACCGGCTTCAACTCGTTAAACAGGCTGCGGCGCTCGGTTTTACTGAGATCTGCGCTCAGAATGGTTTCAACGAGGGACGGAGCTAATTCGCTGAAAAAGCCACCCAGCTCGCCATCGGAATCGTCGAACTGGTCAAAACTCCCCCCAACTTCTGTTAGAAGGGTGGACAGAATTACCAGCGCTCCCTGCGCATCGCCAGCCTCGAGTAACTCATACGCTGAGTCACGAATTTGATCCAGTTGGTCGACCATCCCGCCCATCATCCAGTAAGCTTCTGACATGCGGTACCCGCGCAAACTGTGCAGGATACTCTGAATTCTTTTCTTGTATTCTGTCTTTGATACTGTTGTTTTACGCTTACTTCGCGATTGGTCAGGTTGGGATTTGGCTGACGCGGCTGGAATGGCAGTTTGCAGCCAGGAATACAAATCCGGGTTTTTATCCACCACTTTAGCGATGAGACGCACCAGAGCATCTTTATCCAACTGGCCCAACAGCTCTTCGACGTTCTTTTGCTCGACAAAAGCATCTGGGGCATGGATATAGGTGAGTAACAAAGCAATGATGTGCTTGCAGTAACCACCCCAGTCATAGGGACAGGTGCAGGAAACCTCCTGAATACCACCTTCATCCAATTGAACGCTAATCCGGTAGAACGGTGAACTGCTACCTTCACATTTTCCGCCGAGGTGGTCACCCTGCCGGAAAGTGTCAAAGACGGCATCCGATAGATATAACTCATGCCCGCGAGCAAAACTTTCGGAGGAGGATAAGGATTTAAGGGTATTTTCCGTGATTTTCTTGGTCATACTGATATTCCATATTTGATTTTACACCTGCTCAGTTGGCCAACCCAAATTGATGATTGGTTAATCCTTTTCCCAGGTAAACTCCAGCCAATGGATTGTGGGTCACCAAAATTTTTGATTAAATTACAAGAATTGCACTCTCGAAAAATTCATTTTCAAGATTTTCGACCCATGCCACCGTCTGCGTCCATGCTGACGTGCCGCAGACGTTGACGCAGACCCTACCGCTGATGTTGATTGAACAGGACGGTTTCTGGAGTGTTCTTCCTGACAGGGAGGTGGAAAATATCCTATAAAGAAAAAAGACCGGCAAATGGCCTTTGAAGTGGTTTTTCCAATTAGACCTTAGGATATCTTGAGATCAAATTAGCCATTTTGCAGGTGCTTATTGGCTTATTTTTTGACACAAACAAATTGCCTGCCTTTTTTGTGCAGGAAAAATCATCCAAGCTGAGGGGAACGGTATGGCACATCGTTCTCCCCACACCGTTCCCCTAGAGTTGCTTAAGAGAGAACGGTGTAACAATGTGCAAAAAATCGTTCAAAAACGGAGGAATTTACCTGAGTGTAACCCGATAATTTCACTCAATCGCCAGGGGCGATACTCCCGCACTTCAACGCTCATGTTGATATGGTTGGGTCCAAGGGTGGAGCCCTCAGACGGCGATGGAACGTTGTGAATATGACCATGAAGATTGATCCAGCCATCCTCCAGCGAAACAATCGGACGATGCGAAAAAATCAGCTTGACCTGGCCCCCCATCTCGCTTTGTAATGATTCATTCATCAGGGTTACACCATGGGCTTCGCAGTAGGTTTTGCTCAGCCGGTCGTGGTTACCTCGAATCAAAAACAATTTACCATTTAGCATTCCTGTTAACAGCTCAAAGTTACTTTTCTTCCCCAGCGCAAAGTCGCCCAAGTGAAGGACGGTATCTCCCGGGGAGATTAAGTCATTCCAGTTTTTGATGATCAGCTCTTGCCAGTTTTCGGGGCGATTGCAGTATCTTCCGATATTCTCATGGAAGAAATGAGTGTCTGAAATGATCCAGGTTTTGGGGGTAACATCAAGTACGTTGCCGGGAGCCATCCTTCAAATCTGAGTATATGAACACCATTATAAACTTCAACGTATTGTGAGTAAAAGGGGACGAAGCAAAAAAGGAAATTCAAAATCTGGATTCGATTTCTCTTCTCACAAGTGAGAATAAGCTATTTATTATTATCAACATGAGCGTTAATGGATAATAAGCATAACTGTATTGTAGGAAGGCTTACAAACTCGATCCATTGCCCCCTTGGATAACCCTGTTGGAACTTGTACAATACCCTTAGCAATTATTTTATCCGGTCGCTAATATCCTTGGTTTTTCTGTAAATCGTTGGAGCGGCTGCGCAGTGGGTTTTCCTACTGTGTCGGTCGTTTTTTATTTATCTGTGCAGCGACTCATTGATGACATGATTATTGGAGCATCCGATGCCAGATCCAATTCCACCCAGCGATATGGATGCCGAACGCGCCCTTGTATCAAAAAGATTTTGATAAGATATTTCCTATCCCAGAATTAACCCCTACACAGATGAAAATGGATTATATTGAGTGGCCATTCCCGAAAATGACAAAAGAACAGATCAAACAAAATTTAAAGACTATAAAACTTATTTAAAAATAGAAA
>LDZU01000089.1_pt1 | contig 17357 bp, 11 predicted proteins | sample 615531 | NCBI WGS metagenome assembly LDZU01 (sample SAMN03408293, study PRJNA278302) | terrestrial metagenome | isolation source: oil reservoir sample SB2 | place: USA: Alaska, North Slope, Schrader Bluff formation | collected 2011-09 | reverse complement strand
AGTTGTTTCACTTCCAGCAAGAGCGGATTACCCGTGATAGGGGTCGCGCTGGGTAATGGAAGCATGGTAGGCGCTACCGTTCGCGTTGGTGCAGTCATATCTTGGGGAGGAGCTGCTGGGGGTTGCCAATGAATTTGCCAGGTGCCTTTTGCCTGGTAGTAAACACCCATTAACTGAATTTCAAGTGGTTGTTCGGGCATTCCCGAAAAGGTGAGTCCAGCCGTTATATTTCCGTTATGCACTGGGATTCCACCCGTAGAGCCGGTCACCAGTGGATCAGTGGAATAGAACCTCGCGCCACTTACGGATGGACCTGGCTCAATCTCAAACACCAGACCTGGTTCATCTGTCAGGGTAGCGCTGATAACCTTCAAGTCAAAACTGCCGGCAGAGAGCGCGTGATTCAATTTCCATAGTTGCCCTATTTCAGGATTTTCTCCCGCATCAAAAGTAAAACTGGGGCTATCTTCCGAAAAATCCGTGAACAAAGACAAGGAGTCTGAAGGAGGAAAGGTTGCCAGGGTTAGCACCAATTTTTCTGTACCATCAAACGGAATAGTTTTGTAGATATGCGTATCTTCACTATGCATTGTAGTGGGCGTAATATCCGTTAGTGGATACAAACTACCCTTTTCATCACTCAAGGTTACATTCCAGGGACCTATTACCCATGTGTGCGGTTGGTCATAGTGTAGAGATACCTGGAAAATTGTCTTTTCGCTGTTCACGGCAACATTGTCCAACACCAACTGCACACCCTGATGGCTTTCACTCTTCTGCAGGATACTCGCTTCTGCCGGAACAGGAACAACTTCCCCTTCTTCAACCGGTTCGAGCTCTAAAGATATGGCAAAATCCTGCCCATACAAATCCTCAATCAGAAGTGTTACTTCTTGCGGTTGATTTACCAGTGGAGGGAAGCTATAGCTCAATTCCACTTCATTTTCTATAATTCCAGAACTACCGCTAGTCCGGAACTCCACTGGTTCATGATCCGGTTGCTGAACAAACGCCTTTGAAAAATCCTCCCATTCAGACAAGCCATCGCCTTCAACCGTCAGCTCTACCCAGAATTGGTCTTCGCCACTGACCGCTTGATCTACGTGCAGTGTGATCCCGCCAGCGCTGCTTTCTACTGGTTCAGCCAGTACATATACAATCTCGCCTTCTGACGTGAACCCAAAACCCGGGATGAAACCGGTCAATCGTCCCAGAGCATACACGATTCCCGTTATAGCCGCGAGCGAAAGGATGGCAAAGAAAAATGCCAGAATAGGTTGTGCGCGTAATTTTTGTATCATAGCTCTCCTTTTATCTGCAAATGAGAAACGAAATTTCCGTTTCTGTGAAACCAGTTCACGTTGGCGCTGTCGCAATCGTTCTTCCAGGTGAGCGGCAAAAACAGGTTCTGGCTCTTGTGAGACATAAAATTGACTCATGGCAGATTCCAAATTGGGTTGTAAGAGTTGATTCATTTCATTCACCATCATCTTCCCAATAGTTATGAAGAAACTGAGCTACTGAGTAAGGATACGTCACGGCATAACGATCTGTTCCAAAAGCTGACGCACTTCATCCGGCAGAACATCAACCTTTTCAAGGGATACAAACCGGGTTGTTCCTTTAGTCAATGAAGTTCCATCTTCATACTCCATTTGGCTTTGGACCTGGAGCACTTTTCCATTCACAGGATCTACACAAGCCGAATAAATCACTGCGCGAACTGAAGCCGCTTCTCCATAGAATAGTTGAGGAGGATCATAAGGATGGGTTGCCTGGTACAATTGACAGGAAATTCCATCGACCACACTGCTTTCCTTGCGAAGCATTCCTCCTTCCATCACATAAGAGTTCATTGTGGAGAGGAGGTTCAAATCATAAGATGGCTTTGCTAGATAAATATCTTCGCCGATTGACCCCCGCCCTTCAGGGATGCTAAAGTGGTAAATTCCATTATCGATATCGGCTGACAAGAATTTTCCATCCGGTGTCTTTCGGATATAAACCGTCGTCCGAACATATCCTTTTTCGTCCAGGTGATACCAGGCTTCAACACGTGTATGGAGCGGTTGTTCCGGCAGGTCGCCCGTATCCAGTACGTTAGTAGATTCGGGTAAGTCTATTTCCATCACCTGATGTACCCACCCGGGTCCCCGTGGATTATCTGCTTCAGCATGTTTTAGCAGCGCTTGTAAATCAGAAAGGAGTGGATTATCAGAGGCAATGGTTGGGGTGGCGGCAGGCATGCGGGTGGGAGCTGGAGTAACAGTTAAATCTGCCAGGAAGTTTACTGGCTCGGGCTGCCACGTGATTTCCCATGGACCGTTAACTTTATAGAGGACTTCTGAGACCTGAAAGGTGATCGGTTGGACGGGAAGTACAGGCAGAGTGATGCGGCTGACCAGCATTCCGTTCCCTTTATCATATCCGCTCTCAGTTGAGAAAGAGTCAGCATTTGAAGAGAGACCAACACCAACTACCCCATCAGGCGCTTCGATATCGAATTCAAATGTGATGGATCCATCCAAATCTTTTTTCAATCGAGCCTTCGTGAAAAATAGATCAAATCCACCTACATTAATCTTTTCATCCAGCAGCCATTCCTGACCTGGTTTTGCATCTTTTCCTGGATCAAATGGCAGATTGGTCGGTCCCATAGCTGTCATGGTGATCCAGTCGAGTTGGAAAGTCAATAGCTCGCTTGTATTTAAAGGTACGGTCACCAAGGAGCTTAAGGTGGAAAAATTAGGATTGTCGCTGGAATAATTTCCGGGTTCCGGTCCACCTGAGAGGATGTAGTATCTGCCCTGGTCATCTTGCAACGTGATGGGCGCAGTGTGATGAACGATATTGTTTTGCCCTTCCCATTCTAGCCCGAATTGGAAAGCGGTTTGCGCAGGACCCTGACTGGCTTTGAGTAGTCGCAAGGTGATACCTTCGATCGATTGGCTATGAAGATCTGGTTCTTGTAACTCGCTGGGAGCACTAGATTCAGAGGATGAAACGGGCGTCAGGTGGATGGGAATCTGCCAATCCTCGGGTAGTTCGCCAGGAGACGCGTTTTGGAGCCGGTGAATCTCTAATGTAAAATCATAGAGCCCTTCCGGCAAGGGTGAAAATATGATCCGGCATGCTACCCATGATGTCACCGAGTCGCCCGCACCTTCGCAATTTCCTCCACCCATGAAATTTAAATATGTACCATCTGGGAGGCGCACCTGCTCAGGGATCGGCTCTTCAATCTGCTCACCAGATACTGCTTGAGATCGTTCTGGGCTAAAAATATCTGGGGGTAATCCAGTAATTTTATAGGCAATCACAAGCCGGTTCACTTCTGCTACTGCTTGTTCTACGGTGATCGTAATCCCGTCACGATTCTGGGTTGTAACAGGAACCGGGGTATCGGAAGGATTTACATCATTTGTGGGTTCAACTGTTGGTGTATGCATAATCTGACGCTTGGCAACAACCGGAGTTTCTAGGACAGATTGAACATCTTTTACAAATCCGATCTCAGGTACAAAGCCAACCGAGCGGGTGACTGCATAGACAATACCGGTCAGAAAAAGTAAAGTCAATATAACTGTGGTCATCGTCATAATCGGTCTTGTCCGCATTCTCTGCACCAATGACCGCTTCATATCTAAAAAAGAATGATGGGATTTCTGACTTGACGGCACCAATTCGCTATGGCGCTGGCACAATTGTGCTTTCAGATGGGCAGCAAAAGCAGGTTCAGGTTCCTCCATAGCATAGAATTGCCTCATCGCAACCTCCAAGTTGGACGGTAAGTTTTTTTTCATTTCAGTTACCATCATCATCTGCCCAATGGTCACGAAGAAAATCGAGGGTTCGATATACAGCCATCTTGACAGCAGCCTCGCTGCGCCCTTCCAGTATTCCTATTTCTGCAAAACTCAAGCTCGCCGAGAAGCGCAATCGTAATAATTCCTGCTGCTGCTCGTCAAGTTGTGCCAACAGATGAGCAAGTCGCTGTACATCTTCGCCCTTTTCGATGGCAGTCAGCAGCTCCGGTTCTGGAGATGGCGGATCCTCAAGTGGTTCGGAGGGATGTTGCCGATAGAAATCCACCAAACGGCGTCGGGCGATGGTGAAGAGCCAGGCAGCAAAGCACCCTCCTTTTTTATAACGATGCGCAATCAAACCATCGAGAGCCTCCATAAAAACCTGGGATGTGAGATCTTCTGCATCGTGAATGTTGTTTAACCTGCGCAGCAAGTAGCGATAGAGCGGTGTGAGATAATGCCGATAGAGTGCAGCAAAGGCATCAGGGTCATGTCGGGCTTTCTCCACCAAGGTATCTTCGTCTTGAATGTTTTCTTCGTTTCTCACCAGAGATTCGTTTCCCTTTAACAATTTATATGGCAGATGATCAATTGCTTATCCTTATATATATATATATATCGTGAATACGTCAAAAAAGTAACAAAAAACGGTTGTAATCAAAACAAATTCTATGGAAATTACATCTGCTATTTACGGATTTACCCAAGTTTGGATCGTTCCATCCAGATTAATCAGAGGAATCACCTGACAGGTTTCAAGATTCAACAATCCTGTGGTGGATGTTGGGATATAGAGATCGGTATTTAACACATCAAAAACCAGCCATTTTCCATCTGGACTCCAACTCACATTGCCAACCATCCAATAATCCAATTGAACAGCCAAATTCTTTTCGGTTCCATCAGGATGAGATAAATATATGCCACCTGCCATGCGCCCGGGAACCCGATCAAGATAGGCAATCCACTGACCATCTGGTGAAAAAGCTGGTGATGGTGCATCGAAATCAACAGAGAATAAATCCGTGATATCTCCGGTTGCGATATTTATCAGGCGTACTTTCGTGGCTCCTCTTTCATCCTTTGCCCCATATAGAATTTGGCTGCTATCAGGTGACCAGCCAGCCAGTTGAGCTGACTCAGCAGCAAGGGTTAGCGGCATCACATCCGTGCCATCGGCATTCATTATAAAAATCTGCTGATTTTCTGTTGAACGCATGAACGCAATTTGCTTGCCATCTGGAGACCAGATTGGATTTGAATCCCTTGAGCTGTTCGTGATAGCCGTTTTTCGTCCACTATCGACATCCATGATAAGGATATTGGAATTTTCATCGCTGTAAACGAGCTTTGAACCGTCCGGTGACAAGGATCCATATCCATACACCAGACCGTTTTCTCCGCTGCCATCCAGGTTTGCGATGAACAACGTTGGGTTGGGCGACAATGCACTCCGGCTTAAAAGGACCTTGCCCTCCAAGTCAAGGGGCAAATCCGTTGGGTTCTGGGTAGCCATCTTCCATTCATCCAACGATAAACAAGCTTGAGAAACTGCTGTCGGAATCAGATTTGAGGTGACTGTGGGTGGGGTCCAGTTGGTTTCCCAGATGCCGGATAGATCAGCATAGGTAGCACTCAACGACAAAGGAAATGACATCTGCCCGTCACTCAACACATAGGTTCGGATCAACCCAGAAGATTCATCCCGGTTGGAGCCACCACTGCTGGCACGTTGCCCATCTGTAACAGTAACAGCGCTTTGTAGCGAAAATGGCAACGACTGCAACCCTGGTTCAGCTTCTATCCCCAACTCAAAACCCTTTAACGCTCCTTGTTGCATGTATTTAATGTGAACAACCTGCGCTTGTGTACCGAGAACATCGATGCGTAGTGGGTCCATTATCTGAATAATACTTGGTTGTGGATTTAAATCATCAAAACCATAAGTCCGTGGATCAAGTTCCAACTGGACCGGTTCCGTAAACTCAACTGCCATCATGGTGGTACGCACAGTCAGAGGACTACTGAAAACTATCCCATAGAGCTTATAAATCCATTGATTGGGTTGCGGATTCTCTAATCCAATATCCTGAAAACGTGCCGGTTCCAGGGGAATTTCTTGACCAGTGGTATCATAAGCTTTCATCGCCCAGCTACCAGGGTAAGCAGCGGTTATGCGGCTATCCAAACAGGAGGTATGCCCGATGAGATAGTATCCATCATCAAGTGGAATGACCTGATCTAAGCTCATTTGGATACCAAATGGATCGCTGGGAAGTGATTGTGATTGGTCAGCATCAGTAGATTGACTCATAGACACAGTTGGAGTAGGTAGGTTGATAACTGGGGCAGCTGTCAGTTCAGCTGGAGCGGGGATAAAATGCAAATTAAGTTCCCAGTTCTCAGGAGCTTTACCCTGCAAAGTCCCTTGAATGCAAGATAAAACGAACGTAGCCTTATCCACGCTTTCAGGGATCGCAGGATAAATGTGTTCAGCTCGATATCCAGATCCCTGACCGCTTACGATCTCCAGTCTGGTGCCGTCTGGCAATATCAGACTGCCCGCGTCACTGCAACCGACCACACTTTCATCATGGGAAAGAGCTGACTGGGGAACATTCTGGATGGAATAGACGATGATGGTCTTTTCATCCGTTAGGTACGCTTCATGAACAGTCAAGGTGATATCGTCTCTGGTTTGTGTTACCGGCTCAGCTAATACGCGAATTGTAGTGCCTTCTTCCACAATTCCCACACCTGGAATATAACTCAATAGTTTCATTACTTCAGCATAGACACGCTGTGGACCTATCACCAGTGTGCTAAAAATCACCAAAGCAAGAATTGCAAGTGTGATCGTCCATGCAGGTCGTAATCGAAAACGAGAACGAGATTGATATCTTCGTGATTTTTCATCAGCCTGCTGCATTAACTGCCCGTATAGCTGGTTAACAAATTCTGTGCGAATTTCGGGCACTCCAAAAGATTGGCGAACATTCTCTTCAAACTCGGGAGTTGAAGTCCATTCATTCATTTGAAACCTCCAACTGGTTACGCAACCGCGCCAGCAACCGATAGATCGACTTTTTAACCGCATCTTCATTACGATGAAGACAATAGGCTATCTCTGGAAAACTCATCTCTGCCAAAAAACGTAAGCGCAGTAGTTCTCGCTCTTCTTCCGTCAACGATTGGATCAAATCTGACAGAGCACTAACCTGCTCTGATTGAACAACTGCCGATAAAGGATCATTTTCCACAGGAGCATCGGGAACATTATCAAGAGAAGTTGCTATATTCCGCGTACGGAAATAATCCATCGCCTTATTACGGGTGATGGAAAACAGCCAGGCCGCAAAGTGCTTTTCCTCTCGAAACCGGTCAAATGATTCAAAAGCTGCTAAAAAAGTCTGAGCGGTGATATCTTCTGCATCAGGCACATTGCCAATACGACTGTAAAGATATTTGAAAACTTGTTCAACGTACCTCTTATACAATTCGCCAAACGCTTTCGGGTTTTGTCGGGCAGCTCTAATTAATCGTATTTCATCCGAATTGCGATCCGTCTGTTGGGAGGTTGATGCAACGCTGCTTTCTGCCATGCATTTCCTTTCTGTTATTTCGTTGAGACTGTCAGACTTTATAATCTTATCTCTTTAAGTAAGTCGGAAAAACAAGATAAAAGGGACACCATTTATAGTTCTCTTTATTTCTAAACCCCCTTTATTTAGTAGAATTGAATAAGAATGATAAAACATAATGATGACAGATAATGCAATAAATATCCCCATTTTAAAAACGTATAATTAGACAGAACATAATTTTGGAGAAGAATATGAATTTACCGATTGCCTTTAACGAAACTCTAGAGTCTATCCATCACAAACAAACTTTACCATCATTTCTGTTCCAGATTTTAGATCACATTCCCATTCAAGAAAGGAACGAAACAACCTTACTGGGTTCATTGCGTGCTAAAAGCACGTTCAGTGAATGGGTCGCAGGATTACTTGTGATCAATCCGCAAGCGCTGCTACAAGATGGTACCTGCTTGGATCTTTCTGATCTGATGAATGGCGCTACCGCATCATTAAAGGATTTACAACAGATCGAGATTTCACTCGGTGATAATGAATGGGCAATAATTGAAAAGGTTGCGAATACTCCCAGCGATCAATCGATTGTGTCCTGTCTGGTATATCTGCAAATGCAGGGGATAATTATCCAGCAGGCTCGCATCGCATTAACGGGTGTGTCCCGCTCTCCCTTTGAGATGGTAACTTCTGCCCAAGACATGGTGGGTAAAGAACTCGATCAATGCCTGGTGAATGAAATTCAGGAAAATATTCGCAAAGAATTTACTCCACCTGATACTTATCTCGCTTCTTCCGCTTATCGTAAGGAAATGGCAGCAGTGTTGGTGGGAAGATGTCTGGATAAAATCATCAATGGAGGACACTAATGGAAAAAGAACTTACCCTGCATTTCAAACTGAATAATGAACCCTGGTCAGGGAATGTCGATCCCAACCAAAGCGTTCTGGATTTCTTACGATCTTTAAATCTCAACAGTGTTAAAGCGGGCTGCCGCGTGGGCGACTGTGGCATATGCACCATCTTACTGGATGGTGAACCGGTTCGTTCTTGCATGTTGAAAAATAGGGATATCGAGGATCACTCAATTTCCACACTGGAAGGCTTGACGCAGGAAGGGAAAATTCATCCTTTGCAGGAATCTTTTATTGAGACCGGAGCTATCCAGTGCGGTTTTTGTACCCCGGCTCAGATCCTGACCGCAAAAGCATTCCTGGATAAGAATCCAAACCCCAGTGATGAGGAAATTCGTACTGCTTTAAAAGATGTGTTATGCCGCTGCACCGGCTATGTGCGCATTGTGGATGGGGTTAAACGCGCTGCTGCACGGCTACGCGGTGAAAAACTGGACGCTTACGGACCCATCTATCTGGAGCTTCCTGACGATATAAATGATATTCGTATCCCCGACCCGTTCTTTCGGAAAGGAGACGATCAACATCCGCTGCCACCTCTGGTTTACACCCCCGCAGCCATGTTAAAGACCAACATTGTCAATAAAGCCGAAAAGAAAGTAGATGCGGAAAAGCTAGCCGGTGGTAAACCTGCCTTCACGGATGATTTTAGACCACAAGGGATGTTATTTGGCGCCCTGCTTACCAGCAACGTTGCTCACGCACGCATCCGCTCCATTAATACAGAGAAAGCCAAAGCCCTGCCAGGGGTACGGACTGTTCTAACGTATAAAGACCTGCCGCGTGTGAAATATGCATCCGGTGGGCAGAGTTACCCCCAACCCTTACCCTATGACCAGGTCTGCCTTGACAACAAGGTGCGCCATGTGGGTGATCGTGTTGCGGTCGTTGCTGCGGATACACAGGAAATTGCCGATAAAGCATTGCAGTTGATCGAGGTGGATTATGAAATGCTGGAAGCAGTCGTTGATCCACGGGATGCCATGCGAGAGGGCGCTCCTGTTATTCATGATGAAGATGATACCGAAGGCATTCACGATGCAAAGCATAACATTGTGCATCACATCGAAGCACAAAATGGAGATCCTGATAAAGCTTTTACGGAAGCAGAGCATGTGTTTACAGGTGATTTCCGCACCCCCAAGCAGCAGCACGCCCAATTGGAACCGCACATTTGCATCACCTATTATGACCCGGATAACCGCATGGTTGTGCTTTCCAGCACGCAGGTTCCTTTTCATGTTCGCCGCATCATCGCGCCATTGATCGATATGCCCATCAAAGATATCCGTGTGATCAAACCCCGCATCGGTGGTGGTTTCGGCGGCAAACAAGAGATATTGCTGGAAGACCTGTGTGCCTTGCTGACCAAACAAACCGGCAAACCGGTACGGCTTGAATATACCCGGCGGCAGGAGTTCACCAGCGCGCGTACCCGCCATCAGCATTTCATCCATTACAAGATTGGGGTTAAAGGCGATACGGTTACCGCTGTCGAGTTGAAGTTGATCGGTGATACCGGCGCGTACGGTTCGCATGGACTCACCGTGAGCATGGTGGGCGGTTTCAAAGGATTGACCCTTTACAACGCTCCTGATTCGCGGTTCATTTGTGATGTGGTGTACACCAATACCCCTCCCGCAGGTGCCTACCGCGGCTACGGTACCATGCAGGAACTCTTTGCACTGGAAGTCATGATGGAAGAGATCGCCGATAAACTGGGGTTGGATGTGGTGGAATTCAAACGCAAGAACTGGTTGAAGATTGGCGAACCCATGCACATGGCAAAGAAATTGGGGGAAGGTCGCGAAGGGTTTGACCAATCGCTGGCTACTTCCGGTTTGGCGCAGTGCGTGGATATCGGGTTGAAAGCCACCCAATACTATGAAAAACGTGAGCGCTATCAGAAACAGGAAGGCAAGATTAAGCGCGGTATTGGCATGTCCATTGCCATGCACGGCAGTGGTATTGCTGGCTTGGATATGGCAGCCGCCACATTGAAGATGAACGATGATGGTTCCTTCAACCTGCTGCTGGGCGCCACCGATATCGGTACCGGTTCGGATACCATACTGGCGCAAATTGCAGCCGAAGTGCTGGGCATTCAGGTTTCTGATCTTATAGTATATTCTTCAGATACCGATTTCACACCTTTTGATAAGGGTGCTTATGCCAGTTCCACAACCTATATCAGTGGCGGAGCTGTCAAGAAGACCGCACTGGCAATTAAGAAACAGATCCAGGAACATGCTGCTCTCATGTTGAAGTGGGAAAAACCTGAAGAATTGGAGTTGCGGGATAGAAAAGTGTTTGCCCCAGATGGCAGATCCATCACCTTAAAGGATGTAGCGCTGAGCAGCTTGCACCAAATGAATCAGCATCAGATCATGGCGACTGAATCGCACCTCAGCTACGTCAGCCCTCCCCCAACCGCCGCACAATTCGTGGAAGTGGCGGTAGATACGGAAACAGGTGAGATTAAGGTCGAACGCCTGTTGATGGTGGTAGATTGCGGGCGCGTGATCAATCCCCTCACCGCGGCTGGGCAAGTGGAAGGCGGTATGGCGCAAGCGTTAGGTTTCGCGCATTGCGAAGATACATACATAGATGATAAAGGTCAGGTGCTGAATGCCCAATTCAAGACCTATCATACTTATTTAGCGGATGAAATGCCGCCTAGCGATGTGATTTTTGTGCAAACCGATGAACCGAGCGGACCCTTTGGAGCGAAATCAGTCGCTGAGATATCCATTGACGGTGTGGCACCTGCTCTGGTCAATGCCGTTCATAATGCCGCCGGCATCTGGCTACACCACCTCCCGTTGACACCGGAAAAAGTATGGAAAGAACTGCATCCATAAAAACACGTGAAGAAAAATAACAAACTATACGAAATAGCAATACTCTTTCTTAAATTGGGGACCATCGGATTTGGTGGTCCCCCTGCCAATATCGCCCTGATGGAACAGGAGACCGTGCATAAGCGCAAATGGGTGGAGCAGGATTATTTTTTGGATATGCTGGCTGCCACCAACCTGATTCCCGGACCGAATGCTGCTGAAATGGCACTGCATTTAGGGTATGCCCGCGCTGGATGGACGGGGATGGTTACTGCCGGCGTTTTTTATATTTTCCCATCATTCCTGTTGAGTCTGGTGATGGGAGTACTGTATGCCAGGTATGGCAGCATCCCCCAGGTCGAAGCCATCTTTTATGCTATCAATCCCCTGCTGATCAGCATCATCATCACCTCCGCCTACCGTCTGGGAAGGGGAGTTATCAGAAATTGGAAATCAGGATTGGTCTTTCTAGCCTGTCTCATCGCTACATTGCTGGGATTGAATGAAACCCTGGTCATTTTGCTATCGGGTATCGTCTGGGTACTGCTTAACCTTCCTCCGGGCAAAAAAGAAAGCCTTGCATTCCTATTTCTATCCCCCATTGCACCGCTAGGTGCTTTTGCTGCTTCTAATACTTCCATAACCGGTATTTTTCTGTATTTTCTTAAAACAGGAGCGGTCATGTTCGGCAGCGGTTTGGCTTTGTTGGCTCTCATCCAAAACGATGTGGTGAATGTATTCCACTGGATGACCCAACGCCAGTTGGTTGATGCCATCACCGTTGGGCAGATCACCCCCGGTCCGGTGTCTTCTGCCGCCACATTTATCGGGTATCAGATTGCTGGCTTTCCAGGTGCTTTTGCAGCTACGCTTGGAATTTTTCTCCCCTCTTTCTTGATCGTTATCCTAACCAGTAAATGGCTACCCACCATAAAAAAAGGTGGAGTGTTACATTCTTTTTTACAGGGTGTCACCATTGGCGTAATCGCTATCATCCTGGTGGTGGCATACCGTATTCTTCTAACAGCCATCACAGACACATTAACTCTTGTGATAACTTTAGTTGGTTTGGTGTTGTTGTGGAAATATAAAGTGGAGACGGTCTGGCTCATCCTGGGGGGAGTTGCCATCAGTCTGATAAAATTCTATGTATTCTAGCGAAGAAGGATCTCATGAACACAAACGATTTTATAAGTTTTATTGATAAAAAACATATTCTGGTATCGGATGGTGCTACCGGTTCTAACCTGCAAGCGCGTGGTCTGGATAAAGGTGAAGCAGCCGAAGTTTGGGTGCTTGAGAATCCGAAAGCCATCCGCCAACTGCACATGGATTTTTTGCAAGCTGGATCTGATATCCTTTTAACCTGCACCTTTGGAGCAAATCGTTTTCGCCTTGAGCATGCCGGTCTTGCAGATAAAGTACAAGAAGTGAACACCCGTGCTGTTCAGATTGCACGTGAAGCCATTGGAGATGGTTCCACACTGGTGGCAGGCTCGATGGGACCCCTTGGTCAAATGCTGAAACCACTCGGTCTGCTGGATGCAGCCGATGCACAACAAGCGTATGCCGAGCAAGCCTTTGCGCTTTCTGAAGCAGGCGCTGATATTCTGGTGATCGAAACTCAATTCGATATTGAGGAAGCAAAAGCCGCCATTCAAGGTGTGCAGACTGTTTGTGACCTAGCTGTGATATGTTCCTTCAGCTACGACCGTGGAGTAAAAACCATGATGGGTATTTCGCCCACGAGGATGGCGCAGGAATTAAAACAATATGATCTGGCAGTGCTAGGTATCAACTGTGGGAAGAGTCTCACCGACAATTTGGTTTGCTTGCAGGAATTAAAAAGTGCAACCGATAAACCGATCTGGTTCAAACCCAATGCAGGTTTGCCCGTTGTGGATGAGATGGGTGACGCGGTATATGCCACTACCCCTGCTGATATGGCTGTTCATGTTCCAGAATGGATCGTTTCCGGCGCTAGGATCATCGGCGGGTGCTGTGGCACCAGTCCGCAACATCTGGCAGCCATCGCAGCGCAAGTTGCTGACCGTTAACAACCAAAACCGGTTTGAATAATGGATTTTTCTGGCTTCTCTTTCGGAAATATCACCGTAGATGGTGCTTTAGTCGCCGCGCCTATGGATGGCATCACGGATTCCGCTTTTCGACGGCTGCTGCGCAGGCATGGCGCTTCCTTATGCTACAGTGAATTCATCAATGCACAGGATGTCATCCACGATTCCATCCTGTACGAACGCAAAGCAAACCTGGTGAGAGCAGAAGAACGACCGATCGGATTCCAGATTTATGATAATGATCCCGCCGCAATAGAAGCCGCTGCAAAAAAGCTGCTGCGCTTCCAGCCAGATTTCATCGACATCAACATCGGATGTTCGGTGGCACGTGTCGCTGGTCGTGGTGCCGGAGCCGGGCTGCTACTGGAACCCACCAAGATCACCGAGATCTTCGATCGTCTGAGTGATACATTGCCCGTTCCGCTAACCGCCAAGATCCGTCTGGGTTGGGATGAGCGATCTTACAATTATCTCTCCATTTCCAAACTCATCGAAGAACATGGTGGCGCCTTGATCGCCGTGCATGGGCGCACACGCAAGCAGGGTTTTCAGGGCAGTGCCAACTGGGATGCCATTCGAGCCATCAAAGAAGAAGTGCACATTCCTGTAATAGGCAATGGAGACGTGATCACTGTGGAGGATATCCATCGCATGCGAGAGGTCACCCGCTGTGATGGGGTCATGATCGGGCGCGCCGCCATCGCTAACCCATGGTTGTTTGAACTTCGTGGTCGCGAAGAGATATCAAACCAGGAAGTATTCGCTTTGATCCAGGAACACCTGGCGTTGATGCTGGAAGATTATGAGGAAGGGGTAGCTCTCACTCTTTTCCGAAAATTTTTAAACCAATATCTCCTTCCATTTCATCTTGATCGGGGTGCTAAGATCGTCTTATTTGACCAGGTTAATGTAGCTGCATTGCTGGATGCTGTAAATAACCTGCTTCAGTTATGATTTTCCTCCTAGTAAGCGCCTGACATTTATTACATTTTATTTATCTTTTTTATTTGTATCCTTTAACTGGTAAGACCACTTACCAGTTAAAGATTATGAACTGGAATCCACCCGAGAGACCCACTGATTTTGCCGAAAAACGCCTGATCGAGGCGATCTTAAATGGCACTTACTCGATTGACTCCTACCTGCCTTCGGAGCGTGAACTCTGTGAACAATTAGGCGTTACACGACCCACCTTGCGTGAAGTACTGCAGCGCATGCGTCGTGACGGGTGGATCGAAATCCACCAGGGTAAAGCTACCCGCGTGCAGGATTATTTTAAAGAAGGTAATTTAAATGTCCTGAATGCCATCGCCAATACAGATGCCGTCATTTCGCACTCCATCATTGAAAACCTGCTTGAAACCCGTTTGCTACTGGCTCCCACTTATTTTTCCCTTGCCAGCCGGTATCATCCACAGGCTATCACTGACCATGTTCTCCACCTCATTCCAATCGATAAAAACCCTGCTCAAACTGGAAAAGACGATTGGGAGTTGCACAAGAAAGCAGCTCTGCTTTCTGAGAACCCTGTATTTCTCTTGATCCTGAACGGATTTGAGAAGGTTTATCTTCAGATGGCAGCCAGGTATTTTGCCCAGGATGAAGCACGGGCATCTTCTGAGACTTTTTATCGCCAACTTCTACAATTTACACAGGCTGAGGATTTTCAAGCCGTCTTTGATTGTACGCGTGAAGTCATGCAGAACAGCATTTATTACTGGAAAATGTCCATGAATATAGAGGAGGAAGAATGAAACGGTGGAATGGTTGGGGAAGAGAAGAATATAACTATCATTTCGCACCCAGCGCGCAGGCTTTTGTTGAGCGTATCGTCGGTAGAGGGCAGACCATCCCGGATGCCAGTCTGGAATCCGTACTGAAGTCTGTGCCGCGTTCACGCTTGCCCCAACATGCTCTTTTTAATCATGATGCGGAATCACGCCTGCGCCATGCTCGTGGACAAAGTTTCCCGGACTGGGTCGCTCTGCGCTATGGCACAGTGAATACCTTTCCTGATGCAGTAGCCATGCCCACCAATCAGGATGAGGTGGATGAAATGGTGACACTGGCGAGTAAAGAGCATTTTTCCATCATTCCTTATGGGGGTGGCACCTCGGTGGTAGGTCACATCAACCCTGAAATGTCGGACACCCCTACACTCACCGTGGATATGGGAAAGTTCAACCAACTGCTGCATTTGGATGCGGTTTCCCAACGTGCCACCTTCGGCGCCGGTGTGCGCGGACCGGATATGGAAGATGCCCTGGCAGCACACGGTTACCGCTTCGGTCACTATCCGCAATCGCATGAATTCTCCACGCTGGGTGGTTGGATTGCCTCCCGCTCCGTTGGCACGCAATGTTATTACTATGGGCGTATTGAGCAGCTTTTTCTGGGCGGCTTAATGCATACACCGCAAGGAAAATTGAATTTACCTGCTTTCTCAGCATCCGCTGCCGGACCAGACCTGCGCCATTTCGTCATGGGATCAGAAGGGCGCATGGGCATCATTTCCGAAGCTACCGTGCGCATTGCCCCCATCCCTGAATTTGAACATTTTTATGCGGTATTTTTCCCTGATTGGGAATGCGGTTTTGCCGCCCTGCGTGAGATCGTTCAGGCAAGATTAGATGCATCCATGCTACGCTTGCTGGATAAATTTGAAACCGAAACAACCCTGCAGTTATCTGGCAAGGATAAATTGGTCAACTTCGCTGATAAAGGGCTGCGGTTGCTCAAGATGGGTGATGAACGCTGTATGATGCTGTTTGGTCTCACCGGTTTGGAGGCAGTTGCTCGCAACACCTTGCAGCAGATAAGACACATCACCAGCCAGCACCACGGCTTTTTAGAGAAGAGCTTCATAGGAAAGATGTGGTATGACTCTCGTTTTACCACGCCCTACCTGCGCAATAACCTGTGGGAATGTGGCTATGCTCTCGATACTCTGGAAACTGTATTCCCCTGGTCTCAGGTAGCTGCTGTGAAGGATGAGATCGAGCATGCACTCTTCACCGGGTTGGAAGCGGAAAATGAAAAGTTGATCGTATTCAGCCATCTCTCACATATGTACACCGATGGTGCCAGCTTGTATGTAACGTATCTGTTCCGCCGCACTGCCGATGCCGATGAAACGTTGGAACACTGGAAGAAATTAAAGAAAGCTGCCAGCGAAGTAATCGTGAAGAATGGCGGCACCATAAGCCACCAACATGGTGTGGGAGTGGATCACCGCCCGTATCTACCCCTTGAGAAAGGTGAATTAGGTATGCTCTCCATGCAGAATTTTTATCAAACCTATGATCCTGAAAGAATCATGAATCCGGGAAAGCTGTATGAGGAGCGTTAAAATGAGTTTCCCGAAAAACGCTTCATCTCGTATAGGAACTCTGGATAAAAAATGGGATGTCATCATTGTAGGTGGTGGCATCACCGGAGCTGGCATTTTTCGTGATCTTGCCGGAATGGGGTACCGCGTTTTACTGGTCGAACAGGCTGATTTTGCCTTTGGTACATCCAGCCGTTCTTCCAAGCTGGTGCACGGCGGGTTGCGCTACCTTGCAAATGCACAATTCAACGTCACTTACGAATCGGTACGCGAACGCGAGCATTTGCAGAAACAGTATCCCAACCTGGTCAAACCGTTGGAATTCCTTATCCCCATATATGACCAGTATAAACACGGAGCCTCTTTTTTTAACGTTGGATTGAACCTATACGACATTTTTGGCAGTAAGTGGAAACACGGCAGTTATTCTTTAGAGGAAATGGATAAGCGCTACCCCTTATTGAATAAGCAAGCTCTCCGTTCAGTGTTGTATTATTACGATGCAGAAGTGGATGACGCTCGTCTGGTGATGCGTGTCATCAGTGAAGGCATTTCCCACGGTGGTATAGCCCTTAATTACTGTAAAGCCAATACCGTACTTCGTGATAATACAGGTCAAGTTGATGGTATTCAGGTGGTTGATACCTTGACTGAAGAAGAAATGGAATTGCATGCCGCTGTCATCGTCAATGCCACCGGACCGTGGACGGATGAATTGCGCTCACAGGTGGTTGCTGGATCTGTGATCCGCAAACTGCGCGGCAGCCATTTTCTGGTGCAGCGAAAGCGCTTGCCTGT
>LDZU01008758.1_pt1 | contig 17364 bp, 12 predicted proteins | sample 615531 | NCBI WGS metagenome assembly LDZU01 (sample SAMN03408293, study PRJNA278302) | terrestrial metagenome | isolation source: oil reservoir sample SB2 | place: USA: Alaska, North Slope, Schrader Bluff formation | collected 2011-09 | reverse complement strand
ATGTAGGAACTTGGGACTGATACGTCCATCCATACCCATAGCCTTGGCTACTTGATGGACATCGGCTCCTACTCTATCACAGAGGTTGGCAATCTCATTGATAAAGGTAATTTTGGTGGCTAAGAAGGCATTACAGGCATATTTAATCATCTCCGCCGTCTCTAAGGTGGTAAAGACAAAGGGAGTATCTAAGAGGTAGAGGGGACGATAGATTTCTTGCATTATTTGTTTGGCTTGTTCTGATTCATAGCCAATGACGATTTTATCGGGATGGGTGAAGTCGTAGACGGCGGAACCCTCCCGGAGAAATTCGGGGTTGGAGACGATGTCGAAGGGATGTTTCACCCCCACCTTAATCCTCCCCCCTCGAAGGGGGAGGAGATCTTGCGGATGCTCTCCCGTCAAGGGAGAGGGAGAAGAAAGATGGATTCCCGCTCCCCGATCAGGGTCGAGAACAGGTTTCGCGGGAATGACAGATTCGGGTTGATTTTTATTGATTATTTGTTTGATTTTGCGGGTGGTGCCTACGGGGACGGTGCTTTTAATTACTATAACTTTATATTCATTTAGGGAGGAGGCAATCTGTAGGGCTACCTCTTCGATTTCTTTAAGATTGGCTGAGCCATCGTGGTTGGGAGGAGTGCCTACGGCAATAAAGATTACTTTGGATTGTTGGACTGCTTTTCCTAAATTAGTAGTAAAGGTAAGGCGGCCAGCTGATACGTTCTTTTGGATTAAAGCTTCTAAATTCGGTTCATAGATAGGAACTCCGCCAGAGTTTAACATATTTATTTTTTGTTCATCCTGGTCAACACAAGTTACGGATAGTCCAAAGTCAGCGAGGCAGGTGCCGGTGACCAGACCTACGTAGCCGGAGCCGATGATTGTTATTTTCATTGTAACTCCTTTCTTGGCGCATGTTTAGTTTTTAGAGATAAAAAATTATGTTCAGAATATGAACTTGAACATATTTTACTATAAAATGATTATCTCCCAAAAACTAACTATTTAATAAAATATATTTTTTACTTAAGCAGCAAATTTAACTTGATAGGTCCTTTGAAAACTAAATAACGAAAATAAATGGTTAAATAAAAGAACAGGAAGACCTTCTTTGGGCCTATTCATTAACCCTTTTATCAATCTCTTACAGTTTATAGCCGAGATCTTAAACCCGAAGTACACCTTTACCCGCACTACTCCCCTTACCGGCAGATGATCTATCCCATACCGCCTGCGAAGTACTGAGGGGATACCTTCAATCCCCGCTCTTTTTCGGGCTAATTCCTGATACTGGGAGGTTCCCATCTTGGCGATCAGCTGATAGCGGTGCAAGCTCTTCTCTGATACTTTAAAGAGATAACTTCTCTTCTGTTCTACTACCGCACAATCTTTGCGGAAGGGACAATGGTTACCGTGTTTCTGTGCAAAGTGGGCTCTATAGGAACCTTCTTTAAACTTACTATTTATGGGCTTATGACCAAAAGGACATTTCCTTATCCAATGTTCTTTTTCGTCTATTTCAAATTGAGCAGCATTACTATCCTTACCTCCTCCTACCAGGTTAGTAGGAACCATCTTGATACCTTTGGCCTTGGCTTTTTGGTCTATCTCTTCGGAGTAATAGGCTCCATCTACTAAAGCAGTTATCTCTTCCTTTTCTAGCGGTAGTTTTTCGATAGCCTCTTCAGCGAACTTCTGATCACTATAGGTGTTCTCTCTAAGGTCGTACTGGGTGATCATCCTATGCTTATCATCGAACTTCTCTACTAGGTTAGCAGTATAACCGACATGTTTCTTCTTCCCCTTTTTGCGGTAGGTAGCCTCCGGGTCAGTAGGATTTTGTAAGGAGTCAGGGGCTATCTTAAGAGAAGGTTTTATCCTACCTTTTCGAGTTTGTTCTGTTAACATTCGGGCAAGGAGTTCAAACTCTTCGGTTTTACTTACCTCTTTATTCTTTCTATAAAGATGATAGAGTTTTAAGCCATCTTTTAGTACTTTTTTGATTTTACTATTTAGGTCTTTATCTCTTACCCGGTAGATGGTATCATTATAATGGCTTTCCTCTAAATAGGGTTTAAAGTATTCCGGTAAAGTAGTATTTTTATCTATGACCCTTATGAGTCGGGCAACGGTAGAGTAGATAATCTCTAAGCGAGATAATTTCCGACAGGAAGAACTTATCATCAAGGAATCCATCCTGATGGTATGGCCATCTATCTTAAGTAGTTTAGAGAAAGATTTGGCCTCTTCCTCTATCTCTTCCTGAATAAGGTCAACTCCGTGTTCCTGGTTGTATTGATATACTGCTACCCGAAAGTTGGTCAGGCTGTTCTTGGATACCGGTTGTTCTTGGAAGCTGGTGGTATGTAAGGCGTACTGGTATCGAATATCGAAGAGGAGGGAATAAAGGGCCTCTTCATCTGATTGACCAAATACTTCCCTTAAGATTAAAAGTCCGAAATAGACATTTACCGGATTATTAGGCCGGGAGACCGGATTAACACTATACAATACGCTAAATCGTTCTTCTTTGATGAGGGGGAAGATCTCTTTACTGAAGGTCTCTGCCCAGGAATCTTTAAGATATTTTCTCTCTCTTTCGGTAAGGGATAAGAGGGAATCGTTGATGGCCATTTGTTGAGCGTTATTAAGCTGGAAGGACATGGGAACTCTCCTTTATTTATTGGTATTTTCATAATTCATTATATCATGAAATACTAATAAAATAAAGGATTTTAGCCATTTTTGCTATTTATTTTTTCAAGGTGCTATGAGTAAAATTTTAGTCTTACAGGTTATTATTTACTGTTATTGGTCCTATTTTTGAAATAGGGGTTTTTAGATACTTTTTGGGTTGTAATCATAAAATGGAATGTGATGTCAAATTTAATTTGCATGAGGGGAGAGGAGCGTTTTTTGTCGACGATTTTGTTTATTATAATTCATAGATTTAACCTTCTAACTATAATACTACCATAAACCTTTCCTAATATATGGGAAGTAAGTTGAATTAGGTAAAGAAGATCCACCTCTCCGTGAGAGTTTAGTGGATTCATTAATTTTATAAAATGCTTCAGAAGTTTCTTATAAACGAAAAAATCTATACTAGGGGTTTTAAGATGAAACTTAGCCAATTTAGAGCTTGCTATTCCATACTGAAAATACTTCTTTGCCAGTTTTATATATGAATCTGGAAAACTGTGATAAACAATTATGGATGGGTCATACAATAGATTTCCTGGGAATTTATCAATTATCCTCCAGAATAGATCTATATCTTCGCCGTTGTTCTTAAAAAATTCATTAAATCCTCTTACCTCTATAAGTACCTCTTTACGATAAGCACAATTAGCAGTTATAAAAGAACCGGGTAAAAACTTTTCGGATGGTTTAAAGGCTTGTTCCGGAAATTTCATAATCTCATTAAGGAATATATTCGCACTAAAGGTCTCTATATTATTTTTGGGTTCAAATGGCAACATTTTACCACCCATACCTACCAATTCAGGGTTATTCTTAAAACGGTTAAATATATTTTCGAGCCAATATTTGTCAGGAACACAATCAGAATCGGTAAAAGCGATTATATCTCCTCTTGAAAATCTTATTCCTATATTTCGGGCATCAGCTGCAGATATTTTAGGATTTGGGAGAACTTCTACCGGATATTCCCTTGCTTTTTCAACAGTATAATCTTTCGATTCCCCATCTACAACAATTACTTGACGTGGGAAGTAAGTGCCTGTTTCGTATAATGCATACAAAACTCTAGAGATGTATTTTTCGCTATTATAGGTAGGAATTATCACAGTAATATCAATTTCGCGTGAAATTATTTTCACCTCACAAACACAGTAATAGAATAAACAAGCAAAATAAAGATATAACAAAACTCCACATCTTTATAACCCCCCAATGCCAGCGACCCACAAGTTGGTTTTCTATATAGATATATCTGCGAGGCAAAACCTTCAAGTCACCTTTCCTAGTGCAATCAATAATGGTTCCGAGTTCAAATAGGAGATCAAATAATAAGGAAACATAAATATAACCAATATCTTTCCAATTACTTCCAATTAAGCGGCATTTTAAAGCAAGTATAGATTGAGCAAGTATTACTACAAATAGCCATATAAAAGGAATAGTAAATAATAAAATACTGTTAGTTAAAGCTTTGTAGGTGAATAATATTAGTAAAATTATGAATAATAAAGAATTTTTAGGGACATCAAGAAAAGTATTCTCGGGATGTTTTTTCATAAGATAATATTCACCTCTTCCAAATCTGAAGGTTCTCTCAATGAATTGTGACAGTTTAGCCCAGGTTTCACGAGTGTGAGATACTTTGGCGTTAGCATTACAGCAAATTTTATACCCCAAAGCTGTGATACGATAACCCATATCTACATCTTCTCCAGACTCCTTAGGGGGTAACATTGATGCGAATCCATTGACCTTTTTTAGAATATCTCTTCTGAAAGAGATATTTGTGCAAGGTCCCCAAGGAACATAATCCTTCCACTTTGCCCATTGAAATGGTTGTAAAAAAGGCATTTTTTGTATGACTTTCCACAGCCATCTTTTCTTGCCTACAAACTCAGTAAGACCAAGACATCCACCGATTTCCCCATTGTTATAACATTTTAGATGCTCATTAAATATATTACAATTCACTTCACAATCCGAATCAACAAAAATAATAATAGAAAATTTAGCAATCCTTATTCCATAATTCCTTGCTTCGGATACACCTTTTGGCCAATAATGGTAGCCTGCCTGAAACTTCTTACAAAGTGCTTCAATTTCTAATCGAATCTTCTTATCACTGCTATCTACTACAATAAGTTCTACTAAATCAGAGGTACACTTTTTAGCTTTTATGATACTTTTCAAAAGTTTTCCCAAGTAATTGACTCTTCCTCTTACTGGAATGATAACTGATATACCCATCATACCCCACCTATTTCAAAAATAGTATAAATAAAAATATTATGAAAGTAAGGACATAGCTCCAACTTTGTATTACCTTGTGTTTCCACTCAAAAATAAGTTGTCCTTGACCGTATAAAATTTTCTTGTAAAGCATTGAAAGACTGCCATTCATCAAAGACTCAAATACCGCTCCTAACTCAAATATAAAAATTAACCAAAAGGAAAGATAATCGAATAAAAAATTAGTAATTTTTTTGGATTTATAACTTTCCAAAAAGGTGTTTATAATTGGAACACATAATAGCCAACTTATCAAAAGTTCGGACATCTCCTCACCAATATTAATTGGTTTTAAAATTATGGATAAAGCAAAGAGCAAAAGCAAGATAGTAGTAAACTTTGGAAATTCAATGCTCGATAAATGGGGATGTCTTTTAAGTATATGAAAATCTGTTCTTCCCCACCTAAATATTTTTCTACAAAAACCCCAAAAATTGCTCCAGGCTTTACGGCTATGATTAACTACTGCATCAGGATTGCACTTAATCTTGTAACCTAAATTATTAATTCTAAGCCCAATATCTACATCTTCTCCACTAAAGTCAAATGGAAATTCTGTTCTGAATCCTCCTACTTTCTCTATTACATCCTTTCTGAAAGATATATTTGTACAAGGTCCCCAAAGAGCATAATCCATTTTCTTAGCAAAAGAGAAAGCAATATGAAAAGAGGTCTTTTCAATTGCTTTCCAAACCCAATTCTCTTTCCCTGTGAAATTAGTTAAACCAAGTACGCCTCCGATATTTTCTTCAGTATAGGATACAATATGTCCTCGGAATATACCAGGAACGACTTCACAATCAGAATCAATAAATAAAACAATAGGAAATTTAGCAAGTTTCACGCCATAGTTTCTTGCTTCAGATATACTCCCTCTAAGTAATTGAAATTTATATCCGTATTTTTTACACATCTCAGCTATTAGTCTGCTGTCTTTAGATTTACTATTATCAATTACTATAACTTCTGCTGGCTCATTAAAGGTTTTTAGCTCGTTATATAAAGAGATAAAAAGATGTTGCACGTATATAAGCCGATTTCGAGTTAGGACAACGACTGATACTCCCTCCAAACTTTTCTTTCCTCCTTCCATCTCAAATCACCATAAAAATTAGTAGAATAAAAAGGGTACTAAAGGTAATACTCCATACCTCCCTAACCTTTTCATTCCACAAAATTATAACCTGTCTTGGATCATCTAAAGGTGCTTTTAAAAAAGCTAATAGATTTTTGTTTTTAATTGATTCCAGTATCGTTCCAAAATCAAAAAGGAAATGGAGAAATTGAGATAGTATCTCAAAAAAGATGTTTTTAAGAGAATCTCTTGGAGAAATGATTTTAAAAAGAGTATTTAGAAATAGGAATAACAGGAGCCAAATGAAAGGTAATGATAAGCCAAACAGTAGGTTATTCGTAATTGCTTTGACAAAACCCAAAATTAACAAAAAAGAAAATACTGTTACAGGTTTAGGAAATGTGGGAGATATTTTATCTTTATGCTTTTTGTAAAATACATAGTAATCCATTCTTCCCCATCTAAATATACGTTTTATTACTGCTAAAAAATTATTCCATGTATCACGGGTGTGAAAAACAATTGCATCAGGGTTCATTTTTATTTTATATCCCGCTTTATTAATTCTTATGCCAAGATCTGTGTCATCTCCACCAAGTCTAAAAGGAAAATTTGTGTCAAATCCTCCTACTTTCTCTAGAATTCTTTTTCTAAAAGAGAGATTTGTGCAAGTTCCCCAAGGTGCAGAATCAACATAATTACAAAGTGTATTTGCAAAGGAGAAGACGTCAAGAAATTTTGTCCTCTTCACAATTTTCCATGTGGTGGTTTCTTTACCAACAAATTCTGTTACACCTAAAATACCTCCAGCGTCTGGGTTATTATACATTTTCAGATGTTCTTCAAAGATATCTTGGGACACTTCACAATCTGAATCTACAAACAAAATAATTTCCCCTCTTGCTTCTTTAATGCCAAGATTTCTTTTCTCTCTAACATTAAGGGAACCTCTAACATATTTAGCTCCATATTGCTCACAGAGAAGTTCTATCTCCTTACTATCTTCCTGTTTGCTACTGTCTATGATTATAATTTCCACCTGGCATTTAGATTTATTTAATGCCTTCTTCAAAGAAATAAAGAGGGTTCTAAGTAATTGAATTCTCCCCTGTGTAGGGATTATTACTGAAATACTGTATTGAATTTTATAGTTATTAATTTTTCTCATGAGGTACCCTCTTCCCTCTTCTTAGAAACCGTAATTTTCTCCACTGCCCTAATTCTTTCATTTAAGCGTGTTGTGCCCTGTCGAAATCCCCAAGTATGTTTCTTGGCTTCATCTAATCTTTTTTCTATATCCGCACAATTGGAAAGAGTAAAATAGTCTTTTTTACAGACATTTTTCTCGAAGCTTTTCTTAATATCTTTTAAAAACTCAATTATATTCTTAATTTCTGATTTACTTTCTGCAATCGTTGCTTCTATTTCTCTTTCTTCTTTCTCGCTTTTTACTTTTTTCTCAAAATTTTTATAACGTTTTATGAGTACTCTCCTTTCCATTATAAACTTACTCGCCTCACTACGAACAGCCCATAGGTTTAGTTCAACCCTTTCATTTTTTTCCTTTTGAACGTTTCTTTGACTTCTGTCTTTTTTCTTCAAACTTAAATAATTCTTCAGAATCAACTCGTCTTTTACTTCTGTCGGAGTGAATTTAAATCCTTCATCGGGGGTTATCATTAGGTTTCGCAAATTAAGGATAAAGCCTAATAGAACCAAAGATAGAGTATCCCATTTCGCAAATATACAAAGGTATGGAGACCAAAGTTCACAAATTAGGAATAAAAAAACAAAGACTAAACGAGCATGAAAGAATGTTAAAGGAACCACTTCTAATACAAGATATACAATCCGACGTTCTGGGAATTTTGAATTATGTTGTAGCCAATAAAGCCAGAAAAGAAAAAGGAATGCTGAAATACACACGAACCATTTTGTACATATCGGTAAAGAAAAATTTGGCAATATTGTCATTGAGATTATTAATGGGTTACTTAAAACAAACAAAGGAAAGCTAATAAAAAAGAAAAATCTCTTCACTAATACATGTGGTTTAATGTATTTTTCACTCCTTATGAAAAGACCAGATGATAATGACTTTATTGTTGGAACCAACAATGCGAATCCCATAAAAGTAGCACTAATTTGTGCTATTGTTGAAAAGAAAGTGAAATCGAATTCATTCATAATATCTTTTATCACCTAGCTATAGAGAATTCTTATCAGTTTTAGTTTTACCAATTATATCAGCCCATTCATATAATGTTTGTTCAGTATGGCAATATAGCAAACATCCCCTGCATTTACCTTTTTTCATTTTTATTCTTTGTTCTTTAAATTTACGAGAAAACCAAACATCTTCCAAATTTTCTTTACGGAGATCTGCTATTGGTGGAAACTGAAAGCAAGGCCGTAATTGTAAGTCTGCATCAATACTAACTCCTGTGTAACCTGCACTGCACCTGAATTTTTCCGACATTTTATTGTAAATTAAAAAATCTGGTATCCATCTAAGAAATGTTAATGAGTTAGTAATGGGGACTCCTTGTTTCTTTATTTCTATTAGTTTCTCTATTTCTTCACAAAGAGCTGGATACATTTTTGGATTTGGAATTAAATCATCATTTGCTCTTCCGGGAATTCTCTCATACGATTGAAAGTTTATAAGAATTTTGCCTTTACTAATATCCATAATTTTTTCTGCTAAGGGCACTAATTTTCCAATATTATATCGGCTAATTACACAACTTACAGCAACATCGATTTGTGAATTTTCTTCTTTAGCATAAATCAGTGATTCTAAGGCCTGTTCTGCAATTTTGAAAGACACTCCTCTCAACTTTTGATAAACTTCGGGATCAACGGTATCCAAAGATAACGTTACACAATCTAAGCCTGCTTTTACCAATTTAGTTATTCTGTCCTTTGATAACGAGATCCCATTTGTTACAATCTGGGCTCTCATGTTATAGTTTTTAACCATAGAGATAAGTTCTTCTAAATCTTCACGAAGTAGGGGTTCTCCACCGGATAGACTTACTACTTTTACTCCAAGATTGCTAAGGGAGGAAAAAATCCTCTTCAATTCTTCTATAGTAGGATCCGTGATAAAATCCTGCCATTTCCAACTATCACAATAATAACATCTTGAATTACACCTTTGGGTTACGGCGATTGATGCAGTTAAAGGTGGTGCAATTGGAAAATTTATGAAATTTGAAATGTTAACTAATATTTTATATGATAAATGCTTTCTCAAAATTTTCCTGACAAAAGTCAAATAATGAGAATTAAGCATCAAATACCCTCTATTTTTTTTGATATTTGTTGAAACTTTCCAGATAGTTTACTAAATAGTGAAGATATTTCCTTTAAGCTTCCTTCATCTATTTGCTTTATCAATTCTTCTAAGAAAAATAGATACACATCTTTTATGGATTCAGCAATTATTTTAACTTTTTTCTTCTTCCCTTTTTCTTCCAAAAGATTCTTAGAATTACCGATAGAAAATAATATTTTATAGAATTTTAAAACAACTTCAGCACTTAGCCCTGATCTTCCATAATCACCTATAATTCTTTGAAATAACTCAACCTTTGGATCATTGGTATAGAAACCCAAGTAGAAGCCTTTTTTTAGAAGTCTATTTTCTTTACAAAGAATGTTCTCTAACTCAGTTCCTTTTAATACCTTAAGTGTATATAATTCTATAGGAATGGCTTCTCTTACCTCTTTTAGGAATTTGATATTTTCTCTTAATTCCTCCCAGGTAGTATTAGGGTCACTCAATATGAATCCTGCATTAATTTCAATTCCTAACTCGGTTAAGATTCGTATCGAGTTCCTAACTTGGTTAAGGCCAATGCCTTTCCTAAAATAGTTTAAACTTTTTTCAATCCCTGACTCAATCCCAAGGAACGCTAAATACAATCCTGCCTCCTTTAAAATACGAAAAGTTTTTTTCTCAACTGCATCAGGTCGGCATTGGATGGCAAATCTTATTTTGAGTTTTCTTCTTATGATTTCTGTTGCTATCTTATGTACTCGGGTACGAGACTCTTTTGTTATATCAAGGAATGCATCATCAACAAATAAAAATGATTTTACTCCCCAATTGGAGTTCAGGAATTCTATCTCATTCACTATATTAGCAGGGCTCCGTGCTCTCCATCCTGGACCCGGACATAGTCGATAAAAATTACTAATCTGACAAAAAGTGCAAGAATGCCTACATCCTCTACTCGAATAAATAGCTACAGGATAGTCTTCTCTAATCACTCGCTCGATTGTATCCCTATTCGGAAAAGGAAGTTCATCTAAATCTTTAATAAGAGGTCTTGGTTGGTTTAAAATTATGTTTCCATTCCTTCTGTAAGCAATGCCTTTCACTTCTTTTATATCTCCCCCATTATGAAGTGCTGTGACTAATTCTAAAAATGTAATTTCCCCTTCAGATAGAACAACAAAATCTACATCTTTAAAACTTCTAAGAATTTCTCTAAACCAAAATGTAGGAAAATAACCGCCAAGACAAATACATACACTTACTTTTGCCAGGGCAAGAAAACTCATAATCTCTATAACAACATAGAAAGCCTCAGGTGTAATTACAGAGAACCCTATTATAAGAGAAACCTTCGTCTTTAAAATTTCTTTCACGGCTTCTCTTATAGAAAGGTCCTTTAAAGGAGCATCAATAATTTTTACTCGAAAATTTTCCTTCTGAAGCACTGCTGTGAGATAACCCATCCCAAGATGTTCTGCTTTATACCTGCATCTAATTGGGGAAGGAGGATTAACTAATAAGACATCTATATTGCTCTCCTTGTCAGAATACTGAGTGTTCATGTAATGTCCTCCCAATATGTCCATTTATTAATTCTTTTCCATCTAATACTATTCTTCCCTCTATGGTTGATATAAATCTTGCATAGTAAGGCTTACTAAAAAAACTTAATTTTCGCGGTCTCAATTTTTCTTTCAAAATTTTTTCCATATTTAGATCTAAATTTAAATAAATTTTTCGATCCTGGTAGATTAATTTAAAGGAAGAGGGAATTTTGGGTTTTTGTCCTTCATATTGAGTCGGAATAACCAGGCTTACTTTACTTATTTTTGAATTTGTGTATACCAATTTTTCTCTTTCGCCAATAGCTAAAGAAATGATTCGAGTTTTATTTTTAAAAACAATTTCTGCAAAAATAAGGGTTAATTCCTCTAAATGCATCCTTCCCCAATGCCAATGTGATATATTATCCTTTAAAGAAATGGTTCCCCAGGTGTGGTCATTATAACCTAATCCTTTTAAATTAAATGTGCCTTTAGATGTTTTTAAAATGCCACTTACTTCAGCCCTTGGTAGGGGAGTAAGCCATGCTAAGTATCTATCTCCTCCTCTAGTAAAGATAACTCTTCCATTTCGACCCCAGCTAAATCCGCTCAGCATCTTCTTGAAATTTAAGGTTAATTTGCAATTATCTTTTTCAAGATGTAGAATACTATTAGATTGGGACCTTTCAATTTTATTTTTTCCAATTATTATCATATCCTCTAATAGCAATATTTCTTTATGACTAAAGTTCTTTTGAACTTCTATTTTCCCCCTATAGTTTATATTTAATGTGAAATCCGCAATTGCTTTAATAGTTTCTGGAAGAGAATGATAACCATTAATTGAAAGACTACCCGCAAGAGATGAATCATCATCAAATATGGCATCAAAATACCACCACTCAAAATAGAAGATATTGTCTATGTGATGCCATAATCTCTCTGTGATGTCTTTATTGGCATTTTTAGTTTGTCTTTCTTGCCCCTCGAATATAACTTTGGGTCTCTTAAGCAGTTTAATTTCACCTTCTATAATATTTTTGCTCCACATCAATTGAAAAACAGCTAAAATAAGAAATTTCGGGGAAAAAAATGAAATTATAATAGTGAGAGAAAGGGGTAAGTAAAAGAAATAAAAACTGCTTAAAAAAGATTCTTCCACTAAAACACTGTTCAATAACCATTCTTTTGTAGTTCTTAAACCCAATAAATAAGTAATTAATAGACAGACCCCTACAAAAAATCCCATTAAGGGTATTTTAATAATTGCATATATTAATATAATCGCCAAGAAAACTATCTCAAGGGGAATGACATACTTCAAGAGATAACGAGTCCCTTTCAAGATCCCTATGGAAGTTATAAAAGTCTTTACGTTTGCTTTTAAGTCATTTTTATAATCCTTTATTTGATGAACTATTATCCATCTTATCCCAATAATGAAAAAAAGCAGAAGAAAAAGAAGGGAATCCCAGCCAAAATAGTTATAAATAACAAAACAAAGAAGGGCTGGAAACACTCTTTGAGTTATAGAAGCAACTATTATACCCATCCAGTATCTTTCTTTAAATCTCACAGGGGGCAGAGAATAAAATGTGCTTATTAGGTACATAGCAATAAGTAAGATTAGGAAATCGGTATTGTGTAACCAGAAAGGTAGGGAAATTAGCACACCTAATAAAAATATCGAGAACAATACTAATTTTGCTACACGGGGAGATATTTGGGCAATTGCCTTAGGTTTACCAGCTTTTTTATCTACTTCTCTATCACTAAAATCATTAATCATATAGCCAAAAGAGGCATACAAGCAAACAAAGGCAACAAAATTTAAGAAGGATAGCAAGGATGTATAAGAAAAATCTTTATTGATTGCTATCAAATAATAGAATACAAGGAAAATCAGGGGCAATTTTGAGGTATTCCACTCCCTCCAGCGAGCTATGTTTTCACTTTGTTTAATAAATAGTTTCAATTTCTCAAAAAATGATTTGGTATCCATTTTTACGCACCTCCAGATACTTCCACAAGGCTTCTATTGCTATTGCGGTAGTCAATTCTCGTGAGCCATAGAATAATTCAGGTACACCAGCAAAAAATGCACTATTTGGCCAACCTCCATCTGCTTTCTGCGCCTTCAATAAATTATTAATTGCTCCATCTACTACGATTCCTTTATACCCACAATTTATTAAACTTACTGTCGCCATAGCATTTTCTAAGGTATTACCCCACTTACCCTTACCATTTTGTTTGTTCAAGAGATAATTTTTTATATTTCTCAAAATAGGTTTTAAACCAATAGCTCCACCATCCGCATATGCTCGGCTGAAACAATAGATAAAACTAAAAGGTGAATAGTAATATATACTTCCATCTTCAAAATCCTCTTTCTCTATTATGTTACAGAGATAATTTGTTACCTCAGAAATTGGCATCTTAATTAATGAAAAGAAAAAAAGGGTATTGGCATTTATAACCCAATCAATATCGTTTTCAAAATAACTGCTGGTTTTTGGTAAATAACAATCAAGTATCCATGTGTAAAAAATTCCCCTCTTATCTCGATAATTTAATAAATAGTCGGCGATAGTCTTGTATTCTAATTCTACACCATTTATAAACAAAGCTGATAATGCACAGCAAGTATCATCAAGGTCTAATGGTAAATGAGTTCCTTTTCCAAAAAAACGCCAAAATCCTTTTTCTTCTTCGTTTAGTAAAAATTTAGTCGCATTCTGGACTATCTCATTAATAGGAAAAACGTTCTTTAACTGACTCAGACTATGCAAAACAAATGTAGTTAAAAATACTGATTTAATATATGAAGCATTCTCCATACTAATTTTTTTAGCCCTTGTTGTTGGAAATTCTCCAGAATTCAGTTGTTTAGTTAATAAAAAAGAGATACCTTTTCTAATTGATTTTATAATTTTATTGTTCATACAGTATCCCTTCTTTTCTATTTATCTCGAATATCAATAATTCTCTTTGGTTTAACATCGCTCCTTGAAAATGAACCAAATGGCACAATTTCTATCCTTACCGGAATTTCTAACCAATTCATAATTTCTTGTTGTATTCTTTTTGTATTGATTTTATAACCGCTTGTTTTTTCTAAATAAACTTTAGCCATTGGTTGTTCTGTTGATCCTACTATCTTCAATGCCCATTCATCACTTATCTCTGAAAAAGAAAGAATGATTCCCTCTATATCCTTAGCAAAAATTTTTTTATTGTTTACAACCACGCTATCTATTGGTCTGCCTTTATATATGATTCGAGGAGAAGTACGTCCACACTTACACTTTTCCCAAGTCAAAGATATATAATCATCGCTCCAATATCTGAGTAAAGGAGCTGCTTTTCCCCACAAAGTTGTATACACTGCCACTCCAACTTCTCCTTCAGGAACGGACTTTTCGGTTTCTGGATCAACTACTTCAACAATTACATAGTCTGCTGCAAGATGTAAACCTTTTTTCTCTTCACATTCTCCTGCAATGGGACCAAATATTTCACTCAGACCATAAAAATCATAACATTCTACACCCCAATAATTCTCAATTCGATAACGCCTTGCATTACTTAAATAATCGCCTCCAAAATGAAAATGACAAAATCTGTTCTTTATTAATGACATTTTTTTCATGCTCATAAATTCGAATAAGCGTGTTCCTATAATAGGAAGGGTTGTTATAGAAGTAATTGGGAAAGCACTCATTGCTTTTAATATTTCATTTGGCGAACTTATTCCAAGAGGCACTACTCCAGCACCAGATGCAAGATATTGATTTATCATACAATACCACATTATAGGCATTCCAAAAGGTGCGAGTACTAAAGAAATATCGCCAGAACTTACCCCTACTCTTTTCATACAACGGGCAGCCACTTCTCTCAAAATTAAATCATCTTTTGTTGACCAAGAGTATATGGTAGGATTTCCAGTAGTTCCAGAACTTGAGAAGAAAAAGGCAATACCATCGTAACCGAGAGGAGTTCGTTCCATTGGCTTACTTAGACGAATTTCTTCTTTTGTTGTAAATGGTAATTTTGGCAAGTCAGAAAGTTCTTGAATTTGTTTATTATTAATTCCTTCTTTCAAGAACTTATTTTTGTAGAAAGGAACATCCGCAATATACGGAATTATTTCCTTGAATTTTCTACTTTGTAAGTCAAAAATTTCTTTTTTGGACATATAATCTACTGATGAGATTGCATATTTTTCATCGATTCTCTTATTTTTCATTCCTTACCTCATCTTTTTGTTATGCCATAATACCACAGATTCAACGATAGTTACCAAGTAAATATCATTTGCTCGTCTTTTAGTTAGGTAAAATTTAATCCTTCTTTTTAATGTCAAACTCGTTTCTTAGTTATCTATTACATTATAAATTGATTGTAACCCAAAAAGTAAACAAAATGGTAATGTAGAGGCACGATGCATCGTGCCCATAGGAGAAATTAGGCAATAATATGGCGAGGGCACAATTCATTGTGCCCCTATAACATAATTATAATCAAAAAGTCATAATTTACTATAAGATTATCTGCAACGCACCATATATATAATCTGTTGAAAATATTTTTTGGCTTTTTGGGGAATAATCATAAAATTATTTTCCTTATTATTTATTAATTTATTTGTCTGGATTCCCGCTTCTTCTTTTGTAATAAGAGTATTAGCATAAATAAAAATGCTTCACCCTCACCCTACCCTCTCTCCTCAAGGACGAGGGAGAAGTAGGATGGATTCCCACTTTCGTGGGAACGACAGGATATATTTTTATTAAATTTTAAATTTATTATTTTCTCCCTACTCCCTCGTAAGTGAAGCCTAAGGATTTTAAGGTGGCTGGGTCGTATAAGTTTCTTAAGTCGAGCAGGATGGGAGATTTGAGTAATTTTTTTATTTTTGATAAATCAATATTTCTAAACTGGTTCCACTCGGTAGCAATTACCAATGCGTCACCATCCTGGGCGGTTTCGTATTCATCCTGGAAATAGGTTAAGTTGGGTAGAATTTTGCGAGCATTTTCCATTGCCAGAGGGTCAAAACATCTGATGTACACACCTTCTTTAAGTAAGAGTTGGATAATATCAATTGCCGGGGATTTTCGAATATCATCGGTATTTTGTTTGAAAACCAGACCTAAGATGGCAATGGTTTTACCTTTAAGGTCTTCCAAGTGGTGTTTTATTTTTTCTACCATCAGTTCTCTTTTACGCTTGTTGGCTGAGACTACTGCCTTTAAGGTTTTAAATTCATATCCCAAGTTTTCGGCAATGCTACAGAGAGCCTCAGTATCTTTGGGAAAACAGGAGCCTCCATAGCCGGGATGTAGGAACTTGGGACTGATACGTCCATCCATACCCATAGCCTTGGCTACTTGATGGACATCGGCTCCTACTCTATCACAGAGGTTGGCAATCTCATTAATAAAGGTAATTTTGGTGGCTAAGAAGGCATTACAGGCATATTTGATTAATTCGGCAGTTTCCGGATTGGTAATTACAAAGGGTGTGTCTATAAGATAAAGGGGGCGGTAGATTTCCCTCATAACCTCCCGAGCTTCTTCCTCTTCGGTGCCAATGACTACTTTGTCGGGGTGAAAAAAGTCCTGCACTGCTCTTCCTTCTCGCAAAAACTCCGGGTTAGAAACTACTAGAAAAGAAACTGCTGGGTTCAGATGGAGGAGGGTTTCCTTCATCCACCGATTTGTTCCCACTGATACGGTGCTTTTGGTAACCACTATCTTAGGCTTTTTGCTCTCTCGGGCGATGGTTCTCACTGCTTCTTCAAGATAGCTCAAATCAGCCTCTCCATCATCCCGGGAAGGAGTGCCCACAGCAATGAAAATAATATCATTATCCCGTATGGCTTTCTTGGGGTCTTTCTCCAGGAAAAATCTTCCTTCTTTTCGATTACGCTTCAGGTAGTCTTCCAATCCCGGTTCGTAAAAAGGAATAGTCTCCCTCGCCAGGAGGTCAATTTTCTCTCCGTCGATATCTGTGCAAGTCACCCTATTCCCAAAATCCGCTAACCCTACTCCACAGACCAACCCTACATAACCTGTGCCTAATATGGCTATCTTGTAAGTCATTTTACCTCATTTACCAGACCAGTCTAAACTGCCAGTCTGGTCTGGATTACTCCTTTTATCAAAAAATTTTTTATATTTTTATTATATCTTTATTTATTATATTTTACTTTTCACCCTCACCCCTCCCTCTCCTTCAAGGGAGAGGGAAGAGATGGAACCCTCTCCCTTGAAGGAGAGGGAAGAAATGGAATCCTATCCCTTGAAGGGAGAGAGGTGAAGATGAAATGTCCTCCCTTTGAGGGAGAGGAAAAAATGGAAGCCTGTCCACTTTTACTATTCCCATTTACTTTTCTCCATAAAGCCTTATAATATAAGCCTTTTGAGCCGTATCTAAAATAAGGTCATTTTAAGCAT
>LDZU01006194.1_pt1 | contig 17368 bp, 14 predicted proteins | sample 615531 | NCBI WGS metagenome assembly LDZU01 (sample SAMN03408293, study PRJNA278302) | terrestrial metagenome | isolation source: oil reservoir sample SB2 | place: USA: Alaska, North Slope, Schrader Bluff formation | collected 2011-09 | reverse complement strand
ATCTCTGAGCTTCGAATGAGCCTTTGACAAGTGGAATAGCGCCTTTTTCTTGAGATGATTTCGCTTGCCGCTATCTGCAAGCCTCAGGGCTTCTTCTGCAATCTTGATGATCTCATCAGGCTTCAGCTGATTGTTCTCTTCCAGAAACTCTATACAGCTCTCGGCTGTGTTGTTAGAACCGCATCTTTCTGGTATTCTTTGATCCTCTTCTGGATTCTTCACAGATTCTCACCTCATGTCTCTGGTCGCGGGATGCATGCTGAGCCTGTCTTCCAAAACCCCTGTCTCTAAACTCTCTTCTTGCCTCATGTGCGAGTCTGCAATATCAACATGCAATTCATGACACTCTTTATTTGGACAGCTTCATATTTGTAGACACGAGTATCTTCAGATGCCATAGGATTCCATCTACGGCACTACTCAAACTCGCTGATGCCAATCAGATTGTTGTCTTCCTTTCTTCCAAATGCTCGACATCTCCCAGACAGACAGACTCTCGATGAATACTCCCGGATGACCCAGCACTGCAAGATGCCTTTTCATGTTCCCAAATCTGAACTTCCTGGTTCCGGAAATTGTGTAATCATCAGCAAAGACTTCAACGATTGATCTGTCAAAGAAGATGCGTAAGTCGATACTGCGAACATCATCGCTCAAAGGGAGTGTTTCGTGATAGGAGCAATCCGAGGCTTCTTTAACTGAAACTTCTATGAACAAACGCCTTTCGGAGTTCAATCCAATACTTATGTACTCGCCCTTCTTATCCTCAGAACCAATGATGATTTCTATGGCATCTTCAGGATGGTCAATGCTGCAGGACATTTCCATTTCAAATGAATCTGACGGAAGCTTAGCCGTCAATTGTGCATCACCAAGAGTTGTTTCTCTCAACTCGATGTCGGGTGTTACCGCAGTCCTCAAGGCTGCAATTTCTGGTACAGGCTCCATTCTGAGGCGTCCCTTCTCATTCAGTGATAGTTGCCTGGGGATTGTCTGAATCCCTGCCCACTTTCTGTTAATGGTTCGATCGTGGTCAGAATATGCTTTGGTCCAGGCTATCAGAATGCGTCTTCCTGAATCGTCTATAAAGGTCTGCGCTGCGTAGAAGTCATCACCAAAGTCTGACTTCTCAACGATATCTGGTTCAAAAGTATCGTCCGTAATTCTTCCAACCATGTGAAAAGCGTGATATGTGGCAATTTCTTCAACATAATGCACCAGAGAGATGAGCAATACATGCTTTCCGTCAAGTTTTAGCAGTTCCGGACATTCTACCATTCGAGCCCAGTTTTCATCACAGGTATATAGAACACTTGAGAAGGACCAGTTCTTGAGGTCTTTCGAACGATAAAGTATGACGCGTCCTTTGTTGTCAAGGCTTCCGCCAACAACCGCACCCCATAGTCCATCCTCTTCTTTGAAAATCTTTGGATCCCTGAAATCGTTGGGAAGAGACTCTTCACCAGGCTCTATCACTGCATGGGAACCAACAGGTTCATGGTTGATTCCATCATGAGTGACCACAACGTACTGACTCTGTGCAATCTTATCACGGTGAAATCGCGGATCCCAATGTTTTGTATACATTACAGCAAGTCGATTACCGTCTGGATATGCACTTCCAGAGAATGCACCGCTTTCATCTTCATCACATTCAACATCGTCTCTGTGAAGGAATATGGGCATGTGTTTCCAGTGCACCAGATCTTTGCTAATGGCATGTCCCCAGTGCATGGTACCCCATACAGGTTTGAAGGGATTGTACTGATAGAACATATGATAGTATCCTTGCCAGTGAGCGAGACCATTCGGATCGTTCAACCATCCAGAAACCGGTGTGAAATGGTATCTCGGTCTGAGGGAATCGCTCTCGTATAGCTCCCCGAGTTCGCTTTCGCCAAACACGAAGATGCCTTGCGAACTGTATTCAAGGAATAGTAGTTCTCCCTCGTAAGTGTTTTCAGGAATAACAACGAAAGACTTCAGATCAAGATCAGACCCTCTATCAACCACTTCAACGAAGACGCTCTTTGATGAGAGGCTCTTCAGATTCCACAAGACTCTCATATAAGAACTCGAGGATCCTCTTTCTACCGTAAGTGTCTCAGAAGACTTGCTGTCCTTCAGGATAATCTCACAATCGCAGCCCCTGTAGAAGAACTCAATACTTCCTCCATCAATGGGAAAGCTTCTGCTTCTCAACAAATCAACTCACTTTCAACCAAACAAGGTTCTCAGAAATACCCTGATGACTTCCGCCCCGCCTATAAGGGAACCTATAGTACTTCCAACGTTCGCAAGCGCAACAACCAGCAAGACCTTGGTAACCCGGTTCTTCCAGAAACCCTTGAATGTGTACACATCTTCAGATAGTTTTTCAAAGTCCCTGACAGTAGGCTTTCTTACGAAAGCCTCTACAAGACCCGCAAACCAACCTGCAGCCAGAAGCGGGCTGAGCGAACTGATGGGAGAAACAAGAAACGCCGTCAATATACTCAAGGGATGGCCAAGCGCTGCAAGCGCTCCCAAAGCAGAAAGTGATCCGTTCCAGAGAATCCAACTCAGTATCTGGTCAAAACCTGCTGCTGTGTCTATGGACAAAGTAATCACAATCAGAGCGATTATGCCTACAGCAAGGGACCACCCGAATATTCTTCCTGCCTTTCCCTTCGGAGGAACTCTCTCGAGTTCAGCGAGGTCATGATCCTTCTCCAGTTCCACTTTAACACCAGGAATGTGTCCAGCACCTAGAACTGCCACGATCTTCTTGCCAGGAGCCTGTCGTATTTTTTCGGCAAGGTACTGATCCCTTTCATCAATAAGGTATTTCTTCAGTCTTGGGAACGCCTTCGACAGTTCTTCCAGCGCTGCAGATAGCATATCCTGTGTTTTTAGCTTCTCAAGCTCCTCTTTACTTATCTTCTCGTTACTCAAGGCACTCAGGAGAATGACAAAGAATAACTTGAACTTGCTCAAGAAACCTACACCACGCCAGATTCTGGTGAAAGTGGTCTTGAGGTCTCTATCTGCGAGTACAAGCTCAGCTCCAATTTCATTCGCGGATTCGATTCCCTGGATCATTTCCTGCCCGGGTCTGACATCGAACTGCTTGGCCAGTCTCTTCTGGTAAGAAGAGAGCAAGAGATTCGCAAGCAGAAAGAGAGCCTTCTTGTCTTTCACTACTTTTATTATGTCTGTGTCTCTCCATTTCTTATCATCACTCAGGGAGTTATATCGTGATTGGCAGAGTTCAACACAAACGGTATCAGGAGCCTCTGAGGTTATGGTTTTTTTTACTTCGTCAGCGCTTTCTCTTGAAACGTGAGCCGTACCAATCAATATGACTTCCCTATCATCTATCTTCAATCTATGGACATTTGTATTCTCTATCGTAGTATCATGCTGCATCGTAAACAACCCGCCCAGACATAATAGTTTTTAGCACTTCAAGCTCTTTGTTCATGACAACAAGATCTGCTACGAAACCTTCCATAACTCTTCCGCGATCAGGGATTCCGACTTCCGAAAGAGCGTTGTAGGACGATACTCTTGATAGCTCTATAAGGGTACAGTCTGTGAACTCCCTGAAGTTCCTCACCGCGGCACTGAACAAAAGTGTGCTTCCAGCCAAGGTCCCATCCCTTAGTGTCGCCCTTCCTCTTCTCACCTCAACATCGAGACCGCCAAGATCATAGCTACCATCATCCAGTCCTGCAGCACTCATCGAATCCGTAATCAAGATGATCTTCTCAGGCCCTTTGAGCGAGTATACCAGCTTGACAAAGTCCGGAGCACTGTGAATCCCGTCTACAATCAACTCAAGACTCATTGGAAGAGCAATACCTGCTCCAACGCACCCGATTTCTCGATGATGCAGACCCCTCATTCCGTTGGGAAAGTGGGTCATCCTTTTACATCCAAGGGAGTATGCCTCTTTCATCTCCTCATATGTCGCATCTGTGTGGCCTGCGGATATCACCACATCTTTCTTCGCCAGAAAACGGATCGCCTGCTTGAATCCGGGCAACTCTGGTGCCATTGTAATCAATCTGCAGCTTTTCAGAGGGAGACTCCCTATCTCCTCAACTGACGCTTCTCTGATAAAAGAAGGGTTTTGTGCGCCTTTTCTACTGGGATTGATGAAAGGCCCTTCGTAGTGCACACCCTTTACGGAAGTTGTCTCATGCTGCTCAATATACTGTTCCAGAAAACTGCCCGCAGATACTATAGCCTCGTGATCGGCTGACACTGTCGTGGGAAGGAAGCTTGTGACCCCCTGAGAGTAGAGAAAGTGCTCCCATTCTCTAAGCTTGTGTTCGTTCAGACTCATCGTGTCTATGCCTATGGCTGCATGAGTGTGAGGATCAAAGAAGCCTGGCATAACAATTTGATCAGAAGTCACGTCAAATGACTCTTTCAAGGAGACTATTCTCCCGGAATCAATTTCTATTGTCGCGACCCTCTCGCCGTTTATAGGATCGACAGTAAGAACGTTTTTTAGTATCATCAAGACCTCCTTATATTTTCACGGTACTGCAGCAACATGGCGGTCAGATATTCAGTCGATCGTCATAGTGCTCTGCACACGAATTCTACCTATTATGATACATCATGAGTCAATGATTAGAAGCCGCCAACAACAAACGCTGAATCACAGAAAACAATCTGTGGTTCTTATCTGCGTTGCACCAAATAAGCTGGTCTTGTGTTTTTTCGGTGATCATGCTGCTCGAAGCTTTGGACGAAGCTGCTTCACACGGCACACTTCTCTATTTGGTATATTCATCGGGAAAGCTACCGAGAAAGTCTTCTTCAATGAGTTCATCATCTATCCTGATATACTGAGAGTCGTTTATGGAAATCACTCGGACATCATCTCTTCGCACAGTTATTCCTTTCTCGTTCTTTCTCAAGACCGATATGCTCAGGAAGTTCGCCTTTCTGAGGACCTCGTCACGTGTCCACTTTTCTCCGAATTCATGACTACTGCCAACGTTTGGATGAACCAGTGCCTCGTTTATCAGGGTCTTTCCTGATTTCCTGGAGTAAGTCACATGGGTTATCCAGTAATCGGTCACTCCGAACAAGTTACTCACCCCCTTGTTCTCCCTGCAGAGCTCTCTCACGTGCCCCTTAGAGAATCCTTAATTAGGAAAGACCTTTCTGAAGCTTGTTCCCGAGGCGCAGTTGACAGCTTTACTTATGAAACTTATGCGCCTGCCAACTATGATATAATTTTTTAATTTCTATCGATATTCAGACATTGCAACACAAATATCGGTTTGCCAAGCAAATCGAATATCTTCCAAGGAGGTTTTCTTATGAAGAAGGTTCTCGTCTTAATTGGTATCTTGAGCATGGTTTTCGCTGTAACCCTCACAGCCCAGTCCTTCACGGCCTACACAACACTCGATGAAGTTCTGGCAAAAGAGTTATTTGACCGTTACCAGGAAGTCACAGGAATACGGGTCGACTGGGTAAGGCTTTCCGGTGGTGAGGCTGAGGCAAGAATAGAAGCTGAGAGGTTGAATCCCCAAGCTTCTATATGGGTCGGAGGCGTTGGCCTGAATCATATCAGTGCAAAGAACAAGGGGTTGACTGAACCATATTTTTCCAGAATGGCTGTCTACACCCCTGACGAATTTAAAGATCCTGAAGGTTATTGGATCGGTCTGTACATCGGGCCACTTGCTTTCAGTACGAATCTTGACAGAGCCGCAGAACTGGGGATTGAACCGCCAAAGGGTTGGTTTGATATCATCGACTCGAAGTACAGGGGTCTGGTAAGAGTTGCGAATCCAAACACTTCGGGAACTGCTTATAATCTCATCACATGTATGATCTCGCTTTTCGGTGGAGACGAAGACCTGGCCTTCCTGTACCTCAAGAAACTGGATCGCAATGTTGAAATGTACACCCGGTCCGGTGCTGCAGGTGGAAGAAGTGTTGCAATCGGCGAGATCCCGATAGCCATAGGATATGCCCATGACATGGTAAAGCTTAAGGCTGAAGGCGCAAATATAGCAATAACAGTCCCAGAAGAAGGAACAGGCTTTGAGCTGGCTTCCATGTCACTGATCAAGGGTGGCCCTGACCCTGTTAATGCAAAGAAACTATACGACTGGATCCTCGGTGAAGAAGCTCAAACAATCATTGCCAGCTACTACGTTGTCCCTGTATCGTCCATTGCACCTGCACATCCTCTTTCATTCAATATGGATGAGATCAAGACCGTTCATCAGGATTTTGTGTGGGACGCCGCAAACAAGGATAGGCTCCTTGACCGCTGGACTAAAGAAATAGGACTGGCAAAGACAGAGTAACGATAATCTGAGCAGGAGCAAACGCTCCTGCTCTCTTTTCTTCGAACACGCGAAATCAAAGTGAAGCTTCCGGGGTGTGATTGAGTTGTTCACCAGCAGAAAACTGATAACTTTCTTTCTAATTAGTGCAGTAGTTCTGGTTGCCCTGTTCTGGTTGTTCGACACAATAAAGGACTCTTTTGACCGTATCGTAAGAGACAATCACAGGCAACTCGTAAACGTTGTTGTCGAAGCTGCTCCAAGGGAAGAAGAAGATATTGAGAATTGGGTTAGGATGGTCAACAGGGAATTCACTGAAGCAGACATAATATACGTAAGAGGCGTTCCGGGTTGGGATGAACTCGAAATATACACACACAACGACCGTCTCAAAGCTTTCTTTGAGCAGCACAGAGACACACCGGACTTTAAGAGCGGTTTTGACAGTGTTTACTACCTCGAGAACTATTATTCTCGCCTTGATTATTCATTTGATGGTAAACGTGTTTCTGTCGTATTGTCACCACTTATTACTGAAATGCGCGATGATTTGACAGGGTTCCTGGTATTCTTGATGTCAGCTGAAGCTGGCAAGAATTTCTCCAGGTTGCTCGATATATTCATGATCGGATCTTTCGCTGCATTTGTAACAATATACTTCATCTCCAAGTTCTTCCGAGACCCAGTAATGGGATTCATAATCCTTGGCTTATTCGTGATGGTAGGAGTATTTGTAGCCTACCCATTGTTCGAAGCCGTGAGACTGACTTTTATCAGCGAAGGCCAGTTCTCAATGGCAACCTGGAAGACCATTCTTTCCTCCAGGCACTATCTTGAGGCTCTCTGGGGAAGTATAAGACTGGGGATCATGACGGCATCTTTTGCAACAGTGATCGGCTTCATTTTCGCCTTCCTAATAACACGCACCTCGGTCAAGGGCAAGAAGTTTCTTAGCACAATGGGAATATTGCCGGTTATTTCGCCGCCGTTTTCCCTGTCTCTCTCGCTAATACTTCTCTTTGGAAGCAACGGACTAATAACCAAACAACTTCTCGGATGGCAAGATTTCACCATATATGGCCTTGGCGGACTGACTGCTGTCCAAACAATAGGGATGTTCCCAATTGCATTCATGACGCTGTCAGGTGTCCTCCAAGCGATTGATTCGACTCTTGAGGAAGCATCACTCGATCTCAATGGCAGTAGATGGAAGACATTTTCTCGAGTCACTTTTCCACTCGCGCTCCCTGGAGTATTAAGCTCATGGTTGCTGGTTTTCACTAATTCCCTCGCTGATTTTGCAAACCCCCTCTTACTGGGTGGTTCTTACCGTGTGCTTTCCGTTGAAGCGTATATTGAGGTGACTGGAAGAAACAGGCTCGGACACGGTGCAGCTCTTTCTTTACTATTGCTGCTTCCGACACTTACGGCTTTCCTTGTTCAGAGGTTCTGGGTTAGCAGGAAGTCCTATGTAACCGTTACCGGAAAGCCCTCAACACGCTTGAGTGACCTTGTCTCGCGGCCCGTCAAGTACGTTATGTTATCTTTTGTTGTCCTGTTAACAGTCTTCATACTGGGGCTCTATGGAACTATTGTCGCAGGGTGCTTTGTTGAAAACTGGGGAATTGATTATTCTTTCTCATTAAGGAATATCTCCGAGGCGTTACAACGAGGAAGGGCAGCAATTGTAGACACGTTTACGCTGTCAGCAATAGCAACACCGATTGCTGGTTTGATTGCGATGATGGCAGCATTGGTACTTGTCAGAAAGAAATTTGTCGGAAAACGATTGCTTGAAGGACTTATCCTTGCGCCATTTGCGATTCCTGGAACTCTTATCGGTATCGCGTTCATCCTCGCTTTCAATAAACCACCACTTATACTGGTTGGAACAGGGGCTATAATTGTCATCAACTACATAATCAGAGAGCTCCCGGTTGGAGTCGAAGGAGGTGTAGCTACACTCAGACAAATAGATCCGGCGATAGAAGAGGCTGCGAATGACCTGGGTGCTGACACGCCAACCGTTTTCCGTACGATTGTTCTACCGCTTATAAGGCCAGCATTCATCTCTGGAATGTCATATACTTTTGTGCGATCAATGACAGCTGTAAGTGCGGTTATTTTCCTCATTTCGGCTCGCTGGTACCATATGACCGTTCTGATATACAACTTCTCTGAGAATATCAGGTTCGGCCTCGCCAGCGTTCTGTCAACAACTCTGATAATCATTGTCTTTGCAACGTTTGGCATTATGCGCCTGCTAGTGAGAAAGAGCGAGCATCTTGAGAAGAGTGTCAGTTTCTAGGGACATTACTCATATGGGGTGGTTATATGTCAAAAGCTTCAGTTCCTGTAAGAATTGATAGAGTAACGAAGGTTTTCAAAGACGTTAGAGGTAAAGCAGATGTTATTGCGGTTAACGACGCCAGCTTTGAGATCTCTCCAGGAGAGCTTGTTACCCTTCTTGGCCCTTCGGGTTGTGGCAAGACAACTACCCTGAGAATGATAGGAGGATTTGAACTCCCTACCAGAGGCAGGATCTTCGTTGCGAATGAGGACATAACTAACCTTCCTGCAAACAAGAGAGATACTGCCACAGTGTTTCAGAGCTACGGCCTTTTCCCCCATATGAACGTTTTCGATAACGTGGCTTACGGTCTGAAGCTGAGGAAACTGCCGGGCAAACAGATAAAGGAAAAGGTTATGAACACTCTGGGACTCGTGGGGCTCCGCGATCTTGCCGAACGTTCGCCAGGAAAGCTTTCAGGAGGTCAACAACAGCGTGTTGCACTGGCGCGGAGTCTTATCGTCGAACCGTCTGTTCTCCTTCTTGATGAACCACTCTCCAATCTTGATGCTCTGCTTAGAGAACAAATGAGAGTAGAAATCAAAAGGATCCAGAAGTCTCTCGGAATAACCACAATCTACGTTACTCACGATCGCGTAGAAGCGATGAGTCTCTCTGACAGGATTATCGTCATGAAGGATGGCTTAATAAGGCAAATAGGCTCCCCCGATAACATCTACGAAGACCCAAACTCGAAGTTCGTCGCCGGATTTGTGGGCAAAGTGGCTTTTTTCCCTGTTGAGGTTCTCAATATTGACAGCACCTGCACGGTGGAATTCAATGGCACAAAACACGAGCTCTCCAAATTCTCTGAGGATCTCCAGGTTGGAGACAAGGCTGTGATAATGGCAAGACCTGAGTCTCTAAAACTCCTTGAACCGACCAAAGGAATTATTGAAGGCCAGGTCAATACCAACATATACCTGGGTGGTAGCCTGGAGTCCTTTGTCACCACCGAACAGGGAGAGATACTTGTACAGATTGATAACCCTGCAGAGAAGAAGATCTTTGCTGAAGGGGAGAAAGTTTCAATAGGGATAATCCCGAACCTTGTCAAAGTGCTTCCTGACAAGGATGAATGATTTGGTGAATTATTCAGGAATGATTTTGCCGGATTCTCTTACCAATTAACGTACCTGTTCTTCAGGACATAACAGTTTTCTAAAGAGATGACGTAATATTGCGGTAATACATTCTATTTGAAGCACAAGCCTTGATTGATAAGCTTTTAGTTGATATTGTTACGCTTTCTTTTGTTGCATATTGACATACTTATTATACTTTTTGTTTCTTAAGATATCCGAAATGTAAATTAACCTTGATTAAATCTGAATCAATTACTTGTTTTATCGGGATTGCTTAAAGCGATACATTTGTGCAATAATTATTCATCAATCTCTACTGTAATTCTGCAATCGCCTCTCCATGAGGTAAAGCATAGGGGTGATAATTAGCAATGGGAATTCAGGATCGCGCGCTACAGAACACCCAAATATGAAGGAGGTTGGTTTATGAAGAAAGTGCTGGTATTTGGTTTGATGTTGGCATTAATTGCAGGACTAAGCCTTACCGTGATGGGCTACAAGATCGGTTTGGTGACCGGTACAGTTTCACAGAATGAAGAGGAATATCGCGGTGGGGAATACGCTGTCGCGAAGTACGGCGATATGATCGTCCATGTTACCTACCCCGACATGTTCATGACGGAGCAAGAGACGACAATCGCGCAGATTGTCCAGTTTGCCTACGATCCTGAAATCAAGGCAATAATCGTTAACCAGGCTGTTCCTGGAACGGTTGCTGCGCTTCGCAGGGTACAGGAAATGCGCCCCGACATTTACACGATAGCCATTTCTCCTCAGGAAGATCCGTGGATGGTCCTGGATACTGTGGACATTGCCCTGAACACTGATGACCTTGATCGAGGAAGAACGATTCCCATGGTTGCCAAAGAGATGGGCGCAGAGGTCTTCCTGCACTACACATTCCCTCGCCACATGTCAATCGAATTCCTTGCCCGAAGACGCGATATCATGAGAGAGACCTGTGAAGAACTGGGTATACTGTTCGTTGAGTTGGCCGCACCTGACCCCACTGGCGAAGGTGGAATCACCGCTACCCAGCAATTCATGATGGAAGACATTCCGAGACAGATCGAGAAATATGGGCCGAACACGGCAGTATTTGGAACCAACTGCGCTATGCAGGAACAGATCATTACACAGGTAATCGCTACTGGAGCACTCTATCCTGAACAGTGCTGCCCGTCTCCTGCACACGCATATCCGGCTGCTCTGGGTCTCGAGATAACTCCAGAGATGAATGCAGAGATTCAGGCCGGTAACATGGCTCCGCTCGTTGAAGCAATCGATGCCAAGGTCCGAGAGCTCGGTGCAGGTGGCCGACTTGGAACATGGCCTGTTGCATTGCCGTACGAATACTCCAAGGCCGGAGTCGAGATTGCTATTGCCCTCATCGAAGGAAAGATTACACCCGACGACATGGACGGTGTTAGAGAGATCTTTGAGAAGTCTGCTGGTGGGACCTCCTTAGGATTCTCACGCTGGGATCCAAGCGGAAACTACTACTTCATAACGGTCGGCTCGATCATCTTTGGTCTTGATTGAGTTACATCCTCAATAACAGAAATTTACAAGATGTCGGGTTTCTCCGCCCGACATCTTGTCTATTCAGGAGTGAGATATGGCGGAACGTGTGCTGGAAATGAATCATATCAGTAAATCTTACTATGGCGTACCTGTGCTAAAGGACGTGACCATAGATATTGCTGCAGGTGAAGTCCATGCTATAGCTGGGGAAAATGGGGCCGGCAAGTCGACACTCATGAACATACTGTTCGGTATGCCTGTGATCTTCGAGACGGGGGGATTTGACGGAGAGATTCGTATCAAGGGAGAACCAGTCAAGATAACCTCTCCACAGAAGGCGATGAGTCTTGGAATTGGAATGGTTCACCAAGAGTTCATGCTCCTTCCAGGCTTCACCATCACAGAGAATATCAAGCTGAACAGAGAAATAACCAAACGCAACCCTGTGAGCACGGTCTTTGGAAAGTCCATGGAATCACTTGATTTTCCCAGAATGAATGCAGATGCACGAAAAGCAATAGAGCAGCTGGGTATGAGCCTGGATGAAACGAAACTTGTCGGAGGTCTTCCAGTAGGTTATATGCAGTTCGTCGAAATCGCTCGTGAAATCGACAAAGGTGATGTGAAGCTTCTCGTGTTTGATGAGCCCACAGCAGTTTTGACAGAGAGTGAAGCTCAACAGCTCTTGAAGGCAATGAGGGATCTAACTGATAAAGGTATAGGCATCCTGTTTATAACGCATCGGCTGGACGAGATTATGCAAGTAGCCGATAACATCACCATACTAAGAGACGGAGCGATGGTAGATCAGAAACCAAGGACCGAGACAAGTATCGAAGAAATCGCCGCAAAAATGGTGGGCAGAAAACTGGAAGCCAGTGAAATCCTCAAACGCGAAGATCTATATACAGAAAAGGATATCGTTCTCGATATACAGAAACTCAGTGTCCAGATGCCTGGTGAAGAAGTTCACGACGTCTCTATAGAGATACAGCGCCATGAAATCCTCGGGATTGGTGGACTAGCTGGTGGTGGCAAGATAGGTATTGCCAACGGAATAATGGGATTGTTCCCGGCGTCAGGAACAGTTGTTCTGGATGGCGTACCTATTGAACTTAACATGCCCAAGGATCCGCTTTCAAAAGGAATAGCCTTTGTTTCTGAGGATCGAAGAGGAACGGGGCTTCTTCTTGATCACAGTATCGAAATGAACATCGTCATTCCAACAATCCAGGTTCACAACCGCTTCCTCAAGAAGAAGCTCTTATCCGAGTGGCTCCGATTATATGACACAGCCAGTATACGAGAACACGCACTCAAGTTCATAAAGGATATCGATATCCGGTGTACCGGACCTGATCAACTTGTTCGCCGTCTCAGTGGTGGAAACCAGCAGAAGGTATGCCTTGCACGCGCCCTCACTCTGGATCCAAAGATCCTTTTCGTTTCTGAACCTACGAGAGGTATTGATGTGGGGGCGAAACAGATTGTTCTGGATATTCTGGTCGAGCTGAACCGGAACCAAGATGTGACAATTATCATGACTTCCAGCGAGTTGGGAGAACTGCGCAAGATTTGTGATCGGATCGCAATCATATCTGAGGGACGCCTGGCGGGTATTCTTCCACCCGATGCTCCTGATGTCGAGTACGGCCTGATGATGTCAGGGCAGAAGTCAGAGGTGGTTTGAGATGTGGAACAAGTTTAAGGACTATATTCTTGGACTTGGGATTCCCAGGCTAACTATTATTGGGTTCCTGGCAATCCTTTTTGCTATCGCTTTTGTTACCGGTCTCGCCATACCACCCCTTATCGGTGACTCACTGAGAAGGGTCGGTATGGCAGGCATCATGGTTCTTGCAATGCTTCCAACTGTACGTGCAGGAATCGGTCTGAACTTTGGCCTGCCGCTTGGGATAGTTTCTGGTCTGGTCGGGGCACTTATCAGCATGCAGCTGGACTTCACCGGTTTCTTCGGTTTCTTCATGGCTGTAATGTTTGGCATACCCTTCTCAGTTCTTTCGGGCATCGGTTATGCCTGGTTGCTTTCAAAGGTCCGCGGACAGGAGATGATGGTAGGGACATATGTCGGTTTCTCCTCGGTGGCTTTCATGAGCATCTTGTGGTTGGTGCTGCCTTTCAATCATCCAGAGATGATATGGGCTATAGGAGGATCGGGGCTGCGAAGCCAGCTCTCTCTCGGAAATCACTTTGGCCAGGTGCTAAACAATTTCCTCAGTTTTGAAATTGCCAGAATGGTTGTCCCTACGGGATTGCTGTTGTTCTTTGCCCTCTTCTGTGTGATCATTTACTTCTTTTTCAGAACCAAGATAGGACTGGCAATAGACGCTACCGGTCAGAATGAGAGTTATGCCATAACATCCGGGGTGAACACCAAACGCATGCGTACTATTGCCGTTGTGATCTCAAATGTTCTTGGGGGAATAGGGATCGTTGCCTATGCACAGAGTTATGGTTTTCTTCAGTTATACACCGGTCCCATGTTCATGGCTTTCCCCGCAGTCGCTGCCATACTGATTGGAGGAGCATCGTTGAGTAAGGCTTCAGTTACCAACGTTGTAGTCGGGACACTACTGTTTCAGACTCTGCTGACCATTTCATTACCAGTAACCGCGCAGGTTTTTACAGGAGACATTACTGAGATAGCTCGTCTGATTATTGCTAACGGGATGATTGTATACGCCCTCACCAGGGGCGCAGGGAAAGGAGGGCGATGAGATGCGAACAAGAGATTTGCTGAAAAACAATGCAGTGCCCATAGTATTTGCTGGTCTTTCGATCTTTCTTGTGGTCGCGTCTCGAATGGATCCGGTCTTCCTTTTGCAGGAAGTCATTACACGTCTTTCTCGAAACTCTTTTCTGGTGCTAGCGCTTATCATACCCGTTATTGCAGGACTTGGGCTGAATTTCGCGATCGTTCTTGGCGCAATGTCCGGTCAGGCGGCCGTTATCATGATTACTCACTGGATGACCACGCTTTCAGCGGAGAGCACCATGCTTGCCATATTTCGCTGGCAGGGTGGATTGGGCGGATTCTTGTTTGCTACGATTATCTCGACCCCGATCGCTCTGGTATTGGGTTGGCTCGTTGGCAAAACACTTAACGCTGCCAAGGGCCGGGAAATGATCACTGCGCTTATGCTGGGATTCTTCGCGAACGGTATTTACCAGCTGATCTTCCTGATTGGCATAGGAACAGTCATCCCGATGGCAAATCCGAGAATGGTTTTGCCCGGCGGGGTAGGCCTGCGTATTACCATTGATCTCTTCAATCCTGTCGGTCGCCCGGTTCGTTCAATAGGCGCTGCTCTTAATAACCTGATTCTCCCTCAAATAGGCTTGATTCGTATACCTGTCGTTCCATTGATTATTGTTGCTTGCTTGTGTTTTTTCATATATTTCTTCATGCGCACCAAACTCGGACAACAGATCCGGGCTACAGGTCAAGATATGTACGTGGCTGAAATTGCTGGAATCAAGGTTAATCGAATCAGGGTCATTGCAGTCATGTTTTCAACCGTAATGGCGGCATGGGGTCAGCTGATCTGGTTGCAGGACATAGGAACACTCAACACATATGCCTCGCACGAACAGGTCGGAATGTTTGCAATAGCCGCACTGCTTGTAGGTGGTGCAAACGTAAAGCGCGCAACCATATGGCATGCGCTGCTTGGCGTTGTGCTCTTCCATACATTATTCGTTGTTTCACCAGTTGCTGGTCAGCGCCTGTTTGGACAATCACAGATCGGCGAGTATTTCCGCGCTTTCATTGCCTATGGTGTAATTGCTTTGTCTCTTGCGTTGCATGCCTGGAAGCAACGCAAGAGCAAGTAATCCATTTCCAGGCCAAGAACAACTCGAACTGATAAAGTATTTATGGGGTATTCAGTAGCAACTGGATACCTCTGCTTTTTTATGGGGTTTTTCCAGAGAGCTTACTCGCATAGCTTTGACTATGAGAGCCTCGAAGTACTTCTCTGTTTCCTCTTAGGCCGAAGGTCATATCACCCCAAGCTGTCCGCTACACATTCTGATAGTTAACGGAATGATGAATGATGGCTTGCAGAACGAAGTGTTTGCGTCTTCTCAAACAAAACCAGATCCAATACTTGCAGAACCGCAGCGCGAAATCCCCGAAAGATATAAGGATTGAAAACAGACATTTTGAGCTTAGCATGTATCCCTGGCCGCTTTGGAGTTGCTGTAGAAGATCCTGATGGTACAGTCAACGAAAGCCGCAGGTCTGACCTGCGGCTTATTGTTGGGGGTGTCATAAGTACGTCTGTTTTATTGGGGGGTAAGCATCGAGTTTATTACAATCTAATTATACACGATTCTGACAATATTGTCAATATACGATGAATTTTATCCCTTTTGTTGCCCCCTGATTCTCATCAATCAACTGCGAGTACTACCTCTCAAAATTGAGTATGTTGACAAGCTTCTCCACAGAGATGATCTCGACCTTTCGACCTCTGGTGGCTATCGCCCCAATATCGACCAGTTCCGAAAACACTCTTGAAAGAGAGGGGCGAGCCACACCAAAAAAATCTGCCAGAGCCTCCCGTGACATGTCGAGTTCAAAGCACCTGCCATTAGATCTGTGAAGCTTGAGCAGATAATTTGCCAGTCGCTGTTTTATTGTTCCCAGGGTAAGCATGAAGAGCTTGTCTGCAAGGAGATTGATGCGGTCTCCGATATCTCTAAGGAGGTTCAACAGAAACTTCTCCTCGTTGCGGCATAGTCTGAGTACAGTTTCTCTACTCATTAGTAGAAAAGTCGATCCTCTGTCATCTGCCACAAGATCTACAGGGAACTCTCTGTCAGATGAAAACAGAAAAGCTGATCCCAGAACTGATGGGGCTTCGAGTCTTTCAACCCGGATGACTTTCCCACTTTGATCCTGCATCTCTGCCACAGCCGAACCATCAAGAAGAATCAGCAGTTCATCATGAACAGATCCTCTGCTACGCACTAGACAGCCCAAAGGGTACTTCTCCATCCTGTAGTGAATTGATGAAAACACTCGTTCCAGTTCGCCAATAGTATAGCCCTTGAAAAGGGATGATTCGCCAAGATTCAGTATTAGTGGATTCACGCATTCACCTCGTAACAACTGTTACCGACATACTTCTCATCCTCAATTATACTCAACTGGAGAAAGTCGGGCAAAAAATGGAGGTACTGTTCTTGGAGAGCTTCAAAGAGAGGAAGGGCCGGCTTATATTGCTTGTCAGGAATATCGTCGACACGCCTGAGAGGCTTTCGTCACAGGAGGAGGCACTCTTTGGCAATATGATTCGTGGTTTTACACCAATGGAGATCCTGAGATTGGAAAAGGAGTTTGAAGATGCAGGGCTCCATCCATCCATAATACATATCTTCTGCGATGTTCACCTGGGATTGCTCAAGGAGTTTTCGAGCACTGGCATAGACGATTACTCTTCTGAACACCCATTTTATACGCTCTCGAAAGATCACAAAGACCTTATCAAGACACTTAAGGCATCTCTGAAGAATGATTCGCTGCCTGATTCGAACGAAGCAGGAGAGCTTTCAGAGAAACTGAATACAGCCTTTGCCAGGAAAGAAGCTCACATGAAACTAGAAGAAGAACTGTTGTTTTTCCCAATAATGAAGCATAACTCATTGCCAGGACCCATAATACTTATAAGAGAACATGACAAGATGCGACATTCAATGAAACTGATTCGTGATATGACAAGGCCTCCATCAAGAGCAGAAACAATCAATAAACACAACTCGGAGCTCTCAACAATTCTCGGTATGGTCATCAGTCATCAGTACAAGGAGTCTACGATTCTTTTCAAGATAGCAGCTGAAGTCCTTGATCAAGATGAATGGTGGGCTGTTCAGGAAGAAGTCTCGAAACTAAGTCCTTAGACATTCTTCGTCTCTTGTGATGATGGGCTCTGTCTTGAAGTATATTACGAGATCAGGAGCGTTCATCTTAGAAGATCACCTATCGCGAACACTACATAAGCAACCGGATAGACCTCTGCTGCAAAGAGCTTCTTACAGCTTCAATAGCCTCGTGGCTAACAGCCTTCGGGCAGCTGCTCATT
>LDZU01010029.1_pt1 | contig 17508 bp, 17 predicted proteins | sample 615531 | NCBI WGS metagenome assembly LDZU01 (sample SAMN03408293, study PRJNA278302) | terrestrial metagenome | isolation source: oil reservoir sample SB2 | place: USA: Alaska, North Slope, Schrader Bluff formation | collected 2011-09 | reverse complement strand
ATCATTTATAAGAAATTAGAAGATGTAGGGACAGGCCGCGGCCTGTCTGAAGTTGGCGCCGCTTTGCTCCTGATATGTCCATCGACTCAATCATCCAATCAAATCAATCAAATCAATCTATTCAATCAAATCATTCGACTGCAGACTACCGGCTGTTTTTCCAACCGAAGCCTGCCTCGAAAAGTCTGAATGACATTCGGGGACTTTCGACTTTCGGCTGCCCCCCCTCATCGTGCTTTCACCTCTTCCTATTGCCTCATCCCCTCATCATCCTCTCGTGTTTCCGTACCCTCGATCCTCAACCCTCTATATATTGCCTTCCTGTAACTGTATTTCGGATACCCCAATACAATCACGGCATAAATACGGCGGTTTTTAGGAAGGTTTAAAAATTTTTCCAATTCCTTATGGGCATACAAGGCATATCCGATGATACAGGTCCCAAGGCCCAAACGGTGGGCATTCAATATGAGTATTTGCTGAGCGGCGATACAATCCTCCCGGCCGGTTCGTTGTTTCTTTGGAGCAGATATAAAAATTGCATAGGGAGCACCCCGGAAAAAAGGATGATGCCCTCGTTCCCACGCAGATAAAAGACGCTTTAAAGCATTCCGGTCCTTGAGCAGTGAACAAGCTTTCCGGGGAGCCACAACAGACAAAAAACCTGTCACAACCGGGTTTATAAGGGCTGCAAGTTGCCGGTACCGACGGGCAGTTATTGCTTCTACTTTGTCAATCGCAGCTTTTAAATCCACGACGTGATACTGACGTTTCCGGACGTTGTGTCCACTGGGTGCCGTTTCTGCCAGATAAATCAGCTTTTGAAGGATGTCAGACTCCACTTTTTGGGATGTGTAGTGACGGATAGAACGGCGTGTGGCGTAAAAGTCTTCCGGGTTATCCGTTTCCGGTATTTTTAGGGTAAATTTTCCGGTTTCCTCACCCCTGTGTGTAAAAGCATCTTCGGGACAAACAGCAGCACAGTGCCCGCAAAAAATACAGGAACTGGGATGACGTGCTGCAGGAAATCCCTCCCGCAGTGTCAGAACACCGGCCGGACATACATCTGCACAAAAGCCACAGGATGTACACCGGTCTTTATCAATTGATATAAGAGAAGTATTCATAGATCAGGATTCCGGAATAAATTCGTCGGCAATGGCGGTGAGACCTTTTAATGTCAGGTCGGGAATGGTTATTGTAATGGTTTCAGACCGGGACGATACCATTTCGGCCAGGCCACCGGTAGAAAGGACAGTTGAAAAAGTAAGACCTGTCTCACGGCTGATTCTCCGCACCATTCCATCTGTCTGATCCACGGCTCCCCAAAGAATACCTGAACGGAGTTGAGAGGATGTATCGGTACCGATGACATGTTCCGGAAATTCCATGGCAATTCCGTGGAGTTGGGCAGCAGCCCTGAATAAGTTGGCTGAGGATGTCCGGATTCCCGGGGCGATACTGCCTCCCAGATATTTCCCTCCCGGACCCAGGACGTCTACCGTTGTAGCCGTTCCAAAGTCGATGATAATCTGCGGCAGGGGATAGGCCGTCAACCCTGCATACATATTGCAAATGCGGTCTGCCCCCAGAGTTTGAAACCGCCCTTCCAGAAAATTATGCCTGAAGGGCAGAGAGGGGGTGACAAACAGAGGATCTGTCTTTAAATATTCACGACTCATATCCCGAAGTCCGGCATTCATTTGGGGAACAACCGAACTGATGACCGTACGCTTAATATCCGGTATGGAAATGCCGGCATCATGGCACAATAGGCGGACATACACCCAGAGTTCATCTTCTGTCCGGGTCCCGTCAGATGTAATCCGCCATGACCGGAGGATTTCACCATCACGGATTAATCCCAAAACCGTTTGGGTGTTCCCTGTATCAATGGCTAGTAACATCCCCCCCCTCCTTGTATGAATTCAAATGTTTTTCTAGTATCTGCCGGGTTATTTTCTGATCTGCCCGTCCTTTCGTGGCTTTCATAACCTGTCCCATGAAGAAACCAAAAAGCTGGGTTTTGCCTTGACGGTACTTCTCCAGTTCTGCGGGGTGTTTCTGAAGAATATCCCGGATTAAAGTGTCCAGCTCGTCCGGTGTAGAGATGCTCATGAGCCCCTTTTTCTCTATGATTTTTCCGGCCGCTTCCCCTGTTTCGGCCATGGTATCAAGGACGGTCTTGGCTGTTTGAGGGGTGATATTTTTTTGTATCAGATAGGTAAGCAGCTCTTTTAACTGACCAGGTGAAACGGGCGATTGTTCAATACGGAGTTGTTTCTCTTTCAATATCCGGAGGATCTCACCCCGTACCCAATGATTCATTAGGGCTGTGTCCGGAAAGTCATGGACGGCTTCTTCAAAATAATCGGCAATTTCACGCTCCGACGTCAAGACCAATCCATCCTCTTCTGAGAGGCTGTATTGCCGGATAAACCGCTGAAGACGCTCCGAGGGAAGTTCCGGCATGGTTTTTTTAATGTCGGCAATCATGGCATCTGTCAGCTGGACATCTACCAGATCCGGTTCGGGAAAATAGCGGTAGTCGTGACTTTCCTCCTTGGAGCGCATGGGTTCTGCTGTTTGTGTTTGTTCATTCCATAAAAGGGTTTCCTGAACAACTGTACCACCCGATTCCAAGACTTCTTTCTGACGCTTCGCTTCATAGGCCAGGGCCTTTTCCACTCCACGAAAAGAATTCATGTTTTTCAGTTCTGTGCGTGTCCCGAACTTGTTGCTTCCCCTGGGCATAACTGATAGGTTGGCATCACAGCGCAATGAACCCTCTTCCATGTTGCAATCTGAAATTCCGATGTAACGAATAAGTTGCTTTAAAGTGGTCAGATAACTGTATGCCTCCTGGGGACTCTGGATATCCGGCCTGCTGACGATTTCCAACAGGGGGATTCCACAACGGTTCAGGTCGATCAGGGTCCCATCCATATCATGCATGGATTTTCCAGCATCCTCCTCCATGTGTATGCGGATCAGACCGATTTTCTTGTGTCCTGATTCCGTTGGGATTTCAATATATCCGTCATAACAAATAGGATCGTCATATTGAGAAATCTGATAGCCCTTGGGTAAATCGGGGTAAAAATAGTTTTTCCGGGCAAATCCGCTTCTTTTACGAATTTTACTATGTGTTGTGAGTCCTGCTTTGACTGCAGATATCACAAGTTCCCGGTTTAAGACGGGTAATGCACCCGGATATCCCAGACATACAGGACAGGTTTGTGTATTTGGTGGAGCCCCGTATGCAGTTTTACAGCTGCAGAAAGCCTTTGAATGTGTATTTAATTGGACATGGACTTCCAAACCAATCACAATCTCCCAATCCATACGGTGTCTCCTGAACTTTTTTGCAAATTTACATGTCTTTTCCATGCATTCAAAGGGGGTATATCTGAAGCCGTTTACGCTAAAAGCTTGCCTCTTTCACTATTTTATCCTTATCATTCACTGTGGAGACGGCACCATGATTAAACACAAATTTTTCCTTTATACCCTTGCCCTCTCAGTGGCCTTTTTTTGGACGCCGGAAGGTTCTCTGTACTCTCAGGAAAATACCCTGAAACCTGAATCCAAAACTAATATAAAAAATCTCCGAAAATATCCCGAAAGGGCTTTTCAGGAAGCACATCAGCTTTTTTTGGCCGGCAGGGCTCTGAAAGATACCAGTGATATGCACAAAGCTCTTATCATCATGGGACGCATCTATCTGGAACAAAATAATCTGGACAGGGCAGCTCATTATTTCAATCATGCCCTGGAAATGACGGAGAAAAGCCCCTCCCATTATTGCAGTTATATGGAAAGTCGCTATTATCTGGGATGGATTGCATTTGAGAAGAATCAATTTCAGGATGCCATGAACTGGTGGGATACCGGGTTATATTCTGAAGAAGTCAAAAGATGTGGCAAACTCTATAACCGGTTGCTTGTGGGGCTGGCCGAGTATCACCTGCTCATCGGAAATTTTTCGGATGTGAAATCCCACATGCTCAAAGCTCTCAAACTGGAAAATGATCTGGTTGATGAAGAAACAATCGTCCGGACACGCACATTACTGGGACAGGCGTATCATTGGCTGGGGGTTTACGATTCGGCCAAGTACTATTTTCATGATGCCATCCACCGGAGCATTGAGTACGAGATTCCCTATTTATTACCAGAACCCATGGTTTTTCTGGGAAGAACCCACAGCTATTTAAGTGAGTTTGATGATGCCACAGATTATATGCTGAAAGCCCTGGATTACGCTCAACAATATCAAAGACCGAATGCCATGGCGATAGCCCTGACACATTTGGGAATTTTGGAATATATTTTTGACAACTATCATCGTGGACTGGAATATTGTCTTACAGCTATGGATATTTTCAGGGAAACCGGATATTTATCGGGTCAGGCGCTGGCGCACGAACATCTGGCGATTAATTATATAGGTCAAAAAGATTTTAAATCGGCGGAGGCCGAAGCTCTCAAATCCCTTGAGATCCGTGAGAGGATCGGATCCCGCTTTGGTATGAGCGAAAGTTACGAGAATCTGGCGGTGATCTACCGGAATCTGGGCCGCTTTGAGGATGCATTGGAAATGAACCGCAAATCCCTCGAAATCCGCCGGGAAATCGGTCACAGGCAGGGAGTCTCTTCTTCCTTGTTTAATCTGGGATTGACCTGGTTTATAGCCGGAGATATTGATCAGGCCCTTGATTATTTTTACCAGTCTCTTGATCTGGCAAAAGAGTTGCGGAGCGAACGGGGACGGGTAGCCATTCTGAAGGCGATCAGTGCTGTGTATGAAGCACAGGGTGAAATGGAAAAAGCCCTTGATATGTACAAACAGCACAGCGCCTTAAAAGATTCGGTATTATCCAAGGCGCGAATACGAAGAATTGAAGATCTGAAAAAACAAAGTGAAATCCGGCGCAGGGAAAAACTTATCAGCGATCAGTCCAGGCAAATCAATATCCAGCAAATTTCCCTTGCCGGGATTACCATTCTCCTGATTGTCGGTATAATCCTCGCCTGGCGACTTGGCATTGCAACCCGAAAAATTCGACAGTCTTATGAAGAATTAAAAAAAAGAGATGCCATCATTCATACTTACTCAAATACCGTGATCCGTGAAAAGGAAGAGGCAGAATACAAACTCCGGGAGCTTGAAGAAATACAACTGAAGCTGAAACAGATTGATGAACAGTACAATTGGCTTTTTCATTTGAATCTGGCAGGCATTGCACGGATTTCCCCCGGGCGGAAATGGATTCAGGTGAACAGGGTTTTGGCTGAGATGCTGGGTTATCATGTATCTGAACTGGCGGGTTTCGAATGGGAAAAGATTTGTCATCCACAGGACCTGGAAGTAGAACAGGAATTGTTTCAGAACGTCCTGGACGGTACCATCCGGGATTATAACCTGGAGATACGTTTGTATCGGAAAAATGGTTCACTATTAAAAACAGTGATGCTTTTCCGGGCCTTTCAGGATGAACAAAACCACCTGGATTTTGGTTTAGCTGTCTTTTCTGATATAGGTTACCGGAAGTTTTATCAAAACAAATTGCTGGTCTATCAGAATTACCTGAAACGGTTCCTCTTTCTTTTAAGTGAAGAAATTGAAAGTCTGGCTTCCGGCCTTCGGAATGTCTCCCTGATTCCAGACTCCGATCGTGTCTATCAGGAATGGAAAACAATGAACCAGGATATTCTCAGCAGTCTTGAAATGATCGATAAGGTCCGGGCGTTACAGGATACCCTTACACCGCAAAATGGAGAATGGTTTGTCAACCTCCGTGAATTGGCCCAAACTGCTGCTTTGGATTATCCTGAAACCACCATCGAGATTCATGGCAGTGGGGTTGCTTTTGCCGATCAGTCTGCAAAATTTATTTTTGATCATCTGATACGAAATGCCATTGTTCATGGAAATGCCGATAAAATTACCATCCAGATCCGCCGGAGTAAAGAATATGTACAGGTGATGATTTCCGACAACGGAAAAGGGATCAAAGAGGAGGAACGATTCCAGATTCTCGATGCCTATCTCTATCCGGATGTGTCCAAATTTCGAGGTATCGGACTTTACTGGGTCCGTCAATATGTTGAGCTGTACGGGGGAGGAATGAAAATCCAGAAAAGGAAGAACAAAGGGACAGATATCATTTTGCTCTTTTTATCAAAAGACAATACAAAGGTGCCATTATGAAACAAATTAAAAGGTTTTTACTTTTTTCACTCATCGTTCTGTTTGCTTTTCAGGGATGTGATACGGGAGGCCGGCCTGATGGTCCCGCCGGTTTTGACAGTGCAAAAGAGCTCAGGACATATTTCCGTTGGAATCCCAATCGTCTTCCGTTGGTGAGTGCTCATCGCGGAGGGCCTGTCCCGGGTTATGCGGAAAACGCTATACGTACTTTTCAGCGTTCTGTGGATGCCGGTGCATCCATTATTGAATGTGATGTCCGGCAGAGTAAGGACGGGTACCTGGTGCTGATGCATGACCCCACACTGGACCGTACCACGACGGGAACGGGAGATGTTTCCGATTACACACTGGCAGAATTGAAACGCCTGGAGCTTGTGGATGAACACAAAAAACCTGTAGGTGATGAAATTCCAACACTCCAGGAGGCGTTCGCTTGGGCCAGGAATAAAGGAATTCTCCATCTGGATATCAAGGAACCGGTGGAACCTTCTCTGGTTTTGGCGGAAATCAGGGAAGCACAGGCCCTGCCATTTACTGTCGTGATTGTGTATAATTTTGAAAGGATGATGCAATATTACCACCTGGAACCGGAACTGATGATTTCGGTATCAGCCGGGTCTGTGGAATCGGTGGAGATGCTGAAATCCTATGAAATCCCCATGGAAAATCTGCAGGTCTTTGTCGGGGTTTCCGAACCGGATCCCCGGGTCTACACTATGCTCCATGATGAAAATCGCTATTGCATATTAGGCACCCTGCATAATCTGGATCATAAAGCCCTGAAAGAGGGCCCCCGGGTGTATGTTGATTTATTTCAAAATGGAGCAGATATTATTTCTACGGATCAGGTGGATCTGGCAGTGGAAGCCGTCCGTGCCATGCGTTAATCTACATGAGATCCGGAGCCGAAACTCCCAAAATAGCCAGCCCTTCCGCCATAAGGGTCTTTACGGCATGAACCATTTTTAAACGGGCTCTGGAAAGAGGCAAATCTTCCGTAACCACCCGGTGGGTGGCGTAAAATTTATGGAATGCCGTCGCCAGCTTTTGTAAATAGGACGTCAAATGTGTGGGCTCCAGGGTCCTCCGGCACAATTCCATCACTTCACCGAATTCACCCACGATTTTTAAAACATCCAGGGTTTCCCGTTCGTTGAGTAACTGAATATCCCCATCCAGATACGAATCAATGCCCTTATCAACACTGTGTTTTAATATATTGTTCATGCGGGCGTGGGCATACTGTAAATAAAAAACAGGGTTTTCATCACTCTCTTTTTGTGCCAGTTCAATATCAAAATTCAAATGGGCATCCATGGTGCGCATGATGTAAAAATACCTGACCACATCGGAACCTGCCAGATCCATGAGTTCATCCAGGGTAACAAAATTGGCTTTACGGGTAGACATCTTCACTTTTTCACCGTTCCGGGTCAGTGTTACAAATTGATGAAGCAGAACCACAATATTCGATGTATCATACCCCATGGCTTCCAGCCCGGCTTTGACGTCCGGATAGGTGGCATGATGATCGGCTCCGAATATATCGATAATCAAATCAAATCCCCGTAAAAGTTTATCCCGGTGATAGGCGATATCCGGAAGCCGGTAGGTGGGTTCCCCTGAACTTTTCACAAAAACACGGTCTTTTTCTGCCCCAAAACAGGTCGCCCTGAACCATACCGCACCCTCTTTGTCGTACAAAAACCCCTTTTCCCGTAAAAGGGAGAGAACTTCATCAATTTTCCCGGATGTATATAAATCCTTTTCGTTGGTAAAAATGTCGTGATGGACTCCAAGCCGGTCAAGAGTTTCCCGGATCATTTTGAAAATCCGGTTCGACGCGAAATCAATCAGATCCCTGTCCAAAGGATTTTCCGGGAGGAGATTTCCCCGTTCTTTCAGATAGTCTGAAGCGATATCCCGGATATATTCTCCCTCGTATCCACCTTCCGGGATGGGATAGCCTTCCCCCAGCAGTTGCTTACACCGGGCGTATACCGATTCACCCAGTCTTTGCATCTGTCGGCCGGCATTGTTGAAATAATATTCCCGGGTCACATCATTACCGTACCACTCCAAAATCCGGGCGATGGTATCACCCAATACCGCCTGGCGGCCATGCCCGATTGTGAGCGGACCAGTCGGATTGGCACTGACAAATTCTATCTGAACTTTCCTGCCTTCTCTTTCCGGCTTCATGAAGTCTTTGTCTTCTTCAATCAGTTTTTCCACAAGTGACTGATAGTAATGGTCGGAAATGAAAAAATTGATGAAACCAGGGCGGACACATTCAATTTTCTGTATCAGAGATTCACGGCGGGACAGGAGATCCTCCTGAATCTCTTCGGCAATTTTCATGGGATTCTTTTTTAATATCCCGGCTAATTTCATGGCCACATTGGTACTGATATCACCGAATTCTGGATTTTTGGGATGTTCCACCGTGAAATCCGGGATTTCAATGGAGCGCTTCCGAAGGACTTCGGAAATCAGGGACTGAATATATTGTAACATAGTTCAGCTCTCTATTTTTTCTACATCGGCATCAGCCCAGAGTTTCTCCAGATTGTAATAATGTCTCTGGGACTGGTTGAAAACATGGCAGACAACATCGATATAATCCAGAAGGATCCATTGCCGGTTCTCATACCCTTCACGGTGCCAGTATTTGATCTTATGTTTGAGAAGTTCTTCTTCAATGGCATCTGCAATGGCTTTGACCTGAACTTCACTGGTCCCGTGGCATATCACAAAATAATCGGTAAAACCGGCCACTTTTTTCATATCGAGAATGGTGATGTTTTCCGCTTTTTTCGAATCTGCCGCCTGACTGATCAGGTGGGCTATATCATGAGATGTATACGTTTTCTTTTCGGGTACTGTCTTTTCCTTCAAAAAGAACTCCGTGTTAAAAAATGCTCAGTTCCGTGTAGTCATGACCTAAAATAATGGTCATATCACAGGGAACATTGGATGAATATTCGTCCACAAGAGGATCAGTTGTAATTCCCATCATCTTTTTGATTTTTTCTGCTTTTTCAAAATTATCCCCGTGGATATATATCTGTGTCTGCTGATAATTGTGATGGGGCGCGTTGCCTGTACTGATGACATCCACACCCTTTCGGGTAAGAAGCAGCTTGGTCCGTGCCGCCAGGCCGGATACCCCGCATCCGTTCAGCACTTCCACACGGAGATTCACCTCTTCCTTCATTTTCTCCTGATAGCTGAGAACGGCTGACGGAATATTGTCCAGGCTTGTCACAGCCAAATCCGTCTCCCGGGGAACCGGTTGCTGATTTTGAATGACAGAATAAAGGAAGACCAGTATCACAAGTGTCAGACCGACTATGATTGCATTTAAAAGAGGTGTTGCTGTCTCCTGATTCTTCTTTTGCTTTGTCGTCTTTGTCTTTTTCCGGCGAGTGCGTTTTACGGCCATAAATCAAACATCCTGTTAGTCGTGTACGGATTGACTGTCCATGGATATGAATAGATTGGTATATTGCTGATCCCTAAAACCAGTCGGGTTTTATCGGAAAATTTATACTCCATGTTGGCATCATAATAGATTGAATTTATCCCCTGTCCCAGCCGTTCCATCGCCGGATTGGAGGCATACGCCTGTTGCATGAGAATCAGATTGCCGTAAAAGCTCAGTTTGGCATTAATCGGAAACATAAATTGATTCTGGTAAGCCAGAATGGATTGGGATCCAAAAGCCGAAGACCCCGCAGACATGGAAAAAGAGTGACGCATCTGTAATTTTCTCAAATCCAGAAAAGATGCCATTTCACGGGAATCCCGGAGCCGAAGTCCGATATTTCCATTCTCCGGAAATGACGGCTTTTCAAAAATCAACGGCTCAGCCTGAAGCCCTGAAAGACTAAGCCATAACAAGAACAACAGACTAATATATACGCGTTTCATAAGATCCTCTTCAGTTTTTCTTCAGCCAGTTTCAGCTGTTCGACAGTATTTACACCCTGAATTTCTTCGGAATGTTCCGCCTTCTGAAGATATATTTTCCGCTTATCCCGGACCATCAGGGGCAGTACATCAGGCAGATAATACTCACCCTGTGCATTTTTATTATCGACATGTTTAAGATACGAAAAAAGCAGCTCTTTTTTAAAGATATAAATCCCTGAATTAATTTCTTTTATTTTCCGGATTTCTTCATCTGCATCTTTTTCTTCCACAATATCTTTCAGTGTATCATCTGCATTACGAAGAATCCTGCCGTATCCATGGGGATTCTCCAATTCGGCGGTAAGCAGGGTGGCATCTGCGTGGTTTTCCTGATGGCGGGTAATCAGTTTTTGCAGGGTTTTTCCTGTTAAAAGCGGGACATCTCCCGAAAGAACCAGGACATTACCGTTCCAATTCTGTAAACAGGGCTCACATTGCTGAACAGCATGTGCCGTTCCCAGCTGCTCCTCCTGGACGGCGAATTGAACATCCGTACCTTTAAGACTCTCAATTACCATCTCTTTCTTGTATCCCACAACCACCACAATTTTTTGGGCGCCAGCCAGCTTTGCCTGGTCAATAACCCGGGATATCATCGTTTTTCCCATTACCTTGTGCAACACTTTGGGAAGATCGGATTTCATCCGGGTACCTTTACCGGCTGCAAGTATGATGGCGGATAGGGAAGAAGACACGATTTACTCCTTTACCTCCTTTACGATACGGTTTTGTTCATCTGTGACGACAACAACCGGACGATGTTCCGCGATTTCGTCGTCATCAAGCTGACAGTATGTCATAATGATAACCCGATCGCCCGGTACACCCAGGCGGGCTGCTGCTCCATTCAGACAAATCTCTTTTTTCCCCGCTTCTCCCTTGATGACATAGGTCTCAAACCGCTGACCGTTGTTGATGTTCACTACCTGTACCATTTCGTATTCCAAAATACCGGCCGCGTTCATAAGATCTTCATCAATGGTGATACTGCCGGTATAATTCAGATTGGCCTCTGTAATGACAGCCCGATGAATTTTTGATTTTAGGAATGTTCTTTTCATAGCTCTTTTATAATGTTATCTATCAGTCTTACCTTACCCATAAATATCGCCCCTGCAATCAGCAGATGGCGTGTTTCATGATCCGGTTTTCCCAAATCCGGCCAGGATCGGATATCTATGTAATCTACCCTGATGCCGGGGATGGCTTCAATGGATTTTTTCGCCTCCTGAATCAGGTCATCTTTATTGGATAGATCCGGTAAAATTTTTTTGTCAATGATCTGAAGCTTTTCATAGAGTACCGGTGCCTTTTTCCGGTGTTCAGGCGTTAACCGGACGTTTCTTGAACTCAGGGCTAATCCATCCGGTTCCCGGATTATGGGAGAGAGAACCAGTTGGATATTATAATTCAGGTCCCTGATCATTTGTCCGATCACAGCCGCCTGCTGGGCATCTTTTTGTCCGAAATAGGTAACATGGGGATTGACGATGTTGAAAAGCTTGCATACAATGGTTGCCACTCCCCGGAAATGTCCCGGACGGCTTCGGCCGCATAAAACGTCTGTGAGTTTTTCTGTGCTAACCCATGTTTTATGATCCGGCTGATACAGGTTTTCAGGATAAAACATGATGTCCACACCCAATGCTTCAGCCATGGCCCGGTCCCTTTCAATATCCGCCGGGTAGGTTTCAAGGTCATCCTGCCGGTCAAACTGGGTTGGGTTGATATAATTTGAAACAATGGTTACATCGCAATCAGATACCGACATCCGCATCAGATTCAGGTGTCCCTCATGAAAATAGCCCATGGTGGGCACAAATCCAATCCGTTTGCCTTCTTTCCGAAGGATTTCGACACGGTTACGGAGGATATCTGTCTCACGGATTATATCCATTCAGAAACTTTCCTCTTCCGAGGGGAAAGCCCCGGATTTTACGTCCTGGTGATACTGTTTCAATGCTTCCCGGATGATGCCTGCCAATTCGGCGTATTTCCGGACAAATTTCGGTTTCATCTTTTCATACATCCCCAGCAGATCCTGGGTGACAAGTATTTGACCATCTGTTTGAGGACCGGCTCCAATCCCGATGGTTGGGATGTCCAGACTTTGGGTTACGTCTTCTGCCAGTGTAGCCGGGACCTTTTCAAGGACGAGGGAGAAAATACCGGCTTCCTGAAGGATGTGAGCATCTTCTTTCAAACGTTGGGCTTCATCCTGGTTTTTGGCCCGGGTCTGCCAGCCTCCAAAGGTATGGATAGACTGAGGTGTGAGTCCCAAATGTCCCATAACCGGAATTCCGGCTTCCACGCATCGGTGGACTGCTTCAGCAACGGATCTGCCGCCTTCTAGTTTAACGGCTTCGGCACCGCCTTCCTGAAAAAGCCGACCTGCATTTCTCAGCGCCTCTTCCGGTGAGATCTGATAACTCATAAATGGCATATCTGCGACCAGCATGGCATGGCGAACTTCCCGTCGGACATATTGGGTGTGTAATATCATCTGATCCATGTTGACCGGTATGGTGGTTTCATAGCCGGCCATAACCATGCCCAGACTGTCTCCCACCAGGATAATATCCATCAGTTCATCTAAAAAAGAGGCAAACAGGGCATCGTATGCCGTCAGGGCGGAAATTTTCTCGCCATTCCTCTTCATCTTCAGAAGAGTCCTGACGCTGACTTTCCCCTTTCGCTCATCGGTTCCGTATTCCATGATTGATCAGGCTCCCTCAATAATGCCGCCACCCAACACCCGATCGCCGTGATAAAATACGGCAGATTGTCCCGGTGTGACGGCTTCCGATATATCTATAAATTTAATAAATATTTTATCATGGCTCAATGGATTTAAAAGGGCTCGTAACCCCTTGTGGCGATACCGGATTTTTACCAACGCTTCGATGGGTTTTTCCGGTGCCGGTATGGAAACCCAATTCACACGGCTCACAGCTGTTTGTGAACGGATCAGGGCTTCTTTCGATCCGACAACTACTTCATTGCTTTCAGGGTGGATTTCAAGGACATATACCGGATATCCCAGGGCAAGATGAAGTCCCCGGCGCTGACCGATGGTGAAATGAAAAAAACCCGGGTGCTCTCCCACAATGTTGCCATCCTGGGTGAGAAAATATCCTGTACCGACTGACTGATACTGATCCGGAACATACTCCCGGAGAAATTCCCGGTAATCATCCCCCGGGATGAAACAGATATCCTGACTCTCACCGGTGTTGGCACTTTCGAGTCCCAGCTCAGATGCAATGATTTTTATCCGGTCCTTGGTTAAATCCCCCAATGGAAAACGGGTTCTGGCCAGTTGTTCCTGAGTCAGCTGCCACAGATAATAGGATTGATCTTTTTTGGGATCTTTCCCTTTTAAAAGTTCATACCGGCGTGTGGATTCATTGTAACGGACCCGGGCATAATGACCGGTCGCCACATAAGGAATCCTTTCTTCATCGGCCTTTTTCAACAGTTCATCCCATTTGACAAAGCGGTTGCATTCCACACAGGGGTTGGGAGTGCGGCCACTGAAATATTCCCGGACAAAAGGATTGACGACTCTCTCTTCAAAGAGCGTGCACCTTTCCAGTGTTTCATGGGGAATGCCGAAAAAATCACAGACACGTTTTGCCCGTTCCGCGTGATCCCGGGGATGAATGGTATCTCCAAAGAGAGAGGCCATTGAGCAAGTCAAAGAGAGGGTGAGCCCTTTGACATCAAAACCATTTTCCTGTAAAAGATAAACGGCCGTGGAGCTGTCCACCCCGCCGCTCATGCCCAATAAAATACGGGGGTTATCTGCCTTATGTGAAAGGGGTTTATTCAACACCCATCACCTGGATAAAAATCCGGCGGTTCCGGGGGTGATTGTCATGATCAATCACAATGATTTGTTGCCATGTACCCAGTAAAACATCCCCCTTTGTCACGGGAAAACTTGCTCCGGGCCCCATCAGTGTTGCCCTCATGTGAGAGAATCCGTTATCATCTCCCCAGGTCTCGGAGTGGTGAGACCGGATGGATTTGGGGATGAGTTTTTCAAGAATGTCCTTCATATCCTGGACCAGGGCCGGTTCATATTCTATACTGGTAATTGAAGCTGTGGAGCCAAGGACAAACACGTGAACCAATCCTTCGCGAATGCCGCTTTTTTTAACCATTTTCCGAACCTGATCCGTCACATCCCGGATATCGCTGAACCCGTTGGTAGAAAGGCATATTTCTTCGCCAAATACTTTCATATAACCTCCATCCCGGGTAATCTTAAAAAAGTCCGTTTCAATGGCAAGCTTAATCAGTTTTTTCTTTCAGATTCATTTGCAGGAATAATCCGGTGCTGATGAGTAAAAGTCCAATCAGGCTTGAGGAATGAATGGATTCATGTAAAAAAGTCCTGATAAAGAGTAGGGACAGAAAAGGTGAAAGGTAGATCACATTCGAAATGACGGCAACGGAGCGGGTTTTTTCCAGGGCTTTTTGCCAGATCAGAAAAGGGAGGCTCATTTCAAACAGGCCGGTGTACATGCCGCCAAGCCATGTCCGGGGATGGGATGGGATGATAGAATGACTTGCGGCAGCCCATAGAATCATGACAATAAAAGCGCCGGTAAAATAGAGGCCCATGCGCAGCGTACCCGGCAGAGAGATTTTGGACTGGAGCATCCAGAAAGCGGTCCACAAAAAAGCCGAACCCAGGGCCAGCAGAGAGCCCGGCAGATCCTCCGCTCCTTTCAGGGTAAAGGTTCCCCGGGTGAGTACAACAACCGCCCCTGTCAGACTGATGAGCAGATAGACTATTCGTGTTATGTTTGCCGGTTCACGCTTCAGTAACATGGCTGCCGCCGCCATAAAAACCGGCCAGGTAAAATTGATGATCTGTGCCGATTGAGCCGGAAGCCGGTCGTAAGCGATAAACAGTACCGAGTAATAGGTAAGTGGCATTAAGAGTCCCGTCCCCAAAGCCTTGAGCACATTCCGGAAGGAGATGCTTATTTCCCGGGTCTGAAGAATGCCTGCCGGAATTAATACCAGGCAGGCTGTCAGTACGGATACAAAAAGGAGTTCCCCGGGAGTACCGGTCCGAAGTGTGAGTTTAAAAACGGTGGCAACAGTGGACCACATAAGAAGGGCTATGCCGGCCAATACAATGGCTTTTCGGGTCTCTTTATCCATGGGGTGAATTTAGAAAAGCTTTTTGGGATTCCAAACAGCTTGAGATAAAGGCTGAAAAAGTCCTAACTTTATATACATGTTATGTGGAAAGGCTTTTCATGAAAGATGTTAAAAAACGGGTGGAAGAACTGACCCGTGAGCTCAATGAACACAATTACCGCTATTATGTCCTGGATAATCCCGTGATTTCGGATGCAGAGTATGACTGTTTATTCAGGGAACTGGTGGAACTGGAAGAGAAGTACCCTCAATACCGTCGTCCTGATTCACCCACGCAACGGGTGGGAGCAGAGCCTCTGGAAGCTTTTGGGACTCTGGTCCATCGAACGCCTATGTTGAGTCTGGAAAATGCTATGAATGAAGGTGAAATCCGAGACTTTATCCGCCGGGTGCGGAAAGAATTGGGGGAGAATAAAAACCTTACCTGGGTAGGAGAACCTAAACTGGACGGCCTGGGTGTGGAATTAATTTATGAAAAAGGTATTTTTACAGCCGGAGCCACCCGGGGGGATGGTTACCGGGGGGAAAATATCACCCAAAACTTGAAGACCATCCGGCAGATTCCTTTGAAACTCAGGGGGGATGATATCCCGGACATTGTGGAAGTCCGGGGAGAGGTGATGATATCCCATGAAAACTTTGAAAAGTTGAACCGTGAACGGGAAAAGGCGGGAGAATCTCTTTTTGCAAATCCCCGGAATGCGGCGGCGGGTTCTCTCAGACAGCTGGATCCGTCCGTGACGGCCAGGCGTCCCCTGGAAATTTTTATCTACTCACCGGGTGAAATCAGCGGAATGACCTTTGAAACGCACTGGGAATTTTTGGAACAGTTGAAAAAATGGGGATTCCGGGTCAATCCGTACGCAAAACACCTCAAAGAAGATGAAGAGGTTATCCAATATTTTCGTCAGATGGAAAAGGATCGCGAATCCCTCACCTATGATATTGACGGGGTGGTGATTAAGGTTAACGAGATAGTTTATCAGGAAAAGCTGGGCATACGGACCCGCACACCCCGGTGGGCGATTGCCGGAAAATTCAAAGCCCGACAGAAGACAACGCGCATTGTGGATATTGAAGCCAGTGTAGGACGGACCGGGGTGATTACACCGGTAGCCATTCTGGAACCGGTTCAAATCGGCGGCGTAACGGTGAGCCGTGCCACCCTCCATAATCAGGATGAAATTGACAGGAAAGATATCCGGATTGGAGACACGGTAGTTGTGGAACGGGCCGGAGATGTGATTCCCAAAGTTATCAAAGTCATTCCCGAAAAACGGCCGGAAGACAGCAAACCATTCCATCTTCCTGAAACCTGTCCTGTCTGCGGCAGTGAAACCTCCCGTCTGGAGGATAATGTGGCCATCCGTTGTACCAACATCTCCTGTCCGGCCCAGCTGAAAGCCAGCATTGCCCATTTTGTCTCCCGGAAGGGCATGGATATTGAGGGGTTGGGAGAGAAAATTGTGGATCAACTGATTCAGGAAGGGTTGGTGAAATCGCCGGCGGATCTTTACCGGTTAAGAGAGGAGGATCTTCGTGATCTAGATCGATTTGGCGAAAAATCGGCGGCAAACCTGATCGAGGCCGTAGCGCATTCCAAATCCCGGCCTCTCCAGGCACTGATTTATGCCCTGGGGATTTCGAATACGGGGGAATATCTCAGCCGGATCCTGGCTGAAACTTTTGGGTCTGTGGATGCCCTCATGAATGCATCCCGGGAGGATCTGGACAGCATCGAAGGCATCGGTCCTGTCGTGGCGGAAGGGATTACCATTTATTTTGAAAATGAACAAAACCGGAAGCTCATCCGGGATTTACAGAATGCAGGCATCAATCCCACCGTGGAAAAAGACACGAAAGAACCTCAGATATTTTCAGGAAAGACATTTGTCTTTACCGGTTCATTGGAAAAATTTACCCGGGATGAGGCAAAAGAGATGGTCCGCCGGAGAGGCGGTTCGGCAACAGGCAGTGTCAGCCGTAAAACCGATTATGTCGTTGCCGGTCCCGGCGCCGGTTCAAAGCTTGACAAGGCCAAATCCCTGGGGATTAAAATTCTCAGTGAAGATGAATTTTTGAAGATGGTTGGGGAGTAAGTAGCGAGAAACGAGGTTCGGGGAATTTCCTCCCGCGGAGGG
>LDZU01000088.1_pt1 | contig 17509 bp, 16 predicted proteins | sample 615531 | NCBI WGS metagenome assembly LDZU01 (sample SAMN03408293, study PRJNA278302) | terrestrial metagenome | isolation source: oil reservoir sample SB2 | place: USA: Alaska, North Slope, Schrader Bluff formation | collected 2011-09 | reverse complement strand
ACGCGTTTTATGGGATTGAACCATCAAAAAAGCATAAAAATGACACAAGACGCCCCACTTTCAAACAGAGCACACCCTTTTTTCAGTAGACTCAAATATCATTTGATTTGCATATTTTTCTACAGGTATTAAATCTTTTCTATCATATAATCGAAAATGTTTATGGAGAGGATTACTTCTTGAAATTTTATGGAATATTTTATCTGTATTGATAATATTTTCTTGATAATTTTTTTAGGTAAGATATTAAGATAGTTTGTACCACTACGCTGAAGACCGTAAATCAAAATTTTTCTTGACATATTTCTTCCTCTGACACATAAATGTAAATTAATGATTGTTTATAAACAAATATGAAATTATCATTTTTATTATTTCTTACGAGACAGTCTCAAAGTATTGATTTCCTAATAAACAGCTGCATAAACAATAGTAAAAAAGTGTGAAAAATCCTAAATAGTTTTTTACAACTTGAAAAATCTAAAACCCTTTCTTGAAAAACTTCTTGAATTCCATCCATTAACTATATCAATTATAAGATTCGCTGAGGTAATTGAATCTAATATATTTGGTTTAATATTTTTGAAGTATTCGTGTCCTACTAGAAGAACAATTATTTCAGCATCTTTTACAGCCTCTTCCAAAGTTGTTGTGGTAGTAATGCCATTGAATATTTTTTCCTTTAAGTGAGGTTCAAATACTTTAACAATTGCACCAGCATCAACCAATAAAAGAACAACTTCAACTGCAGGACTTTCACGCATATCATCAACATCGGGTTTATACGTTAAACCAAGGACAGCTATTTTTTTACCTTTGATTGTTTTACCTATTTTCATTCGTATTTTTTCTAAAACGAACTTTGGTTGAGAGTCATTTACTTGTCTAGCTTGGAAAATTAATTTGGATAGATCTGGTGCACTTTCAACTAAAAACCAGGGATCTACACTGATGCAATGACCTCCCACACCTGGACCAGGATTTAGAATGTTTACTCTTGGGTGTTGGTTAGCAGTTTCTATGGCTTCCCACACATTCACGCCAAACCTGTCTGCTAATCGTGAGAACTCATTAGCTAAAGCAATGTTTACATCGCGGTATGTGTTTTCCATTAACTTTACCATCTCTGCCGTGTTAGCATCAGTCAAGAGAATATCACCTCTAACAAAAGTGGAATATAGCTCTTTACCTTTCTTTGCAGAAGCTTGATTAATTCCACCAATTACACGATCGTTTCCAATCAATTCTTGCAGAATTTGTCCGGGTAATACTCGTTCTGGAGAATATGCTAAATAAAAATCTTCTCCTGCCTTTAATCCGGATTTTTCCAAGATAGGAGCAACTAATTCAATCGTCGTTTTTGGTGGAGAGGTTGATTCTAAAATTACAAGATTACCTTGCCCAAGGTATGGCACTATAGATTTGGCAGCAGAAATAACTGCCCTCATATCTGCTAATTTGTAACGTTTTCCTTGATACTCATCATATTCATCATGTTTAAACGGTGTTGGTACCGCAATAATGAAGGCATCAGCAGGTCTGGGTTGGTTATCCACATTAAAATTCCCACTCTCAATCGCTGTCTGGACTAATTTTTTCAATCCGGGTTCTTCGATATGAATATCCCCATTGTTTAATATCTCAATTATCTTGTCGTTGATATCGACACCGTGAACTTTTACGCCATGTGTTGCAAACATAGCTGCTGTTGGTAATCCAATATAACCTAATCCAAGTACGCAAATATTGTCCATTTCCTTTTTCCCTTTGTTGATATTTTATATACAAATTAATTTAATTAATTGGCTTTGAGTTTGTATTATCACCATCTAGCCAAGATCGATCCATATATTTGAGAAACACCATTAATTCATATATTCGATTTTTTGATTCATCAAGATCATTTTGGTTGCATTGGTTTTTGATTAAAAGTTATGTAACTAAGATAATGCATAATCTTTTTCCACTTTATACAGATTTCTTAGATCTGATGTTGACTTGCAATAACAAGGATAATAATATAACTTCTGAACAATTTTAATAAAACTTTGCTCATTAATAGTCAACTTTATTTCTTATTTCTTTCTTAGATTTAATCATGCTTTCTTCAATTTATTTATATAATATTATATACATTTATCGTTTTTGTGATACAATTTTTTTTTATTTATTTTGGTTGACATTCTTAATTGTCTCTTTTGAATAATTGTTCGTGCTAAAATGAAAAATTTTGTGTGAGAAAGTAAATAAAAGGCTTTTGGAAACAAGTTTTCATAGATCGATTTTATGATGAGAAAAAAAGACACACCATGGTCTCTAGCATTATGAAAGAATTCACACGTAGAAAGTGACCCCTTTACATAACCTAACCTCAACTCATGAAATATTTTTTTTATTTGTATAAAGTTCTTTAAACTTGAAAATTCATTATTTTGAGAGCTCTTGCTTGTCTCAATCAAACAAATATCTTGCAAATAGCTTTTTGAAATTGCAATATTATTATTAATAATAAAAATTAATCTATCTTTAAGCCACTTCTTATCAATGTGAATATTTTCAGTATAAATTTTATTTGTAATACTTGTTTTATTAATCCTTCGTTTTACTAATGGCTCATCAATGGAGATGACAGATCCAAGCAACGATGCTCGAAATGGTATTACAATATCTTCATTAATAACCTTTTTATTTATAGGACCGAAAACGTTGAAAACATCTTTATGCCAACTATTAGAGTGACCTGGTACCCATTGTTGATTAGTCCCAAAAAAAACATAGTCCAATTTAGAATTATCTGGTAGACCAGAATCAGCAATTCCTATAACTGATCCATTTTCATCAATCTTTATGCTTTTCTTTGAGAAAATGCAATATGGTTTTTCTAAAGAATTTTCGCAAGCTTGAAAAATTCTTTCAACTCGAATGGGAAGTGAAATATCATCCCCAGCTGCTCCCACAATAAACTCACCGCTAGCCAGTTCCATTGATCGATTGATATTTCCTGTTAACCCTAAGTTCTTTTCATTTCGGTTCAAAATAATCTTATGGGGGCCGTCATATCTGGCAACCATTTCCTGAACAATCTCAAATGTACGATCCGTTGAGCAATCATCAGAAATAATGATCTCAAGAGGGGAATATATTTGATCAAAAGCCCCCTGCACAGCTTCAGCAATGAATTTTTCATGATTGTAAGTACTCATTTTAAATGTAATTAAAGGTCTTTCAAATCTATTTTGCATTAATTATCCCTTCCAAAACGCAATAACTTTTTAATCTTCACCAAGTAAATTGTAATAAATTCCTTACCCACCAAATCTTTGATACGCCTTATTGAAAAAACACCCATACCTATGGTGAGAGCTAATCCTAGTGCTATTGACCACCAATTTGATACGAAGAAGGAGTTAACAAAGGCAAGCAGCATGATAAGAAAAATAAATCCTGCTAGATGAATATTTTCACGGGTCCATTTAAAAGCAATTATCTTTCGGGCAAATATTGTATTTATACTTATATGATAAATATTTTTCAGAAGAAATGCTATGCCAATTCCATCAATTTCCCAAATGCTCATCCCTAACCAAGCTGATATTAAATAAATGATGTTTGTAGATAATTCAAGTGTTATTAACAATCCTATTTTGCCTTTGGAAAGAATTAAGAAACCTAAGGGCCATGAAATAACTCTTATAAAAGTAGCCATAGCTTGCCAGCGTAAAATATCGTATGCACCAAAAAATTCACCTGAATATAATAAGGAAATTAAAATAGGACCTGCAGCAAGAACTGCTAATATGCCAGGAGCGGCTGAAAAAAGGCCAATTCTTACCTGAGCGTTGATCAATTGAGTAGATTTTTCTTTATCTCGAACCACCGCTGAAAGGTGGGGAAAAAAATCTGTGCCCATTGCCCCAAGGATGAACCCAACATAGACATTTGAGAGTTGGCTTGAAGCCTCAAACAATCCTGTTGCATCCAAACCCAATTGTCGGGATATCATCAATTTGATCAAGTAAGTTGAAGCTGTGGTGGTGAGACCTGCAACCATGAAACCGACGCCTAAAGTTAACAAACTACGAGATTTTCCAATAAAGGTTCTTAAAGGCAATTGGGTTTTTTTTACTTGGAGATTCCTTGCATAGAACCATGAAAATACAAAGCTAGTTATTGCGGTGAGCATAACAAATGCTACTACACCATCTACCCGCCAAAAATATATAATGGGGATACCAAAAACAGTTCCCAAAATCACACTATAAATATTGATCCTAGCCAGATCATGTACATGGGACATCCCTCTTAACAGTGTGAATTGAGATGAAGATATTACAGTTAGAAACAGGGCTATTGACAGAATACCAATTTCGAAGGCATGTTGGTCGGTACCGAATGTGACTTGTGAAATAAATTTGCGAGAAAAATATAATATTAAAGCGCCTAAGATTCCAAAAATCCACGCTAAAATATTGAAGGCAGTAATTGTTTTTCTTATTTTATCCTCATTGCCAGTTTCATTCGCTAAAGCAATCTCTCGGACACCACTAGTTGTTAAACCCATTCCGGAAATGGTACTGGACAAACTAAGAACAGAATTAAATAATCCCATCAGTCCCACCCCCGATGGGCCAATTAGTAGTGCTACTATTTTTGATTGAACAACCTTAATTAGCACATTGACAATAGATGAGCCGCCAATGATAGTAGTTGACTTCAAAATACGGTTGTAAGTTTTTTCACTCATAAAATTCAGTCTAAAAATGTTATAATAATTTTCGGATAGCTTTCATTGGATTACCAGCCACAGCGACATTTGGAGGCACATCTTTTGTAACGACACATCCAGCCCCAATAACAGCATTTCTTCCAATATGCACACCCTTTAATATAATTACTCTCGAACCAATCCAGACATTTTCCTCAATTATTACTGGTGAGGACTTTCCAGGTAAATGACGTTTCTCAGGAGTAATATCATGAAAATCAGAATCATAAATAATTGTAGATTGACCAATGAGCGTTTGCTTACCTATACTAATTAATTCGCGAGAAACAATTTCACATCCATTCATTACTGCGCAATTGTCTCCAATAATTATTTCAGACTCATTATCTCGAGGTTGTAGAAGAATAGGTTGTCCTTTTGATCCAGCAAGAGAATATCCGACAGTCACATTATTACCAATTATTAGTTTTCCATGTCCTTGAAAGATCAACGGATGGTTAATGTTAATATTCTTACCCAACACAACTCTGCCATTGTATAAAAACGCTGTAAACTTAAATTTTAAGTATCTAAACGAGCGGATTACTGGAAGAATTATTGATAATCTTACTTTTTTTAGAAAAGAAATTATTAATTGCATTGACAACCTCGCTTGTTTCTTTTAAATTTATATGTGGTCCAATTGGCAGACTAAGTATTGTCCGATGAATGGACTCAGTAACCGGGTATGATCCTTCATCTTTCCTTAATTCTTGATAAGCATATTGTAAGTGTGGTGGAATCGGATAGTGTATGAGTGTGCCGACACCTAGCTGTTTAAGATGTTGAATTAAGGAATCACGTTCTTGGCAGCGTATAACAAATACATGCCAGCAAGGGTCCGACCAGGTTAGGACTTCTGGCAATATTAATTCTTCGATATCCTTTAGTTCTTCCAGATAATATTCAGCAATTTTTTTTCTTGTCAAATTCCACTCATCGAGATAAGTCAATTTTACATCCAGGAAGGCAGCCTGTAAGGGATCTAACCGTGAGTTGAACCCTTTAACATCATTGATATATTTGATTTTTGAACCGTAATTTCGTAAAGCTCGTAATCGGTCTGCTAATTCTGAATCATCCGTTGTTATTGCGCCTGCATCGCCAAAAGCCCCCAGGTTTTTTCCAGGGTAAAAACTCCAACCAGCCGCATCTCCTAAGGAGCCAGTCTTTCTACCTTTGTACGTTGCCCCATGGGATTGAGCTGCATCTTCGATAACTTTCAAACCATACTTAAACCCTAATTCACAGATGGGATCCATATCCGCTGGTTGGCCGTATAAATGAACTGGCAGAAGTGCTTTTGTTCTTTCACTGATGGCGGTCTCAATTTTTGTTGGATCTAGATTATAAGTTGAAGATTTTGGCTCAACAGGAATTGGTGTGGCGCCAGCATAAGATACAGCTAACCAGGTGGCAATATAAGTGTTAGCGGGAACAATGACTTCGTCTCCTGGACCAATATCGTAACCCCGCAAAATAAGATGTAAAGCTTCTAAACCATTGCCAACACCAACACAGTGTTTTACTCCACAGTAATTTGCAAATTTTTTCTCAAATTTTTCTACTTCTTCACCCAGAATATACCAACCAGATTCCATTACACGGTGATAAGCCTCATCAAGTTCGGTTTTGAGTTCTTCGTATGTTGGTCTTAATTCAAGAAATGGTATTTTCACGTTTATTAACGCCTTTTATAAACTCATCATAATCACGATAATAATCTTCTGCACAATAGTACTCTGAAGCGAAAGCCAAACATACTGAACCTGAAGAGAAATTGTCAATAGTCCTCCAAATTAATGGTGGTATTAACAATCCAAAATATGATCTATTTAGATGGTATTTGTTTAAATTCCTGCCATTATCGACTTCAACATCAAAACTACCTGATGCAGCAACAAGAAACTGGTAACAGGTTTTTAAGGCATGTCCGGCTCTAATTTCACCTCCCGGAACATCATATAAGTAAAAAACACGTTTTATATGAAATGGTATATGATTTCCACCTTCAATAAAGGTTAGATTGCCGCGATGATCTAATATTTTAGGTAATTCAATAATTCTGCATTCTGAAACTTTTTTCATATCAAATCTCCTTAATTATCCTTGCCGGCATCCCGAGGGCCAAGACATGGTGTGGAATATTTTTTGTAACGAGTGCGCCAGAACCTATAAAAGCACCTTCACCAATTTTTATTGCTGGCAACAAAATGGCCCCAGCTCCTATTGTTGCGTTATCCTCAATAGTAGGCCCCTTAATCCTGGTTTCTTGATAATCTCTATCTATCACTATATTGTCATTGACGGTAGTTACCTGAACACTTATAAATACGTTATTCCCAACCATGCTATTTCCAGTTATGTTTGTATGAGACATAATTTTTGAATCGTTACCTATTTGGCAATTGTAGTTAATTGTGACATATCTTCCTACAACACAATGATGGCCAATTTTTACTTCCTCACGTATTGATGCACCATCACCAATAAGTGTATTATGGCCTATCTCAACATCATAATATATGACTGCATTTGGGCCAAGTGCACAATCAGAACCAATAATAATTTCTTTAACAAAGGATATCTCTCTGGCGGTTGCACCAGCTCCTTTAGGTACTTTCCCAATGTATGTGCCAGGGAATATTTCGCAGCCTTCACCAATTATTACCCCCTCCTCAATGATTACATTTGGATGAATAATCACATTATCACCAATAGTTACATTCTTTCTAATGATAACATTTTCATAAATCGTGACGTTTTTCCCAATATCGTCAGTTTCAATAATTGAATTTTTAACTTGCATTTCAACACACATCCTTTTACTTCTCAGATTATCAATTTGAAATATTTTAATTATTATTCAAGATCATTAAATGGGAAGGGTAATGAACTTATAAATAAAGACTCCTCTATCATCACTACACAGTTTCCCGTTTTCTGTCCTAGGTCCCCAGTCATATTACCTCATTCCCCAAGCAAAAACTGTTCTCGCATGTTGTCAAAATCGCTATAGGCCTGCTCGTAGTCATCTGGGTGGCCAAGGTCCTGGTGCTAGCTAGAAATTTTAGCTCGTAGCTGATAGCTGATCCCACTCACTTCGTTCGGGGACTTCGTAGCGTTTAGCTTGTAGCTGGTAGGTGGTGGTTGGTAGATGGTAGCTCATAGCTGATAGGTGATAGCTGATAGCTCATGGCTCGAAGTTAATTTCTTTCAGCTTGGCCCTTTGAGCTTTCAGCTTTTTTTATCCCCTCCCTCACGCCATAAATCGTTCCAAAAATGATATGCGGCCCAAAGCCCACCAGGTAGAGCAGAATGCTGTAGGACAGTGCCAGCTCCTTGCCCACGCCAAAGACGGACAGGGCTAAGATGGTCATCACCTGGAAGATCCCCAGTTTGCCTGGAATGTTAGGCACCGCGATCCCCACCTGCAGCACCAGCAGCAGGAACACCGCCGCTGAAAAGGGCAGGTCCATCCCAAAAGCCCTGAATAAAACATAGTTCACCAACGCGCCCCAAGCCCACACTATAAAGGACCAGGCCATCAGCGCCACGCCCACCCAGGCTGAACGAAAGACGTCCAGTCCCGCCAGGGCTTGATCAAAGGCAGTTTTTAACCGGCGCTCCCATTTTGCGGGCAGCACTTTCAGCAGCGCGCCCAGCCACTTCAAGAGCCCCTCCTTCATAAAAAAGAGCAGGAGGGAAAGGCTAAAGGCGCTCAGCGCCAATATCAGGAAGGAGCGGCGGGAGGTTTGAAACCAGGCTGGTAAACTTATCGCCAGGGGCAGGGCCAGCAGGAAGGCAAGCAGGGTTAGCAGATCGAGGAGCTTCTCCACTGCCACAGTGCCCAGGGTGCGTCCGGCTGGTTGATCCGTCATCAGGCTGATCCGGGCTAATTCTCCTACCCGGGCGGGGATCAGCAGGTTAAGCATCTGGCTGATAAACAGCAGCCCCATCAGGCGGAAGAAGGCCACCTTTTCCTGGTCCGGGGCATAAAGCAGCCGCCAGCGCTCTGCCCTGAGGGCGGTGCCCCCCACGGACATCAACAGGCTCAAGCCCAGCAAACCCCAATTCAGGTCGGCCATGGCATCCCTGAGCTGCTGCCAGGATACCCCACGGAAGGCTATCCAGATCAACAAAACACTTAACCCAGCCCCGAGGATCAGCGGCAGGGGGCGCCATTTGACCTGTGAGAAGAGCTTGTGGATTGCCGATGTGGCGTTTTCTGATGCGGTCGTTTTATCCTGCTCAGGCATCATTACCACTTGATCCTGTCTTTCTTTGATCCGCCCCAACAAGCCCGACACCCAGAATGCCCCCACCCAACAAGGCTAAAACCAGGCTCAAGACAACATTGATGTTAATGAAGGCGATCGCCAGCAAGGAAAGCAGCAGCCAGGCGGACAGTCCTGCACCCAATTGACGCAGCCAGGACATTAAAGCTTCCGATCTGCCAGATGCATGGGGGCGAGATGGTCGGCTGATTAAGGCCGGCAAATCTTCCCGTCCTTTTTGCTGGTCAAGCCGGTAAGCGGCAGTCCCCAGCCCAAAGAAAATCCACAGGATCGCGCCCAGCTTGGTGCCCAGCATGTAAGCGTCCATGATCCCAAAAACCTGATGTGCCAGCAAACCGCAGGCAAGGCCAATCAGCAATGCCTTTGTCCAGCGTCCGGCATTTTTGACCGTTTTCCAAATCATCGTAAAGAAGGCGCTCACCAAGCCTGTATAAAGGATCAAGCCCGGGATACCCAGGTCCACCGCCATGGTCAGGACCATGTTATGAGCGTGGGGAATTTCGGGATCGCCGCCCCTGAAATAGGGGTAGAGGCTGTTCGTCAGGGGACTGAAGGTACCCAGGCCGGCACCGGAGAAGGGGAAATCCTGGATCAGGAGGGTCGCCCGCTGCCAGATCTCCATCCGCCCCGGAAGGGTGCCGCCGCGAGTGGTGTCGATCAGGGTTAGAAAGACCTCCAATTCACCCTGGGCGGTGCGCTGGATAACGGTCAGCAGGATGATCCCCAAAAGCGGGATTGCCCACAAGTAACGGCGATCTTTGATCACCGCCAGGGTCAATAGTCCCACAAAAGCCCCGAGATAGCCGCCGCGCGATTGGGTCAGGATCAGGACAAAAGCGGTCAACAGCGTTCCCAGGATTAATAGGGCGATCAAACCAATCTTCGCTGTTCGAGCCCAGGCGTCATTCCTGGAAATCGTGTTAAAATCGACGCGCCAAACGTCCCATAAGAGGCTGACCAGCAAGGGGAGGAAAAAGGTCAGGGCGCCGCCGATCAAATTGCGGTGGATACCACCCTGGTTGACATATCGCGGGATGCTGTCGATCCATTGGGGCAGGGTTTCATAAACTGCTGAAAGATCGAGAATTTTTTCATTGTACCATTCGGTCCCCACCAGCCCCAGCACAGAGACGCCCAGAGCCAGCACTAGCAGGCCGAAAACAGACAGCTGGAGCATTTTTTTGGAGCGCACGGCGTTGACCACAAAGTAAAACAGCGACAGCCCTAAAACTAAGCCGTGAACCTTGGGCAGGGTCAGCGCGCGGTCAATCGAGATGCTCAGACTGACTATTGATAGGCCCAGCAGTGCAGCGCTGAGGACATCCATGGGTGTGCGCCGCCAGCCAGCCAGCGCCAGGTGCAGGAGCCACAATCCTACAAGTGAAATCAGCCCCCAGGTTGGAATGTGATCCCTGAACATGAAGAGCGCATACACCACGGTGAGCAAGGTAAAAAACGCACCCAGCACCAAATCTGCTTTGTGTTCAAGGACCCATGCGAGTAAAAGCTGGCTGCGGGAGGATTTTTCTTTGGATTGCGTGCCCTGAAAGGATGTCATGCCGTTATTCCCCCTCCTGTAAGCGATCTAAGGCTTCAGCAGCGACGGCATTTTCTGGATCGATAGCCAATGCTTGCTGATAGGCTGTGATCGCGCTTTCGATTTGATCAAATTCTTCATAGAATCGAGCGATGTATAGATACGGTTCGGGAAAATCGGGGAAAGTCTCAATAACTTCTTGAAAAGCGGTTTCTGTGCTGCGGTAGAGTTCCTGGGCTTTACTCATCAGTTGGTTGGCCTGATAAATGGCGTTTGCTCGAAGAATAAAGGATAAATCAGGTCCTTCAGTCAGGGATAATGCCGTTTCGATGGCAGTGACAGCCTGGTCAGGTTGCCCTTCTTGATGATAAACCCACGATAATTGGTAGTAAGCGCTGGCATAATCAGGAAAACGCGCGCTGAGGTTTTGGTATTCTGCGATTGCCTGTTCGGTTCTGCCGTCGTTGTAGAGGGCATTTGCGTAAGAGAGACCAAAGGAAGGACTTTCGCGGTTTTGCTGATAGGCAACCCGGTACCATTCGGCAGCGATGTCATACTGCTTTCTTTGGGTGAAAAGGCTTCCCATGGCTGCTTGCCCGGCGCCGCTTTGGGGATCAACTGCGATAGCCGTATCAAATTGCTCAACGGCTGCCACAACGTCCTGGTCACGCTGATAGGCGAGCCAACCCATCCCAATCCAGGCTTGACCAGCGCCCGGATTCTCAGCCAAAACCTCCTGGTAGATCCTTTCCGCCTCTGCCCAGTCTGTTTGTGCGCGGTAGATATCCCCGATCAGGACCTGCCATGAGTCTGTTGACCTGCTGCGAGGGTAGGCTTGGAGTGCAGCATTCAAGACCTCGATCGCCCGTTCGCTTTGTCCACTGCTGTGCAATGACCGGGCATAAGACAGGGCATAAGCCTCAGGATCGATCGCAAAGGCTGCCTGGTAGGCTTGAATTGCAAGGCTGGTAATGCCGTAGGAAGCAGCTTCTGATGCTGCCTCCGCCAGAGCGGCTTTTTGGCCGATAGACTGCCAGATCTCAATGGCTTCAAAGTATTGGCCTTGCTGATAGAGGTAACTGGCTTTGACATCCAGGGATTGAATATCACCAAAATTGGCGAAACCCTCAAAGGGATCATCCGAAGGGACCGTCTCTTCCGGCAGCGGCTCAATAGTTCCTGATTCCGACCCCATTTGCCTCAGCGCTTGACGGTCAAGCCAGATCTCGGCGTGAGGGTGATAAGGCGGCGGAATGGGGACGACTTCATTTTCCTCTGAAAAAATCGATTGGATCGCCTGTATTGACCAGATGTTATTGGCCAGGGCTCCCGGAAGCATCGAGGGAACAAGGACTGCAACGCCCAGAAAACCAAGCAGGCCTATCAAAATGATTTTCCGAATGTGCGGGATGATATTTGTCTCAATAAATAAGCGCATTTTTTTGTTTTCGGAACTAATAAGCACCTTTACCTCTAAGTACAACCAATAATGTCTTAATCAGAATCTGGAGATCAAGCCACAGGGAATAATGCTGAATGTAATAAAGATCCTCATCCGTATGGAGGTGCATGGGTTTGTCACTGCGGCCGTTGACCTGCCACCAACCCGTGATGCCCTGGGGGACGGCAAAGCGCATATGCTGCCAGGCTTGGTAATGGCGCACCAGCTCTGGCAGTTCAGGTCGCGGACCGACCAGGCTCATTTCCCCTTTGATGACGTTGATCAATTGGGGGAGTTCGTCCAGGCTTGTCCGACGTAAGACCTGGCCGACCCGTGTGATGCGCGGATCGTCGGGTTGTTTGTGTACAAAATTTATATCATCCTCTTGCTTCAATACCTCAGTCAGTTTTTCATCGGCATCTTCAATCATGGTGCGAAATTTTAGCATTATGAAGGTCTCGCCGTTTTCTTTAAGACGTGTGGACCGATAAAACACTGGACCGGAAGAATCAATTTTAATTAACAGGGCGATCAATCCAAACAAGGGCAGGGTCAACAAAAACAACGGTATGGAAATGAGAAGGTCAAAAACGCGCTTGCCGATGCGCTGCTGCTTGTTGAGGATTGGTGAATGAAGAGTAATCATCGGGATGCCAACAAAGTTCCAAACGGAGGATTTGCTGAGCATTAGTGCAAAATAATCGGGGATCACCCATACACGCACGGGCAGCCTGTGCACAGCTTGCATAAGGTCGTTGATTCGCTGATAAGCGCCATGGGGTAATGCAATGATGATGTTATCGATCTGGTGTTCTTTGATCAGGTCTGGCACCCGGTCGATGTTTCCAAGTACGTCAGGATGTTTCTCGATTAATTGAGGATCGTCATCCACAAAACCGATCAGTGTATAGCCGACTTCAGAGAAATCATCAATATCCTGCTCAAAACGCCGACCAATTTCCCCTGCCCCAACGATCAAAATACGGCTCTGATAAGTTGACCGGCGCATTTTCGATTGAAAAAGCAAGCGGTAGACCAGGCGCCAAAGTGTAAGCAGGATAAATGCCAGGAGCGCATGTATGAGAAAAAAGCCGCGTGAGATAGGGCTCCTGGTGAGATAAATCAGCGCTGAAAGGATCAGAATGGCAATCAAAGTCCCGGCAAACAGGTTATAAACTTCATCGACGATACGTAAATTCTTTTCAGAAGAATAAGCGCCCATCTGAACCAGTACAATTATCCAAATCGTCGGGAATAAGATATAGATGAAGGTGCTTGTTTTTCCCTGTAGTGGATCTTCCACGTTTGGGAGCAATTCAGGGCTGATTATTGTCGTTAACCAGATAGCGGCAACAATCAGTAAGCCGTCCAGGAAAATATTTATTATTTGGGTTGATTTAGAAAAGCGAGGGGACATGGGATAAAGGCGGATCGCTAATATTTGAATTATTTGGTGTATTGATGAAAAGAAACAGATGATAGACGAAGGAGGTGTTTTGTATGAGGACAGCTATCAACCACGAAATATCATCTGCCGACGCACACTTATTTTTTCCACGCATCCGCCCCTCCGACATAAGACTTTCTGTCGGCCGGGTGAATTTTATGACAATTTACCCAATATTCCTGACGGTAGATGCACTTGCGGGGTAAATATTTTTAATTGCGCTTTAATTGATTTTCGAGTTCTTCAAGCAGCAGGCGCTTATTACACATTATTTCTCAACTTTTAACATTTTTGCATCTGGTCAATAATTTTATCAGACAATCTTGCGTGTTTACCATCGAAAGACAGTATTCGGTAAAGACACGGCATAAAGCCCAGTGTTAAAAGAGCAACCAAATCATAATTCACATAAAAATTTCCGATGAAGTGATTTTTGTGCTCAGGTGTTAGAATTTCATTGATGTTTGTTCGCAAGCGCGGATGGAAAGGTTTCAGGCGTTGTAATTGATGCCTCTTCCTAAGAATATTGCCTATTATTACTTTACTTTGAAATAAATATCGGGGTGCCGACACTTTTAATCACACTTTCAGTCTGTTCTGATTTCCACCTGTAGGATCTGTGACTGTGGAAATTATTCAATGTTTGTCATAGGCAAAACCAATAAATAGCGGCGAGGAATATTGATGGTCTCCCCAAAAGAAAAATAAATTTAGCTCAAAACACAAAAGTGATTATAACACAAGGTGTTTTTTAGGCAAGCATATCCACAGCCCCCATATTTTCTACAACGATAATGAAGCACAATTTGGTCTCATTTTAACAAACCATTAACTTTTTTTGGGATTTGAATCGCATTAATTATGAGGCCTTTACCGCGCCATAAATTAATAAAACGGATCATTTTACGATCAAGCAAAATAGAATCCTATTCTTGGTCGTTTTTCTGGCATAATGATTCGGTTTCATTATGTAAAATTTTGGATAAAATCATTCATTACAAAATAGATTTTTGGCCTAATTTTATTTAACTTGACCCACACATTTTGTGCTCTTATAATTAGGCGGCAAGTTAAGCTTTGAGTAATCAGCTTATTATCGACTGTGACGGCTGAGACTGGAAACTAAATATGATGCTTTCAATCATTTTTCTGGGCTATATCTTGCATAAACCTGAACCTTTGACCTGGGACTTCAACGACTGAGCAGGGTAGACCTGAATTGATGATTTAAAGTTGAAAAGGCCAAAGGGATTAATGTGCAAATAACAAGGAGTGGGTAAATGGAAGAATTTGGTTTTGAAGCCAATGAAACTGAAATTACGATCGATTTGAAGAAATATATTGCTTTATTCTGGCAGTGGGCATGGTTGATCGTTCTGGCCGGCGTAGTGGCTGGCCTGGCAGCTTTCATCATCAGCAGGCAAATCACCCCGGTGTACGAAGCGGCTACGACGGTGCTGGTCAATGAAGCACCAGGATCTGAATCTTCAGATTATCAAACGCTATTGGCTTCCGAACGTTTGACGAAAACCTATGCAGAAATGATGACCAAGAATCCAATCCTGGAAGGGACCATTGAAATATTGGGGTTGGAGATGGCTGCAAAGGACTTGCGAGAAATGATCACTGTTAACCCGGTGACTAACACGCAATTAATTGAAACAGTGGTGGAATCGACGGATCCAGAGGCTGCGGCAATGATTGCTAACACGGTGGTGGATGTGTTTAAGTCTGAAATCGAAAACGTACAAACCGATCGTTACAGTCAATCAAAGGAGAATCTAGAAACCCGGTTAGCTGAAGTGGAAGCTGAGATTGAAAATTATAATGCACTGGCAGCTGCCGCCGATTCTGAGGCTGAACGGGTGGAATATTATGCTCAAGCAAATCAATATCGAGAAACCTATTTTTCCTTGATGGAATTGTATGAGAATGTTTGGATGTCAGAGGCACAAACGGTATCCTCTGTGGCTGTTGTGGAACCAGCTATTGTCCCTGAGAATCCGGTGCGTCCAAGGGTATTGATGAACACTGCTCTGGCTGGCGTTGTGGGCGTATTACTTGCTGCGGGTGTGATACTGGTAAGGGAAGCCCTGGATGACACACTGCATACCCCTGATGAAGTAAAAAGCCATCTGAACTTACCCGTTTTGGGTGCCATCGAGTCTTTTTCTGAGAAAGAAGAAGGACGGTTAATATCAATCGATCAGCCACGCAACCCAATTTCTGAAGGGTTCCGGTCGCTGCGAGAGAACGTGCGGTTTGCATCAATTGATAATGAGCTGCACACATTAATGGTCACCAGCCCAGAACCGGGTGTGGGAAAATCGACGGTGGCTGCTAATCTGGCCGCGGTGTTTGCCCAAGCAGGTGTGAACACGATATTAATGGATTGCGACATGCGTAGGCCGGCACAACATATTTATTTTGATTTCACCAATCACTATGGGCTCAGTGATATTTTATTTGATCAGAACACACCTTTGGATAAGTTGAAGTTGCATACACCGATTGAGAATTTACGCGTGATTCCCTCGGGTAATCTCCCACCCAATCCAGCGGAATTGATTGCATCAAAACGCATGAAAGGCTTTCTAGAGGGATTAAAAGCCCAAGCAGAGTTATTAATTATTGATACACCGCCTCTACAGGTGGTCACAGATGCGCTCAGCATCGCGCCCGAAATGGATGGGGTTTTACTTGTTGTCCAACCAGGAAAAACGCATGTCACTGCTGCAAGTCAAACTGTTGAGCAGCTTAAGCGTGCAAAAGCTCAGATATTAGGCGTAGTGCTTAATCCTTTGGACTTGAAGCGTTCGCAATATGCCTACCGCTACGGTTACAAGGATGGTCGAAGCGGTTATGGAGAGTATTACCACAACATTGAAGATAATCCTTCATCTAATAAATCAGAAGTTTAGAAGGATATCATTGTTTTGAATGACCAGGAAAGTCAAAATCAAACCAGCTGTCCTTACTTGGGATTGATTGGTGATCCTAAGACAACGACGTTGTTCCCATCTTCGGGGAATGCCTGTCAGCTTGTGAATCCGCCAGCACCGGTTATTTTGCACTACCAGAGTAGTTATTGTCTCAGCCAATCCCATGTTGAATGTCCTGGTTATGGTAGAGGGTGGCCGGATGGCTTTCCAAAAGAACTTCTGGGATATCAAGAGACAAAGAAAACGTTGTTTCCTATTTGGGCTTTAATTGTTGGTACTGTCATCTTAATCGTTGTGTTGGTGATTGGCGCGTTGAGTCAAATCTACTGATATGATGTTATTGATTTAAATTGCTTAAGTAGTCAAAACGATTCGTACTTCTGGGCAATTGCAAAGTAACGAGTTTTATATTTCCAATAATAAATTAGGGTAAAAGCGCAAAGCAAGCCTTGATTTGAAGGTGATGCTGGGTTGTATGATTGAAACTGCGATAGGGACGACAGCCATGGCACACCCGATGGGTCTGGGGGATTGGTTGGATCTGGACGCCTCAGCCTTGATTGTCAATGATCCTTTTGAGGGGATGACGCTGGATTCAAGCTGCACAGTCCAACTGCCTGAAGGCAGTGGTTTGGGGGTTAAGATTCGAGATCAGGATCGATTTCTTTAATCGTTTCGTATGATAATTCGCATTTTTCTAATTAGTCGAATAATTAACACCGTCTGAAAGTTCCAAAAATCTGCTTTGAACCTCAATATGTGAGTCATGAGGCTTTTAGTGATATATTGCTTATGAGATAATCGCAGCTGCTTTCTATCACTCGGAGAAAATATTTGTGAAATCCTAAATGGCTATCTCCCTTAACTACATAAAATATTATTTTGGGCATTTTGTTTATGAAAGAACTGGTAAATCCAATGGTATAATTGGTTGATTTTCGTAATCTTCAAAAGTGGCATTTTCACTTTCAGACATTGTATTTTTTAGGAGGTAAACGTGACGGTTCATTTATATTTATCCCTCATCCCTGAAGCATTGATTGCATCCATGCTTTCACCTGAGGAGTTCGGCAGTTATT
>LDZU01008929.1_pt1 | contig 17604 bp, 12 predicted proteins | sample 615531 | NCBI WGS metagenome assembly LDZU01 (sample SAMN03408293, study PRJNA278302) | terrestrial metagenome | isolation source: oil reservoir sample SB2 | place: USA: Alaska, North Slope, Schrader Bluff formation | collected 2011-09 | reverse complement strand
AGTATTACTAGATTAGCTAGAGCATACAATATTACAATGCCAACATCTGGAAAAACTCTTTCTGGTGGTTTTGACCCAGTAGCACTTTATCCTCCAAAGAGGTTCTTTGGTGCTGCTAGAAACTTTGAAGAGCAGGGGAGTCTTACCATTATAGCTACAGCATTAGTGGAAACGGGGAGTAGAATGGATGACTTAGTATATGAGGAGTTTAAGGGAACAGGTAATATGGAGCTTCATTTAGACAGGAAACTTGCGAACAGGAGAATTTATCCAGCAATAGATGTTGTTGCTTCTGGTACTAGAAATGAAGAATTACTACTTAGCAAAGAAGTGCTGAATCAATCTTGGAGAATCAGAAGGATGCTAGAAGTTCTAGATTCCAACGAGAATCCTACAGAGGTTTTAGTAAGTCAACTTAAGAAGACAAAAACAAACGAGGAGTTTCTTGCTACTCTCCACGAAGCATAGATAATTGGTATAATATTCATCATTACTTTAATTATCTGTTATCTTGGATACTGATAAGGTTCCCCAAAATAAAAATATCTCTGGTTTAAGCTTTAGGGAAATCCTAATGCAACAGGACAATTCTGTATATGCTAAAGGTGATTTAGAGAGCTTTCTCTATGTTGATGATGATATTAATGCAGGAAAATTTACCAAGAAAGTAAAGAAATTTTTCTACAGAATATATATAAATAGAGTGAAGAAGGGGAGGAAAGGATTTTTCTCTTTTCTTTTTTCTTTCCTAAACTATGTTTATGCAAGAGTTAGAGTTTTTGTTATTCTATTTTCTGTGATCTCCAGTATATTCTTTAAGGCTTTTGAAAGTGTGAAGAACAATTTAACTAGAAGAATGTTCTGGGGTAGGGGTAATTTCTTAGGGTCCGCTTTGGAGGTTGTTGCTTTGGTAGTTATGTTTATAGTTGCTATATCTTATCTTTATAGAAAGCCTGTTGTCATAGTGGCTAGTGAGGGATATCTAGATAGAATAGGGGTGGCAGAGTCAGATATTATGGTTATGAATGCTTCTTTGAACACTCTTGTTCCCAAGGATAGATCAAGGAGATCTGTTGAGGAATATATTGTAAAAGGAGGGGATACTTTAAGTACAATTGCTGAATATTATGGGATAAGTACCGAGTCAATATTATGGGCTAATAATATGAGTTCGACTGACTATATTAAACCAGGTCAGAAGCTTGAGATTCCTCCGAGTGATGGGGTCATTATTGAAGTGTCAAGGGGAGATACTCTTGCAAGTTTAGCGAAAAAATATAATGCAAACGAGCAGGCCATTGCAGATTTTAACTGGTTAGATTACCCATTTGAATTAGTTCAAGGTCAAACATTGTTTATTCCCGATGGTAAGATGCCTGCACCTCCACAGCCTACTTATGCCGCTACTCCTTCATTTTATGTCTCAAATCAGTATACTTCAGCATCGGCGTCTGCTGCTACAGGGGATCCTAACGTTGGAAGATTTATCTCTTGGCCTGTGGCAGGTGGTGCTGGGGTGATATCTCAATACTACAGACCTTGGCATAGAGCTATAGATATAGCCTCAAAAGCATTACCAAATGTAACCGCGGCTGCTCCTGGAACTGTGATATTTGCAGGTTGTAGTGGTTATTGTCCTCCTTTAGGTTCAACGTATGGTGGTTCTGGTTATGCTTGGTCTATACAGATAGATCATGGTAATGGTTATACTACTTGGTATGCACATCTTAAGAATATATATGTAAGGTCTGGTCAATCCGTAGCAAGAGGGGAAGCTATTGGTCAGATGGGTTCTACAGGGAGATCTACTGGGCCTCATGTGCACTTTGAACTTAGACGGGGAGTGGGTTTTGGTTCTCAGGTGAATCCTTTAGGATACTCGAATTGGTAGAGGAGAGTAATAAATCAAAGGTAGAGCTAAAGCTCTTCTATTATAGGCACTATATAGGTTTTCCACAGTTAAATTAATATTCTATAGGTATGGTTTTTTCTTAACTATTATCCTCTCAAAATGATATAATACCCTCATTGGGCTCATAGTTCAGAAGGCTAGAACATCGCATTCGCATTGCGAAGGTGGCTGGTTCGATTCCAGCTGAGTCCATCCCGCTAACCTGTAGAAAAAATATGGGCCTGTAGCTCAGTTGGCTAGAGCACATCGCTGGCAGCGATGGGGTCAGGGGTTCAAGTCCCCTCAGGTCCATTCAGAGAATTTTAAAAGTCAAATTAGTACATTACTTATTCAAACTTCTTCTAATACGAAGATATTTTAATGCCTCATTGGGAGTGATTCTTTTGTTTCTTAGTGCTTCCTCCAGTTTATTCATTTCTATGGTGTCCCTCATTTTTCTTTTAGTATATTCCGATGCTTTTTGGTGGTCTGAGAGACTATAAGGACTAAATTGGCGGAGGCCATCTTCCCAAGTCTTTTGGGGATCTGGTTTCCAATCATCCCCCTCAGGTCCTAATGTAATTGGACCAAATCGCCTTATTCTATAATCATCAGTAGTATCTTGTTGATCTTCTTGCTCATCACCTATATCCTCTGGAGTATTCTCTATACCATCAAACATAATTTTTTGGTTTAAATATTAAGTATGCTTCTTCTATTATTGAGAAATCACGAGACATTGTCAAATATATTTGTACGCTTTCATTTCTCTTTCACACCCCTGTTCCACAAACAACTAATCCTTTTCTTCCAATGCTTTCTTTTTTAATGTAAAATATCCCTCATTAATATATACTTAACTATGTCAATAGAGTATAACCCAAAACAATTTGAATCTAAATGGCAAGAGAGATGGTTTAAAGACCTCTTCTATGAAGCTAAAGATTTCTCTAAAGAAAAGGAAAAGTACTATCTTTTAGCAGAATTCCCATACCCATCAGGTGACAGTATGCACATGGGTCATACCAGAAACTATTCCATGATGGACACAGTAGCAAGATTAAGAAGAATGAAGGGCCAAAATGTCCTTTTTCCAATAGGTTGGGATGCTTTTGGATTACCTACAGAGAACTACGCTATTAAAGTAGGAAGACCTCCTCAAGAGATTACTAAGGAGAATATAGATACATTCAGAAGACAATTACACAGTCTAGGACTATCTTTTGACTGGAGTAGGGAGGTAAATACAACAGATCCTCAATACTACAAATGGACCCAGTGGATATTCCTTAAACTTTTAGAGAAAGGCTTGGCATACAAGGCAGAGAAGCCAATTAACTGGTGTCCGAAATGTAAAGTAGGTTGTGCAAACGAAGAGGTAGTAGATGGTAGGCACGAAAGATGTGGTGAACTGGTAGAAAGAAGAAATATTAGTCAATGGATACTAAAAATAACAGAGTATGCAGATAGACTAGACAAAGATCTCGACCTAACGGACTATTGGGAAAGTGTAAAAATAAGGCAAAGAGAGTGGATAGGTAAGAAAACTTGGTATGACATTAAATATGAGGTACAGGGAACAGATGAAAAGGTACTTGTTTCTACAACAAGACCAGATACTCAATTTGGTTCAACTTTTGTTGTAATTGCACCAGAGCATAAGGTCGTTGAGAAGTTAAAGAAGTATATGGAACCAGAAACACTAAAAGAGGTAGAAAAGTACCAAGAGGAAAGTAGAAAGAAATCAGAGTTGGATCGCATAAGCCAATCAAAGGAAAAGAATGGTGTTAACACAGGCTTATTCTGTAAAAATAGCATAACAAATAAAAGTCTGCCAATATATATCGCAGACTTTGTTCTAACAACGGTTGGAACTGGAATGGTAGTAGGTGTCCCTGCTCATGATAAAAGGGATTTCGAATTTGCTCAAAAGTTCAAATTACCAGTTATAAGGGTAATTGAAAGTGAAGATGGCGATAGGGAGGAGGTAGATACCGTAGATAAGGTTTACGAAGGAGAGGGTAAGGTCTTTAACTCGGGTTTTATGAACGACCTTAGCACTCAGGAAGCCAGAGCGAAAGTAGGTGAATATATAAAGGAAAAAGGTATAGGAGATGTCGTTGTTAGATATCATCTTAGGGATTGGATATTTTCAAGACAGAGATACTGGGGTGAGCCTATTCCAATAGTTCACTGTGATAAATGTGGCACAATGCCTCTTCCAGAGGAAGAATTGCCGTTAGAATTGCCCAAAATAGAGAGTTATGAACCAACAGATACAGGAGAGTCTCCGTTGGCAAATATTACACAGTGGGTAAATACTAAATGTCCGAAATGTGGAGGTCCAGCTAAGAGAGAAACAGATACTATGCCCAATTGGGCTGGTTCTAGTTGGTATTTCTTAAGATATACAGATCCTAAAAATTCGGACAAACTTGCAGACAAGAACAAAATGGAATACTGGTTGCCTGTAGATCATTACGAAGGAGGTGCGGAACATGTAACTTTGCACCTTCTTTACTCTAGGTTCTGGCACAAATTCCTTTATGATATTGCCGTTGTACCAACAAAAGAGCCATATAAGAAAAGAACAATACATGGTAATGTTCTAGGGGAAGATGGACAGAAGATGTCCAAGTCTTTGGGCAATGTCATTAATCCAGATGAGATTATTGAAAAGTATGGGGCTGATGTAGTCCGAGGTTACATGATGTTTATGGGTCCTTACGAAGGAGATGTGCTTTGGAGCACGGAAACTATAAGTGGTTTAAGAAGGTTTGTCTCCAAGTACTACAGGTTTTTGTTATCGGCATGGGAGAAAAAAGATAAAAGTTCTCCGAAAGTAACTAGGGCAGTCTCAAGGTTGGTTAACAGGGTGGAGCAGGGTATCTTGGACTTCAAATTCAACACAACGGTATCAGCGCTTATGGAATTTTATAATGAATTCCATGATGAAATTTTTTCTCAGGAGGATCTGGAAAAACTTATCATAACTTCTGCTCCAATTTTTCCACATTTGAGTGAAGAAGTTTGGGAAAAAACAGGACACGATTACAGTGTTCATATGCAGAGTTGGCCAGTAATTGATGAGAAGCATCTTGAAGAGGAAGAAGTGGAGATTCCTGTGCAGATAAACGGAAAGCTGAGGGGTAGATTGAAGGTAAATGTAGATATTTCCGAGGATGAAGTAAGGCAAAAAGTCTTATCAGAAAAGGCTTTTTCTGAATATTTGGGTGGTGGTGATATCAAGCGTCTAATTTATGTTCCTGGCAGGATTGTAAATATTGTGGTGTAGGTATTTCCAGTGTTGTAAATCGTTGCTCAAAAGTCTTGACACTTTTGGGGTTTTACTCTATTATTATCTTAAGGTTGGGGTATTAAAATTTTACCGTTAAAACAGCGTTTTCTACTGTCCCGAAAACATGCAAGAGAAAAACCGCCGAAATCTATCAAAATTTGTAATCATTTTCTTTGGGATTTTAATACCAAGTTTCATTTTTCTGGGTCTCTTAAAAGGGCCTATTTATTCTGCAACTTCGGATACAGTTAACTTGCAAGGGAAAATTGTTAGAAATGATGCTGGGTATGAGGGGTTAAATGTTACTGCAGGGAATCCTTCATGTGTTGTTGTAGGTTCCGGGAATGATACTTGTGATTTTAGGATTAGGTATTATGATTCTTCTACAGCAGGCAATCTTCTTTTGACAGAACAATTTTCTAATATTGAAATTGGGCAGTATCTGGGGGTTTTTAATCTTTCGTTGGGGTCAGACCCCGCTCCTGTGGCTGGGGTTTATTCCTCTTTTTCTGCATTGATACAGGGAGAGGATAGTGTTTATGTTGAGGTGGGTTTTGACCCTTCTGGTTTAAATACTTACACGGAGGTGTTTACTAGGATGCCTTTGCAGGCTACTGGTTACGCTATTAGGGCAAAGTATGCAGATAATGCAACTGGAGCTACGGAGTTACCTTGGTCTGGTTTGAAGGATCCTACAGCAGATCTTACAATTGAGCATACTACAAGAAAAACTTTGTTTAATTGGGCTACTGGTACAGGTACCAATGATTTGTTTAGTTTAACAAGTAATGCTAGTGCTAATGGTACAGGGGCATTGATGAATATACAGACGGGGGTAGGATCTGCACTTGTTCCTCTTAGGGTAAGATCTGGGAGTACAGAGGCGATATATGTAAACAGTAGTGGAAATGTTGGGATAGGGACGACAGCTCCTTCTACCCAACTACATACCACAGGAGGAGTAAGGTTTGGAGGTTTAGTAGCAGATACACAGACAACAGCAGTAATGACAGATTTAAATGGTAATCTTTCTACAAGAGCTTTAGGAAGTTTAGCTTTTAATAGTAGTTTGACATTTCTGGATTTGTCTGATACTCCTAGTACTTATACTGGTAGTGGGAGCTATCTTGTGAGTGTAAATTCAACTGCTGATGGTTTAGAGTTTATTTCCTCCTCTATTCTTGGAGGGTATTGGCAGAGAACAAGCACAAACATCAGCCCTCTAAATGCAAATGATAATGTTCTCCCAAATATCTCTGGAGATTTAGGTGCTGCAGGATTAAGATGGGGGACTATATATGGCAATACGGGAAGCTTTAGTACCTTGGAGGGAAATAGTACACTGACTTTACAACCCTCCTCAGATGGGCAAGATGCGGTTAGGATTGTTGACAAAACAACTCTGACCTCAATATTAAGTGTAGATACCTTAAACAGTATGGTGGGAATAGGAACGGCCTCTCCAGACTCTGCATTACATGTAGCTGGACAGGTTAAGATTACGGGGGGGACACCTGGTGCTAATAAGGTTTTAACCTCTGATCTTGATGGTCTTGCTTCATGGTCAGACCTAAGTAGTATAGGGGGTGTTGTAACAAGTATTATCGGGACAGCAAATCAGATAACTGCAGATGTCTCAACAGGGGATGTTACACTTAGTATCCCAACAGACTTTAGAGCTCCAGGAACTGTAAATGCTGTTAGTGGAATATATACAGGTGCTACAGCAGGAACACAGAGAATAGATGCATCTGGGAATCTTCGGAATATAGGGACTATAACATTTGCAGGGGACGATGTTGTTCTTTCAAGAACTCTTGCAAATGTATTGAGCTTAGCTGCTGGAGATTCCTTTAATCTTGTTTCTGGAAGTCTTCAGGTTGGTGGGGTAGAAGTGATTACTTCTGGGAGATTAGTGAGAGCTGCTAATGGCTCTGCAACAACTCCTGCATTTTCTTTCTCGGCAGACACCAATACTGGTATTTATAGTGGAGGCACGGATATATTGAAATTTGCTACAGCAGGAGCAGATAGAGTAACAATTTTGGCAGATGGGAAGATGGGGATAGGAACAACAAGTCCTGGAAAAGCTCTTGACGTTGCTGGGGATATTCGTCTTAGGGGTGATAATGCAACACTTAACTTCTATAGGGGGACTAGTCCTACAGATATAGCTTATATTAAATATGACGAGGTGGGAACTTCTTTTGATATCGCTACGAACAACAGAGATATCCGATTCTTAAACAAAGTGACTTGGGGAGAGTCTATGAGGATAACTAGTGGAGGATACGTTGGTATAGGAACACCTTCCCCAGTATCACTATTCTCTGTAGGTTTGAATTCTCAATTCCAGGTAGATAGTTCTGGGGATATAAAAAAGATAAAGAACTTATCATATACCTGGCCAACGGCACATACTACAAATGGGTATCTCAAAAATAATGGGGCAGGGGGATTATCTTGGGCAGAGGTAAATGCTGTGCAATCTACCAGGACAACAATTGATGGAACCCAAACAAAGGGGCCGGTTGCTTTCTGGAGTGGTTCTGACACAATAAATAGTGCGAATGGTGTAGGAGGGATGTATTGGGATGATACACAAGGTTATCTTGGAATAGGGACAGATACCCCTTCTGCCCCTTTAGATATTGCAGGAGGGACAGGAGGATCATTAATTAAGAACAGTTCAGGAGATATTACCATAGAGCCTGCACAGAACTTAATAATTAGTCAGGGTAATGTTGGAATAGGGACTCCTAGCCCTCTTGCTAAATTACATGTAAAGGGTAACCAGATATTGCTTAAGAATGAAGCTAATGCAGATGTAGGTTTTGTTTTAGATAGTGGTAGTACAGCAACATATAGGGATGTTATTACATTTAAGGATAGGGGTACAGATATATTTGCTTTAGAAAAAACATCTACAAATGCATTTCAATTGTATGATTATGCTGGTACTGGTGTAAGTAGAATACTTGTAGAAGGAGGTACTAATAGTGGTATTAGTTTTAGAACCAAGGGTACAGGAGATTTTAGTTTTATAACTGATACTACTACTAGGGTAACAATAAAGAGTGATGGTAAGGTAGGGATAGGAACGACGGGTCCGGGGGGGCTACTTGACATAAACGCAGGAACTCTTACATGGGGTGTTCCTGTGATTTCCCAGCAGTGGACTACTAATGACAGTGGTTATAATTTAAGGTTAGAAACTTTATGGACAGATGCAGGAGTCAATCAAAACTTTGTTCAGAAGTATAATAGTGTAGATTACAATGTCCTGTCTTTTTATGTAGGCAACGTCGGCATCGGGACGACAACTCCCTCAGGGAAATTTGATGTTGCCAACTCATTTTACGCCAGTACGGGTGGTTTAGATATTCGTCCACAGGATGCGACGTATGAAGGTGGAGAATTGCGATTACTTGGAGCAGGGACTAATCCTTACTTTGCCATTGATAATTATGGTGGAAGGCTAAGGTTTATTAGAACAGACCCAGGAGGTGCCGAGGTTATGACGATATTGCAGAATAGCAACGTCGGCATCGGGACGGGGAGTCCGGCAGCTAAACTGGAAATTTTGGGTGATATACTTCAACAAAATGCTAATACGTTGAAGGCTAAAAATTCTGCTGGTACAGTAGAAACTTGGATGTGGCCAAGATGGACAAATAATATCATGTACACTAATTTTGGTTCTGGAGGATGGCATATCAGAAATAGTTCTTCTGCTACGGTGATGTTTATGCAGAACGGTGGTAACGTTGGTATTGGGACGACGGCGCCAAGTTATAAATTAGATGTGAAGGTAGGTAGTACAGCATTTACAACACCTTCTGGAACATGGGCAGCAAGGATTATAAACACAACAGATAGTTCTACTTATCATGGGGTTTTTATAGGTAATAGATGGAAGAACTCTTTATCTACAGCTTTTGAGGTGGGTAATATCTGGTCTGGACAGTATGATAGGTTCCTAAGGGTAAGGGGGGATGGTTATGTTTCTATGCCGAAAGGTTATGGTGCTGACGTTGCTGAGAGTCACTACATAATTGGTATAGCAATACCTGGAAGCATTGTAGCAATAGAAGAGGATAAAAAACTAGAGTTTACCCAAGCCGATAAATCTAAAGATAGAGTAATAGGAGTAGTTTCTACTCATCCGAGTTTAGTAATAGATGCTGAGGGAGGTTTCTTTGTTGGATATGATATGAAGAAAAGATATGAAAATGAAAAAGCCCCAATTGCTTTGGTGGGAGTTGTACCTACTTTAGTTACTTCACAAAAGGGGAATATACAAGAGGGCGACTACATTGGAGTCTCTTCGATTCCAGGCTTTGGAGCTAAGATGGTTACAGAAGGGGACTCTGTCGGAAAAGCTCTTGAAGATTTTGTACCAGCTAGTCAAGTCTGTATACCTGTTTCCTCCATTGAGAATATCTCTTGGCCAGAAGATAAAGGAAGGAATGAGGCTAAACCATGCTTTATACTTCCTGACGGTACCTATGTAGGTAAAATAATGGTATTTGTAAATGTCTCTTGGCACGATCCTAAACCAGGAGAACTATTATCAAGAGTAGAGGAGATAGAAAACCAATTAGACGATCTAGGTATGGGAACAAACTCAATATATAGTGTCTTAGATTTTGATAACTCCTCAAAAATTCTTACCATAGACTCTTCCTTCGTACCTGCTACAAACAACACTTATGATCTAGGTACTACAGAAAACAGATGGAAAGATATATACACCCAAGGAACTATAAACTTAGGTAATACTACAGATAATGGTAGTATTAGATTTAATCCAGATACTAAAAGATTAGAATTCTCTAACGATGGAACTAATTGGATTCCATTTGGATCCTCCACCTACACAGATCTATTAGCAGTACAATACCCAGGAAGTATTGTTTTAGATGGGGTAGAGAACAATATTGGGGATATAACAACAGATAATACCGGTTTAGGAAACGGTTCTATGAACTATTACCAATGGAATAGTCCGGGAAATATTATTAATAGCAAAGAGATTAATATAAGATACCAACTACCTTCTAACTTTAGAGAATGGGGATCCGGAGGAATTACATTAAACTATGTAACAGAAAGTACAAATTCCCTAGAAAACAAAGTAGATATGTATGTATATGAACAAAGTTCTACTGGTTATGATGTTATGTTAGAAAATAATGTTTCTACAACTAGTGAACAATGGCAAACCATAGAAATAGATAGTTCCCAATTAAATATGTGTAATAAAGCAGAAGATATATGTATTATTAAAATTAAAATGTCTTCTTCCTTAGATAATTATGTAAGAGTAGGAGATATTAAAATAGAGTATGAGAGAACATTATAATCTTAAAATACTTATTGACAAACCACTCCCCAATATATAACATATACTACTGAATAATTCAGTATCATATGTTATGAATATAGCAAATAGATTAAGAAAAATTAATAAAACATCTACTGTATTTACCATATTAGATATTAAAAAAGCTTTAGATATAACAAATGAAAAAAGCTTGTACAATGCTATATATTATGCAGTTGGACAGAAAGAATTATATACAATATCTAAAGGAATTTACTCCTTTGATCCTAATTACTCTAGGAAAGAATTTGGTAATAAATATAGAGTACCATCTTATATTAGTTTATACACAGTATTAGAAGAATCAGGTATAGTTTTTCAACCATACACTTCTATATTTATCATTACAAACAGATCCCAAAGTATAGATATAGACGGTCAGAGGTATATATACAGAAAGATAAAAGATGATATTTTGTTAAATCCCTTAGGTATAGAACAGAAAGATGGTGTTAGTACTGCAATAGTAGAAAGAGCTATCTGTGACAAAATATATTTAGATGGTATTGAATATTTTGACAATTTAAGGAATGTTAATTTAGATCTAGTAGACAGATTAAATAAACAAGTGTATGGGAGTAATAAAAATATATCTAAATTCTTACAATCTCTAAATAAATGAAGGCATTGGATATAAAAAAGCATAAAACAAATTTAATAAATATCTTAATAGATATATATAAAGATAGTGTAGTTGGCTCTGTATTGGGTTTTAAGGGTGGTAGTGCTGCAATGTTGTTTTACGGTCTTGAAAGGCTTTCAGTAGATTTAGATTTTGACTTAATAGTTAACTACAAGGAAGATTCTAAAGAGTTAGAAAGCTTTGTTAGTCATATGACTGATCTTTTATCTAAGAAGTACACAATTAAAGACCAAAGTGAAAAATATAATACACTTTTTTGGTTAGTTAGTTATGGGGAAGGGTTAATAAATATAAACGTAGAAGTTTCTACTCGTGATATTACACTTAACCATTACAGTTTAAAGCCTTTCTATGGTGTTAGTGTAAAGGTTTTAGATGTGGGAGATATGATTGCTCACAAAATGGTAGCACTGATGGAAAGGAATGTAATGGCAAACCGAGATCTGTTTGATGTTCACTATTTCCTAAGTTCACCCTATGTTAACGAAATAAATTATGAGATTATAAAGGATAGAACCGGTAAGGACCCTATTAATTTTTATAAAGACTTATATAAATTTATAAATAATACAAATCCTTCAACTATTCTAAGTGGGTTAGGGGAGATATTAGACGGGAGTCAAAAGGATTGGGTAAAAGCTAAGTTGAAGGAGGAATTATTAGGATTGATAGAGAGACAAATAGAGGTTTTAAGAGATTAAATTTCTACAACTTGACCACTTCGGTATTTTTACATATAATGTAAAAATATCTAAGTATGAACACCTAATATGAAAAAAGAAACCCTTAAAGAATTGGATAATCTAATATATTTTACTAAAGACTCTCTTAAATCCCTCTCCGGAGATTCTGACAATACCATATCTATGAATATCCACAGATGGAAGAAGAGTGGAGATATAATAGTTTTCAAAAGTGGTATATATACTACCAAAAAGTCATACGAAATTAACTCTAAGGAAGAAGGATACCATAAGTATATATCTAGCATATTACTTAAACCCTCATACATTTCATTAAGTACAACACTATCTGGCTATGACATACTCTCTGAAGGAGTGTACAATACTTTTGCAGTAACTACTAAGCTTCCAACCTCTTACTTTGGTAGAAAATATATATACAGACAAGTAACAGATAAGCTCTTTTTAGGCTATGAGGTTAAGTATTTTAAAGATGAAAAGCATGAATATTATGAGGCTACAAAAGCAAAAGCTTTGTTTGATTATATCTATTACAGATCTCACATGTTAGATGAGAGGATGAATATAGTAGAGGACCTAAGGTTAAGATTAGATTCTTTTACTAAGGATGATTTTGAGGAAATGAGATATTATGCAAAGATCATATCTTCTGAGAAACTAATTAATATTATTAATAACCTAGAAAAAAATGCATACACTTATTAAATCACTACGAAATATTGTTAAAGAGAGTAAGGAAAAAGATTATGATGAATCTAAGATACGTGTAATTCTAAAGGAGTATTTACAAGATATTATTTTGTACGCTCTATATAACAATTCTCAGACCAGTAAATTAATCTTTTATGGAGGTAGTAGCTTAAGAAAGATATATGATTTAGACAGATTTTCTGAAGATTTGGATTTTGAAAACCCCGAAGGTATTGGATCGAAGATAATTTCCAATATTATTAAAAAGTATTTTGATGAAATAGATTTACAAACAGTAGAGTGTAAAATACAGGAGAGCAATAATATAATGAGAGTTACCGTTAAATTCCCAATAGTTAAGGAATTAGGAATGTCAGGTTATGACAATGAGAAATTGCATGTTAAGGTAGAAGTAAATAATCATTTAACGGACAGTTATCCTACGGAATTGACAAGTAAAATGTTAAGGAACTACCCGGTAATAATGAAGCACTATGATCTCTCAACTCTTTTTGCTTGTAAAATAATTGCTTGTTTAAATAGGGAGTATGTCAAGGGTAAAAAGGATATATATGTAAAAGGAAGGGATTTCTATGATTTAGTATGGTTTATGAATAATACCAAAGTACTACCGAATGAGAAGAAATTGCTAGATGTAAATAAGGAATATTTTGTAGAGAATGTTTTTAATCTCTTGGATGAGAAAGTAAAGAGTATTAAACCCTCTGACCTTTTTGAAGACCTGCAGTATCTTATTGAAGATGGAGAGTATGCAAAGAAGTGGTGTGACAATTTCCATCAGATATATTTAAGTGGAAGAAAGAGGTTTTTAGCTCTTAAGTAGTTCTTTCCAAGATATTTTTTCTATGATATAACCTATACATATGAGTGTAGTAGGAGATTCACTAAAAGATAATAAAAAAATACTACTCTTGGCTTTTGGTCTATTAACAGTAGCCATTCTCGGCCTAACTTTAACAAACAAAGGAATAACCATGCCCGAAGAAAGCTTAGTACAAAATAAAACTCCTAAAACATATTCCCAACCACAGCAAGTTTTGCAGGAAGGAATAAATTACGGTGCTGTAATTAAAACATCCATGGGAGATATAGAGGTAGATCTCTTTGAAAACGAAACCCCAACAACAGTAAACAGTTTCTTGTTCTTAACAAAAGAAAAATTCTACGACGGTCTAACCTTCCACAGAGTCATTAAAGACTTCGTAATACAGGGAGGGGATCCGGAGGGGACAGGTAAGGGAGGACCGGGGTACCAAATACCGGATGAAATAACAGAGAGAAAGTACAAAACATATACCTTAGGTATGGCAAATGCAGGACCTAATACAAACGGTTCTCAATTCTTCATAACAACAGGAACTATACCTGCCGAAAGTATAGAGGCTCTAAACGGCAACTACACAATCTTCGGAGAAGTAACTAAAGGTTTTGCTATCGTAGACTCCATAGAGAGAGTAGAAACAGATTCTACAGATAAACCAATAAATCCTGTAGTAATAGATAGTATCCAAATAATAGAAAATTAATCCAGATTTAAGAATCCCCATATATATTCTCTGTAATGGAGGATATAAAAAGAAAAATACTCTACTACGGTATTACATTTGTAATTTCCTTTACCCTTGGAATACTCTTTGACCACTATATCCTTTGTAAAAGCCCTTCTGTAGAAAACCCGGAGGTTAAAGGAGAGAAAGAACAGGTAGAAATAATACTAGAAAGTGAAAAAACTGATGCTCAAACCATCTCTCAAGAGCCAAAACCCGTTTCTCCTAAAATTCCCCTACAAGAGCAAGGCTGTACACTATATATAGATATAAGTGGTGCACTAAAAAAACCCGGAGTTTACTGCTTAGAAGATGGGGCATTAGTCATAGACGCTGTAAACAAGGCAGGAGGCTTTAGTAAAGAAGCCTCCATAGATTTCATACACAGAACAATTAACCTAGCACAACCCTTAGTAAACAACCAGAAACTGTATTTTCCCAAAAGAGAAGAGTTAGTATGTGAATTAAAACCCTTATTAGATGAGGGGAAAAACATTAGCATAACATACAACGAACCTGTTACACAGTTGCCTACTACTGAACCATATATTGATCAAAATCCTCCCCCTCTTGACCCCCCTGATACTACTAATCCGACAAATAATGATGATAGCGAATGTGTGAACATTAACACAGCAACCAAGGAAGAACTTATGACTCTAAATGGAGTAGGAGAATCTACCGCAGAGAAAATTATAATGGGCAGACCGTATGCTCAAATAGAAGATTTACTAAATGTAAGCGGAATAGGAGAAGCAACACTAGCGAAATTTGAGGATATGGTCTGTATCTAGTATGTTGCACAGACTAAAGGGTGTAATTGAAAGATTTAGAAAAAGGTTTCTAGCTCTTTTAAAGTACATATTGGATTACAAAATCCTTCTATTTTCTTTGATATATCTTTTTTCTACCTACATATACCTCAAACTTCTGAGAAACATAGAAGAAGCTGTAACTATAGGGCTGATTGTCTTCCTTGTCATAGTGATTCTGTACTTTCTGGTAAAATTTTTCTCTTTGAGAAACATAAAAAAGAGAAGCGAGGGTAGAGAAGGAAAGAAGGACTATTTGCAAGAGGATGTTCACTTTTTTGGTATAGGGTTTTTTGCTATTACGATGACCTTTCTTTCTTTTGTAAGGATTGCTCCGATTTTAACCAAAGAAGCCCTTTTAGTAAAAGAGTCCCCCCGTTTCACAAACGAGAAGGTGTCCTTTAAGGGATTTGTGTACGATGAGCCGGATAAGAAATATATAAAACAGACATTATACATAAGTCAACTACAGGACATTCCCGCCAAAGGGCAGATTTTGAGTAAAAATCACGGGTTTATACTCACCAAAGTAGACAATTACGAAAATTTTAGAATAGGTCAAGTCTGTCAATTTAGTGGAACCCTTGTAGAACCTGAAAACTTTGATGATTTTGATTACAAACAGTACCTACATAACCAAAGAGTATTTTATATTCTTGAAAATCCGACCTACGACTGTCCTGTGGCAGGTGAACAGGGAGGAGTAGATACCCTTAGGGAAGGAAATGTGGTTAAAAATTTCTTAATTGATCTTAAAAACAGCCTAATAGAGAAAATAGACAATTCTTTACATGAACATTCTTCTTCTTTACTTGCAGGCATACTCTTCGGACAAGACAGAAGGCTAGAGAAAAGTTTTGAGGAAAGAACAAGAATAACAGGGGTAAGCCATATAACAGCAGCATCGGGCTACAACATAACTATACTTGTTATTGCTGTAAACAAATTACTCTTCTTCCTTCCTAAAAAGATGAAAATACTTTTTTCTATGAGTATTATTTGGTGCTTTGCACTACTATCCGGTTTATCCAGTTCCATAATTAGAGCCTGTATAATGTCCTCACTCTCTCTAATTGCAATTTTCTTTGGTAGAGAGAGTGTAGTGCACATAACTACCCCCTTAGTTTGTTTTATTTTTGTTATATTTGATCCCTTAATTATCTTGGATGTCGGTTTTGCACTCTCCGTATCTGCAATATTAGGTTTAACATATATTTTACCCATATTTGAGCAGAGAAAAGGTTCTAGGTTAAAGTTACAATTCCTAAGTGATTATGTTTTCCCTACTCTAAGTTGTACTATATCTACGCTTCCGGTTTCTGTATTAAATTTCAAAACCCTTTCACTATGGTCACTTCCTGTTAATGCAGTCATACTTCCTATTGTGGAGGGGACGATGTTATGGGGTGTACTATCTCTTCTGTTCTATGAAATACATGAGGGATTATCCCAATTTCTCTTTACTGTTGTAGATCTGCAACTTAAATTTTTTGAATATGTAGTTAATCTGGTAGGAGGACTGGGTATTGGTTATTGGGAATTATCCTCTCAAATAAGTACTTTTGTTTCAATTTGTATTTTTTCCGTTATATTTCTACTTGTAATATATTTTTACCCCATAGAGAATGAGCAGTACAACTATTATCTTAAAAATAGTTAAAGATTTTGTCTTTAAAAATATTATTAATATAACCTTTTTGATCCTTGCATTATATTCTTTTCTATTTGGAAGCTTTGGTGGTAGCAATGACCCAGAGATAATATTCTTTGATGTTGGACAGGGGGATTCCATTCTAGTACAGGAGGGAGACTTCCAAGTTCTTGTAGATGGTGGGCCTGACGATACCGTAATCTTTAAACTTGCTAAAAGGATGCCTTCTTATGATAAAAACATTGAAATTGTAATACTTACACACCCCCATGAAGACCACATAAGGGGTTTAATGAATGTTTTGGATGAATATAGTGTGGAGAGGGTGTTTATAAATAAGATTGAGTATGAGAATAAGCTTTATGAAGATCTCCTTGAGGATTATGGAGAGCTTATTGCAGAAGTAACTTTGGGAGATAAATTTAAGTACGGGGATATAGAGGGGGAGATAATATATCCCATATTAAATAAACATTCAGATAAATATATACAGGATAAAAATATTAATAACGAATCTGTTGTAGTTTTGCTTAATATAAAGGGAAAAAGAACACTACTAATGGGAGATGCGGAGCGTGAGGAGGAGTACAAATTGCTACAAGAAGTCCAGCTAGGAAATATATATATTCTTAAAGCCGGTCATCACTGCTCTAAGACTGCCACCTCGGATATGTTTCTCAGGGCAGCTGATCCCAGCATAGCTATTTGTTCTTATGGGGAAGGCAATAAATTCGGTCATCCCCACTATGAAACAATCGAAAAATTTAAAAGTTACAATGTGCAATATTTGGAAACGGCTAAAGAAGGGGATATAGTTATTAAATTTAATGATTTGTGATAAAATCCTTTTAATATATAGATCTTTTAGATATCTGTACCTGTAGCTTAACTGGATAGAGCATTGGTTTGCGGAACCAAAGGTTGTCGGTTCGATTCCGACCAGGTACGTGTTATTATTAAA